>Ga0214473_10000049_pt1 | contig 162689 bp, 151 predicted proteins | sample RVTome_7_FD_203509 | JGI IMG/M metagenome (GOLD analysis project Ga0214473, IMG submission 203509) | Soil microbial communities from uranium-contaminated site in the Upper Colorado River Basin, Wyoming, United States - RVT98D197 | ecosystem: Environmental > Terrestrial > Soil > Contaminated >...
GCCCCCGCTGCTCAGCGTCATCCCGCCATTGGCGTTGGTCGTCCCAACGTTGTCCTGCGTCCCGCCCGACCACGTGAACGCACCGGTGATGTCCACGATGCCGGTGCCGGTCAGTACGCCCCCGCTCTGCGCGAAGCCGTTGTTGCCGATCGTGGACGCCGCCGCGATGGTCAGGGTGCCTCCGCCCACCGTGAACAGGCCCGCCGCGTCGTCTACGGTCAGGCTGTTGATGGAGTCGCCGCCCGCCCCCGACTTGACGACAGTGAATCCCGCGCCGATGCAAACATTGTCGGTGTTAATCGGCAGAGTGTCCGTATCCCAGTTGATTGCTGTCTGCCAAAGGCCTGTTCCCGCGCTGTTGTCAAAATTGATGGTGCAACCAGCTGCTGCGACCACCGTAATGACCAGCGAGTTGCCCGTGCCAGTGTCGAGCCAGGCCAAGCCCGCAGGCAAGGCGGGGAGATTCAGCGCGTTGTTACCCGCGGTGGTGCCGGTGGCCGAAGCGAGGAAGAACTCGTCGTCGAGCACAGGAGTAAAGCCGCCGATCAACACGACATTGAACGTGCCGTCCGTCGTTGCGTTGCCGTTAACGTTGATTTGGTCGTGCCCATTGACCGCGCCGGGGCCCCCGGTGCCTGCGATTTCGAATAGAACCGTGCCGCCTACGCCCTGCGTGAAGTTGCCAGTGAAGCTCAAGAAGCCCACGGAGAGACCGGGGCTAATCGTGCCGCCGGTTTGATTGATATTGCCAGTCAATGTTCCGCTGCCTTCGATCAAGCCGCCGGTCTGGGTGATCGTGTCGGCAGTAGTCACCGAGCCGCCGTTCAGGCGCAACGTGCCGCCGGCATGCGTGTAGCCCGCAGCGGGCAAAGTCATTGTGCCGCTGGTGGCGGCGAGCGTGCCGCTGTTCATCGAGAGATTAGCAATCGTAGATGAGGCGAGATTAAGTGTCCCGCCGGACATGGCCAGCGGACCGCTGATGGTGGAGGAGCCAGTGACGGTAAGTGTGCCACCAACGATGTTCAATCCGCCGGCGACATTCGCCAGACTATTAATGGTGTTGGCGCTTCCCGAGTGATTCACCGTGAATGTCGCGCCGATGCAAACGTCGCTCCCAGCGCCGGGCAAGCCATCGGGGTTCCAGTTCGCCGCAGTGTTCCAGTCGGTGCCCGTTCCCGTCACGCTACCGTCAAAGTCGCTGGTGCAGCCCGCCGGCGGTGGCGCCAGTCCCGCGCCGCTCACGACGAGGTTGTACAAAAGATCCGGCCGTGCATCGCCGCGCCAGTCGAAGACGCGCACGAAAAACGTGCCCGCCGTGGAGGACTGGAACTCAAGAATGGAATCGCGCACGACGCCCGGGTTGATGTCGTCATTCAAACAAGGCTGGTCAAAGGGGCCGCTGCCGGCGGTAGCGCGGCAGAGACTGACGCGCGTGCCGCTGCTATTCACGATTTCGAGCACGGAATCCAGCTGGCCATTCACGGGTGCACGCCGCGCAAACACCTCAAAGGAAACCATGGTGGCAGCCGGCGCCGTAAAGGCATAGAAGTCCCGATCCGGCTCGGTGGCGCTGCCGGTCATTCCGAATGGACTAATGGACCGGGAGGTGGTGCCGTTTCCTATGGGAGTGGCCGCGGCGACAGTGTCATTGGGAGTGACGGCATCATTCGCATCAAAAGCGGCGGCGGTGCCGATTAGCGAGAAGTTGTTGCCGCCATTCGTAGCTCCGGCAATGATTGGGCCCACGCCGCTCAACGGCGCAGGCGCTGTTCCGGGAAGCGGGAACTGGTCCTCGCTCTTGAATGGGCCAACGCTTGAGCCGCCGGTAAAGTTCGAGTTCACTGCTTCGATGGATATGTTGTAGGAAACTCCCGCAGGCACAGGAATATCGTAGGTGCCACGGAGAGACGGATCACGAGAGCCGCGACTCGTTCCGGCGTCGTTGTCGCCGGTAATCAACTGGCCCTGGCTCTCCGTGTAGAGGTAGCCGGAGACGCCCGAGACTGCGTTGCGGCGGGACTCGTCGATACCAAGCGTGACGGGGTTGTCCACTTGGCGGGCGATGACATTGACGCCTTGTAGGTGTGTGGCTGCGTCAGAGAAAAACACTGTCCCGCTCAAGTTGCCGTGCGTGGTGCTGAAGCTCGCGTCGGGATAGATCCGCGAAACCCACGCGATGTCATCCATGGAAAGAGTGCGCTCCGGGGCTACACCCGCGGATTCTTCGAGCGTGCTGATAGATACCGGAAACATTGTTGGAAGACCAAAGGTGTCGTCTCCGCCCGAATTGCACGGCGCCACAAAAATAGAGGTGAGACAGTTGATGTTGATCTGCGAATGGCCCATGCCGAAGAAGTGGCCAAACTCGTGCAGGATGGTCGCCTCAAACTCGGAGTCGGTGGAGTCGGGCGCAACGCCATCGCGGAACTTTCCGTTCAGCACCGCCCGCGCAGAAGTCAAAGTGGCCACGCCACCGATCGCGCTAGCCACTGGCCCGGCAAACCCCAGCGTGCTGTTGCCCACACCAAAAAGCGCGTCGTGAATAGCTCCGTTGTTGTCGAAGATGATGGGATTGCCAGTAGTGCCCAAGCAGTTGAACTCCACCACAGCCGTAGGATCCGGAACGCCAGTATTGAATTCGTCCACGTCCCCATCGGTCACGCAGGCGGCCCCTGGACCGGCCGCAATGGTCCCGGCATTGGTGAATGCAATCGAGGAAGTAGCAACGCCCTGCCACACGCCGAACAGGGTGTCCACGCGCGCGGTCGTAGCGGCATTGCTGTCAATGCCGAGAAGTCCGCCATCCACTCGGTAGGAAATAGGCAGCGAAGTGAACACAATAATCGCACCTTCAGGACCGAAGACTGGCCCGCCCACGCGGATCGGCTCCCCTGCGCGCACTGCCAGCGGGTGCGGCGCCTGCACGAGCAACAGCAGCATCATGCTCATCAATAGCGCTGCTTTGAAACTATAGGTCTTCAGCGTTCGCATCGCTGGCCTCCATTGCTCAATGCTTTCTGGTTATTGCGGGTTGGCGACAAGTGTTTGGACAATGCTCTTGAAATCGTCGAAAGAAATTGGGCCGGTGCTCTGCTGAGCGAGTACCTGTCGGGCGCTCACGTTGCTCAGTTGGCTGGCGAGTTTGGGCGCCGTCTTGTCAACTCGAGCGAGCAAACCTGCGTTCCCCATGCCGTTGGACACGGTGCGGTTCCCTTGTGCGTCCGTGGCTACGCGAAATCTTCCCTGCTCCAGCCCCGCCGGGCTGGACAAGCCGATGTTGCTGGGCTTGGTCAACATGAGCAGAACGTCCTGATCGCCGGTGTATCCGAGCTTTTCCTTGTAATCGAGCGGATGATTCACAAACGCCCGAAATGTGAACGTGGCGCCCGCCTGGCCCTTCCACACTTCGGACACTTGCAGCGTCACCACGATCGTCTGGATGTTCTCAAACTGTGGATGTGGTTCGGCCTTAACGCTCACCACTCGTCCCAGGACAATCGTGTAGGAGTCTCCGACCAACTCAGCCAGATTGCGATGCAGCACCCTGGCGTCGCGCTGGGCCGCTGCCGGCATCGGCAGCGAGACGAGACACACCAGCAGCGCGACTCCAAGGACGCACATGCGCCTCGCGGTCTTTCGCGGACTTCTGGATTCGCAGGCAACACGGCTCATGGCTACACCTCCGTTGAACATGTTGACGGGCTCAAACGCAACGGCATGGGAGAGAACGTGGAGACTCGGGCCCATCGACCGTCCCAATAAATCTATGGCTGTGAGTCCCAGGTGCTTTCCGAACTACACCGACTCGATCCGAAAATAACGACAATGGTCCCAAGAATCTGAATTAGGTGGAGAAAACCTATGCCCCAGGGCATTTGAAGTCAAGCCAATTCTGAAATCGTATTTGACCTGTGAATTGGAAGGAGCAGCAGAATCTGCACGCGCTGCGCACCGGGAGGCAAGCCGTCCGCGACTCGAAGCCTCAACGGAGCTGCTGCTACCAGAAGCGAAGTGAAAAAAGTGCCCGGGGCGAGAGTCGAACTCGCACGTCCTTTGTAGGACCGGGGATTTTAAGTCCCCTGCGTCTGCCATTCCGCCACCCGGGCGTTGCTTTGAACTAAAAGTTACCACGAGAAAGGCCTGCTGGGCTGGTCCGAGCAGCAGATTGTGCTGCAAAGAAAAAACGGTCACGTCAAGCGGCGGCTGAGGGCTCGGGCGACGAAGCGCAGCCGGTCGGCCCACGGCAATCGTCCAAGATTGGTACGCACCACGCCGCGCGTGAAAAACGTTTTCCGCGAATAATCAATTTCCACTTCGACCACGACGGGGCGTCCGGAAGCAATGATGGCGCGCGCCTGCTGCAGGATGTTTTCAACATCGGCGTCGCACGCCAGCTTGAGAAAATCGACGCCGCAGCCGCGCGCAATCGCGGCCAGTTCGAACTCATGCAGCTCGCTGCACGTTTTTTGTGCCAGCGCGGTTTCCTGGAACTGCGCGATTTGGGCCAGTTCGCGGTCGCGGAGCACAAGCACCATCACAGGCAATCCGAGATGCGATGCGGTGAGCAGCTCGAGTCCCGTCATTAGAAACGCGCCGTCGCCGGCCAGCGCCGCGACTGGCCGCTCGGGACACGCCAGCGCCGCGCCCAGCGCGCCCGGCACGGCATAGCCCATGCAGGAATAGTCCACCGGAGCAAGGAACGAGCGCGGGCGGTCGAGGCGCAGACACTCCATCGCAAGAAACGTGCCGTTGCCGCTATCCGATGTGTAGATGGCGTCCGGCCCGAGAACGTTCTGCAAAGTTTTCAGCAAGTGCGGCGGAGAGACACGCTCACTGCCGCCCTGCGATGCCCAGTCGGACCAGATTTCCGCGTGACCCGCGCGGATTTCCTGGCGCAGCTCGGAGCTCGAAGATTTTTGCGGAAGGTCGCTCAGCAGCGCGGAAACGAATGCCGCGGCGTCGGCAACAATTCCCTGCTCCGCGGGAAAATTTTTTCCAAGCACGCTGAGATCCACGTCCACGTGCACCAGCGGGCCCGGCGGCTCGAGCCCGTAGCTGCCCGTGCCGACTTCGGAAAAGCGGCAGCCGATCGCCAGCGTCAGGTCGCAGCCCGCGGCGATGTTCCGCACGAACGGCGGCGCGGCATCGCCAAAGCCGCACCACAGCCACAGCGGATGATTTTCCGGAAACACGCCTTTGCCCTGTATCGTCGTGGCCACGGGCGCTTCGAGTCGCTCGGCAAGAGTAACGAGGTCCCCGCCCGCTCCGGCCGCGCCGAGTCCGAGATAAAGCAGCGGCCGGTGCGACGCGGCGAGCAGTGCGCGCACTCGTTCGAGTTCCTTCGGCTCCGGCGATTTCGGTGCTGGCGTGCTTTCCGCTGGCGCATCGAGCGAAACGTCGTGCCGAAAGAGGTAGAGATTGACGGGAATCTCCACGAACACCGGCCCGGCAGGAGGCGTGCGCGCCAGGCGGCATGCGCGGCGGATCATCGGGTAGATTTCCTCGCCGTGCGCGGCGCGGAATTGCGCCTTGGTCACCGGCCGCGCGATGGCCATCTGATCCACATCGTGCAGTTGGTACGCCATTTTCGAATCCGTGCGGATGCCGCAGGCCAGCACCAGCATGGGAATGCCATCGAGAAACGCTTCGGCGATTCCCGAGAGCGCGTGCGTCAGCCCGGCGCCGGGCACGACGTTCGCGACGCCCAATTTCGCCGACGAGCGCGAAACCCCGTCGGCCATGAAGCTGGCGCTCTGCTCGTCGGTGACAAGAATTGCGCGCACGTGCTCTGCGCGGCCCAGCGAATCGTACAGCTCGATATTGTGCGTCCCGGGAATGCCAAACGTGAACGGCACGCCCTCGTCCTCGAGCGCGCGCACCACGATGTCGCCGCCGGTCATTTTGCTCACAGTGCGGAAACCTCCTCGCGAATTTTTTCGGCCACGCGGTCGGCCAGCGACATGATCGTGAGATACGGATTAATTTCTACCGATTCGGGGAACAGGCTCGCATCAGCCACGCGCAGCCAGGGAGCGCCGTGCACGCGGCCGAACGCGTCGGTGACCGAGTCCGCGGCTGTGCGCCCCATCGCGCAGCCTCCTTGCAAATGCGCGGCGGACACGGTGACCTTGCCAAGTTGGAACGGCGCTTCTTCGGCGATGCCATCTAGCCGCGCAGCGTCCTGCGATTCGATAGTCGGGGGTTGCGCCATCGGCAGATGCACGCGCCGCGCGCCCGCCGCAAAAAAAATCCTTGCCGAAGCCACAGCGCCGCGCACCAGCGAGCGAGTCACTTCCGGCGTGAACTGATAGTGCACCACGGCCCGTCCGGCGCCATCAATCGTCACGCGGTTGGTGTCCTCAACGCGATCGCAAGCCAGCACCAGAATCATCTGTAGCCGCGGGTAAGCGCGCATGAATCCGCTATGCGCTTCGCCAAAGCCCGCCAAACTTTTCGCGGTGATAAACGGAAAGTACATGCAGGTTTCCAGCAGAAAGTGCTCGCTTTCGGTGAACTGGTCCAGATAAAAACTCTTTGGGTGGCCGACAAAGTTGGTGATGGGCCGGTCGTGCTCGGCCACGACGATGAGCGCGGGATGCGCCGTGAATCCGTGGCCCAAGCGCGGCAGGCTTCCGCCGAATCCCGAACGCAACAACAGTGCCGGCGAATTCACCGCGCCCGCCGAAACAATAATCATTTTCGCGGTAATGGAATACTCGCCCGGCTCCCACGCGGATGGTTCGCCTTTTGCGTAGGGACGCTTTGCGGAAACGCGCACGAAAACTTTTTTCTCTTCGAGGCGCAGCACTTCGCACCGCGTGATCACCTCGACGCCATTGCGCTCCGCCGCTGGAAGCTGCACGCGGTCGGTGCCCTGCTTGGCCTGGTTGGGACAGCCCAGGTTGCACAAGCTCGAGCCGCGGCAGCCCTTCACGTTGACGGGAAACTGGCCCGCCTGCCAGCCCAGGCGCCGGCAGCCCGCTACAAACAGACGATTGTTTTCGTTGATGAGGTCGTCTTCAATCAGATGAACATTGTTCTGCGATTTGAATTTCTGCGCCCGCCGCTCCACTTCCTCCAGCGTCAGGCCGGGCACGTTCCACTTCCGCAGCACGCGTTCCGGTGGAAGCAGTGACGTGCCTGTGTATACCGCCGTCGAGCCGCCGTACGTGCTGCCGAACGCCAGCGTCATCGTGCCTTCGGCGGTCAGGAAGCCGCCGCCCTCCTCGTAGAGTACGCGCGCCATTTCAAATTCGCGCCCGGTAAATTCCTCGTCGCGCAGCTTCGGCCCTTTTTCCAGCACGGCGATGCGCAGGCCGTTTTTGCAGAGAGGAGAAAGCTCCTGCGCGACCGTTCCCCCGCCCGCTCCGGAGCCGATAATGACGATATCGTAGGCGCGTTCGTTCATCGCCGCGCCTCCCAGCCGCGCGGACTCGCCGCGTAGCCGATGGCCGCAATCGCTTCCGGCCGCCCGTAGAAACCAAGCAGCACCAGCGTGCGCAGGCCCCAGAAGCCGCTGCGGATGATTTGCGCCGGATGATTTTCCAGCATGGAAAGAAATCGCGCGCGCTGCGCGGCCGGAAGCGAGCCGAAGCGCCTGCCATAACGAACGATAGGCAGCCAATCGATGGCGCAAAGAAAAAGTTTTAGGCGGCGCTGCAGCTCTCGCGGCCGGTCGCCCAGCGCGGCATCCACCAGCGCATCGAATTCGCTCCACGCCTTTTCGTCCATCGCCGCCGCTTCCGGCACGATGGTGCACGCAATCGCGCGTACCAGCGGACGGTACGCGGAGAGTGCGGGCGGCGAAGAGTGCCTCGGCGAGTTTTCAATCGAAGGCATGGCGCGTGGAATCGGCGAGACTCCGGACAAGCGCAAACGCCTGTCCTACAATCCTCACGGCTCAACCGAATTGCTGTAGTTATTGATGAACGTCATGATGTCGGCCGCTTCCAGCATGTCTTTCGCGCGGAAGCGAATGGAATGCGAATCGGTTCGCGTAAAGCCCGGCAGGAAAGCGAGCAGTTCCGCCTGCGTGTAATGCTTGAAGCTCACGTCCACGGTCATCGGCGCCTGCGCCTTGTACGGCTTGAAATCTTTCAGCCGCCCGAGCGCAGTTTTCACTTTTTGAGCAATCAATGTGTACGACGCCTGCGGCGTCAGCGTGCTCGCGGAATGGAAGCCGAGATGCTTCTTCGTCTCCGCGCCTTCGATGTTGCCGACGAGCGAGCGCACTTCGGCCACCGCCGCATCGTCGCCCGAAATCATCACCACCGGCACATTGAAATGCCCGGCGATGGCCGCGTTCCACGCACCTTCCGTGACGTTCGCGCCGTTCACCGCCACGCGCGTCAGCCGCGCGCTGGAAAATGTATGCGCGCGCACGCCCTCGGGATTATTTGTTGAGGCGTGATAGCCAATAAAAATGACCGCATCAAAGCTTTCGTCAATTCCCGCCATCATCGAAAGGTGACGCGGCCAGGAGCGAATCACGCGCACGTCCGGCGGGAAAAGTTCGATGAGCAGATTCTCGCCGTTGCCGTGCGAATCGCTCACCAGAATTTCCGTCGCCCCTGCTTCCTTAGCAGCATTCACAGCGGAAAGTGCCTCGCGCGTCATAAACTCCCGGAAGCGCGCGTACTCAAAGCCGGAAGGGCCGAGCTGGTCGCCAGTGACCGTGCCCACCACGCCTTCCATATCCACGGAGATGTAGACTTTGAGTTTTTTCGCCTGCGGCGGATCGGCAGCGAAAAGCCCCGCGGCGCAAAATACGTGCAAAAAGAAAACTGCAGCAATCCGGTTTTTCATCGGTTTCCTCACCTCCGCAAATCAGCGCAGCCACGCGAGCACGTCCGCGGCACGGTGCAGGATAGTGCGTGCGCCGAGTTCGCGCAACTTCGAACCGAGGACGCGGCGAGCGGCGCTGCCGCGCGGCAGCACTCCTACAAAAGGGACGCGCGCGGCCTTCGCCGCCAGCGCGTCGTCCACGTTATCGCCTAGATAAAGTGCGCGGGCCGGGTCGCGGCCTGCAAGAATTTTCAGCAAGCCTTCGGGCGCGGGCTTGGAGCGCGCGACATCATCGAGGGTGATGATGCTCTTAAAATGGCGTGCGGCATCGGCGCGCTCGAACGTGTGCGCAAGCTCGTGCCGCGTGCGCCCCGTGAACACGGCCAGTTCCGCTCTCCGCGCCAGCCGCCGCAGTGTCGCCGCGGTCACCAGCCATTTCTCCAGCGCCACGTTGCCGCGGCCGTTCGCGCCCCAATAAAATTTCTGGAACTGTTCCTTCACTTCGGCGTACTCCACCGGCACGCCGAGCGAGCAAATCCAATCCGTGGTGAGTTTCCAATCGTCGTTGTAGCCGCTCTGATTTTTCCAGCGCAGGATGTCCGCAGGACGGAAGCGCTTGCCGGTGTAGTGCTGCACCGAGTCCAGCGTGGACTTGTGGAACGACCCGCGCACGTCCACCAGCACGCCATCCACGTCGAAGATCAGGATGGCAGGCTTCGCGTTCACCATGAAGCTTCCAGAGCGCGCGCCAGGCGGCGCATCTGCGGCCGCGTGCCGATGGTGATGCGGACGTAGCCCGGGCGGCCGAAGTCGCGTGTGCGGTCGCGGAGCAGAATTCCCTGCCCGGCCATTGCGCGGAGCAGCGCCGGCGCGCGCTCGCCGAAATCGGCCAGCAGAAAATTTCCTCCACTGGGGAAGTAGCGGACACCGAGGCGCCTGAGTGCCGCTTCCAGCACGCGCTTGCCGCGAAGCACTTCGGCAACGGTTCGGCGCAGGTAGGAAATATCGCGGATCGCTGCCTCGGCGGCGACGAGCGCGGCGCTGTTCACCGGAAAGGGCGGCTGAGCCTTGCGCATTTCGGCGACGAGCGCGCGGTTGGCGAAGAGGCAGCCGAATCGCAGTCCGGCGAGCCCCGCCACCTTGGAAAACGTGCGCGTGACGACCAGATTGGCGTAGCGGCGAATCCACGGCAGCGCCGTAACGCCGGAAAATTCCGCGTAGGCTTCGTCCACCACCACCAGCGTGCGCGGGGCCGCGCGAAGGATGCGTCGCAAATCGCTGCGGCCCAGCAGCGTCCCCGTCGGATTATTGGGATTCGCCAGCAGAAACACGCGCGGCCTGTGCCGGCGCAGCGCTCGCACAACTTGTTCCATCGGCACTCGCAAGTTTTCGTCCATCCCCTCGGAGATGACTCGCGCGCCGTGAAGCGCGGCATATAGCCGGTACATATCGAAAGTGGGCTCGACCAGAAATACGGTTGCGCGCGGCTCAACGAAACAATCGAAAATGAGCTTCAGGCTGTCGTCCACCCCGTTGTTCAGGATGGTTTCCGCGGGCGCCACGCGAAAATATTTTGCCATGCGCTTTCGCGTAGCTTCGTACTCAGGGTAAATGCCAATTTGCTCGCGCGAGAGTTTGCGCAGCGCTGCGCGCACCGCCGGCGAGCAGCCCACGGTGTTTTCGTTAAAGTCCAGCCGCAGTTTTCCCGCGCGGCCCTGCGGCATTTGGTGTCCGCGCATCCGCAGCACTTCTTTCCGCGGCAAAATCATCTGCTTCATCGCGAAGCCTCACGCAAGCAACGGGCATTCCTTCTGCTCATGGTGCGGCGAATCATGCGGCGACTCTGCAATGGTAAGTAGGAGAAGCAGGCGAAGAAAAAGGTGGCGCGCAACGCAGCGAGCTCAGGAAGAACTCGTCCCGTCATCGGGCACGAGATTGGTCGCATCGGTTTCGGGGACCGCTTCTTCCGCCGGCGCGGCTGTTTCTTCGGCGACCGGCTCGGCCGCGAGCGTTTCCGGCGCGACAACTTCCACCGCAGCGGGCGCCTCCACAGGGGCGGGCGGCACAGGTGCTTCTTCTGTAACCGTGGGCGGTGCGCTCAGCGCCGCAAGTCGCGCGGCCAGCGCCGAAACGATCAGCTCGATCAGCATTTTTGCGCCGGAGCCATCCGCATCGCGGTCCGGGTTGTAGGCAGAGAGCTCCATTGCCAGCAGGTTTTTCTGGCGGACGATGATTTCGAGCGCCTCGCGCACGTCCGAGAGGTGCAGCCCTCCGGGACTGGTGAACTCGCTCGCGGAAAACTCCTCGCCGGAAATGACGTCGGCATCGAGGTGCAACACAAAATTTCGCGTGTCCGAATGAATGTGCTCGACGGCGCTCTGCGCGGACCGCGCGACGCCGCGGCGAAGAATCTCGTTGGCGGAAAAATGGCGGATGGGAGAGGTGCGCAGCAAATCGCGTTCGTAGGTGTCGTAGTCTTCGCAGCCAAACAGCGCGACATCCGGCTCGCGCACCAGCGGCGGCTCGTTCCAGAAGCGCACCAGCTCCGGCGCGCCGCGCCCCACCACGTGCGCGAGCACCATGCCGGCCAATCTCCCGGACGGCGTGGACGCGGGCACATTCAAATCGGGGTGGCGGTCCATGTAGAACAGTCCGACGTGGCGGTAGTAGCGCCGCACGGCCGCCACCGTGGCGAGCGCGATGGAGCAATCCCCTCCGAGCACCAGCGGCAGCGCGCCGGACTTGGCGGCTTCTTCCACTTTCGGCCGCAGCGCATTCAGCGCGCGGACCACGCCATCGAGGTTACGCGCGCGGGGGCTCTCGTCGTCCTGCTGGAAAACCTGCGTTTCCACGTCGCCGAGGTCGTTGACCATGAAGCCGGCGGCGTTCAGCCGCTCCACGAGCCCGGCGGCGCGCAGCGCGGCCGGCGCTTTTTCGTTTCCAGGGCCGTGAGCGGCTGCACTGGTCGGTGCGCCGATGAGGGCAATCAGATTCGGTTGACGGACGATCTTAACGGCCAATGCGACACTCCCGTTTCTGTTGCAACAATGCTGCTATCTCCGCTGCGTCCGCGCGTCCGGGGTTTGTTCTTCCCTGACCCCTGATAGCTGATGCCTGACACCTGTTTTTCTATTTCGGCGCCAGCTCCGGCGGCAGGCTGAACCGGACGTCTTCGCGGATCAGCTCAAAGTCGTTCTGTTCCTTGTAACCCAGGCCCGCCAGGCGCTGGCTGACCTGCTCCACCAAAACTTCCGGCGCCGACGCCCCGGCGGTGAGCCCCACGCTGTTGACGCCTTCAAACCACTCCTCGCGAATCACCGCGGCATCTTCAATCAGCCGCGCGGACACTCCCGCGCGCTCGGCCACCTCCACCAGGCGGTTCGAGTTCGAGCTGTTTGCCGAACCCACCACCAGCACCAATTGGACTTCCTTGGCCAGATATTCCACCGCTTCCTGGCGGTTTTGTGTGGCGTAGCAGATATCGTCGGAAGCCGGGCCGGCGATTTTCGGAAAGCGTTCGCGCAGCCGCGTGACGATGCTCTCCGTGTCGTACATGCTCAATGTGGTCTGTGTCAAAAACGCCAGCCGCTCCGGATCGGAAACCTCCAAGCGGTCCACGTCCTCCACGCTGTCCACCACCACTGTCTGCTGCGGAGCTTCGCCGCTGGTGCCCACGATTTCCTGGTGGTCGCGATGTCCGATGAGGACGATAGTGCGCCCTTCGCGGGCAAACTTCAGCGCTTCCAGATGGACCTTGGTCACCAGCGGGCAGGTCGCGTCAATGACGCGCAGTTCGCGGGCCTTGGCTTCGTCGCGCACCGACGGCGGCACGCCGTGCGCGCTGAACACCAGTACAGCCGTGGAAGGTACCTCTTCGACGGTCTCCACAAAAATCGCGCCACGGCGGCGCAGTTGGTCCACCACGTAGCGGTTGTGCACAATTTCGTGGTGGACGTACACCGGCGGGCCGTATGCGTCCAGCGCCAGCTCGACAATCTCCACCGCGCGCACCACTCCCGCGCAGAATCCTCGCGGCCGCGCGCGCACAAGTCGCTTTTTGGAACCGTTTGGCTGCGTCAACTGGTCCCCTTCCCCATCCACAAACTCAATATGATACGCCAGATGCCGCCCCTCTGGCTACGCCTTGTGCGACAACTATTTCGGTGAAATTTACAAATCCTTCGATCATTCCGCCGGGCAGGCTAAAGCCTTTGCTGCAAGAGAGTTTTGAGTCGCTGCGGCAAGATGGTAGGCTGGCAGATTCACAGGCAAGTAGAATTGCGTCATGGAGAAACGAATGCTTCTCAAAGGGCAAGTGAGCATTGTCACCGGTTCGGGCCGCGGCATCGGCCGCGCAATCGCCCGGCGATTCGCGGCAGAGGGCGCGGCCGTGCTGATGACGTCGCGCTCAGCAAGCGAAATTGAAGCCGTGGCCGCTGAAATCCGCAGCGCCGGGGGACGCGCCGCCTCGCTGCCCGCTGACGTCGCCCGCGAAGACGACTGCGCGCGCATTGTGGGCGCGGCTCGCGCGCAGTTCGGCCGCATCGACATCCTGGTGAACAACGCCGGCATCTTTGGCCCGGTGAAGCCCGCCGAAGAAATTACTCCCGCGGAATGGGACGAAGCCCTCGCCATCAACCTGCGCTCTGCGTTCCTGTTATCGCGACTTGTGCTGCCGGAAATGTACGCGCGTGGCTCCGGAGTAATCCTGAATATTTCCAGCCTGGCCGCAAAAGCCGCGTTTGCGTGGGAGGCGCCCTATGCCGCGTCGAAGGCGGGGCTGCTGGGACTGACGCGCTGCCTGGCCGCGGAAGGCGCTCGCAAAGGAGTGCGCGTGAATGCGCTCTGCCCGGGGCCGGTGTTCGAAACAAAGATGTCGAAGGAACTGGGGATGGAACTTTCGCGACGCATGGGCCTGGACCCGAAAAAGCAGGTGGATGATTTTGCGAATTCCGTCTTGCAGGGCCGCGGACAAACCGCTGACGAAATCGCCGCAGCGGCACTGTTCCTCGTATGCAGCGAATCGAGTGCGATGACCGGCCAGGCCGTCAACGTGGACGGCGGGATGGCTTTCTTCTGAGCGGCGCAGTTTCTCTAAGTCTGCGTACCAGGCCGCTGCGCACCAGCCAGGCGCACGTCTCGATGAAGAAATTGCGCGAGAAGTGCTCGTGTTTTTCCGCAGGCCAATCGCACATGGAGCGATGGCGAATCAGTGCAGGAAGCTGGTCCTCGAAGAAAGCAAAGCGCGGCGGGCGGTGCGTGAGGCAGCGGATGTATGCGAACGTTTTCCGCAGCAGGCTCTCCGGAGCGCGCACCAGGCGGCGATGCAGCGCGCTGCCAACGAGCGCGACGTAGGCGAAGACGAGGCATTCGGGCGCCTGCGGCTCGAGGAACGCGAAATCGTCCGCCGCGATGAGGTAGCCGACGAAGAAGCCGCGGCGCGCACTGGCGCGCGAGCGCGGCGCATCAAACCAGTACCCGCGCAGGCTGCCTCGGCGAAGCGCGCGAGCGCGGAAGCCGCGGAGGTACGGCGCCGCGAGCGGGCGGATCCAGCTCACCGAGGGGATAGCGGGTGCGGGCTTACGGTTTTTTGTACTTGTCAATGAGCGCCTGCAGGCCTTCGAGTGAGCCCTTGTGAAGGAACTTGTAATAAGTTTCGACGTCGGCCCAAACTTGCGCGCGAATAGTTTGTTCCAACGGTGTGCCGGAGGAGAGGGCGAGTGCATGCGCGTACGCGTCGACCACTTGATTCAGCAGTTCGAACGTCCGCTGCCCCAGCGCGTCGCGCGCGGGACCGGGCGGCATCTGCTTCAGCTGTTGCGAGGCTCTGGAATATTCCTCGTTAGCGGCCGCGCCAAGATAGGTGTAGTTCATCGTGTCATCAGGTGCGAGCTCAATGGCCTTCCGCAGATGCGTCATCGCGTCAGCGGGCAAGCCGGCGTGCAGGGCGAGCAATCCGAGTGACTGATAGAGGGAGGGCAGAGTCTTGCCTTTGTAGTCCGACCAACCCGCCGCATTCATGCCCCCCGGACGGAGGTCCGCTTCCATGTCGCGGATGGCTAGTTCGCCATACTTGCGGCTGATCATGAGGTGCTTCAGATTGCGCTGCCGGGTCTCCTCCACGCCGGCGGAAACCAACCGGGCAAGCAAGCGCAGGTCCAGCGAGTCCGGGCTGGGGAGGACGGCAATGGTCTGGAATGCGTCGTCCACGCGGTTGGCCTTGAGATACGCATCGGCAAGGATCGCGCTGGCGACGTTGCGCTCCGCATCGGTGGACATCAGCCCGAGGAATTTTTCCCCCAGATCGACTCGGATAACGGTGTCCGGCTCGCGGGAAATCGAAATGCCGACATGGGTCAGCAGGCGCGGCCGAGCCACGGAAGCGGGATGCGCGGCAAGATATGCGGTCAACAATTGAACTTTCTGTGTGGCGGAGGAAACTCGGACGATATCGGTAATCTGGCGATTCTCGTCCGCATCAATCTGGCGGGCCAAAGGCGCAGCTTTTTCTTGGGTAACAGCAGCAGCAGTCACGCACGCCGCGGCAGCGGCCAGCGAGCAAACGAGTATTTTAGAAAGAAACTTCATCGGCAAATTCTTCTCCTCGGTATGAAACTTGCAGTGGCCTAGCGCCCTTCGAAGGGATAGCGCTCGCCGGCAAGTACGGCAGCGGCCACGCGACGGCGAATAGCGATGATGTCCACCGCTTCGCGTTTGGTGAAGCGCTTGAGCGCGGCCAGTTGGATGCGCAGCATGTCGCCGTCGGCGACGGCGGCGACAGCCGTGCGGGCCTGTTTCTCGACGCGGTCCATCGCGTCATAAATGAAAGCGCGCGCCGCATCCACCATGGCCGCGGCGGATTCGTCGCCACGCGCGGCAGTCGACTTCTGCGCGCGGCGCAGGCAGCTTTCCATGGCGTAAATTTCCATCACCGTGTTGGAAAGTGCGCCGATGACTTCCTGATGGTCGGCCAGTTTCTGCTGATGTTTTTGTACGGCAGAGCCCGCAGCCATTAAGAACGCCTTCTTTGCGTTCTCCACGCAGCGCTCTTCTTCGGCGAAGGGCGCAGTGGATGGCTCCTCGAAAGAGGGTGGGGCCATCAGGTCGCCGGCAATCTTCATCGCCGCGGGGATCAGCGGCAGGATGCCCTTCATGGCGCGCTTCATGAGCATGTCGATGATGAGCAGACGGTTGATTTCGTTGGTGCCTTCGAAGATGCGGTTGATGCGGGAGTCGCGGTACGCACGGGCGACAGGATATTCCTCGTGGAAACCGTAGCCACCGTAGATTTGCACGGCTTCGTCCACTACGAAATCGAGCATCTCGCTGCCGTAGATTTTGCTGATGGAGCTTTCAATGGCGTACTCCTCGAGCACGGCCATGGCCTGCTTGACTTTGTCGCCGCCGGCCGCGGCGGCAGTCATGGCCGCGTCAATCATTCCCGCGGAGCGGTAGACCATGGACTCGACGGCAAACGTCTGGATGGCCATCTCGCCGAGCTTCTGCTGGATGAGTCCGAAATCGGCGATGGAGTGGCCGAAGGCCTTGCGCTCTTTCGCGTATTTGGCGGCCACGGCCAGCGCATTTTTTGCGCCGCCCATGCAGTAGGTCCCCAGCGTGAAGCGGCCGGAATTGAGCGTGTTCAACGCGATCTTAAATCCCGCGCCGACGTCGCCGAGCAGATTTTCCACGGGCACGGGACAGTTGTCGAAGAAGATCGGCACGGTGGAGCTGCCCTTGATGCCCATCTTTTTTTCTTCGCCGCCGACTTTGAAGCCGGGGAAATTGCGCTCCACGATGAAGCAGGAAACTTTTTCGCCGTCCACTTTGGCAAAGACGATGTACACGTCGGCGAAGCCGCCGCTGGTGATCCACATCTTCTGGCCGTTCAGAATGTAGTGCTTCTTGTCGGGAGAGAGCACGGCGGTGGTAAGCAAGTTCTGCGCGTCGGAGCCTGCCTGCGGCTCGGAGAGGCAGTAACAAGTGAGCAGTTCGCCGCTGGCGATGCGCGGCAGATATTTCTTTTTCTGTTCCTCATTGCCGAAGTACACCAGCGGCACGGTGCCGATGCCCGCGTGGGCGCCGTGGGAAGTGGCGAACGAGCCATAGCCGGAAAGTTTTTCCGACAGCACGGTGATGGCAACCTTGTCCAGGCCGGCGCCGCCGTATTGTTCGGGCACACCCGGACCGAGCAGCCCGAGTTCGCCGGCCTTCTTGAGCAGCGAAACCATCAGGCCTTCTTTTTTGTCTTCGAGCTCGTGCGCGTGCGGCAGCACTTCATTGGTGATGAACTCTTCCGCGGTCTGCCCGATCAGTTTCTGGTCGTCCTGCAAATCGGCGGGAGTGAAGATGTCTTCCGGCCGGCAAGTTTCGAGAAGAAAGCTGCCGCCTTTAGTAATCGTTGGAGGAGTAGCAAGAGTAGCCATAGGATTGCCTCTCTTTTCAAACGTAGATGCGGCGCGGGCGAAAACAAATCCAGGGGTTCCGGAGTCGAACCCTGAGTCTACGCGCCAGCAGCGGATTTGATGACGGCAATGTAGTCCGCCGGCAAGCCGTGTTCTCCGGCCCCCCGCAGGAGAGTTTGCAGGTAATGGGCCGCGGGACGCAAGCCTTTCCCTACTTTGGAGGCGATGTACACATGGGCGGAGACAGGGCTGCCATTGGCGCCGGTCACATCGAGCTGGATGCGACGGTAATGATCGGGCACGCCGGTGGAGCGGTCGAGGAGGCGCAGCGCGCTTTCCGGGATGCGATAAAGGACGCCGTGCACGGTTTCGCCGCGGGCGGTCTGAATATTGGCCTCCGCGGAGCCGCCGCGGACCATTTTGTTGAAGACGAGCGTGTAGTTCTCCAGGCGCCCGGGCTGCATTTCAAGGAGCTGGCCCGCGCGTTGCTGCATTGTGGCGCGGCTCATGTTGGAGCCGTAAGCAAAATACCAGACCGTCGCTGCGTTCATTTTTCTCCAGGAGACGCAATCTGCGAAGTGCTTGCTGCGGAAGAACTATTCTATACTATTCAGGCATGCCCGTGCAGGCAAAATGACAATCGCCTGGCAGGGCGGAGCCGCAGTCTGCAACTCGCTTGTGCGCGAGACAATCCTGGAGCTTCGCCGTCTAAAGCGTATAGGAGGTTCCTCATGAAAAAATGGCTGGTCTGCGCGCTTGCGCTGGGCGTATCGCCCGTCTCAGCGCAATTCACCAAACCGAGTTTCACCGGCAGCTGGAGTGTGAATCCAGAAAAATCCACATCGGAAAATACGTTGAAGGAAACGCCCGGCCCCGACGCACCACCCGCCCCACAGCCTGCGCCGCCGGCCAAGCTAGTGCTGATGGAAAAAATCGAGCATCGCGGATCGGAGCTGAAAATCATTCGGTTCCTGCAGCGAGAAAAACCACTCATCATGATCTACACCACTGACGGGAACGAAAATGTAAACCAGATGGCCGGAGGCGCTAGCGTACAGCGCTCGAAGTCGCATTGGGAAGGCGAAAGACTGGTGACCGAATGGGAGTTGTTGCGCGATGGAGTGGTTTTCATGCACGGCAAAGACGTGCGCTGGACGTCCCCGGACGAAAGGAGAATGTTCGTGCACAGCACGATGGAGGATTCGTTAAGCAAGAGCGTCGTGCACACTGAGTGGAAAAAACTGCCCGGGCTGCTCCTGCTGCAGTGATGACGAAGTGGCGCACTTCCTTAAGAATTCACCACGAAAGTTGAAGTAGAATCAGCGCTTGGCCATGATGCGCGTGGAAGAAGCCTATCCGGACATATTGTTTCGCGCGAAATCGCGCAATTGGTGGGCGCGGCTGACGCGCGTCCCGGCGGAATGCCAGCATTTGGAGACCGAATTCGCGTGGATGGCCACGTACGCGCCGGACACCATATATCTCCGCGGGAAAGGCCGCACGCGGCACGACCCGGCGCGGCCGGAAGTGTCGCTGTGCCGCGCGTGCCTGCTGGGGCAGCTCGAGCCGGAACTGGCGGAATACGAAGGACGCGTCGTCGCATTCGAGCCGGATGGAGAAAATTTTTCGCAGTACTTTTTTGTGTCCGCGGAAGAATTCGATGCGGCCGGGCTGCAAGCGGAAGTGGGCGCAGCCATTGCGGCGCGGTTGAAAAGCCCAGCCGGGCAGTGTGAGCACGAGGGCTGCGCGCGGCGCGCAACTTGGTTGTGGCTTTCGCGCGCAGAGGTGGCCAGCCTGGACGACTTCGGCTCCATTGGCAACGCCGCCGGGCAAAAGCTGTGCCCGCGGCACGGGGCGGCAAAACTTTGCGCCGCATTTGCGGCGATTCCCGAGGCCAATCTTTTTTATGTGAATGCGCCCTACGCAGAAACGGGCGCGTATGTGTGGATTTGAAAGAAAAGTTAAAGAGTTGAAGAGTTAAAGAGTTAAAAAGTAAAAGCGAAGAGCAGAAAAGATGAATCTGCGCGAGACGGTTGATAAATATCTGGACCTGGCGGGCGATTTCGATCGCGCTGTGCCGCTGGCGGACTTTGGACTTTCGCGCGAGGAAACAGAAAAACTTTTTGCCGCGTTTGACGAGGACTACCATATCAGCCGCTACATCCACCTGAGCGAACAGCGAACAGCGTTCAGCGACCAGAAGACAAAATCGCCGCAACCCGCCGCCGAGGCCTTTCAGATTAACGGATTCGCGCACACGCACGTCAGCATCGATGCGGAAATTGCGGAGGCGCTCTAGCGTTGCTGCGAACTCCTCGCTTCGTGGAAAAAACAGGGGCGGACACTCAGGTCCGCCCCTACGCTGTGGAGGCGCACAGGCTAAAAGCCTGTGCTACTTTTGCGCCACGAGCACGCGCTGGAGGCGCTCGCTGAGTTTGGCGTGTTCGGTGCGGAGCTCCGCGGGGAGCTTCGTGCCGAACTTGTCGAAGAACGTTTTGATGTCGTCGAGGTCGCCGGCGAATTCCGTGGGATCCACGTGCAGCAGCGACTCCATCGTCGCCCGCGTCACGTTGAGCCCATCGAGTGTCAGCGCGTCATTCGTGGGTACAAAGCCAATGGGCGTTTCCACGGCCTTGCCCTTTCCGGCCACGCGCTCGACGATCCACTTCAGCACGCGCACGTTTTCGCCGTAGCCCGGCCAGAGGAATTTTCCGTCCGCGCCTTTGCGGAACCAGTTCACGTGGAAAATTTTTGGCGGGTGCGGGATGCGCCGGCCCATCGCCAGCCAGTGGCCCCAGTAGTCGGCCATGTTGTAGCCGCAGAACGGCAGCATGGCCATGGGGTCGCGGCGCAGAACGCCGACGGCGCCGGTGGCGGCAGCCGTGGTCTCCGAACCCATCGTCGCGCCGACGAATACGCCGTGCGGCCAGTCGAACGCTTCGAAGACGAGAGGAACGGTCTTCGTGCGGCGGCCGCCGAAAATGAACGCGGAAATGGGCACGCCGCCGGGATCTTCCCAGCGCTTGGAGATGCACGGCGCCTGGTGCGCGGGTACGGTGTAGCGCGAGTTAGCGTGCGCCGCGGTGCGCACCTTGGAATCGTACGGCTGGCCCTGCCAGTCGAGCATGCCGTCGCCGGAAGGCAAATCGATACCCTCCCACCACGGCTCGCGATTGGTGGTCAGGCCGACGTTAGTAAAGATGGAATTCTTGCGCAGAGCCACCATCACGTTGGGATTGGTTTTCTCGCTGGTGCCCGGCGCGACGCCAAAGAAGCCGGCTTCGGGATTGATGGCGTGGAGATAGCCGTCGGCGCCGATCTGCATCCAGGAGATGTCGTCACCGACCGTCCACACTTTGTAGCCGGAAGATTCCAGTGAGGAAACCATCATGGCCAGATTGGTCTTGCCGCAGGCGGAGGGAAACGCGGCGGCCACATAGGTGATTTTGCCGGCCGGATCTTCGAGGCCGAGGATGAGCATGTGCTCGGCCATCCAGCCCTGCTCGCGGGCCATGGTGCTGGCGATGCGCAGCGCAAAACATTTCTTGCCGAGCAGCGCGTTGCCACCGTAGCCGGTGCCGAAACTCCAGATGAGTTTTTCATCCGGGAAGTGGCAGACGAAGCGGCGGTCGGGATTCACGTCGCCGAGGGAATGCAAGCCGGGCACAAATTCGGAAGAGTTGCCGAGGCGCTCGGTGGCCACTTTTCCCATGCGCGTCATGATGCGCATGTTGGCGGTGACGTAAGCGCTGTCGGTAAGCTGCACGCCGATTCTGCTGATGGGCGAGCTCACCGGGCCCATGATGTAGGGCACCACATACATGGTGCGGCCCTCCATGGTGCCCTTGTAGAGCGGGCCGACTTTGGCTTTGGCGTCCGCGGGGGACATCCAGTTGTTGGTGGGGCCGGCGTCTTCCTTTTTGCCGGAGCAGATAAAGGTGATCTGCTCGGTACGGGCGACGTCGTTGGGATTGGAGCGGCTGTAAAAACAGTTCGGATAAGTCTTTTCGTTGAGGGCAGTAAAAGTGCCGTCGCGCAGCATGAGCTCATTCAACTTCGCGATTTCGGCATCGGAGCCGTCACACCAATGAATATTTTTCGGCCGCGTGTGCGCAGCTTGTTCTTCGACCCATCGTTCGAGGGGGGTAGACACGATTCCTCCAGTTGTGGAGCCCGGGGCTGATTGCCCGGTCACGGGGCCGGACCGGGAAAGGCCGCGAAGTTCGAGGCGGCTCGGCACCGCCCATGCAGGCTAGCGCGGCGGCTGACAAAAATTCTAGGCCTCCGAACGAGGAAATGCAAGCAATGGAATGTCGTAGGCTATACTTTCAACCATGTACGCGCGGAAACTGAAGGTGGAAGCAATCGTGGACGGGAAGCGGCGGCCGTGTCCTCTGGAATGGCTGGATGCGTTCTGCATGCGTAACTTTACCGGCGCGGCGGAATTCGACGATACGCTGCCCACCGACGAAGGCGCCATGGAAGCCAGCTTGCGCGTGGACCCGCAGCGTCTGGCCGCAGCCATGAGCGAGTGGCTCACGAAACGCGGCAAGGGAAATGGCAAGTCAGTCGAAGTCGTGATTACCAGTTCATTGTAGGACGGACTCCCACTATGGATACACCGTCCTGGCGGCGGGAAGGCGCTCGTGCGGGGCGAGCGCGGCGCGGATTTTCGGAATCGCAGAGCGCGTGGCGGATTCGCCCGCGGCGATGAGCTGCGGCGTCTGCTGGAAGTCGTCCCAGGCAAAATGAAAGACGTCAGGCTCGATGACCGCGTCGGCCTTGCGGCGCCAGCGCGCATCGGCACCGCGCTGCATGATGGCGAATGACCGGCTGATCACCTCCACCATGTTATCGGGCTGCTCGCCTTTCCCCGCGGATTCCAGCCACACGGCAATCACAAAATCGGCGCCCATGCGCTTGACCGCGTCCACCGGCACGGGCGCGGCCAGAAAACCATCCACCAGAATGCGGCCCTGGTGCTCGACGGGCAGAAAAAGTCCGGGGTAGGCGCAAGAAGCGCGCAGCGCGGGACCGATTTCGCCGTCGGTGAAATAAACCGCTTCCCCGCTGCCCAAGTCGGTGGCGGCAATGGCCAGCGGAATCTTGGTTTGTTCGAAGCGCGTGAACAGCGAAATCTGATAAAGGTAGCGCTCCAATCGCTCGTTGGATGCGAAGCCCATGCGCGAGAGGCGCCACTTGCCGAAGTCCGCGAAACGCGTGGCCACCGCGCGGCGCTGCATTTTGTCGAGGGGGACACCTGTGGCGTATGCGGCGGCAATCAGCGCGCCCACGCTGGTGCCGGCGATACAGTCAATGGGGATTTTGGCGTCGGTGAGCGCTTTCAGCACGCCGATGTGCGCGATGCCCCGGGCAAAACCTCCGCCCAGCGCCAGGCCGACGCGCGGGCGGTGCTTTTCGTCCACGCGCTTGCTGCCGCGCGTGACGCCGCGCAAGCCATCCGCCAAACCTCGCAACCAGCTTTTTACCGCACTCATGACGGGCCTCGTCTCCACTGGGCCTATCTATTGGAGACTGTACCGCGGCGAAAGGATGCCAACCGCAAAGAAACCCGCACTTTCGCCTGTTGGTTACTCCGTACTAAGTCAATGCACAGGCTGGTAGCCTGTGCTACGTGTTTTTGATTGACCGCGGTGAGCGGTGAAATGTAACCTGCATCCGCGCCCGCCAGCTGCAGCATCGGCGACGGCAAAAGCCGCCGCAGAGCTCCACGGAAGAGGGACCACATCATGCGACGCATTGAAAAAGTTGCCGTTCTCGGAGCCGGAACCATGGGCGCGCGCATTGCCGCGCATCTGGCCAACGCCGGCGTGCCCTGCTTTTTGCTGGACATCGTCCCCGGCGAGTTGACCAAGGACGAAGCAGCGAAAGGTCTGACGCTGCAATCGCCCGTGGTGCGCAACCGCATCGTCAATGCGGGACTCGAGGCGGCGCGCAAGTCGCGCCCGGCGGCGTTTTTCCAGTCGGACGGCGCGCGGCGCATTACCACCGGCAACTTCGACGACAACCTGGCGTGGTGCGGCGAAGTGGACTGGATCGTCGAGGCCGTGGCCGAGCGGCTGGACATCAAGCGCTCGCTCTTCGAGCGCGTGGAAAAATTTCGCAAGCCGGGAACCATTGTCACCACCAACACCAGCGGACTGCCCATCCACACCATCGCCGAAGGGCGCAGCGACGACTTCCAGGAACACTGGGTGGGCACGCACTTCTTCAATCCGCCGCGCTACATGAAGCTGGTGGAATTGGTCCCCGGGCCAAAAACAAAATCGGGAGTACTGGAAACGCTGAACGAATTCTGCGACCGGCGGCTGGGCAAAGGAGTAGTGATCGCCAAGGACACGCCGAACTTCATCGCCAACCGCATCGGCACGTTTTCCATGCTGAACGTGCTGCGGCTGATGAAAGAACTGGACATGACCATCGAGGAAATTGACGTCTGTACGGGGCCGGCGGTGGGCTGGCCGAAGTCGGCCACATTCCGCACCGTGGATATTGTCGGGCTGGACGTGCTCACGCACGTGGTGCGCAATATTTACGAGAACGCCGTGGACGACGAGATGCGCGACCGCTACGTGGTGCCGTCGCTGATCGAAGAGATGATGAAGCGTGGCTGGCTGGGCGAAAAATCCGGCGGCGGATTTTACAAAAAGACGAAGGGCGAGGGCGGAAAGGAAATCCTCTCGCTCGATTGGAAGACGATGGAGTACCGCCCGCGGCAGAAGGCCAAGTTCGGCTCCATCGAAGCGGGCAAGCAGATCGAGGACACGCGCGAACGGTTGAAGGCGCTGCTGGCGGGCAAGGACAAGGCCGCGCAGTTTTTGTGGGGCTCGATTTCGGAGATGTGCCTCTACGCGGCGTGGCGCGTGCCGGAAATCGCCGACCGCATCGTGGAAGTGGACCGCGCGATGAAGTGGGGCTTCGCATGGGAACTGGGGCCGTTTGAAATTTGGGACGCTGTCGGCGTGGAAGCGATGGCGAAAAAGTTGGAGGCGGAGGGCCGCGCGCTGCCGCCGCTGGTCACCGAAGCGCTGAAGCCGGGAAAGAAATCGTTTTATGGCACGTTGAACGTGGGCACGCCGCAGCGCACGGCCGCCTATTTCGATTTTCCGTCGTCGGTGTATCTGCCGGTGGAAGAGCCGGAAGGCATCATTACTTTGAAGGCGGAGAAAGACCGCGACAAGGTGGTGGAGAAAAATCCCGGCGCAAATTTAATTGACCTGGGCGACGGCGTGGTGTGCTGCGAGTTCACGTCGAAGATGAACGCCATCGGCGCGGACACCATCATGATGCTGCGCAAAGGGCTCGAGCGGCTGAACACGGACTTCGACGCCATGGTCATCGCCAACCAGGCGCCGAATTTTTCCGTTGGCGCCAACCTGATGCTGGTGATGATGGCCGTGCAGGAGCAGGAGTGGGACGATATCCAAACGATGGTGCGGGCATTTCAGAATGTAAACATGGCGCTGAAGTACGCGCCGAAGCCGGTGGTGGCCGCGCCGCAGGGCATGGCGCTGGGCGGCGGGTGCGAGATTTCGATTCATGCCGCGCGCGTCCACGCCGCGGCGGAGCTGTACATGGGACTCGTCGAAGCAGGCGTGGGACTGATCCCCGCGGGCGGCGGCACAAAAGAGATGGTCGTGCGCGCGAATGAGGCGGCCGGTGTAGGGGCGAGCGGCAGCTCGCCCTCTCCTGAAAAAGATCTGGATCTATTTCACGCGATGAAGCCGGTGTTTGAAAATATCGCCACGGCGAAAGTGTCCATGAGCGCGGAAGAAGCGCGCGGGCTGGGCTACCTCCGTGCCACCGACCCCATTGCCATGAACCGCGAGCGGCTGATCGGCGACGCGAAGCAGACCGCGCTGGGGCTGGTCCGCGCGGGGTACCGCCCGCCGACGCCGTCCGAAGTGCGCGTGCTCGGCGAAAGTTTTCAAGCCGCGGCCAAGCTGGCCGTGCACATGATGGTCCGCGGGGAATTCGCCAGCGAATACGACGCGCACGTGGCGAAAAAACTGGGGTGGATTCTTGCGGGCGGAAATCTCTCCGCGGCGCAAACCGTCAGCGAACAGTACCTGCTCGATTTGGAGCGCGAGGCGTTCGTGTCGCTGTGCGGCGAACGCAAAACCGTCGAGAGAATTTCCCATACGTTGAAAACCGGCAAACCCCTACGGAATTGAGCAAATAAAAGAGAATCGCGATGGCAGTTGTGTACATCCTCGGCGCAGGGGCTTCTTACGGCGATGAGCTGCTGCCACTCCCTGATGTTCACGATGAGGACATCGTTACTGCAAAAGTTCCCCTGGCTAACGGATTTTTTGATGGCGAGCTTCTTCGATCAAGCGGATTCTCTGGCCGAGCAGTTGAACTGAAGCATGCGGAGGCAATTCGTTACACTCGCCAAGTAATGAGTCTTGAGGAGCAAGTTGGGGAGGGAAGGTGGAATTCACTAAGCCTTGAGCAGGTTCTTACTCACATCGATCTGGAAATGGAGTTTCTTTCTCCCAGCTCGCGAGACTGGATTACGAGACTATCGGCCCGAAATGACTTGATTGACTACGTGTATCGAATACTCGGACTTTGCACTATGAGAAGATATGGAAAGTATTCTCGCCGCTTGGTTTCAAATCTTCAGCCAGATGATTCTCTGATCACTTTCAACTGGGATCTCTTAATAGACCAAGAGTTTAATTTATTAAAGACCCTCAAACACTACGATGATTTCCTTGCGAGAGTGAACGGCACATTCGAGAAAGATTATAGAAATATTAATGTGGGAACAGGTCTCTACTTCAAGCTGCATGGATCGCTGAATTGGTTCCAATGTACCAATGACAACTGTCCATCTGCCAAAAAGCTCTTGCTTAACAATGATACTCAGCTTTGCCTCGACTTAATGGCGTTCGGATCATCCTGGGGAATTTGCCCACAATGCGGGAATAAGACAAAACCCTTGTTGGTGCCTCCAATCCTCGGCAAACCTGTCAAGGAAAACTGGATCATCCGCTCCACTTGGGGGTTGGCAAGAAGGGCGCTACAGGATGCAGAAAAAGTGGTTGTGGTCGGGTTTTCGTTCACCCCGAGCGACTTTTTTGCGGAATGGCTTCTCCGTTCCACATGTGGTTCGATTCCCGGTAAGACATTCATAGTTAATCCATGTTGCCAGAAAGGAGTTCCGGAAGAAGAATTCAAAAAGCGAATGAAGAGCGTGTTTCCTCAGGGCTATAACGCAGACTTCTTCGAGTTCTCGCAAATCGAAGAAATCATTGCGCGTGTACGAGCAGCCTGATCGTTATGTTATTCAGAGTTTTGGGGAGTACCAATCGGCGTCCATGAAGAATAAAACGGAGTTCATAGTTCAGGTTTGGGGCGGCCCTGAATGGATCGGCTTTCGTAGATGTTGCGAATAAGCTCGTCGCAGTCGATCAGTCCTACCCAGCCGCCAAAACTTTTTTCGAGGAAATCTGTCGAATGATCCGTGGCTTCCCTCAGGATCACGGGGTCCGAGCCAATGGTAATCGAAACCTCCTGCCCTTCTTCCAGCTTCAATGACTCCAGAGGCTCCAACTTCCCCTTCGAATACCGCGCGCGAATGACCGTGGACATATCGGTGACCTTCAGTTTCAGTGTACCACTCCGGCGAGCGGACTGCGCACTGCAATTGCCGCGCTTGACACTGTGGAAACCAGCGGATAGATTCGCGCGTCGTTGAGCAACAGGGTGTAGGGTGTTGGGGATAGGGTTTAGTAAAAACCGAAAACAGGATGCTGAAGGAGTACGAGATGAAGCATCGGAGTGTGCGTAGAGCGTGGAGCGGAATTGTCGCGGCGGTGCTGATCGCGGTGCTGGCGGTGGGAACGGTGAGTGTCCCGACGGCGCAGGCGCAAGCCAAAGGCGTCGAGCCGCCGTACTTCGCCATCAAGGGCGCGCGCATCGTCACGGTCAGCGGCGCGGTGATTGAAAATGGCACCGTGGTCATCGCCAATGGATTGATCACCGCGGTGGGCGCGAACGCAACGATTCCGCCGGAAGCGTGGGTGATTGACGGCAAGGGAATGACCGTCTATCCCGGCTTGATTGACGCGATGACCGACGTGGGGCTGCCGGCTGCGCCTACCACGCCGGCCGGTGGCGGTCCCGGTGCGGGCGCGCCCGGCCCGCAGCAAGCCGCCGCGCAGCAGCGACCGTCGCAGGGGCCGGAGGACCGTCCGGGCACCACGCCGTGGCGCAACGCGGCCGACGAATTGCAGCCCACGGAGCGGCGTGTGGAAACCTGGCGCAACGCCGGATTCACCACCGTGCTGGCAGCGCCGAAGACAGGAATCTTCCCGGGGCAAGGCGCGGTGATTAATCTAGCGGGCGAGCGGCCGGGCGATATGGTCGTGCGCACACCGGCGGCGCTGCACATCACGTTGCAGCAGCCGGGCGGATTTTCCGGTTTTCCCAACTCGCTCTTCGGCGTGATCAGCTACGTCAAGCAGATTTTCCTGGACGCGGCGCAGGCGCGCGCAGCGGATGAAATCTACGCCGCGAACCCAAAGGGCAGCGAGCGTCCCGACTACGACCGCGCGACGCGCGTACTGAACGCGGCGTTGCGCGCCAACCGCCCGGTGTTTTTCCCGGCGACGACTTCTGCGCAAATTCTTCGCGCGCTGGAGTTGAATGAGCAGCTCAAGACCAACATGGTACTGTACAACGTGCAGCAGGCCTACGAGCCGGGCGCAGCCGGCGCCATCGCGGCGAAAAAAGTTTCCGTGCTGGTGAGCGTGAAGTGGCCGGAAAAACAGGCCAACGCCGATCCGGAAGCGGAAGAGCAACTGCGCACACTGCGCATCCGCGACAAAGCAACTTCGACTCCCGCGGCGCTGGACAAGGCCGGCGTGAAATTCGCGTTTTACTCCGACGGCATCACCAACCCGAAAGACATCCTCAAGAATACGAAGAAGGCGATTGACGCCGGATTGAAGGCGGACGCGGCGCTGCGCGCGCTGACACTGGGCGCGGCGGAAATTCTCGGCGTGGCCGACCGCACCGGCTCGATCGAGACGGGCAAGGTCGCGAACCTGGTGGTGACCACCGGCGACATTTTCAGCGACCGCACGCAAGTGAAGTACGTCTTCGTCGACGGCCGGAAATTCGATGTGAAGGAGCCGCCGCTGCCCCCGCTTCCACAGGGCGGAGGGCGGCCTGCTGCTGGTGCGGCCAACATGACGGGCCACTGGCGCAATGTGACACAACTGGACCAAGGCCCCAGTGAATCGACGGCGGATCTGACACAGGCCGCCGACGGCACGCTCACCGGAACGGTAAGCACCATGTTCGGCAACTTCGCGATCACAAGCGGTTCCGTGACCGGCAATCGCTACACCTACACGTTCATGCTGGACTTTGGCCAGGGACCCACCGAAGTGAGCGTCAGCGGCACCATCGAGGGAAACACAACGAAGGGGACGGTCAGCGCGGGCGGCGCGGTATATGAAATGACCGGCACGCGCGGCGGGCCGGGGCCGGCGGAGGAGGTGCGGCAATGAAAACCAAATTCGCCATGGAAACAAGGAATCACGGAGAAAGAGTGATGAGGAAAACTTTTCATTCGCTGGTGACGATAGCGTTGATTGCTTCGATGTTGCCGGGGCCGATCGCGGCGCAATCGGGCAACGTCACCGTAATTCAAAACGGCACGATCCTGACGGTGACCAAGGGCACGATGCACAAGGGCTCCATCCTCATCCGCGATGGAAAAATCGCGGAGGTGGGCACGAACGTGAAAGTGCCGGCGGGCGCGACGGTGATTGACGCGGCGGGCATGTACGTCACGCCGGGGCTGATTGATTGCCACTCGCACATCGCCATCGAAGGCAGCGTAAACGAAGGCAGCGTTGCGGTGAGCTCGATGGTGGCGGTCGGGGATGTGCTCGAACCTGACGACATCAATATTTACCGCGAGCTGGCCGGCGGCACCACCACTTCCAACGTGTTGCACGGCAGCGCCAACCCCATCGGCGGACTGAACGCGGTGATCAAGCATCGCTGGGGCAAGGACGCCAAAGGGATGCTCTTCGAAGGCGCGCCTCCGGGAATCAAGTTCGCGCTGGGCGAAAACCCCAAGCGCTCCAACTTCACACCGCAGCCCGGTCAGGTGCGGCGCTATCCCAATACGCGCATGGGCGTGATGGACGTAATTCGGCAGGCGTTCATTGATGCGCGTGAGTACAAGAAGTCGTGGGACGCGTACAACAAGCGCGCGGCCGCGGACGCAAAGAACGCCATCCCGCCGCGGCGCGACCTCAAGCTCGAGCCGCTGGTGGAAATCCTCGAGGGCAAGCGCTACGTGCACTCGCACGGCTACCGCGGCGACGAGTTGCGGCAACTGCTGCTGCTCGCCGAGGAGTTCGGCTTCCGCGTGCGCACGCTGCAGCACGTGCTCGAGGGCTACAAGATCGCCAAGGAAATGGCCAAGCACGGCGTGGGCGGCTCGACGTTTTCCGACTGGTGGTCGTACAAAAACGAAGCGTACGACGCCATTCCCTACAACGCAGCGATTATGGCCAAGTACGGCGTGGTCGTCTCCATCAACTCGGATAGCGCCGAGGAAGCGCGCCACTTGAATCAGGAGGCGGCGAAGTCCATGAAGTACGGCGGCATGTCGGAGACCGAAGCGCTGAAGATGGTCACCATCAACCCGGCGATTCAGCTCGGCATCGACAAGCGCGTGGGCTCCATCGAAACGGGCAAGGACGCCGACCTGGTCATCTGGAACAAGCACCCGCTCAGCATCTATGCCGTGGCGCAGACGTCCATCATTGACGGCACCGTGTATTTCGACCGCAAGAAAGACATCGCACACCGCGCGGAACTCGAGAAGGAAAAGAAGGCGCTCATGGATAAGGAGAAGGCTGCTGCGCCGCAGCGTCAGGGCCCGCCGGGCAAAGCTCCCGGCGCAGAGGGCGCGCCTGCCGGGCGCCGGCGTCCGCCGATTTCCACGGACGGAGGTGCGCGATGAAGAGCGCGAATCGAATTCTCGCGATGCTGTTTCTTGTTCTGCTCCTCGCACCCGCTTCGTTGCTGGCGCAAGGGAAAACGTATGCCATCACCGGCGCGAAAATCTACACACTGGCGGGGCCGCCGATTGCCAATGGCACCGTAGTCATCAAGGACGGAAAAATTGCGGCGGTGGGCGCGAAAGTCAGCGTGCCTTCGGGCGCGCAGGTGATCAACGCCCGGGGGCTCGAGGTCTATCCCGGATTGTTCAACGCCGTTTCGCAGGTCGGTCTCGTCGAAGTCGGCCAGGGCGAACCGGGCACGGTGGACCTGAACGAGCTGGGCGACTTCAACCCGCAAATCGCGGCGGCCACGGCGGTGCATCCCGCGAGCGAGCACATTCCGGTGGTGCGCGCGGCGGGCATCACGCACACGGTCAGCGTGCCCGGCGGAGGCGTGATCAGCGGGCAGGGTTCGCTGATCCATCTGTCCGGCTGGGTGATCGATGAAATGCTGGGGAAGAAATCCGCGGCGCTGGTGCTGAACTGGCCGACGCTCGCGCCGGGCGGCGGAGGATTCGGCGGAGGCGGCGGAGGCTTCGCGGCGCGCCGGCCGTTCAGCGAACTCAAGCAACAGTATGAACAAAGGGTGACGGAAATCGAAAACTGGCTGGAGCGCGCGCGACATTACGCGCAGGCCGCGGAGAAAGGCTCTAAGGAAAATTTCACGCGCGATGAAAAGCTGGAAGCGCTGGTGCCGGTGGTGAAGGGCGAAGTGCCGGTTCTGGTGATAGCCAACGACGACCGCGACATCAAGAATGCCGTCGAATTCTGCGAAAAACAAAAGTTGCGCATGATCCTCGGCCGTGGACGCGAGGCGTGGAAGGTGAAGGATCTTTTAAAGCAAAAAAACATTCCCGTCATCCTCGGGCGCACGCACGCGCTGCCCGCGGGCGAAGACGAGCCGTACGACAAACCGTACTCGGCGCCGGGAGAACTGGCCGCGGCGGGCGTCAAAATTGCGTTCGCCACGTTTGACATCGAATTTGTGCGCCGCCTGCCGAGTGAAGCCGGGCAGGCCGTGGGCTACGGCCTCTCGCACGAGGACGCGCTGAAGGCGGTCACCATCAATCCCGCGCAGATGTTTGGCGTGGATAAAGAGCTGGGCACCATCGAGCAAGGAAAGATCGCAAACCTCATCGTGACCAACGGCGACCCGCTCGAGCTCCAGACCGATGTGCGCTACCTGTTCATCAAGGGGCAGCTTACGTCCACCGACAACAAGCACCGGCAGCTCTACGAAAAGTACCGCGCACGGCCATAGTCATTTCCAAGACCACAGGGGCACGATGAATCGTGCCCCACCACTTAAAGAAGAAGTTGCCTTTTCATTGCCTGCCTAAAGACCGATCCGGGGCGCCGGCCACGCGTGTCTTCTTGTCCTCTATTTTTGGCAGATCCCGTCGAGCTGTCGTTGTTGCTTTTTCACTCCGGTTTCATCCAATATCGCAGAGTTAGTCTTCTTAGGAAGGCAGGTGCGCTATGCGCGAAGCGGTGATCGTAAGTTCGGTGCGGACGGCGGTAGGCAAGGCGTACAAAGGCGCGCTGCGGACGATGCGTCCGGACGACCTGGCGGCGCTGGCGATCAAGGCGGCGCTCGCGCGCGTGCCGGGGCTCGACCCCAAAGAAATCGAAGACGTGATTCTCGGCTGCGCCATGCCGGAAGGCGAGCAGGGCATGAACGTGGCGCGCATCGCGGCGCTGCGCGCGGGGTTGCCCGTGGAATCGTCCGCGATGACCATCAACCGCTTCTGCTCCTCGGGGCTGCAAGCCATCGCCATCGCCGCGGAACGTATCATGGTGGGACACGGCGATGTCATCGTCGCCGGCGGCACCGAGTCCATGACCATGATCCCCATGGGCGGCTACAAAATCTCTCCCAACCCGTGGTTGATGGACAACTACCCGGACAGCTATCTGGGCATGGGTCTGACTGCGGAAAAGTTGGCAACGAAATACGGCATCACGCGCGAAGAAGCCGACCAGTTTTCTTACCGTAGCCATCAGAACGCGCTGGCGGCCATCGCGGCGGGAAAGTTCAAGGACGAAGTCGTGCCGGTGGAAGTGAAAATCACCACGCTGGACAATGGCAAGCCGAAGACGTCGGCGTACACGTTTGACACCGACGAAGGCCCGCGCGCGGACACCTCGCCCGAGGCGCTGGCGAAGTTGAAAGCGGCGTTCCACGCGAAGGGCACGATTACCGCCGGCAACAGCTCGCAGATGAGCGACGGCGCTGCGGTCAGCATCGTGATGAGCGCGGAGCGCGCGAAGGCCATCGGCGCAAAGCCGCTGGCGCGCTTCGTCGCCTTCGCCACCGCCGGATGCCCGCCGGAGGAAATGGGTGTCGGGCCGGTGTTTGCGATTCCCAAGGCGCTGAAGCAGGCCGGCCTCAAGCTGGAGCGGATAGAAGTAATCGAGCTGAACGAGGCTTTCGCCACGCAATCGCTTTCGGTGATCAAACTGGCCGGGCTGGACATGAACAAAGTAAACGTGAACGGCGGCGCGGTGGCGCTGGGTCATCCGCTGGGCTGCACCGGCGCGAAGCTCACCGCCAGCATTATCCGCGAAATGCAGCGACGCAAGGCACGCTACGGCATGGTGACCATGTGCGTCGGCGGCGGCATGGGCGCTGCAGGAATTTTCGAGCGCGCCGCGTAACCGTAGCGCCGGCGTGCCGCCGGCTCCTTCGTCCGTAGGGGCGGACCTGCGTGTCCGCCCGCTCGCCCCCGCAGTGGCGCTAGCTTGCAGCCTGCGCGCTTTGGAGTGCGGCGCTTCAGCGCCGCCTTGCGGTTAGGTTTGCCCTCTGTGTTGGGGCGGGCCTCAGCCCTCCACCACGGTTTTGCTATTTTCCATTTTCTCTTTTCTATTTTCTGATCTCTCCGATTTGTCTGCCTTTCGTCCTTCCTCCTTCCTCTTTCCTCCCTTCTTCGGCTATCATGAATTGTCAACGGCCCGCAGGTGCGGCCGGCGGAATCATTCAAAATAAAAAGCTACGAGGAGGCACGATGGGCATCACCGTGGGACAGGCGGCGCCGGAGTTTACGCTGAAGGACCAGAACCAGCAGGAAGTGAAGCTCGCGGATTTCCGCGGCAAGCGCAATGTGGTGCTGATGTTTTATCCGCTGGACTGGAGCCCGGTGTGCACCAACGAGCACGCCTGCATGGTCAACGACATGAAACATTTCGATCAGCTCGACGCCGCCGTGCTGGGCCTTTCCGTGGACAGCGTGTGGTCGCACAAAGCCTTCGCCGACAAACTGGGCATCAAGTATTCGCTGCTGGCGGATTTCCATCCGCGCGGCGCAGTGGCCACGCAATTCGGAATGTACCTGGCGGACAAGGGCATCACCGGACGCGCCATCGCCATCATCAATAAGGCCGGCAACGTCGCCTGGTTCAAGCAGTACGACATCCCGCAGCAGCCGGACATTAAGGAAGTCGCTACAGCTCTCGCGGGAGTGAAGTAGGGGCCAGGGTCAGGGGTCAGGGTCAGGGGTCAGGGTCAGGGTCAGGGTCAGGGTCAGGGGTCAGGGGTCAGGCGACTGGTAATAGAATACGCTTTTCTCGTAGGGGCGGACCTATGTGTCCGCCCTTTTCTGCTTTTGATTTCCGTTTTTCGAATTTCGCTGTTTTCTATTTTCTCTTTTCTATTTTCGCTTTTCGTCTTTACTTTGCTGGTGCTTTCTTCTTCGCCGGCTTTTTCGCCGCGGGCGCGAGCGTGCGCACGTAATGCACCAGTTGCCAGCGCTGCTCGACGGTGAGCAGATTCTTGAAGGCCAGCATGGCGTTGCGGCCCTCGGAGATTTTGTAGAAAATTTCGCCGTCGCTCATCATGCCCATCATGTGCGCGTCGCTGAGGTCGGCCGGCTTCGGCGTGTACATCATGGCGTCGGGTCCGTCTCCCTTTCCGGTTTCGCCGTGGCAATTCACGCAACGATCGTTAAAGATGTCCCGGGCTGCGGCGAGGGCCGCTGGGGTACGCGGCACGGGGTTCTTCATCTTCTTCGCCGCCGCGGGCACCGGCCAGTCTTTGGGGTCGTGCGCCACAGCGGAAACCGCCGCTGCAACGGCCATCGTAATTCCAAGCAAAGCCATCATGGCTGCACGCCGCGCTTTCATCGTCTGCTTCCCTTCCCGGTTGGTGATGGGAACGCCCCATGGATTATCGCAAGAACTCTCCCGATGGAGCAACGCGCCATCGTGTCATCCTGCTCGCCATGAGCGCAGCCGAAGGGAGCGAAGCGAAGGATCTCCCCGCCTGGGAAGGCGCGCGGCACCCCCGCCTCCATTTTTGACTTGACATCGCATTCTCTTTAAGATACTATTATGCATGAAGTGTTCTCTACAAGATAACAACGATTGGCGCCGGGGACGATTGCATGGCGGCACTTGCCCGGGTCCTTTGCCAACTCCTTTGAAGTCAACACTTGCAGATTGCCGTCTCGTAACCACTTTGTTGTCAACACATACAAAAACACCGGGGGGGTGTTTTATTGAGGAACACAAAAGAAAGGACTTAGTTTGCGTGGAGAGCAAAATTGCGACGCAATAAAGTAGGCTAAGCCTATTAGAGTCAACACATACAGCAGGATTCGCGCTCAAATCCTTTGCAGTCAACACATACGCATTTCAGGTAGGGGGGAGGGGGGTAGCTGCGCTATGCGAGCCATGCCGCGAACACCTGGCGGAGCAGCTCGATGTTCAGGGCAAGAATCGTGAAGGCCATGACCCAGGCAATGACGACCGTGGCTGGCCGGTTGACGAACGCGCCCATTTTCGCTTTGTTGCTGGTGAACATCACCAGCGGAATCACCGCGAACGGAAGCTGCATGCTGAGGATCACCTGGCTCAGGATGAGCAGGTTGGTGGCCTGGTGCTCGCCCATCACGCCCACCACGATGGCCGCGGGCACGATAGCGATGAGCCGCGTAATCAGCCGGCGCAGCCAGGGCGGCAGGCGGAAGTTGAGGAATCCTTCCATGACGATCTGTCCGGCGAGCGTGCCGGTGAGCGTGGAATTCTGGCCGGAGCACAACAGCGCGACGGCGAAGAGAATGCTCGCAAAGCTGGCGCCGAGCACGGGAGTGAGAAGCTGGTAGGCCTGGTCGAGCTCGGCGACGTGCGCCATGCCGCGCGTGTGGAAGGCGGCCGCGCCCAGCACGAGGATGGCGGCGTTGATGAACAGCGCGAAGAAGAGCGCGATGGTGGAGTCGATGACGGCGTACTTCACGGCTTCGCGCTTGTTTTCTTCGTCGCGGCCGAAGGCGCGGGTCTGCACGATGGCCGAATGCAAGTAGAGATTGTGCGGCATCACCGTGGCGCCCAGGATGCCGATGGCGATGTAGAGCATCGCGGGGTTGCGGATGATTTCAAGCGTGGGGACCCAGCCGCGAGCGGCGTCGAGCCACAACGGCCGCGCGAAGAAAATTTCGTAAGCAAAGCAGCCGCCGATGGTGGCAATGAGCGCGATGACCAGGGCTTCCACGAATCGGAAACCGCGCGACTGCAGCGCAAGGATGATGAGCACATCGCCGGCGGTGATGAGCACGCCCCAGAAAAGCGGGATGCCGAAAAGGAGTTGCAAGGCAATGGCGGAGCCGAGCACTTCCGCGAGATCGCACGCGGCAATGGCCACTTCGCAGAGCAGCCACAGCCCGACAGAGACGGGCTTGGAAAAATGGTCGCGGCAGGCCTGCGCCAGGTCGCGGCCGGTGACGATTCCCAGCTTCGCGGAGAGCGCCTGGAGAAACATGGCCATGATGTTGCTGAGCAGAATGACGCTGAGCAGCGTGTAGCCGAAGCGCGAGCCGCCGCCCAGCGACGTGGCCCAGTTGCCGGGGTCCATGTAGCCCACGGCGACGAGATAGCCGGGCCCGGCGAAGGCCAGCATCTTGCGCCACCACGGAGCCGCATGATTGATGGGGACGGTACGAAACGCTTCGGGGAGCGACGGGAGACCGTCCGCGCGGCGCCAGCCTTCTGTGGTGCGAAGCGGCGTTCGAGACGGCTCGTTCGTAACCAGCGTCTGCGAACGGCTGGTTGGGCTGCTTCCGTGAAATCTTTGGGCGCGGCCTAGTTTCTGAAGTATTCCGGCTAGCACTGTGTGTGTTTGACTCTAGCGGTCGCCTTTACGGGCTTTAGCATGCTTAACTATTTGAGGGCTAATCCTGTGATATACAGCGTGAGCATTCCAGCGAGGACACCCGCAAAGACCGTCATCGGTATGTGACGCTTCGCCATCTCCTTCCAGATCATTTGCCTGCTAATTTCGTATGCGACTTGGAAAACGGCACCCGCGCCGATCGCCAGGAACAATACCGATAGCGGCTGGGAATAAATGAGGCCGCCGACCCAGGCGCCCACGATGGCCGGTCCCCCGCCAATCAAGCCCAGCAGCGCAAGAGTTCGGATCGCCGGTTTATCTTTCGAGATCGGGACGATTATCCCGAGACCTTCGGTTATGTTCTGAATGATGAAACCGACCACCAGGAAAGTGCCCAGTGCCGCTGCGCCCACCGCATAGGCTGCGCCAATAGCCAGTCCCTCGCCCAGATTGTGGAGACCTATACCCACGGCAATCATCATGGCCAAGGTCATTCGTTGTCCGGTTTCGCTTCGCCCGATGTTCATCTGCCAGCGGCTGACCACATCCAGCAGCAGAACCGCGCCTATCATCCCGATGCCGACGATTCCCGCGCCCTGGAACGCACCGCCCAGTTCCCCGCCGATTTCCAGCGCTTCCGTGGTCGCGTCAATGCCCAAATAAATCAAAAGGCCCACTGTCGCTGACATCAAGAACATCATAGCGCGCGGACCCAGTGTCTTAAGCGCCGGCAGCCAGAACATCCCCAACACCACGGGGATAATGCCGACATAGATGCCGATCAGCGTGAAGCTCCAAAGTGTGCCAGCCGTCGCGGTAGCGGTCGAGGTCGCTACGGGAATCGAGGTACTAAACAGAATCGAATTGCTGGAGAAAGCGGTGATTTCGTATGCTTCGGCTTCCACCCAGGGATATTCGAGAACTAAGACCGCTGCACCAAGCCGAGGAATCAAGGGACGCGGAGAAATTTTGAACGGCCACATGGCATCGTTAATGTTGACCTGGGCGATGCGGATTTCCTGGGGGCTGGTGTTCCGCACGTGAAGCTCGATTTGCCCGGGTCGCAGTATCGTCCGTTCAAACTGCAAGGATTCGATCGGCGCGGCAGGCGTGACATTGAGCCCCGCGCCTTTGGTATAGACGAACAATGCAATCACACCAGCCAGCAGGAGGGCCGGAACAACCAGAAACACAAGAGTGTTCAGCTTGGAATTCTTGGAAGGCACCGGCGTGGCGGGCGTTGTCACCGGCTATGCCTCCACCACGAAGACGCCGGTCCAGCCGAGTTCCGCGAACTCGGTCTTGTGCGCGTGGAACATGTACTTGCCGGGATACTGGTAGCGAAATTCCAAGATGCCGCGCTGCCCCTGCATCAATGCAATGGTGTCCGTGAACTCGCTCGGCTGCAGGCTGGTGCCCGTTGCATAGTAGTGAAAGAAATTGGCGTGCAGGTGAAACGAGTTGATGGGATCGAACTCCAGCAAGTTCACCAGATAGATGCGTACCAGCTCACCGACCTTGATGCGAATCGGATTTTTGTCGTGGTCGTAGTGAAAGGGGATGCCGTTCACGGCGTAAAAGTCGTTCTTCCCGTCAAAATCCACGTCGAACCCGTGCATCACCATCACAAACTCGCGGTCGGCCTTTGGTCGGCCCTTCTTGGGGTCGATAATGAACGCGCCGTAAAGTCCTTTTGCAATGTGCTTGGCCAATGGGGAGGTATGGCAGTGGTAGAGGTGAACTCCGAAGGGCTCCGCGTCGAACTCATAGGTGAACGCCCCGCCGGGTTGAACCACGCCCGAATCCGCGTCAAACACCCCGTCCATGTTGCCGGGATGGATGCCATGGAAATGAATGCTATGCTCATGATCACCGGCGTTGACGAAGTTGATGCGCACCCGGTCGCCCTGCTGCACTCGAATGGTCGGCCCGGGAACGCGGCCGTTAAAGGTCCAGGCCGCAAATTCCAATCCAGCGACGACCTCAATCATCTTGTTCACTGCGGCGAAGGTGTACTCTCGCAGCGTCTGGCCGTTTGGCAGCTTACTGACCGTGCCGGTATCAAAATCGGTCAGGATATCCGAGGGATTAAACTCGTTCCGGAGGTGATCCACCTCACCGACAACCGTGGGCATGAGGTGCGGCGCGTGGCCATGGGAGGCGAGCTCCTGGGCTGCTGCGCCACGTGAAGCGTTGAACGGCACGCTCATTGCCGCTGCTCCGACCAGACCGGCGCTGCCTATGCCGGCTTGCAAAAGGCTGCGACGCGAAATGGAGTGTTGGTTCGCTCGCTTTAAAGCAGCTGTATCCCGTGTTGATTTTGCGGACATCGTTTGATTTTCCAGCGTGTCTGTGTTGTCTTTCCCCTAACTACATGGGGGCATACGCCAGGAAGTTAACTACAGTTAACCTCGGATATAAACTAATACTAACGGCGGCGAGAGTCAAGGGTGAAGTGAAGATAAGTTCGGAAGCGTCACACCCGATGCCGCCGGGTGCCGCGGAGTCTGCTATAGTGGGGCCGCAGACGCATTCGGAGGCCATCATGGACGAACAGCCGACCCCGCAACAGGTACAGATCAAAGCCGACGAAAAAGAACTGCTCGGGCAATATTCGAACCTGGCGATGATCAACCATAACGCCGAGGAATTCACGCTGAACTTCATCTACGTTTTCCCCAACGTGCCCCAGGGAAAACTGCTGGCCAGCCTCATCGTCAGCCCCGGCCACGCCAAGCGGCTGCTGCGCGCGCTGGAGGAAAACATCGGGCGCTTTGAAAAGCAGTTTGGAGAGATCCCCGATGCGCCGCCGGGCGGGCCTACACCGCAAGTGGGCTTCGTCCACTGAGGCAACCTTTGGGCGGCGTGCGCACCTAAGTTAGCAAGCGAGGACTTTTCCATGCGGCGGAAAAGCAGGCTGTGGCGCGCGCGCCGAGTTTTTCCAAGCGCCGTGCTCTGCCTGGCCCTGAACGGGGCTCCGCTCTTTGCACAGCAGCAGCCTCCGGAAGATTCTCAGTTCCCTCCTGTTGCGCTTCCCACGGATAGGGTTCCGAATTTCCTGCAGCCCGTCGCCGTGCCTTCCCCGCCGGTACAGGTGCCAGAACGCGTGACGTTGCCCGCCGGGACCATTCTCAACGTGGTGCTGGAAACGCCGTTGAGCACGCGCATTGCCAAGCAGAATCAGCCGGTGACGTTTCGCACGGTTTCGCCGACCCGCGTGTTTGAGGGCATCGACATTCCACCGGACACGGCCATCCACGGAACCGTGGTGGAGGCCAAGAAACCCGGGGGCTTTGGCAAGGCGGGAGTCATCCGCGTAAAACTCGAGCAGTTCGAGCTGACGCAAAGTGCGATAGTGCCGGTGGTCGCGCGGCTGCAGTCGGCGGATATGGACAAGCAGGGCCGCATCCGCGCGGATAGCGTCCACGGAACGGACATGATCGAACTGGCGCAGTACGCGCTTACCGGAACTCTCCTGGGGGCGCGAATCGGCGGCGGCAAAGGCGCGGGTATCGGCGCGGGCGCCGGTGCGCTGGCGGCTCTGCTCATCATGATGGCAAGGCGGGGGCCGGATGTGTACCTGGAGCCGGGCATGCCGTTCGTGGTTGTGCTGGACGAGCCCGTGGAGCTGGCGGGACAGGAAGTGCTGGATGCACAGGCCAGCTATGCGAAAGCGCATCCCCGTGCGAGCGCCGATTCCGCGGGAAACGCATTGGATCCCACGATGGGAATCCCTCCCAACGAGCGGCCGGTATTGAAGCGGCGGCCCAAGCGCCCGTGAGCTGCAGCGATGTTTTTCGCCGAAAAATGGTACTTCCCCTTCTTTGAATGATTCTTCCCGATGGCCATCGTTGACGCGCATGCAGCAGCCTGGAAGGGTAGAAACTTTGTGGTAAAGTAATCGGATTATGGAAGCCCTTTGCCAGCATTGCGGCGCGAAACACAATTTGAACGAGAAGCAGTTGGGGGATCACACCAAGGTGCAATTCAAGTGTTCGAGCTGCGGACAGATGACGGTGCTGAACATCGCGACGCGGCCGGATCGCACGCGCTCGACCACGCCGCTGCCTTCGTTCGCACGGACGGAAGGCGCGGCTGATGTGCTGGCTGAACTGGTGAAGGAGCCGCCCGGGCTGAAGCTTCCCGCCGGGAAAGCCGTTACGTTGACGGCGGTTTCGGGTCTCTCCAACGGGACGGCCCTCACGCTGGAGAAGCCGCGAATCATCCTGGGGCGGCGAGGCGGCGGAGCGGATTTTGAGGTAGACGACCCGGAAGTTTCCCGTTGGCACTGCGCGGTGGAAGTGAAGGACACGGCGATCTGGCTGAAGGACCTGGAGTCCACGAACGGCACCTACTACGACGACGAGCGCACGCGGGCAGCAATGCTGGGGGATGGCACTGAATTCCGCATCGGTTCCACCATCCTGCGGCTGAACATTACAGCCAAGCAATAGCGCTCCGTTTTCTTCGGGGCGGTGAACCGAGCGGCGCGATCGCAGGCGAGCCGCGGAGCGGGGCGGGCTTCGACGAATGGAACGCATCGGGCGATACGAAATCCTCGAAGAGCTGGGCCGCGGCGCAATGGGCGCCGTCTACAAGGCGCATGACTCGCAAATCGGACGCACGGTAGCGATCAAAGTCATTCTTACCGCCAATCTCTCCAAAGACGATCTCGAACATTTCAAACAGCGGTTCTACCGGGAAGCGCAGACCGCCGGACAGATGTCCCACCCCGGCATTGTGACCATCCACGACATTGCCGAGGCCGAAAACGGGCAGCCGTACCTGGTGATGGAGTTTGTAGCGGGCACCACGCTGGAAAAGTTGCTGCAATCTTCGGGAACGGCCGAGCGCTACGGAATGAAGGTCAGCTCGGGGGCGCTGCCGATGGAAACGTCGCTGGACATGGGCATCCAGCTCGCGGAGGCGCTGGACTACGCGCACAAACAGGGCGTGATTCATCGCGACATCAAGCCGGCCAATATTCTAGTCGCGCAAGAGGAAGGGGCCAGGAACCAGGCTGGCGAAGCGAGCCACCGGCTGCGGGTGAAGATCGCCGACTTCGGTATCGCCAAGGTTGCGGGAACGAACCTGACGCAAACGGGGCTGGCGATGGGCACGCCGGCGTTCATGTCGCCGGAGCAGGTGAGCATGAGCCCGGTGGATGCGCGGAGCGACCTGTTTTCGCTGGGCGGAGTGCTCTACTGGATGTTCACAGGGGAGAAACCCTTTCCGGGCGAGTCGCTGACGCAAATTACATTCAAGGTGGTGTTTGGCTCGCCGCTGCCGGTCGCCTTCTTAAACCCGAAACTTCCGGCTGCGTTGGATGTGGTGCTCTCGCGCTGCCTGGCCAAAAATCCGAACGACCGGTACGCCACCGGGCACGAATTGGCCGCCGACCTCGAGCTGGTGAAGACGGGCAAGCCGCTGAATACGACGCTGGCCCCGGTGTCCGACATCACCCTGATGCAGTCCAATCCGCTTCCGGTAGTCGCCGCCGGCCTGCCCGCCGAACAGCGCATGCCGCAAACACCGCTACCCGTTTTCACGGACACGACAGTTCGCGTCGGCTCGCAAACAAGCCAGGTGAAGGCCGCGGAAGCGCCGGAAGCGACCACGCCAAAGCGGGACACGATGCCAAGCGCGCCGCCCGCCGCGGCAACAAAGAAAAAAAGCACTGCCCTGCTGGGAGGCGCAGCAATTCTCGTTGTGCTGGCAGTAGCAGGATATTTCTTGATGCAGCGCAAAACCGCAGAGCCGAGTCAGCAACCCACGGCGCCGGCCGTTGAACAGGCGGCGCCAGCGCAGGCTCCGACGGCGCAGGTGAATGTTCCACCGCCCCCGCCGGAGCCGTCGAAGTCCGCGGCACCAGAAAAGGCCGAGGCGCAGCCTGCGAAATCGTTCAGCCCAGTGAAGACCGCTCCGGCAAAGAGCGTGGAGCCAGCGCCGACAACCAAAAAGGATGTGACGCCGGCGGTGGTGGCGAAGTCCTCGTTGCAATTGGACTGCCGCCATAATTTCGAAGAGGCCACGCTGATAGTCACCGTGGATGGGAGGCAATTGTTAAAGGAAACGTTGGTGAATAAGAAGTCGCTGACGGTAGTGCGGCCGGTGGGCGCCGGAGAACACAAAGTGATGGTGCAGGTGATTTCGGAGAAGGCCAAGTTCGACCAGCAGCAGGAAATCTCCGGAGAGTTCGCGGCAGACGCAACCCGCGTGCTGACCATTGAATTCGGCAGAGGCACGGGCCTGGGGCTGCGGAAGCCGAAACTGTCATTGAAGTGGGGAAAGTAGGAAAGGGTTTAGGGGTTAGGGTGTTGGGTGTAGAAACAACCGTCAGCAGAAACTCTGTCTTCTTTTCCCGTGTTCCATTTCAGAAAAAACAAGTTGCGTCCATCGGAAACGGGTGGGAACTATTTTTGTTTTTGCAGGAAAAGCGAAGCGAAGGTGAAGCGGCGCTGGGGATGGCGGCGGTCGAGGGCGAAGCGTTCGCCCGTGTCGTTGAGCGGCCGGCCATCGAGATAGTCCAGGCCGGTGGCGGCGACGAGGCGTTCGACTTCCGCGAGGTCGCGCACGGCATCTTGTACAGGTGCATCCGCGCCGAAGTCAAAGGTGAGAGCAAAAATGCCGCCGGGCTTGAGCAGCTTGGCGAGCCGCTCGAGGATGAGCGGCTGCGCGGCTTTCGGAATGTGCTCGAGCACGCTGAAGGAAATCACCGCATCGAACAATCCCCAGTCTTCCAGCGCAGGAGTTGCAACGAGATTATGCGTGGAGGCATGCAGCTTCCAGCCGCGACGTTTGGCGACCTGGTTCGTCCAATCAGAGAGGGGCGTATCGATGTCGAGGCAGAGCACATCGCAGCCGAGGGACGCGAGGAAAAATATGGGGATCGTGGCGGCGCCGCCGAAATCGAGAACGCGGAAAGCTTCTGCGGATGGGTGCGCGCTGAAAATGCCAGACAATCCGCGCGCGTATTCCCAAAGCTTGTTTTCGCGAACCCAGAAGCGGTGACGCAAAATGCCGTTGACGGCAAAGCGCGTGCCCGAAAGGCCGAGGCGCAGAGCAAAGCGGCGCAGATCCGCAGCCGCCGGCTTCACCGATGGAGCGCGCAGGTCGGCGGGAGAGTACGTTTTGCTTGGAAACAAAGTTTTGTCCGGCATGAAAGCACGTTAAGCAAAAATCTGTAGCAACCGCACCGCAGTGCGGCGGGTTCAATATGCTAAAGTAGCACGCAGGAATCGGAGTTGCGGGAAAAAATGAAGCAGGTCGGGCGATACGAAATCATCGAAGAGCTGGGCCAGGGCGCGATGGGCGCGGCGAGCGCCTGCAGAACCGGCTGGTAGTGGAATTGCAATAGGAACGCGGAAAGTTTCTTGCCTGCGTCGCACGGCCCATCATTTTTTCAGTCGCAAACTAGTCTAACGTGATGTGTGTGTCCGTGCGCTCGACGCCGTTCATCTTTTGGATTTTGTCCATCACAAGTTGATCCAGCTCGCGCTGGCTGCCCACTTCGACGAAGGCGATGACGTCCGGCACGCCCCAGCAGGCATGAGCCATGCGCACACCGTCCATCGCGGCAATTGCGTGCGCGACAATCTTGGATTTTCCCGCGCGAACATTGAGCAGAACGTAGGCGTGCACCGGACGGCGTTTGGTCTGCATGGGATCCTCCCGGAAGCTATCGTACACCCGTGGAGTCCCTGCGGAAATGAAAGACAGACTCTGGTAGGGCACTTCGCGTGGGAACGGGAGGAGCGAAGGCTCAGGAAGCAGCGGCGGAGGGGGCAACGACCCAGCTGCCGGAGGGTTGCTCAAATTGCAGGCCGATGGCAAAGCCGGTTTCGCGGGCCGGCAAGCACCAGGCTACCCGTGCGACAGAATGGAAATTCCCCGCCAGCGTGGCGAATTGCAGCCGCTCATCCTTTTTCCAGCGGCGCGCCGAATAGACTTTTGCGCCGCCGGAACATACGTCTTCGGTGAATGTGGTCTCCATGCCGGGCATGGCGGCGTGACCCGCAATGCGCACGGCCACGGCCATGGGAATGCGCTTTTCCGCGCGCGTCATTTCGTGCGACCGGAACACTGCTGCCTCCCCGGGCCTGGGCAAACTGAAATCATGCCGCCGCGTCCTTCCAAAACTTTCTGCCGCCTTTGCGCCGCTGGCGCTTCTTCACCGCGTAGAGAAGCTTGTCGGCCGTGCCGAGAAGCTTTTCGAGCGTATTCCCGTGGAGCGGATACACCGCCACGCCCATGCTGGCAGAAACCCTGGGAATTTCCGCGTCGGCGGCAAGGCAGGAGTTGATGCGCTCGACCACGCGGGCAGCGGCATCGGCGCTGGTTTCAGGAAGGATGAGAGCAAACTCGTCTCCGCCATAACGCGCCGCGGTGTCCACGGTCCGGCATTGCGAGCGCAAGACGTCCGCCATGCGGCAAATCGCGCGGCTGCCGGTCACGTGACCAAAAGTGTCGTTGATTTTTTTCAAGCCATCGAGATCGAGGAACAGCACGGCAAAGGGCCGGCGGGTGCGGCCGGAGCGCTCCATCTCCGCCTGCAGGACGTCCAGGAAACGGCGGTAGTTGGCGAGGCCGGTGAGCGGATCGCTCGCGGCCAGGTGGCGCACCTGGTCGAACAGGCGCACGTTATCGAGCAGCGCGCCGCCGAGCACAATGGCATAACTGGAGACACGCAGAACATGCGCCACGGTGGAAGGCGCGTCCAGAAGATGCTCTGTCTGGCCGGCCATGAAGTGGCTCAGCGCGTTGAGGCCGGCCGTCAAGAAAATGGCGCGATCAAAGGCCGTGGAAGCTGCGGGCAGACGACGGTAGAAACCGACGGCGGCAAGAAAGAACAGCGCTGTTGGAAGCAGATGCCAGGGCCGCGGCACGAGCGAACGCGGAGAAAGTACGGTCTGGAGCGGCAGGCCCATATATGCGGCGAGAGCGAAGAACATGCCGACGAGATAGACAACCCCCACGACAAGAGCAAACATGCTCAGCATTTCGCGCGTGGAGCTGCGCGGCTTATGCAAGCGGTGTTCGACGAAGAGCGCCACGAGCAGGAGCGCGGCGAGGAACGTTCGCACCGCCATCCAATCCAGGGGGAGAGTAAGCGGCGCGGCGGCATCCTGCGTGAGGCGTGAATAGAAGCTCAGCCCGGCAAACGTCTCCAGAATGCCGGCGATGACAAAGCCGAAAGCGAGAAGGAGAGCAACGCGGTCGCTCTTCCCGCGGAAGCGGACGAGCGCGTTGGCGGCAAAGGTGAAGGCGAGCACACTGCCGACAATCTCCAGGTAGCTGTAGACGGCGGGGTCAGATTCGTACGAGAGACGCCGCAGCCAGAAAGAGAGTGCCGCGAGACTCCCCAGGCCAAGCAACGAGGCCGCCGCCCAGCGGGAGATTCGCAGAAATCGCTCGCGTTCAATTGCAGCTAGCAAACTGCCCTCCTATCCTAATCTATGGTACTAGGACTACGAGTTTTAGCGGCAATTTCTTGGCCAAGCTGTGACGTACAGGTTACGCCTGCAAGCCTTTCATCCTACATAGATTAGATGTGCTTTGAGGAATGCTTTCGAGCGGCGCGGGAGTAGAAATTGACATGGCTGTGTAGGAACGTTCCAGCTTGTGGAAATCACCGGCTGGCCGGACAAAAGCAGGCTTAGACCTTGGGCTTGGGAGGGGGCAGCTCGCGGGCGACTTGCTGGTCTTGGAAGCCGGCGGCTTTGTGCGAGGCATCGCACTACGGCTTTCAATCTTGCTGAACCTGTGCCGGGCTTGAATCTCCTACCACTTTCGGAATTGTAGCGGCTAAACTAGCACCTGTAGGTGGGAGCAAACGACTATGAAAATGAAAAGTGAGGCGGTGGCAATTGCTCTCGGGGTGTCCCTCTGGCTGACTCTCCCCGGACGTGCCCAGCCGCAAGATAAGGAACTGCTTAACTATGCCATTACAGGCTGGGCTTCGTCGAAGAGGCCCGGACCTCACTGGGGCACTGCAATCACGAAGCTCCAGGTGCAGCAGCTGTTCCTCGATCTGGCCTCCGAGCCGCGCGACCACACATATCTCGAAAAGGTGCTAGCTGGCACAGGCGTGTCCATTGCCGATCTCGAAGCGCTCTCCCTGATCCGTCGCGACAGCAACCGCTATGTGTTGAATTTCACGTTCTTCACCGCCGCCGATGTGCAACGAATCCGCGAAGTGTCGGAAGTGCAGGCGCGCGCGCTCGCCCAGGCTTTTCTCGCCCGCCGCGGGGAGATCGAAGCGGTGCTGCAAGAATACTCTGCCGCCAGAGTCAACCCACGAGCAGTTGCCTTCATCCTGCTTGGCTGCTTTTCGCTTGACTGGGATGGTTTGCAATTGAGCGCGGAAAGAGGTTATCGCGTGACGGACCAGGAACACCCCGACGGCAACTACATCCCTTGGGCGGAAGAAAAATCTGATTTTTCGCTCCAGGCAATTTATTGGGGGAGTTGGGGTAGCTCGCCCTACGGAGACGTCCTCTTGGCTTCCTTCGGGGATCACTTCTCCCCGCGCTACACCATGCCCGATCTGCTGTCGGGGCTTCCACGTCGCGCAGTTCAGGGCAACCTGCCCGAACCGCTCAAGCCGAGAATTACCGCCGTGGTGCAGTGGTCGGTGGAAAGAACAACAAAGCAAGTCGGGCGGATCATGCTTGCACTGCGCGAAGGCCCGAAGACTGTCGAGGAGTTGGCCCTTGCAACTCAGATGCACCGCGAAGAGGCTGAGCCACTTGTCGAGTTACTGGTGGAACTGGATTACGTCGGCGTCGAGGCCGGTCGGTATCGGGCAAACGTGCCGGTATTGGCGGAGAAAGACGCTGCCTTGGTCAAGAGTCTGCGACGCATCGGCTGGGAGATCATGGACGCCTGGCTCGCTGCCAACTACAAAAGTGTAAAGAATCAGCTCGCTGACATCACGCCGATGCGCTACGGCGTGCCCTACCAGCTCGCCTTCACCCAGATCTGGCACTACATCTTCGGTTTCACCAACCGTGAACTGGCCGCCGCGGGCCTTTTCGCTGACCCCTACGCGTCAACGCGCAAATACAAGGGTTTCATCCCCTTTGTGTACCATGCGACCTTGCGACCCTACCCATGAGCGCGCGCAAGCATGCGGTGGGGGGAGCCGCTTTTCGGCTGGAAATGGCATTTAACATTCTCGGGCCTCACACGCCCGCGGGATCAGATGAGGAATGTAAATCAGGGCATTGGCTTCGGGGCAAGAGGAGGCAAGTCGCGGGCGACTTGCTGGTCTTGAAAGCCGGCGGCTTTGTGGGATCCGTCGCAGAAGGGCTTGTTGGCGGAATGGCCGCAGCGGCAAAGGGAAACCGTAGTGCGGCCGGCAAGGCCGAATACGTTGCCCTGCGGGTCGCAGATTTGGAAGTCTCCTTCCACGCGAAGCGGGCCGTTGTTATTCACGGTGATTTTCGTTGCTGCCATGAAGATCCTCCTGTTGCCGCCGCAGTGAGACTAGCACAATTGGAAATTGATGAATGCTGATTTGTGAATGGTGATTGAAGAAAGATAGTCAGGTCAAGTGGATTTATCTGTGTTCTGAGCTCGTCGCGCCTAATACTTCGGCACTGAGGGATCCACCTGGTCGGACCATGCGAGGATGCCGCCCTTGAGGTTCCAGATTTTGCGGAAACCGGCTTTGCGCAGGAAGTCCACGGCTTCGGCGGAGCGTTTGCCGCTGCGGCAGTGCACCACGATTTCTCGCGCGCTATCCAGCTCGCTGGCGCGGCGGGGGATGTCACCGAGCGGAATCAGGTAGCCATTCAGGCTGCAAATCTGCACTTCATGCGGCTCGCGCACGTCGAGGATGAAGACGTTGTCGCCGCGGTCGAGGCGCGCTTTCAGCTCGCGCGGCTCGATTTCCGGCACGGTGACCGCGGGCGCCGGTGCCTCCTCGCCGCGAATGCCGCAGAATTGCTCGTAGTCGATGAGCTTGGTGATGGTGCGGTGGTCGCCGCAGACGGGGCATTCGGGATTGCGGCGCAGCTTCACTTCGCGGAAGCGCATGGCGAGGGCATCGAAAAGCAGCAAGCGGCCAGCGAGAGAATCTCCGCTGCCGAGGATGAGCTTGATTGTCTCCAACGCCTGAATGCTACCGATGATGCCGGGGAGCACACCGAGCACTCCGCCTTCGGCGCAGGAGGGAACGAGCCCGGGCGGCGGCGGCTCGGCAAAGAGGCAGCGATAGCAAGGCCCGCCGGGAACGCCGAAGACGCTGGCCTGTCCCTCGAAACGGAAAATCGAGCCGTAAACATTGGGCTTGCCCAGCAGGATGCACGCATCGTTCACAAGATAGCGCGTGGGGAAATTGTCCGTGCCGTCCACGATGATGTCGTAGGGGCGGAGGATGTCGAGCGCGTTTTCGCTGTTGAGTTTCGTCTCGTACGTATCAATCTGAATTCCAGGATTGAGATTGGCGAGACGTTCCTTGGCGGCGGCGAGTTTCGAGCGGCCGACGTCGCTCGTAGCGAATGTCACCTGGCGCTGGAGATTGGTGAAGTCCACGACGTCGAAATCGACCAGGCCGATGCGGCCAACGCCCGCGGCGGCAAGATAAAGTCCCAGCGGCGCGCCGAGGCCGCCAGTGCCGATCAGCAGCACCTTGGCCTGCTTGAGCTTGAGCTGCCCGTCCATGCCCACCTCGGGCATGATGAGATGGCGACTGTAGCGAAGGACTTCGTCCTTCGAGAGCTTGGGCTCGGATGTGGATTGCTGATTCGGTTCCAATTTCGTCGTCATCACAATTTTCCAGGTCACGAAAGCCGCGCTAAAGCGCGCCGCTACATGAGAGCTAGCCACCCGCTATGGAGGGAATGATACTAATCGTGTCCCCCTCGTGGAGAGGAGTTTTTTCTTTTTGCAGGGAGCGGATGTCTTCGTCATTCACGTACACGTTGACAAAATTGCGCAGGCGGCCATCGTCGGAGTAGAGATGCTTGCGGAGCTCCGCGTAGCGGCCGGTCAGCAAGTCGAGGGCTTCGCCTACGCTGCGGGCGTCAACTTTGACGCAATCTTCTTTCCCCGCATAGGGGCGGAGCGGGGTGGGGATTAGAATCTTCACAGACATCAAGCTTACCTCCATCGAAAAAACAACAATTGCATTTGCTCGCAATCAAACGGGCGTGCGCTCCGCAATCTCCAGCCGGTCTGGCGTGAAGCGAGTGCGATTATCGTCGAGGCGCCACGCAGTGATTTGTCCTGCCCGGCCTTGCGTCACGCTGACAATGACGTAGCTGTACCACGGCCAGGCGTGCGCGCGGTCGAACTCGCTGGGCAGCGCGGGATGATCGGGGTGCGAGTGATACCAGCCGACCAAGTCGAGTCCGCGCTCGCGTGCCACGGCCTCCGCGCGGCGGAAATCCTCCGGCGAAATGGCGAAACGATTTCGCGGAGAATTGCCGTTGCGATTTTCGAGCGGCAGAAGGTCCACGATTTCGCGCTCGGGACCATCGCCGCGGCCGAGCAGCGCGCCGCAGCACTCGTGCGGATAGCTCGCCTCGCCGTGGGAGCGAATGCGTTGCGCGAGTTTGTCACTCAAGCGGAGCATGGTTCACTCCTCATCCCAAAAACGTTCGCTGAGATATTTGTCGCCGGAGTCGGCGAAAACCGTGACCATCACGGCACGCTCTGTGCGAGGAATGTGGCGCGCCACTTGGAAGCAGCCGGCCAAGGCCGCGCCGGCACTGACGCTGACCAGTAAGCCTTCTTCTCGCGCGAGGCGTTTTACCAGAGTGTACGCGTCCTCGGTGCGCACGGGAAAATTTTCGTCGGCCAAATCGGGATCGTAGATTGCCGGCACGATGGCCGTGGCCATGTGCTTCCAGCCTTCGAGGCCGTGAAATGCGGAGTCAGGCTGGAGACTGACACACTGGATCGCGGGATTGAATTCTTTCAGGCGGCGCGCGGTGCCGCAAAAGGTACCGCTGGTGCCGAGGCCGGCGACGAAATGCGTAATGCGCCCGCGGGTCTGCTCCCAGATTTCCGGGGCCGTGGATTCGTAATGCGCGCGCCAGTTGGCCGGATTGCTGTACTGGTCGGGATAGAAATATTTTTCGCGCGCTTCGGAAAAGATTTGACGCGCGCGGCGGATGGCGCCGTCAGAACCCTCGGAGGCGGGCGTGATGACCAGGTCCGCACCGTACGCGCGCAAGATGCGCTTGCGCTCCACCGAGGCGTTGTCGGGCAGGCAGAGTCTTACTTTGTAACCGAGAGCGGCGCCAAGCATGGCGTAGGCGATGCCCGTATTGCCGCTGGTGGAATCGAGAATGATTTTGCCCGGGCGCAGCAAGCCGGAGCGTTCGCCTTCGCGGATCATCCAAAGCGCCGGGCGGTCCTTTACCGAGCCGCCGGGATTGAACCATTCGGCTTTCGCGTAGAACTCGACGTTCGGAAAATCCCGACCGAGTCGCGTCAGGCGCAGCAAAGGCGTATGGCCAATGCGGTCGAGGAGCGAGTGGCTTTCCTTGGCGGAAGAAAAACACCTTCCGGCAAGAATCGAATTTTCAGCGACGCTCATGAATTGTGTTTCCCCAGCGCCCAAAACAGCCAGCTGCCGAAGCCAGATTCGGAGGCGAGCTGCAAAGTGTTAGATGCCCCCGGCAGAGCTAAGGCGTCACCAGCCTATCGGCAGATTAGCAGAATCACCCTACATTTGATAGGGAATAGAAAGTTATCGGGTATGAACGGCTGAAATTTAAGGTTAAATGGGACTTAGATATAGGACCATAAGGGTCGTATATTGCAACAAAAGACGGTCTTGCCAGCGACGGAAGCGCATGGCAGAGTAGACTTTTGGCTGGCGCTTTTTGCCGAGAATTGCGAGGAAGGCGAGCATGTGGGACGTTGAGCAACGCTTCGATCCGAAAATCATTGAGTCGCTTCCGGGTGCGGGGTTCCTGGTGCGGAGCACGGGCGGCGTGGTGCGCGTGGAGCGGCACGGTTGCGCGGCAGAGCTGCGGCGGACGCCTGACGGCGGTTATCAGATGACGTTGTTGCCCTCGGTGCTAGTGAACGGCGTGTTCAGCCGGCTGTGGGATGCCGGCTACCAAAAATTTCTGCTGACCGACGACGGCTGCAAATTCCCTGCCCTGCCGGGCCAGCTTGCCAACTTGCGGCGATTCAACGAAGAACTGCGCGCGGCGATGGGCATTGTGACCTACTACAACGAGGCTCTGGGCTCGACGTGCCACGTGACGACGTATGACCGCGTGAAGGGGCGGCCGGGCGCGGTGCCGGATGAGAGCGTGGGGGCGAAACCCTCCAGCCGGCATTAATTACCTTTCCCTGTAAGTTCCTTTTGATAGAATGCGCGCAGGCTAGCCCTGTGGACGAAATCCTCATCATTGCGGGCATTGTACTTTTCATGGTGGTGATTTTCCCCATCTGGGCATTTGTGCGGACGCGCAAGCTGAAACGCGAGTCGGCCACCAAGGATGAAGTCGCCTACCTGACGCAGCGGATTTACAGCCTCGAGCAAAGCTTCGAAAAACTTCGCAAGGCACTCGAGGCAGCACCGCCAAGCGGTGCGGCAGCAAAGCCTGCGCAAGCGCCCGCTGCTCCTGCTCCACCGCCAAAACTCACCATCGTTCCTGCGCCCGCGGTTATCGCTCCGCCGAAACCGAGCCTGGAACCCAAACCGGTCACACCAGCGTTCGTTGCCGCTTCGGAAGCGAAAACTGCGCCGCAATTCGAAGCCGTCGGGGCGCCGCCGAAACGCGACTGGACCAACTTCGAAGAAAAACTGGGCGCGAACTGGCTGAACAAAATCGGCGTGGCGGTGCTGATTCTGGGCGGGGCGTACCTGGCGAACTACGCGATGCAAACGCTGGGGCCCGCGGGCAAGGCGGCATTTCTTTACGTGCTGGCCGCGACGCTCGTCGGGCTGGGCGTGTTCGGCGAAAAAAAGGAAAAGTACCGCGTGGGCGCGCGCGGAGTGTTGGGCGGCGGTTGGGCGCTGGCGTATTTCACAACCTACGCGGTGCATAACGTAGAGGCCGTACAGCTCATCAAGAGTCCAGCGCTGGGCTTCGGGCTTTTGTTCGCGGTGGCCGCGGCAATGGTGTGGCATTCGCTGCGCTACAACTCGCAAGTAGTGACGGGCTTTGCCTACCTGCTGGCGTTCGCGAGCGTGGCGGTGAGCCGGATCACGGTGGGGACGCTGGTGTCGTCAGCGGTGCTGGCGGCGTCGCTGGTGGTGGTTCTGGCGCGGCGGAAGTGGTACGAGCTGGAGCTTCCGGCAATCGCGGCGACCTACGGCGTGCACTGGTTTTTCCTGTGGCGAACATTCGAGTACATCGGCGGGCACAAGAAGTTTCCGGAATTTCCGGCGAGCGTGGCTTTGCTGATTGCGTACTGGGTGATTTTCACAGTGTCGCATTTCCTGCGCGACGACAAGGAGCCCGCGCAGCGCCTGACGCTGACCGGCGCGTTCCTGTTGAACGTGGCGGGATTCCTCGCCGTGATGCGCTACCAGTCGTTTCATCCCGAGTGGCGCTTCTGGTTCCTGCTGGGTGTCGGCGTGGTGTATCTCGCGCTTGCGGCACTCTCGCAACGCATGGGGCGACGACTGGGATTTATTTTGACGAGCACGCTGGGAGCCGCGCTGGTAGTGGTGGCCATTCCGTACCGGTATGCGGGAGCGCCGCTGGAGTTGATTTGGCTGGTCGAGGCGGAGGCGCTGCTGATCATCGGGTGGCGCGCGGCGGACGTCCACCTGCGGCGGCTGGGATGGAGTGCGCTGGGCGTGTTGGGCGCGTGGGTGACGTTCTACGACTTGTCACCGAGAATGGCGTACTGGAGGGAGCCCGACTGGGCGACCGGCTGGCTGCTGCTGGCGCTGGCTGCGGCGTTTTATTTGAATGCGCGGTACGCGCCGCGACTGCTGGGTGAAGACGCCACAGAAACCGAACTGGCTGCAGCGACGATTTGCTACGGCGCGGGCACGGGTTTTCTGCTGGCGGCGGTGTGGTTTGCGCTGCCGTTCATGTGGACTGCGCTGGCGTGGACGGCGATAGCGCTGCTGGTGTGCGAAGCCGGGCGACGAATGGGCGAGCCAGCGCTGCGTGTGTGCGGGCACGGCGCGGCGTTGGTAGCAGCCGTGCGCTTGCTGGTGATCAACCTGGAATACCGCACGCCGCTCTTCGGCGTAAGCCTGCAAGTGGTGACGGTGGCGCTGGCGGCAGCGCTTTTCTATATCGGCGCGCAAAGAATCCTGCCAAACGAATGGGGAGAAGAAAGCGGCGAGGGAGACGCAGGATTAAGCAAGGCGCTCCTCCGGTGGCTGCCTGGGGCGTACTCGTGGATGGGAACTGCGCTGCTTGCGTTGATGGTGTGGAACGAAGCGACCAACGCGGCGGTGGGGTTGGCGTGGGGGCTGTTGGCACTGGCGCTGGTGGAAGTGGGGCGCACGTTGCCGGACCGGCCGCTGGTGGCGCAGGGTCACACACTGCTGGTGCTGAGTTTTGTGCGAATTTTCTTTGCGGACCTGAACACGGAGAGGTCGCTGGGGTTTGTGTCGGCGCGGCTGGTCACCGTAGCGCTGCTGGCAGCGATTTATTATTACACCGGATACACAGCGGAAGAGCGCACGCCGCGGATGCGCACGGCGCTGATGTGGTTTGGCACGACGGCGCTGCTGGCGATGTTGCGGTTTGAGTTGGTTACGGAATGGGTGGCGGTGGGCTGGGCGGTGCTGACGGTGGCGCTGTATTTTGCGGGACGCGAACTAAGATTGCCGGTGCTGAACCAGCAGGCGTATGCCGTGACGCTGCTGGTGGGGGTGCGCTGCGCGTTCGACAATTTCTATCAGACGGGGCCGCTGTGGTTCACCAATGCGCGGACCGCGACGGTGACGCTGGCGGCGGCAATGATGTACGCACTGCTGACGCTTGCGCTGATTGAAAAGCGAAGAGCTGCAAAGGAAGGGGCGCAGCCCTTCGACTCCGCTCAGGGCAAGCAAGCAGCGCCCCTACACAGCGAATCGAAGTGGCGGGTGATTCGGTGGGTGCAAAAGGGCTTTCGGTGGATGGATGCGAATCCGCAACAGCTTTATTTCTTCGTGCCGACGATTTTGCTGACGGTGCTGCTGAGCCTGGAAATGAGCCAGAACTACCGGAGCTATCTCACTGCAAGCTGGGGGCTGGAAGCGTTCTTGATTTTCGTGGTGGCGCTGAAACTGGGAGAGCGGACATTCCGGTGGTTCAGCCTGGGGCTGCTGCTGCTGTGCGTGGCGCGCGTGGTCGCGGTGGACATTCCCGGAATTGAAAACCCGCTGGGGAGAATCGTTTCGCTGATGGGGCTGGGCGCAGCGCTGCTGCTGGTAAGTTTTCTGTATGCGAGGAACAAAGAGTTGTTCAGGAAGTATTTGTGAAGACGAGACGCATTGTCGCGATTTGCCTGCTGCTGGCGGGCGGGGTAGCGCTGCTGGCGCTGCAGCGGCGGTTGGTGACCACGGAGATAACGCCGCGGCCGCTGCTGTACCTTGTCGCGGACACGGAACGTGAAGCGGAGCGCATCCCGCTGGCGCTGTCGCGGGTGAGCGACAAAGAGGAAAACCAGATTGGCCAGGAGCTGGCGCGCTCGTATGGCCTGACGCCAGCCGTCCACAAGGATGCGGACGCACAGCGCATCGCCGCGTACGTGCAGGAAGTGGGAAAGCGGCTGACGGTGAATGTGAAGCGGAAAGAAATTCAGTACCGCTTCTTTTTCAAGGATGAACCGGGCTTCGTAAATGCCGGTGCGCTGCCCGGCGGGCAAATTGTGATTGGGCGCGGGTTGCTAGAGCTGCTGGAGTCGGAGGACGAGCTGGCGGCAATCCTGGGGCACGAAGTAGCACACGTGGATGAGCGGCACGCCATCGAGCGTCTGCAATACGAGGTGCAGAGCAGAAAAATCGGGATGCGAGGGCTGTACCGGCTGGGACAAATCGGCGTCGTGCTCTCTCAGATGGGATACACCAAAGAAAAAGAGGACGAAGCAGACCGCGTGGGGCTGAGTCTGACGGTGCGCGCCGGGTACTCGCCGATGGGGGCCGTGGAAGTGATGAAGCGGTTTGACCGGATGTTCGGCGGACAGGCGCGCACGGCCACATCGCCGGTGGACGAACTGACGGGGATGCCGATGAGGTCGCTGCGGGAGTATTTCCGCTCGCACCCGCCGGCACGCGAGCGCATCGCGACGCTGGAAAAAGAAATTCAGGCGCGCGGATACAACGCGGCACAGGCGCTGAAGCCGCTGGGGGTGCGGGCGATTTTTCTGGCCGAGCAGGCGAAAGTGCTGGACCAGCACGGAATGTTTGACCGCGCGATTGCGCGATATGAGATGGCGTTGAAGGCAGATGGCGAATACTGGGTAGCATGGGAAGGATTGGCGAAAGCCAAGTGGCGGAGCGGCGATGCCGTCGGCGCAGCACAGGCCACTACTGAAGCTCTGCGGCGAAAGCCAGATATTCCGCGGCTTTGGAAGTTACTGGCGGAAGCGCTGGCTGCGTCGGAGCGCGAGAGTGCGCCCGATCAATTCAAGAAACAATTCCGCGAACTGGCCGCCAAGCTGACAGAAACCGTTCAACGGCAGATTGAAAGCGAGAGCATTGGGCTGGAATTTTTTGCGCGAATGGATACTGCCGTGGGGCACTATCAGACGAGTCTGGCCGTCGTTCGGCCACCAGCGTACGGTTCCGAGCATCGCCGGCGCGTGGCGTGGTGGATGTGGCGCGCCGGGAAAGCGCAGGAGGCGCTGAAAGAACTGGAGGCGGCCAGGCAGGAATATCCGCAGGGAACCGGTGTAGGCACGGAAATGGCCTGGGCGCTGAGTGACATGGGGCGGCAGGCAGACGCGCTGGAAAGAATGGAAGGCTCCACGAGCAACAACGGTGAGAGCGAAGCGCTGGCTGCGGTGATTTCCTGGCGAACTGGGGAACGAGACGATGCGAAGTCATCTTTCCAGGAAGCAGCGGAGGCGGACCCGGTGTGGATGGTGACGAAGTGGGTGGCGAACAATCACAGCGCAGAGGCAACGGCGGTGATTGCGAAGTTGCAGGCGGAAGAGATGGCCAGAAAGAAAAAGGAAGAAGCGAGAAGGGCGGCGGCAGGCAAGCGATAGCAGGAATCCTTTCTTGGACGGCTGCTCGCGCGCTTTACTCAAAGGCGCGCGTGAGCTAGCATTCCCCTCTTAGAAGAATCCTCTCCAAGGCAAACGCAGGAGGCGCCCATGTACGCAAGGGTGATGCAAATCCGCATCCTACCGGGCAAGCTAAACGATTTCTTGACGGCGGTGGATTCGCTGCGGCCGGGGCTACATCGTCAGGCTGGCTTTCGGGCGATGATGATCCTGCGTTCGCCGGAGACGCCGGCGAAGGACGGCGATGACCGCGAAATCAGCGCGACGACGTTTACAATCTGGGAATCGATGGAACATATGCGGGCCAGCGAGAAAAACATGTTTCTCTACCAGGCCGTCGCGCGCATGCAAGAACACTGCAAAGGATTTCCGCAGATTCATGAAGAAGAAGTGATCGCGAGCGAACTCGGCGGCGAAAACAAAGACGACACGCAGGCGTGAGAACAAAGTGCCACGTGGTTAGCGGCGAGTGCTTCCGGACCGCAAGAAAGCTCCAACAATAATTCAACAGATAGATGTTCGAGGCGCGCTTTGCGGTGTTCTGTGTTTTGCGCCGCCGGAGCAGCCCGAGCAGAGCCCGAGGAATTCGAGGCGATAACTCTGCACCTGGAAACCAAAACGGCGGCGGCCCAGGTTGCGCGAGCGGGACCAGAAATCAGCGGGCAGGCCCAGCTCCACGTCCTCCAGCGCGCCGCATCGCGTGCAGATGAGATGCTCGTGGGGGTCGGCGACCGAATCGTAGCGGCTGGCTTCGTCGCCGAACTGCAACTCGGCGATGAGGCCTTTGCCGGTGAGCCAGTTGAGCGCGTTGTAAATGGTGGCGAAGGAGACGCCGGGCCGGCGGCGGCGCACCATGCGAAACACTTCCGCAGCGGTGGGATGATAACGGCGCGCGCGCAAGGCGTCCAGGACGGCCGCGCGATGCGGGGTGAGATGCAAAGCAGATGAATGTGGAGTGGTATGAAGCATGTCGAATTCCTCCTCTGGAGCAGCCTTGCGACTCCGGCTCTCGCCACGAGGCGAAGCAAGAATCATTCTAAGTCGCAGCGAACCCTAAAACAAGACTAATTTATCTTTTATTCGCGCGGGGAACGGCTGCGACACGAACACGCAAACGGGATTAGCTGTGGCAGGCGCGCTCGAGCTGGCGGCGGAACTGGGCCAGGTCGAGGCGATGCTTGGCGACCTTGCGCTCGCCGAGGAAAATGACGGGGACGTCCGCGTCGTACAGCGCGCGCAGCGAATCGTCGGCATCGATGTCCACTTCGCGCAGGCGTGCGCCGAATTCGCACAGCAGCGGCGCCATTTGCGATTTGGCTTCATCGCAAAGGTGGCAGCCCTTGCGGGTGTACAGCGTGACCTCGATAGCTGAGGAGTCACTCATCTGAAATTCGCGGTGCAGTCGTAATGGTACAACGAACAAACCCTCAGGTCAGCCAAAGCCCGCTGGCGCGGGCTTTGGCGGGACCTGAGCTACAATGACTATGCAAGCGATTTCGCAGCAAGGGGCAGGGCGGACATCGAAGGGTTGACAAGGGGAGACGAGATGGGCCATGTGGTGGCGCTGGTGGAAGATATTTTCTTCATCGCAAAAATGAAGGAAACTGCCAAGCTGGCAGGCGTGACGCTGGACACCGCCGGCACCGCGGATGCTCTGGCGAGTGCCGCGCGAACGGACGGGACTTCCCTTTTGATTGTGGACTTGAATGCACGCGGCAGCATCGAAGCCATAGAGATGCTGCGCGCGGCGGGAATCACGCTGCCGGTGATCGCGTTTTTTTCGCATGTGCAGGCGGAGCTGGCGGAACGGGCCCGGCTGGCGGGATGCGAACAAGTGATGCCGCGGTCGAAGTTTACGCGGGAGCTGGCGGAGATTTTGACAAGAGCGAATGCAAAATGACTGGTGATCAAGTGTGGTTCCAGAGAAGCGGTCAAGTCGAAATGGGAAATCTCAAGCTCGAAAAAACATTTTACGCAATGCTTGCTCTTGCGCTTTTGTTGTTTAGCGTAGATGTCCAGGCGCAAACAAAAGAGGCAACAGAAGAAAAGCCGTCTGTGGCGCTGGCGAGCGCACTGGCGGCAGCGTGCCGGCAGAACGAAACAATTTTCTTGAAATACCAGACCGCGGAGAATTCGCTGGCGTTCCGGAAGCTAGCGGCGAGCCAGAAAAGCGAGCTGATGAAGCGGATTGTGCAAACGGGTGATGCGGGACGCCCGCTGCTTTCCGGCGGCGCGGAAGGCCGCACGGTGCTGCGTTGCGAGACCACCGGAAAAACCACGGAGCTGCGGTTTGACGCGGAGCGCATCCAGGAGAACATTGCATTTGTCCCGGTGGAAGCCGTCGGCGGTCAAAGCGCGGAATTTGGAATGGTGCGCGAAGGCGGCGGCTGGAAGATGCTCTCCGTCGGGCTGCTGCTGATGAATATCCCGGAACTGGCGAAGCGCTGGACCACTCCGGAGGCGAGCGTGGACGCCGCGGAGAACAGCGAGGCCGCGGCCATCGTCACGCTGCGGCGGCTGGCAGAGGCAGTGGAGACGTACAAGAAAGGATTCGGGAAGTTGCCCATGGCACTCGCGCAACTCGGGCCGGCGCGGAGAGGAGCGGTTTCTCCGGACATGGCAAACCTGATCGAGCAAGAGTTGGCGGCGGGATCGAAGGGCGGGTACCTGTTCGTGTATCGCGTGGTGACTTCTCCGAAAGCAAAGGACGCGAAGGAAGCAGCCGGCGAAAGCACGGAACTCACGTATTCGCTGACGGCCACGCCAGCGGAGTATGGCAAGACTGGAAAGCGATCTTTCTTCCTGGATGCGAGCGGCGAGCTGCGCGGCGGCGACAAGCAAGGCGCTGAGGCTTCGGCGGAGGACCCAAAGATCGAGCCCTGAATTGGCTCGTCCACAGCACGAGGAGAGATCATTCGCTGCGCTCGGGATCACAAGCAAAAGGAACCGGAGCAACGCGAACGCTGGTACAATCGAGCGCAGTTCAGAAGTGAGGAGCGAGCATGGCACAGGCGCAGAGCGCGACGAGAATGTTGCTGGCCGAGCGGTTGATCCCCGGCGAAGGCTTGCTGTGGGAGGCGGCGCGCATTGCGTCGGCCAACGTGCTGCTGGCCCTGTGCGCGCAGATTGCGGTGCCGCTGCCGTGGACGCAGGTGCCGGTGACTGGACAAACGTTTGGCGTGCTGCTGGTGGCCGTGCTGCTGGGGGCACGACGCGGCGCTCTGGCATTGGGACTCTACTTGCTGGAAGGCGCGGCGGGATGGCCGGTGTTCGCGCCGATGGGGCTGCCCGGCGCGGCACGCTTGCTGGGACCGACCGCCGGATATTTGTGGGCGTTTCCGGTGGCCGCGTTTGTGACCGGCTGGATGGCGGAGCGCATCGAGAGCTTTTCTTCGTGGAGCGGGAAGGCGCGCCTGGCGGGAGCCGTGCTGCTGGGACACGCGGTGATTTTGAGCGGCGGAGTGCTGTGGCTCTCGTCGGTCATCGGGTTGGGAATGGCCGCGGCGCTGGCGCAAGGGCTTGCACCGTTTGTGCTGCTCGACGTGCCGGTGAAAACGGCGCTGGTCGTCGCCGCGGCACGGGGAATGGATCGCGTAAAGCAGCCGGCGTAATGGAAGCGTTAGAGTTTCCTCGAGAGTGATCTTCAGAAATATCAAATTGCCAATTTCAGATTTCAAAATCGAAAACCGAAGAGCAACGACGGTGGAGAAACAGTCCCGTGCGATTTGCGGAGCAGTTTCCCTGATTCGCGAGGGTGCGGCACTTCGCGCTGTATGCGCGTTGCTATTTCTCGTGTTTCTGGCGGGCAGCGCAGCAGGACAAGTGCCCACGCCGATGCAGGGAACCAACAAAGCACGCAAGGCCGGCGAACAAGTCGAACTCAGCAACTATCCCGTTTTCGAATTTCACAGCGGCTTCTGGATCAACCTGCACCACGCGCTGTATGAGCAGGCGCGCGTCCGCGAGCAGCGGCCCACGGCGAGGCCGGAAAAGAAAAGCGCGTCCGGCAGCGAAGAGAAAAAAATGAGCGGCGAAACAGCGGGCGGGTCGCCGGCGGCCGAGCAAAAGGCGTGGAGCGAGGCCGTGGAGTATTACGCCACAGCTCTGGCACGGCGCGACCTCGTGTTTGACGGGGAGATGGTGGACATCAAGAACCGCCTGGCGGAACTGGAGACCTGCGCGGATCTCTCCGGAAAAAGCGAGTACCGCTGCGCTGCGGGGTTGCAGCCCGAGCTCATCGCCGCGCTGGAGCGCGGGGCACTCTGGTACCGTGCGCAGTGGTGGAACCAGCACGATCAAAGCAACCGGGCGTGGATTGCGGCGACGGAGCCGCTGGCGCGGGAGTTCGGCGCCAAACTCGCGGAGCAGCTTGCGAACGTGTACCACGCGGAGTGGCCGGGCGGAATCATCCGCGTCGACGTGTGCCAGTATGCGGGACTCACTGGCGGCTACACGAGCCTGGACCCGCTGCACATCACGATTTCGGCGAGGGATGAGCGAAACCTGGGCACCGCGGGGCTGGAAGCGCTGTTCTTTGAGGCGTCGCACGGACTGGCCGGCGGGGTGCGCGATGCGCTGATGCGCGAGTATCGGTTGCGGGAGAAGCCCATTCCGCGCGACCTGTGGAACGCAATCCTGTCTTACACGACCAGAGAATTCGTCAAGCGCAGCAGTGTCGGCAAAGAGATCGGCGCGGAGCGATTCGGGCTCGCGACACGAGGCTGGCAAAACTTTCAGGGTGTGCTCGACCGGCACTGGAAGCCCTATCTGGATGCGCTGATGCGCGGCCGGGCGGGGCCGGACGACTTTGACCGGGCGCTGGCACAAGTGGTGACGTCGCTTTGAACCGCGTGGACAGCCTCGCCGGGAATCCGACGTGTATGATATTCTCTCCTCTTCGGTAAGGCCCCTCCCGGTTGGAATTTTCCCAAAGGCGGGAATTTCGCCAGGTGGCCTGCGCCGAGCGGCATCATTATTTTTTGGAATTACCATTTGCGGCGCGGATCCGACTGAAGCAAACCCATGGCCACGAAACAGTCTGCAAGCAAAACCCAGGAAATCAGCCTCGCCCACTCGCCGGATTCCGACGACGCGTTCATGTTCTACGCGTTGGCCACGCGGAAGGTGCGCACGCCGGGGCTGAAGTTCACGCACGTTCTTTCCGACATCGAAACGCTGAACCAGGAAGCAAAGAAGGAAATATACGACGTGACGGCAGTAAGTTTTTACGCCTCCGCGTTCCTACAAAAAAATTACATGTTGCTGGATTGCGGCGCGAGCTTCGGCGACGGCTACGGCCCAATGCTGGTGGCACTGCACCCCATGAAGCGGAAAGAACTCGCCGGGAAACGCGTAGCCGTGGCCGGCATGTTGACGACGTCCTACCTGGCGCTGAAGCTTTACGAGCCCGGCATCGAACCGGTGGTGGTGCCGTTCGACAAAATTGCGGACGCGGTGGCTGCGGGCACAGTGGATGCGGGGCTGCTCATCCACGAAGGGCAATTGCTGTATCAGCAGGCGGGACTGCACCGCGTGGCGGACCTGGGCCAGTGGTGGGGCGAGGAAACAGGAATGCCGCTGCCGCTGGGTGGAAACATGATCCGGCGCGCGCTGGGGCCGGAGGTGGGACGCGCCGTGGCCAAGGCCATCCGGCAGAGCGTCACCTACGCGCTGGAGCATCGCGAGGACGCCCTGAAATACGCGTTGCAGTTTGCGCGCGACATGGACCCGGAACTCGCGGACAAGTTTGTGGGTATGTACGTGAATCAGTGGACGTTGGGGTTTGGCGAAAAAGGGCGCAGCGCCGTCAGAGAACTGCTCGCACGCGGCGCGAAGGCCGGCCTGCTGCCGCCCGGCGGCGCGGACGTGGACTTCCTGAGCGAGAGGCGTGCATGAACCTGATCATTGCCAGCACGCGCAGCTACCCGCGCATGGGGACTGCCTTGAACTGCAGCTCTTATGCAAATGGGCGGGCACTCCCGAAGCCTCGGGAGGCCTGCCCCTACAAAACCACTAATTCTCCCAGCAAAACCTGCCTGCCTTGACGGAGTGTGCCCTTTCGCATAAAGTCGTTTTTTGTCATGCGAAAGCAATTCACAGTTATCTTCACGCTGTTCTTTCTCCTCCTGCTGCACGCGCCGCAGGCCGGAGCGCAAGCCGTCGCTTCCGATCCGAAGGCCGGGGAAGTGGCGCGCCCGGAGTGGCCGCGCGAGGCGGTGCGCGCGCCGAAGGCCATGGTGGTTAGCGACGAGAACCTCGCCAGCCTGGCCGGAGTCGAAATCCTGAAGAAAGGCGGCAACGCGGTGGACGCGGCGGTGGCGGTGGCGTTTGCGCTGGCAGTGGTCGAGCCGGCGGCGGGCAACATCGGCGGCGGCGGGTTCATGCTGGTGCGCCTGGCCGACGGGCGTACAGGGTTTGTAGATTACCGCGAGACAGCGCCGAAGAAGGCGTCGCGAGACATGTATATCCGCGCGGACGGCTCGCTAGACAGCGAAGCGGCGACTATCGGCTATCGCGCGGCGGGAATACCGGGCACGGTGGCGGGCATGGAGCTGGCGCTCAAGACGTACGGCACGATGAAGCTGCGCGAGGTGATGGCGCCGGCGATTCGTCTGGCGGAGCAGGGTTTTCCGGTGAGCGAAAAATTGGCGCGCTCGCTGCGGGCATCGCGGCCGTTACTGCAGCGCTTTTCGACGAGCCGGAGAATTTTTTTGAAAGATGGCGCGCTGTACCAGACGGTGGAAATGCTGCGGCAGCCGGAGCTGGCGGCGACGCTGCGGCGGATTGCGGATGGCGGCGCGGCGGAATTCTACCGCGGGGAAACGGCGCGCGAGCTTGCAACAGAAATGGCGCAGATGGGCGGCCTGGTGACGCTGGAGGAGCTGGCCGAGTACGCGGCGAAAATCCGCGAACCGCTGCGCGGCAACTTCAAGTCGAATGGCGCGGAGTGGGAAGTGATTACGGCGCCGCCGCCCAGCTCAGGCGGAACGGCGATGCTTTCCGCGCTGAACATTCTGGCGCCGGTGGAGCTGAAGGGCTGGAGCGATGCGCAGTCGGTGCACTGGGTGGCGGAAACGATGCGGCGCGTGTTTGCCGACCGCGCGGCCTACCTGGCGGACGCGGATTTTGCGCGCGTGCCGGTGCGCGGGCTGATTGATCCGCGCTACGCCGACGAGCGCAGGGCAACCATCGATCCGCAGCGGGCGTCGTCGAGCGCGCAGGTGCGCGCGGGCAACCCGATGCCGTTTGATACGGCAGAATCCAGCAGCGGTGTAGGGGCGCCGCTTGCAGCGCCCCAGTATCGTCGAGAAGGCGAACACACCACGCATTTTTCGGTGGTGGATGCAGCGGGCAACGCAGTGGCGAACACGTACACGATCAATGAAAGCTACGGGGCAGGAGCAACCACCACGACGGGATTTCTGCTCAATGACACGATGGACGATTACACTACGCAGCCCGGCGTGCCGAACAAGTTGTTCGGGCTGATTCAGTCGGACGCGAATGCGATTGCGCCGGGGAAACGCTCGCTGAGCTCGATGACGCCGACGATTGTGCTGCGCGACGGCAAGTTGAGCTTTGTGACTGGCTCGCCGGGCGGGCCGCGCATCATCTCCGCGACGATTCTAAGCGTGCTGAACTGGATGCGGCTCTCCATGGACGCGCAGGCCGCCATCAACGCGCCGCGCTTCCACCATCAATGGATGCCGGACACGCTGTACCTCGAAGAGACGTTTCCAAAGGACGTGGCCAAGGAACTTCAGCAACGCGGGCACAAAGTTGTGCAGCGGTCGTGGATCGGCCAGGTGGAAGCCATCGGGATCGATGCGAAGACCGGCGAGCGGCTGGGCGCGTCGGATGCGCGACGGCTGGGCGCCGCAGTGGGATACTGAGATAGCGGGAAAAAATGCAGAGAGCCGTTTCCACATATCTGTTTGTGGGACAGAAACTGACTGCGGGAATTCTCGCGGAGGTCGAGCGGGCGGGAATTCCGGCGGTGGAGTTGTTCTGCGCGCGGCAACATTTTGACTATCGCTCGGTGGAAGAGGTGCGCGAACTGAAGGAGTGGTTTGCGGAACACGGGTTGAAAGTGCATTCGCTGCATGCCCCTACGAGCCGGGACTATTCCGAAAAGCGGGAGAGCACCGCGCCGATTTCGATTGCGGAGCCGGAGCGCGTGCGGCGGCTGGACGCGGTGGACGAAGTGAAACGCGCGCTGGAAGTGGCGGAGCAAATTCCTTTCCTTTACCTGGTGCAGCATCTCGGCGGGCGCGAGGCGATGGACGAGCGGCGGCGCGACGCGGCGTTCAGCTCGCTGGAGCACCTGGTATCGTTTGCCAAGCAGCGCGGTGTGACCATCGCACTGGAAAATACGCCCGGGGACCTGGCGACGCCGGCAAACCTGCGCCATTTCATCGAAGATACGCGGCTGCACGATTTGCGCCTGTGCTTCGACACGGGCCACGCGCACATGGAAGAGGGCGTCGAGCGCAGTTACGAAACGATGCGCGACCTGGTGGTCACCACGCATCTCCATGACAACCACGGCGAGAAAGATGAGCACTTGCTGCCGTTCGAGGGCAGCATCGATTGGGACGCGACTTTGAAGAGTTTTGGACATGCCCCGGCCGCGGATAACAATTTGCCCATCGTTCTCGAGTTGAAGGACGCGGCCGTGGGCGGCGTGCACGAGCACAACATCATGGCAGTGCTGGACCAGGTGAAAAGCGCATTCGACAAGCTCGAGCGTGCGGTCACGGCAAAAGCCAATTGAACTAGAAATTCAGAATGCCCATGGAATAGCGGGCGCTACGTGTGCAGCGAGGGAAGATGCCGGTCGTTTCGATTGAAAAAGTTGGCGAGCACGACGGAAAAGAAGTGACCATCCGCGGTTGGCTCTACAACCAGCGCGAGTCGGGGAAACTTCTGTTTCCCATTTTTCGCGACGGCACGGGGATTATTCAGGGCGTCGTGTCGTTGAAGGAAAATCCCGAGACGTTCGCCAAGATGCAGGGACTGACGCAGGAGTCGAGCGTCATCGTCACGGGCACCGTGCGCGCGGACCAGCGCGCGCCGGGCGGCTATGAACTGCACGTCACCGGCGCGGAAATCGTGCAAAAGGTTTCCGAAAGCCAGCCCTATCCGATCCAACTGAAAGAGCACGGCGTCGATTTTCTGCTCGACCAGCGGCACCTGTGGATTCGCACGCCGCGGCAGGCGTCGATCTTGCGCATCCGTGCGGAAGCGATTCGCGCCGCGCGGGAGCACATGGACGGGCAAGGCTACATCCTGACGGATTCGCCGATTTTCACGCCAGCCGCGTGCGAGGGAACCACGACGCTTTTCGAGGTGTCTTACATTGACGACCAGAAGGCGTACCTGACGCAGTCGGGCCAGCTCTATTTGGAGGCCGTGGCAGCGGCGCTGGGCAAGGTGTACTGCTTCGGGCCGACGTTTCGCGCGGAAAAATCCAAGACGCGGCGCCACCTGACGGAATTCTGGATGCTCGAGCCGGAAGCGGCGTACGCGCATCTGGAAGACATGATGGTGCTGGGTGAAGGGCTAGTAAGCCACATCGTGCAGTCGGTGGTGAAAAACCGCGCGCGGGAACTCGAAACGATGAGGCGGGACATCAAGAAGCTGGAAACGGTAAAGCCGCCGTTCCCGCGCATCCAGTACGACGAGGCCATCGAAATTCTGCAGAAGAGCGGGAAAGATGTGAAGTGGGGCGACGATTTCGGCGGCGATGAGGAAACCGTGCTCTCCAGCCAGTATGACCGGCCGGTGATGGTGCATCGGTATCCGACGGCGATCAAGGCGTTCTACATGGAGCCAGACCCCAAACGGCCGGAGCTGGCGCTGGGTTTCGACATGCTGGCGTCGGAAGGCTACGGCGAAATCATCGGCGGCGGGGAACGCATGTCCAGCTACGAAAACCTGGTGAAGCGCATCCGCGAACAGGGGCTGCCGGAAGAGGCGTTCCAGTGGTACCTCGACCTGCGGCGCTACGGCAGCGTGCCGCACGCTGGATTCGGGCTGGGGTTGGAACGCACGGTGGCGTGGATTTGCGGAACGGAGCACATCCGCGAGGTGATCCCCTTCCCGCGCATGATCTACCGAATGTATCCTTGAATTGCATTGATTCCAGCAGTCCGGAAAGGTGATTGGGGTCCGCGATGGCGCAGAAAACGCGCATTATTGGTGTGCCGATGGATCTGGGACAGAGCCGCAGGGGCGTGGATATGGGCCCTTCGGCGCTGCGCGTGGCCGGACTGCAATCGCGCATCAAGCAGTTGAACTACGTTGTGGAAGACGTCGGCAATATCTCTGTCCGGCAAGCGGAAGAGCAGCCCTACGGCGAAAAACGCGCGAAATATCTTAACGAAATCGCAGGCACCTGCAAAGACCTGGCGGAATTTGTACAGAAGACGCTGGAAGAGGGAATGCTACCGATTGTGCTCGGCGGCGACCATTCCACAGCGGTGGGGACCGTCTCCGGGGTCGCAGCGCATTTCCGCAAACAGGAAAAGCGTATCGGATTGCTCTGGCTGGACGCGCACGGTGACATGAATACGCCGGATTCCTCCCCTTCCGGCAACGTGCACGGAATGCCGCTGGCGGCGATTATTGGCTACGGCGCGCCGGAGTTGGTCGAGCTGCTTGGCTTCAAGCCGAAAGTGGAACCGCGCAACGTGGCGGTGGTGGGCGCGCGCGACCTGGACGCGAAAGAACGGCGGATTGTGAAGGAGTCCGGCATCCACGTGTTCACGATGCGCGACATTGACGAGCGTGGCATGCGGGACGTCATGGCGGAAGCCATTCGCTTCGTCACCGACGACACGGACGGCGTGGCGGTCAGCCTGGACCTGGACTTCGTTGACCCCGAGGACGCGCCGGGCGTGGGCACGCCGGTGCGCGGCGGAGTGACCTATCGCGAGGCGCACCTGGCGATGGAGATGATCGCGGACAGCGAGAGCATGGTGTCGCTGGAAGTGGTGGAGATTAATCCAGTGATTGACGAGCACAACAAGACGGCGATGCTCGGCGTGGAATTGGTGCTGTCAGGCTTGGGAAAGAAAATTCTTTAGCAGTTGGCATTCGGACGCTTTTCGCTTTTCGCTTTTCGCTTTTCGCTTTTCGCTTTTCGAGTTTCGAGTTTCCAAGAGCAGAACATCGGCACAGCAAAATGACAACAGACAAGAAGCGATTGCGGGTGGGGGTGCTCTTTGGAGGGCGCTCCGGAGAGCATGAGGTGTCGCTGGCGTCGGCGGCAAGCGTGATCCGCGCGCTCGATCCGGAGCGATATGAGGCCGTGCCCATCGGCATCAGCAAAGACGGGCGGTGGATGGCCGGGACGGGCGCGCAGAAACTGTTGCCGGAAGTCCTGAAAAGCGGGCAACGCGTGGTGCTGCCGGCGGACCCCAATGTGGCGTCGTTAGTGCGCTTGGACGACAGCCGCGGCGGCGCAATGAAAGTGGACGTAGTCTTTCCTGTGCTGCACGGCACGTTTGGCGAAGACGGGACCGTGCAAGGGTTGTTAGAGCTGGCCGGGCTCCCGTACGTCGGGGCGGGCGTAATTGGGTCGTCGGTAGGCATGGACAAAGACATGCAGAAGCGGCTGTTCAAGCAGGCCGGATTGCCGGTGGGCGAGTTTCTGGCGATTCCGCGCAGCACATGGGAAAAGCACCCCGAGGCCGTTTTGAAGACCATCGACAAAAAACTAAAGTACCCGATGTTCGTAAAGCCAGCGACGCTGGGCTCGTCCGTGGGCATGACGAAAGTGAAAAAACAGAATGAGCTGGCGGCAGCGATGGACCTGGCCGCGGAATTTGCGCAAAAAATCATGGTGGAGCGCGGAATCAAGGGGCGAGAAATCGAAGTGGCCGTGCTGGGGAACGAGGAGCCGCAAGCGTCCGTGCCGGGCGAAATCGTGCCGCACCATGAGTATTACGACTATTCGGCGAAATATCTCGAAGAGGGCACCAAGCTGGTCATCCCTGCCAGGCTGAGCAAGGCGCAGGTAAAGAAATTCCAGGAATTCGCTGTGCGCGCCTTCCGCTCGGTGGAATGCCTGGGGATGGCGCGCGTGGATTTCTTCCTCGAGAAGCGCAGCGGCAAAATTCTCCTGAACGAGATCAACACGATTCCCGGATTCACTTCCATCAGCATGTACCCCAAGCTGTGGGAGGCGAGCGGGCTCACCTACCGCGAGTTGATCGACCGGTTGATTGACCTGGCGCTGGAGCAGCACAGCGAAAAAGTCCGCACGAAATACTCTATCGAGCTTCCCGCCGGCGCGGGTGGCGCGCTGGAAGGCTGAGCAGGTCTTTCTCATTTTTTATCGCCAACAGCAATTGTGAGCGGAGGAGATTGTGGGACTTCTGGACGCAAGCGACGAAGAGCCGAAATCGAAATTGCGGCGATGGATGGTGACCGGAATAGTTTTTGCGCTGTTGATGTCGTTCGGCATCTGGTGGTTGCTCCGCTTCCAAGCGGAAAAAAATACTGTCGAGCAATTCCTGCAGGCCGTGATCGCCGACGATTTGGAGAAGGCCTATCAGATATGGAAGCCTTCGGGCAGCTACAGCTACAAGGACTTCGTGGACGATTGGAGCACGTCCGGCTACTACGGGCCGATCAAGAGCTACCAAATAGAGACAGCACAGCAAGGCAAAGGAGCCAGCGGCGTGACGGTGGTGGTGGAGCTGAGCCCTTTCGATTCCTTCCCGGACAAAGATGACAAAGTGATGAACTACCGGACGAAAGAAGTGCGCCTGTGGGTGGAGAGTCGGGATATGTCCATGGGGTTTGCGCCCTAGAACGAGTGGCTAGCGGCTGGAAAGATCGCGGAGGGCTGCGAGGAGTTCGGCGGGAGAAACCGTAGCCGTGCCGAGCTTGCCGACCACAACGCCCGCGGCGGCATTGGCGAGGACGGCAGCGTCGCGCAGCGAAGCTCCCGCTGAAACAGCGAGCGCCAGCGTGGCCAGTACGGTGTCGCCGGCGCCGGTGACGTCAAAAACCTGGCGGCCCGAAGAAAGATGATGCGCGCGCTGGCCGAGGCGACCCACCGGCGGCTCCTGGCTGGTGGCGGAAATATGCATAACCTTCGCGGCGTCCTGCTCCAGGACGCTCATTCCCTTCTCACCGCGGGTGATGATCACCGCCGGGCATTTGAATTTCTCCAGCAATTGAGCGGCTGCCTGCTCCACGGATGCATCGTCGTCGAGCGCGCGCGAAACCAGAAAGCTGGCTTCGCCGCGATTCAGCACGATGACCGTGGCTCCGGGATAGGTGGCCAGCATGGACCACTTCGGCTTGACGAAGGACTTGATGCGGAGCTTGCCGCAGGCGCCCAGGACGCGGGCGGCAACGGCGTCGGTGACCACGCCCTTATCGTAATCGGAAAGCACCACGGCGTGCAGCGTGGGAAGCACGGCCATTGTGCGACGGATCAACAGCTCCTCCATCTCCGCGCGTAGGGGCGCGCGGGTTTCGCGGTCCACGCGGACGATTTGCTGGTGGCGGGCGATGATGCGCGTCTTGATGGTCGTCCTGCGCGCGGAATCCTCGATGATTCCCTTCGTGGGAAGCTTCTGCTGACGAATCAAGGAAAGAAGCGAATCGGCGGCGACGTCTTTGCCTGCGGCGCCGAAAGGTACTACGCCGGCGCCGAATGCGACCAGGTTAGCGGCGACGTTGCCCGCGCCTCCCAGAACAAGTTCTTCTTTCTCAAAATCCACCACGGGCACAGCGGCTTCCGGCGAGAGGCGAGAGGCCTTGCCCCAGACGTAGCGGTCGATCATCCAGTCGCCGAGGACGCCGAGGCGGCGGCCGGCGAAGGCTCTGATGACGCGGGTAAGCCGCGTGCGCGAGAGTCTCTCCGGTTGTTTTCTCTTGGGCATGGAATCGTCAGTTTCCAGCAGGGGCAATGGACGCCAGCGGCTGCGTTTCCGCCAGCAAGGCGTCGCATGCTTCGCGCACCTGCTCCAGCGTGATGGAAAGAATACAACGCGGCTCCGGGAAAGCATAGCAGCGATCGCCGCGGCAGGGATTGCAAGAAAACTCGTTTTGGACAACGCGGTGGGGCACCTCCCAGGGACGCCAGGTGACCGAGTCGCTGGAACCAAAAATAACTGCCGCGGGGCGGCCGGTAGCCGTAGCCAGGTGCGCGGGGCCGCTGTCGTTGCCCAGGAAAAGCCGTGCGCGGGAGATGAGGGCAATCAACTCGCGAAGCGAGAGTGAATCAAACACTACGGCAGGAGCAGGAAAGAGCTGGCGGACGGTGGAAACGAGTTCGCGGTCACCCGGGCCGAGCACGATCACCGGCGTGAGGTGGTGCTGCGAATGGAGCCATTGCGCGGCGGCGGCAAAGTGCTCGAGGGCCCACCGCTTGGTGAAGTACGACGCACCTGGGTGGAGGACGGCAAAAAGAGAATGCGGGCCGATGCCTTTAGCGGCAAGCAGCTGCTCAACAGAAGCAATGGCGTCCGGCTGGGGGAAAACTTGTGCGGCAGGAATCGTCGAAGGCGGCAGGCCGGCCCAATAGAACTGCATCAGGCGATGCTCGACGGTGTGGAAGTGCTGGCGGGCGTCGAGCGCGCCGACGTCGGGAATGCGCTGGTTGTACAGAAAGCCGTAACGGCAATGCGACCAGCAGATGCGTGAAGGAGAGCCGGCGGCGGCGGTCAGAAAGGCGCTGGTAGGTCCCCCGTGCTGGTTGAAGGTGACGGGAAACCGCCGTTGGCGCAGCGAGGTGGCAGTGGAAACAAAATCGCGGTGCAGCAGAACATTGTCGACGGCCGGATTGCCTTCCAGCACCGGGGCGAATGGCGGCTCCACGAGGACCGAGAGGCGGAGGTCGGGGCGCCAAGAGTGCAGAGCGGTGAGGGCTGGAGTAAGCATCACCACGTCGCCGAGCGATCGCAGGCGAATGATGAGGATTTCCGCCCCCTGCGGAAGATCAACCAGGATGCGGGAAGTGCTAATCGGCTTCAATGCGGGCTTCATCCACCAGCATGACGGGAATGTCGTCCCGGATAGGATAGACGCGACGGCAGGTGGCGCACTTCAGGCCCTGATGATCCGGCGTCAAGCTAACGGGAGTCTTGCAGAGAGGACAGACCAGAATTTCGAGAAGTTCCTTGCTGACGGCCATCGTGGGCCTCCGGGAACAAGACTCTAGCAGAGGGATACGGCGAGGGCAACGGAACTATCGCGCGGTGGAGAGCCGGAGCGAAAAGCGCGCGGCCCACGGGGTGTTCGGCACAAGCTCCAGGTACCAGACGGGCATGATCTGCGAGCCCTGGTAGACGCGCTCAAAACCGTCTTCGGATTCGGAGACGGTTTCGATGGGAGCGATCCAGTAGCCGCCCGCGCCGGGCGCGTCGAAGAGCGCCGAAACGTTTTGCCATTCATCCACAGCGCGGAAAACCGGAGGCGCGAACTCGCCGCAGAAGGAAAGCGGATGCCGTGTGCCATTCGATTCGAAATAGCGGTCGGATTCGGCTGCGGCGAGTAAATTCAGGATGATCTCCAGGCCCACTTGAATGCGCAGCGGTTCCGCATGGTGATGCGAGAGACTCAGATCGCAGGAAATCTCGCAATCATTCCCAGAACGAGAGAACGAAAAAGTCTTCACGGCGCGCACTAGCGGAATCGAGGAGGCATCTGCGGCCGCGGAAGCGAGAGGGCTTTCCTGCACGAATTCGATTTTTTCCGCCGAGGCGGAGGCCACGCCGTACGCGCCGGCAGCGAATGGAGCGCTGGCGTCCAGCGTGAGCGCTTCGTAATCGGCCGGCTTCTTCCAGGGCGGAAAGAGCAGCAGGCGAAAAGCGTGCCGGGGCCACTGGTCGTAGCGAAGGCGCCGCTCGAGGCCCGGCTCCTTCACTTTGTGCTGGTCGTGAATGGAAACGACAGCCTGCGCCGCGCCGGAAGCGGCTTCGCGCACCCGGGCGTGGTACGCCTCGGGGCGGCGCTGCAGCGAGTTGACCAGTGTGACGTCGCTGGGGCGGTAGTCGAGAAGTGGTACCGTGGCACCGTCGGAGGGGTTGAACAGCGCGGCGAAAGTCTCGGTGACAAGATAGAGATCTTCGCGGCCGTCGGAGTCGAAATCCAGCCGCGAAAGGTCCGCGTAACTGGAACGCGCTTGTTCAGCGCCGTCCGCGATTTTCTCGGCGCGAATGAGGTCGCGCCACAGCGTGGTGCGAAGATGCGGCGCGTACAATCCGCCGAAAACGCCGTGCCAGTACGCGTCGTTGCACTGGCCGCGGAGAAGGAACGTCGTTGCGTCTTCCAGCGCGCGTCGCAGCGGCAGGCCGCGGCGCGTGGAGGCGGCGAGCTGCCGAATTTTCCCCGAGACATGCAGCATCTTCTTGTGCAAGAGATTGGCTTCGGAGTACTTGCTGAAAAAACTCCGCCAGTTGCTTCCCCGCAGAAAGGGGGTGACGTCGGGGCGGCTGGAAAACTCCTGTTGCACTTGATGGAAACGCTGCCGGGTTCGCGTGGGCAGCGCCCATTCCATCATTTCCGAATACGAAGCCGTGGGCAGATCGGCGCGGCCGAGCGGGGGATGCGCGGCGAGGAAGTCGCCGGGCGTGGTGGTGACGAGCCACTCGGAATTTTCCTCCAGCGCGGTGAAGAAACGCTCCAGCCAGCCGTCTTCGTAACAGTGCTTCCACGTGCCGGGCCAAACGCCGAATTTTTCGCAGTCGTCGCCCATCGCCGCGAGCCCGCCGGGGTGCTCGGCTGCATACGAGCGCAGAAGGGCGATATTCTCCTCGACGCTGGCGAAGGGAATCAGGTAGCGGAGCTTTTGCAGGCCGGGAATCAACTTCACGGACGAGCCGAGATCTTCCGCAATGTAGTAGCCGTGGAGCTGCGATGGCTCGAAGCCGGCGGCGAGGAAGTGGATATCGTCAACCAGCGTGTAGCCCACGCCGGCGAGTGCCAGCGTGGACGGAAGTTGCGGCTCCCAGACGCGCTCGGCGAGCCAGGCGCCTTCCGGGCGGCGGCCAAAGTGTTTTTCCAGAAAATCGGCCTGGCGGCGGATTTGTTCCAGGCGGTCGCCCGGCGGAATCGAAATCAGGATGGGCTCGTAAAAGCCGCCGCCGACAAGCTCGGCCTGGCCGCGCTGCACGAGCACTCGCAGCAGCTCAAAAAACTTGGGCTGGGATTTTTCAAACCATTCGAGAAGCGAACCGGAATAGTGCAAACCCATGCGGACGGAGGGATGCCGCAGCAGCGCTTCGAGAAACGGTACATAGGATTGCCGGCTGGCGCGCTCGAGGACGTCCTCGAAGTTGCCGGCCGGCTGGTGCGAATGAATCAGGAAAGAAAGATGCAGCTTCGACAAACGCTCACCCCGCGACACTGCGAAGGAAGAGAATAGCGCAGCCAAGATGAAAAATCGAATGCGGCGGATCAAGGGCGTCTGGTATCGAGCTTCGCGGTCACTGATTCTCGCTTGCGTGAACTGGGATGACCGGCTGTCTGCCAGGCCCGGAACGCCACCGTCAACCCGGGTGATCGACTGAGTGGAGCGGCCGGCTCAGCGCCGGTCAAGAAAGGGGGCACATCGGCACAGGTGATTGGTTTGTGTATTCGGAAACATATTGCCCGTTCGAAGTGTCTAAGACGTTCCAGAGGAGGGATCCACGATGAAAATCATCCCGAGCGGGAAAACTCTTGCGGTTGTGAACGTGCTGGTCGGAGCGCTGATGGCGTTCGGCGGTGTGCAGGAAGCTGTCGGCTACTGGGGAGAGCAGGTAGTAAATGTGATTGTGGGATCGCTTGGCGCGGCGGCAGGCGCCGCATTCTTCGTCTCCGGCTTGGCCCTCTGGAAGCAGAGGAGCTACGCGCGGGCACTCACGGCGATCTCGTGCGTGGGTGTGATCATAGTGCATGTGGCGGCTTGGCAGTTTCGTTTTCTGGGCGTCCCGGCGATCCTGTTAGCGATCATCTATCCGACGCTTGTGCTGCTTTCGCTTTGGCGCACGCGCAGAAACGCGCTCCCGGCGAACCACCGGAACGCCGCCTCTGCCCACGACGACAGGAAGGGGGGCCTCCTGAAACGCGTCGCCGTGAGTGGGACGGTCTAGCCAAAGCGCAGAAAACAATGTTCCATTTAGCAGACTGCGAGGTTACGGCAAGACGACCGAGAGGCGAGTGGTGCGCGCCGCGGCGTAAGTCTCGAAGCGCTTTGCATAATGCTCGAGGGCTCGCTGCAAATGTTCTTCCGACACCGACGCGGGAGCGAAAATCACGCTGAGCAACGAACGCGTCGCCTCCGTGATCATGGTGCGGGTCGAGTCGCTGATGGGACAGCCGAAGGGGCCGCGCGAGTCCAGCAGAATGGGGCGTCCAGCCAGATGCCAGGTCTGCTTGCCGATGCCCTCGTAGGATTCGCCATTCTGCCCCAAGCGCATGACGATGGGCGGGTCGAGATGATCGCGGTCGTAGAGGCCAAAGGGCCAGCCAGTCTCAATGGAGCAGAGATTGCAAACGTCCACAACATTGGAGATGCGATAGAGGCCCTTGCCCTGCACCACGCGGCGCAACAGCGCTTCGGAAGAAGGACGGTAGCGAGAAGGATCCACTCCCCACGCGCGGAACATCGTGCGAACTCCGCGGACGGAGTCGAGCAGGGCGACCTGATCAATGGTGTGGGTGCGGCGGATGCGCTCGCAGACGGAGTCCATCTCCGCGGCGAGGCCCGCATGGACGAGTTGCACCTGCACATCCGTCGCTTCGATGAGGCCCAGCTTCACGCCTGGAATTTGAATGGCGATGGACATTGCAGCCGACCATACTCCCAAAGAACGAAATCAAGGCTGGTATTATGACGAGAGTCGGTCGGAGGGAGCAACTTGAAGGAGCAAGAGCGCAGTGTGGGAAACCGGGAAGAGTTCCGGAAAGGAGTAGAACAATTTAACGCGGAAAAGTTTTTTGACGCACACGAAAGCTGGGAAGCCATCTGGCTCAAGGCAGCAGAGCCGGACAAGACATTTTTGCAGGGCATCACGCAGGTCACGGCGGCTTTCCATCACCATGGGCAGGGAAACCGCGAGGGGGCAGGATCGTTGCTGCAAAAAGGAATACAAAAGCTGGAGCAGTTCCCTGTCCAGTACCGCGGAGTGCAACTGGAAAAACTGCGCGAGGAACTCAGAGCGTGGGCCGCAGCGCTTGAAAACGCAAAGGGAAAGGCTGAGCTGAAATTTCCCCGTGTGGAATGGTCGCGTTAACGCTTGCCTATTCGACGATGACTTTGCCGTTCATCCCGCGGTGGCCCATGCCGCAAAAAACGGAGCAGCGGAAAATGTAGGTGCCGGGTCGCTCGGCGACAAACTCGATAGTGCGTTCCTGGTTTTCTTCGAGCTTGAAATTGTTCTGGTTGTCCGCCATGCGCAGGCCGGGCTCTCCTTTTTCCGGAGTGCCTTCGGGATAGAGCCGGATTTTGAAGCCGTGCGTGCGGTCCGTGGCGCGGATCTTCAGTTGAACGCGCGTTCCCTTCTTGACGCGAATTTCTTCCGGTGAGTAAGCATATTTTTTCGCAGTCATTTCCACAACCTGAACGGGTTCTTCCGTTTTAGCCGGCGCGCAAAGCAGCGCTCACAACGAGCACACCCGCCAGCGAGATCGCAGCGAAGCCGATGTGTTTTCTCAAGGCCAATTCCTCCGATCAACGAAACGATGCTGTCTCCGGCCAACGCAAGAGCGCGGCCTCGGCGGCGAAGCCGGGTCCCAGCGCCAGCAGCACGCCATAGTCGCCGGGCTGCGGCTCCCCGGAGCGGCGCACCTCGTCCAAAACGAAAAGCACCGTGGGCGAGGACATATTTCCGAAGTTGCGCAAGATGCTGCGCGAAAAACGCAAATCTGCTTCCGAGAGGCCGAGATACTCCGAAGCGGAATCGAGAACTTTACGGCCCCCGGGATGAAGAATCCAGAAGCGAACGTCTTCGCGGCGGAGGCCGCGGGGCAGCAGCAGGGAGTCCAGGCACCGGCCGATGATGGGTCCGGCGAGGTCGCGGATTTCCGAAGCGAGGACGATGCGCAGCTTGCCGTCGCGCTGCTCGAAGCCCACTTTGTCGAGCTGGCTGGGATCGAGGACGGACTGAAAGCCAAGAACAACAGGCGCGGCAGCGGGGCCATGGCCATAGTTCGCCGGGGCCGATTGGCCGTTCAAAGAAAGCACGAAGGCCGCGGCGCCATCAGCGCAAATGGCATTGCCAATGATGGTTTCCATCGAAGTATCAAAAAAATAGCAGGCCGAGCAGACTTCCACTGCGATGGCGAGGACGCGGCTGCCGGGATTGGCGCGGGCGTGGTCGCTGGCACGTTGCAGAAGCGGAAGCGCGCCGGCGCAGCCGTGGCCGAGCAGGGCGCCACGCTGCACGTCGCAGCGCAGGCCGAGATCGCTGACGAGCAACGTGGAAAGGTCCGGGCAGAGATAACCGGTACAGGAGGCGACGAGCACGCAATCGATATCGCCGGCGGCGAGGCCGGCCTGGTCCAGGGCGCGACGCGCCGCCACAGCGGCCAGGTGCCGCGCGCCTTGCAGGTAACGCGCGTGGAGCTGATCGGGAGTTTCGTTGGGGATAAACGACTCGGGGTCGAGCCAAAAATGTCGATAGTCGATTTCGCTATTCAAAAAAATCTGGCGGATGCGCGAGCTGGAATATCCGCACAGCGCAAAAGTCTCCTCTTGCGAAAAGCGGCGCGGCGGCACCGCCGTCGCGCAGGAAAGCAGGGCCGGCGCGGCCGCGCGCGTCCGGCTTGGTGACAAGAGTGTAAGTGCGCCCTCAGTGATGCTCATGTGGATGTTCCTTTGGATGCAGAAAACGCCCCGAGCGACTACCGAAATATGAGGAAAGTGGAGAGTATCAAAATCGAGCGAAGGTGTGTGTGGAAAGCTGGTTCCATTGACGCGAGTCGAAGAGGGTGAGAACCTACACGGCGAAGTTAGGAATTCACAACCTGTGCGAATCAGTGCCAAAGGCGAATACGCGGCAAAAGCGGTGCTTCATCTGAGCCTCCGCTATCCAAACGTGGTGACCATTCAAGAGGTGGCCGCGCAGCACCGCATCCCGGCCAAATACCTGGAGCACATCCTGCTCAGCTTGAAAAAGGCCGGTGTGCTGGAAAGCCGGCGGGGCGTGAAAGGTGGCTACCGGCTGGCGAAGTCGCCCGCGCAGGTGACCATGGGAGAAGTGCTGCGCGTGGTGGACGGGAAGTTTTCGGAGTCGAGTTGCATCGAGGTCAACTTGAAGAACGGCTACGCGTGCCCGGAAAGCGATTCCTGCGGGCTGAAGCAGGTGTGGCAGGACGTGCAGAACGCGGTGGACAAGATTCTGTTTGAGACCACGTTTGAGGACTTAAGGAAGCGGACGCTGGGGGGCATGGCACGCAGTCCGAAATCCGCGGCGAACGAAATATAGAAACGGATCGCGAAAAATTGCCGCCCGCGCAAAGCGGGGAGAAAAGAGAATGCGGCGAGCCTGGAAAGGCCCGCCGCATGAGACTTTCCGAACCGGGAAGGCGCGCTGCAGCTACTTCTGCTGCTTGGTGTACCAGTCGGCGTTGATGGGAGTAAAGTTGGCCCACTTTTCCGGCAGATCTTCGAGGGCGAAGATCGCGGTCACCGGGCAGACCGGGACGCATGCGCCACAGTCAATGCACTCCACGGGACTGATGTACAGCTGAGTCTCCGCTTCAAAAGCGGGCTCGTCCTTGCGCGGGTGGATGCAATCCACCGGACAGACGTCCACGCAAGCTGTGTCCTTCGTACCGATGCAAGGCTCAGCGATTACGTATGCCATTCCAAGTTCTCCTTGAGCGAAATGTAGCCGAATTGCAACTTGAACAAAAAGTGCAAATGAACCTGCGGCGCAGGCCGGAATGGATTACCTCCCATTCCTTCTTTTTTATATCATCAAAATCGCGGGGGAACAAGCAAGGCTGATGAGCCGGGCATGGTTGTCCTGACCCGCAGCAGGGGCTAGAATAGGGCCTTGAATTGGGTAACAATCCGGCAGGTATCTGCGTCTAAGAGGTTGACCAATTCCCGAACGCCGGAAGTCCTAGGAACGGCTGGAACCCTGAGGAAAGCGAGGATGAAATCATGACGTCCGTGAAGCGAATGCTCGGTGTCGCGCTGGTGACCGCGAGTGTGGCCCTGGCCATGGCCCAGCAGCCGCCGGCTCCGCAGATCACCATCGGAGGGAAACTGCCCAACTTGAAGTTGCAGACGCTCGCGGGCGCGGCGGCGCAGTTACATAGTCTGAACGGACAAAACGGCACTCTTCTGCTCTTCGTGGCAACGAAATGCCCGGTTTCCAACGACTACAATGAGCGCATGGCCGCGCTGGCAACGGACTACACGAGCCGCGGATTCGCTGTGATTGGCATCAATTCCAACAAAACCGAACCCGCTGACGAAGTGAGCAAGCATGCCGCCGAAAGAGGGCTGGCGTTCACCATTGTGAAGGATCCGGATAACGTGGTGGCGGATTACTTCGGGGCGTCGTTCACACCGGAAGCGTATCTGTTCGACCGCGACTGGACGCTGCGCTACCACGGCCGGATCGACGACAGCCGCAACGCGGCCAACATCACCGCGCAGGACTTGCGCGCGGCAATGGATGCCCTGCAAGGGAGCAAGGCCGTGCCTGTGGCGGAAACCAAGGCGTTTGGCTGCACGATCAAGCGCGTGAACAAGGGTTCGTGAGCAAAGTCCTCCTAACAGCGACGGTTTGCTGCGCGCGTCCGGCAATTCTTCTGTTGCTCGGCGCCATTCTTGTGTTCAGCGGCAACGCGCGCGCGCAGGCCAAAAAATCACAGATCAATCCAACCACTGCGGACCCTGCGGTGATTGAACTCCGCGATTATCAAACGCTCCTGGAAAAACACCGCGGAAAGCCTGTGCTGGTGAATTTTTGGGCCACGTGGTGCGAGCCCTGCCGGGATGAATTTCCGATGCTGAACGAGCTGGCGCGCGCGTATGGGCCGCGGGGCCTGCAGGTGCTGGCCGTCAGCCTGGATGAAGACGTCGACATCAATCTGGTGCGGCGCTTCCTGGCGCGCATGAATCCCGTGTTTTCCACCTTCAGAAAAAAACCGGGCAAGGACCAGGATTTCATCAATGGCGTGCACGCGAAATGGAGCGGCGCGCTTCCGGCGACATTTTTCTACGACCGGGAAGGCCGCATGGCCGCCACGCTCGTTGGCGAGCACGCGCGCCCCGAATTCGAAAAAGTGATACAACAATTGCTGCCAGGTGCCTCGCCCGCCGCTGCGGGAGCCGCCCGCAAGTCCGCGCCCTGAAAGGGAAACTTCCATGCTGTTGACACGCGGAAACAAAATCACGTGGCTGGGCCATTCCACGTTTGCGATTACTTTGCCCAGCGGGAAAGTGGTGCTGCTCGATCCCTGGCTGACGGGAAACCCCGCCTGTCCGGAAGGGAAAAAAACGCCGGAGCGAGTGGACGCGATGCTCATTTCGCACGGGCACGGCGACCACATGGGCGATGCGGTGACGCTGGGAAAGAAATTCAAGCCGCAGATTGCGTGCAACTATGAAATTTACCTGTGGCTGGCGTCGAAAGGCGTGGAAAATATTTCTGCGATGAACAAGGGCGGCACGCAACGCCTGGGCGAAATCGAAGTGACCATGGTGGACGCAAAACACTCCAGCGGAATCGAAGACGGCGGCAAGGTGGTCTACGCGGGAGAGCCGGCGGGATTCGTGGTGCGATTGCCGGGCGGGTTGACGATGTATCACGCCGGCGACACGGCCGTCTTCGGCGACATGAAGCTGATCGGCGAATTGTATGAGCCGGAACTGGCGTGCCTGCCCATCGGCGACCTGTTCACCATGGGGCCGCGCGAGGCGGCGAAAGCCATCCGCTTGCTCAACGTGCGGCACGTGATCCCCATGCACTACGGAACGTTTCCGGTGCTGAACGGCACGCCGGCGACTTTGCGCAACATCACGCAGGATATTCTCGGTCTGGAAATCCACGCGCTGAAACCGGGTGAAACGCTGGGATAACGCATTCTCTCGGAGTCCCGGAGAGTTTGCTTTCGTTTCAGCGCGCACGGAAAAGATTCCGGACAAAAAACAAAACATTCGCGGGACGCTCCGCGAGGCGGCGCATGAAGTAAGGAAACCACTCGGTGCCGTAAGGGATGTACACGCGCATACGGAAGCCGTCGCGTACAAGTTGCTGCTGCAAATCGGTGCGAATGCCGTACAACATCTGAAATTCGAACGCATCCTTCCCGATCCCCTGCTTCGCGGCAAAATCCACGGTAGCGTCAATCATGCGCGGGTCGTGCGTGGCGATGCCGTGATAGATGCCGCTGGGCAGAAGAAGCTGCATCAAGCGGACATAATTCTTGTCCACGTCCTCTTTCTTGGGAAACGCGATGGACGCCGGTTCGCGATAGGCGCCTTTGCAAAGCCGGATGCGGCAACCGATGGCAAGAAGATCCCGGATGTCCTGCTCGCTGCGAAAGAGATATGCCTGAATGACGGTGCCGACGCGGTCGTACTTCGCGCGAGCGCGCTTGACGAGCCCGATGGTACGCGCGGTGTAGGGCGAGCCCTCCATATCAATGCGCAGGAAGTTGCCGCGGCTGGCGGCGCGTTCCACGACGGATTCGAGAAGCGAAAAACAGAAGTCGTCGCTGAGATCGAGGCCGAGCTGGGTAAGCTTGAGGGAAACGTTGGCGTCGAGTTTTTCGGCGGCGATGCGGTCGAAGTTCTCGAGGTAGGCGTCGCGCGCGCGGCGGGCTTCGTCTTCCGTGGACACGTTTTCGCCGAGGTGATCGAGGCTGACGGTCATGCCGGCCTGATTGCAGGCGCACGCGGCGGCAACGGCTTCCGCCAGCGCTTCACCGGCAACAAAGCGGCGGGACATCCGGCGCGAAACCGGATTGCGCGTCACCAGCTTCGCCAGCAGCTTTCTCTGGGAAAGATAGATCAAGAGAGCGCGCATCATGAGCAAAGACTCCGGGGGGCGCAGGGGCGAGGGGAAAGCAGCGCGAGCGGCAGAGGATCAGAGGGCATGAAGTGTTGAGCTAGTGTCCTTGGGATTCGAGCCAGCGCTCGGCGTCGATGGCGGCCATGCAACCGGAGCCGGCAGCGGTGACGGCCTGGCGATAGCGGTGGTCCTGCACGTCTCCACAGACGAAGACTCCTTCCACGTTGGTGAGCGTGCCGTTGCGCGCGCCGAGGTATCCGGCGGCGTCCATTTCCAGTTTGCCGTGAAAAATATTCGTGTTGGGGGTGTGGCCGATGGCCATAAAGACGCCTTCCGCCGGGATGATCTTGACTTCACCGTTGCCGGCATGGCGAACGCGGACTCCCTCGACAACGCCTTTCTGCACATCCAGAACTTCTTCAATGATGTACGGCGTGAGGAAATGGATTTTTTCGTTTTTGTGCGCGCGGTCCAGCATGATTTTGGAAGCGCGAAACTCGCTGCGGCGATGAACCAGCGTGACCTTGCTGGCGAATTTGGTGAGGAAAGTGGCTTCTTCCATCGCCGAATCGCCGCCGCCCACCACCACGATTTCCTTGCCGCGGAAAAAGTAACCGTCGCAGGTGGCACAGGTGGAGACGCCGTGTCCCATCAGCTTTTTTTCGGACTCGAGACCGAGCAGGCGCGCGGAAGCTCCGGCGGCAACGATGATTGACTTGCTCTCGTACACGTCCTTGCCCACGGTGACGACGAACGGGCGGCGGCCGAGGTCTACATCAGTGACGGCCCCGGCCTTGAACTCCGCGCCGAAGCGCTGGGCCTGCTTGCGCATGTTCTCAATCAGCTCGGGGCCGAGAATGCCGTTTGGAAAGCCGGGGAAATTTTCCACTTCGGTGGTGAGGGTGAGCTGGCCGCCGGGCTCGTAGCCGTCAATGACAATGGGCTTGAGGTTGGCGCGCGCCGTATAGATCGCGGCGGTGAGGCCCGCGCAGCCGCTGCCGATGATGAGGACGTTATGAACCATGCTCGCTCCCGGGGATTAGACGCAGCCAGCAGTTGAAACGACGCAAGCACAAAAGCCAGTCATTGTAGCACCGGCGCAATTGGCCGTGCCAATGCGCGGCGCGAACGAAAAGTACAGCGCGCAGGCCCTTCTCTGTGTTCAGGACAAGCAGGAGTGCCTGCGCTACGGAATTCAATCCCACATCCTACCCCCCCATCATCGAATCGCCAACCGGCTCGCAGCAAAGGAGTTACGAAATCGATGATCTCGTGATGTGAGAAGTGCTGCGCTCTAGATTCGATCCCACATCCTACCCCCCCATCATCGAATCGCCAACCGGCTCGCAGCAAAGGAGTTACAAAATCGATGATCTCGATGATGCGGGATCATGGGGCATCATCGCGGCATTCCGCAGAGGCCTTGGAAACACACCTCCCCGCTGGTGCGCCGGATAAACCGGCGCGAAAGGCCCGACTTTCCATATTAGCTTATGGCCATGTGAATGTCAAGCAATATTTCTTATCGGAATATGACGCGGGCCGGCACACGCGCGTTTGCTTCCCCGCCGGGGGGTGGGCCATAATGCTGGGGCTTTGCGGAGCAGAAATATCCGGAGAGGAGAACACTTTTGACGCGCACGCCAGGGACCTATGCCGTATTTGATACCACGTTGGGGAAAATCGTCATTCGATTGCTGGAAAAGGAAGCGCCGAAGACGGTGGCGAATTTTGTGGGCTTGGCCGAAGGGACGAAAGAGTTTCGCGATGCGAACAGCGGGCAGAAAGTAAAGCGGCCGTTCTACGACGGGCTGGCCTTCCACCGCGTGATCCCCAACTTCATGATTCAGGGCGGGTGCCCGCTGGGAACCGGCACGGGCGATCCGGGGTACAAGTTCGAGGACGAATTTCACAGCGCGCTGCAGCACAACAAGCCGGGAAAACTTTCCATGGCCAACTCCGGGCCGGGCACCAACGGCAGCCAATTCTTTATCACCGTGGCGGCGACGCCGTGGCTCGATAACCACCACTCGATTTTCGGCGAAGTGATCGAAGGACAGGACGTGGCCGACAAAATTTCCAAGGTGGCGCGCGACCGCAACGACCGGCCGCAGCAGGCCGTGGTGCTCCAGAAGGTAACCATCGAGCGGGCCTAGGGCGATGCATAGTCCGGCGAAACTGATCCGGCTGGGGCAAGAACTGGTGTTTGTGCTGCTCGGCTTGCTGCTGATCAGCGTGGCGGCCACGGGCCAGTTTTTGTGGGACCCCAGGTCACAGATGTGGATTGCGCTGGGCGCACTGCTGTTTGTGCTCGGCGTGCGCGCGTGGCTGCGCGCCGGAAAATACGTGACCCGATGGGAACACCGCGTGCGCGGAGCGTCGCTCGCGCTGCTGGGAATTTGCATGCTGACGATGACGCTGGCGCCGTATGGCTGGATCGCGGCGCTGCTGGGCACGGCGGGCGGAGCGCTCGCGCTGCGCGGAGTGGTAATGGCGGTGCTTGTGCTGCGAACGAATTAGACCCGGCGCAGGAACCATGGACCCACAACAGAAGAAAAAAGCGCTGCGGATGGTGAGCTACGGGCTCTACGTGGCCACAGCGCACGCGGGGGGAAAATATGCGGCGGGCACGGTCACGTGGCTCTCGCAATGCTCGTTTGAGCCGCCGCTGGTGATGGCGGGGATCCGGCGCGACAGCGCGCTCTACAAAATCATCAAATCGTCGCACGCGTTTGCGGTGCACATCGTGGGCAAGGGACAGAAGAAACTGGCGACGACGTTTTTCAAAGCGGTAGAAGTTGAAGGCGACAAGCTGAGCGGGTACCGATTCGAAGCCGGCAAAACCGGCTCGCCCGTGCTAGCGGACGCGGCGGCGTGGTTTGAGTGCCGCGTGGTGGATGAAGTCAAGCGCGGAGACCACACCGTGTTCGTCGCGGAAGTGGTCGCCGCGGGCGTGCGCCGCGAGGAAGAACCGCTGACAGTGCGCGCGGCGGGGTTTGCGTACGGCGGGTAGTGACTTGGGATTCGATTCCTCCCTCCAATTCAACGTTTTCAGCAAAGTCAAAATCCAAAACAAAGTAGCAATTCAGGTTCAACCGTTGGACTATGAATTGACGTTGGACTGCAATATGAGCAAAGCAGATCCCTCGTCCCGAAGGCTCGGGACTCGGGATGACGACCGAACGACGAGGAAGGATGCGAGATGGATGCGCCTGAACTGAATGTGGTCACCGGAGCGTTCAGCTACACCGGCAAGTACATCACGCGGCGTCTGCTGGAAAAGAGAATGCGCGTGGGCACATTGACGGGGCATTCTGGGCGAGCCAATCCATTCGGTGAGCGCGTGAGCGTCGCGGCATATGACTTCGAGAATCCAAGCGAGTTGGAAAAGAGCCTGCGAGGAGCAACAACGCTCATCAATACTTATTGGGTGCGATTTTCCCGCGGCGCAATGACTTTTGAACGTGCGGTGGAAAATACTCGGATTCTAATTGCGGCAGCGAAGCTCGCTGGAGTGCGCAGGATCGTGCACGTGAGTATTACGAACCCGTCGGAGGATTCTTCCCTGCCCTACTTTCGCGGAAAGGCACTGCTTGAGAGATCCGTTCAAGAATCTGGGCTGTCGTACGCAATTTTGCGACCAGCGGTGATTTTCGGGCCCGAAGACATACTGATCAACAACATAGCGTGGTTTCTGCGGAAGTTTGCCGTGTTTGGCGTGCCCGGCCGCGGGGACTACGGGTTGCAACCAATTTTTGTGGAGGACATGGCGGGCTTGGTGGTGGACGCAGCGGAACGCAAGGACAATTACGTTTTGGATGCCGTTGGTCCGGAGATTTTCGGATTTGAGGAGTTGGTCCGGCAGATTGCGCAGACGATTGGGCGCCCCGCAAGAATTGTGCACGTGCCGCCGACCGTTGCATGGCTCGCATGTTGGATGGCTGGGCTGGCGGTGCGCGATGTGGTGCTCACTCGGGAGGAGATTCAAGGCTTGATGGCTAATCTGCTCGTGTCGAAGGGCGCACCGACGGGGACGACGCGGCTGAGCGAGTGGCTGAAGAAGAATGCAGAAAGCGTCGGAGCGCGGTACGCATCGGAGTTGGGGAGGCATTTCCGGTAGAAGGCGGAAAGCAATTACGCGGAATGGAATTCGCGGGAGCAGGCGTCGCAGGGGCAGATTTCGCGCAGATAATCGAAGCTGTAGATGCCGGTGGCGTGGCCGTCGGAGAAATCAAAGCGGACGGCGTAGTTTCCGACGGAGTGGGCGGCAAGCGCTTTCACGGCGGGCTTGAACATGGGCAGCGAAGCCCCCATGCCCGGTGGCGGCGCGGGCCCTGGGCTGGCCGCAAACGGCGCAGCGGATTTTTTCTTGCGCGCGTCGTCGCAGGTGGCGCAGGGACATTTTTCCCGCAAATAAATGAAATCGTAGTGGCTGGAGTGGCCGTCGGACCAAGTGATGTCCACGCCCGCGCCGGTGGAAACGTGAATCTTCACTGAGGCGGGTTTCTTTCGCGAGTCGAGAGGCAGCGGCATCGGCAACATGTTAGCAGAAGAACGAACATGGCCGTCGGAAGGCAGGCGCTACATTCGAGATTCTTCGCTTCGCTCAGAATGACAACATAGCAATTGACGAATTCACGACGGCAGGCCAGCGAAGAGGACAGGCTGGAAAGCCTGTCCTACGACGGCGAGTTGTGCGCGGGGCAGCAAGGGCCGGGCGGAATGGGATTGCCGTGAGGACAGGTCTTCGGGTGGCCGAGGAAGGTGCAGATTTTTTCGTCGAGCTCGGGGCTGATGATGTGCTCGAAGCGGCAGGCCTGCGAATCCATTTCCGGGTCGGCCATGGCGAAGGTGTCGCGGAAGAGGCGCTCGGCGAGGCGGTGGCGGCGGATGACGTCGCGCGCGCGAGTTTCGCCGCGGCGCGTGAGGAGTATGGCGGTGTCGTTCAGCTCGACGAGCTGCAGCTCAGCCATTTTGCGCAACATCACGGCGGGGTCGAGTAGGCCCAGTGTGTGCGACGGCTCGATGAGGGCGTTGCTGCCTTCCTCGTTGGCGACCCAAATACGCTCGAGCAAGTGGTCGAAGCGCTCTTCGTCTTCCGAGGAGAAGACTGTGATTTGCGCGAGGCGCCCGTGAGCGAGCTCGACGCGGCGATCGGCGAGGCGGCCGATGGATGGGTCATGCGTGACAACGAGAATCGTGTGGCCTTCGGCGTGAAGCTCGCGAAGCAAATTGACGACGAGTTGCTCGTTGGCTTCGTCGAGGTTGCCGGTGGGCTCGTCGGCAAGAATCAGCTTCGGATGATTGATGAGCGCGCGGGCAATAGCCACGCGCTGCTGCTCGCCACCGGAAAGTTGTGCCGGAAAATGTGTGACGCGGCTGGCGAGGCCCACGCGGCGGAGGGCTTCGCGGGCTTCGGGCTCGTCGGTCATGCTGTGAAAATACTGCGCGAGCATTACGTTTTCGAGCGCGGTGAGATAGCGCACTAGATGGAACTGTTGAAAGACGAAACCGATTTTTTCTGCGCGATAGCTGGTGAGCGAGCGCTCGTCAAGCGTGGCGACGTCGGTGCCGTCCACCACGGCGCGGCCGGAGCTGGGGCGGTCAAGGCCGCCGAGAATGTTGATGAGCGTGGTCTTGCCGGAGCCGGAGGGGCCCATGATGGCGATCCACTCGCCGGCATCCACGGAGAGCGTGACCTGATCGAGCGCGCGGACAGCGCCGAATTCTTTGGTGAGTTTATCGACTTGGACAAGCGGGGGCATCATTCGCCTCTCAGAATCTCCGCGGGGCGCACCTGACCGAGCAAGCGCAACGGCAGCGCGCCGGCCAGCGCCACGCCAAACATCAGCGCCACGGTTAAGGGAAGCACGTCAAGCCGCGGAGAAATCGCGGAACCAAATACGCTGCGGCCGATCCATCCCGACAAAAACACGCCGCCCACCCAGCCAAGGACGCCTCCCACTACGCCGAGGATGGCGGCTTCGGTGAGGAAAAGACGAACGACGCGGCTCATTTCGCCGCCGAGGGCTTTCATCAGGCCGACGTCGCGGCGGCGCTCCATGGCCAGCGCGGCCATGGTGGCCAGCACGCAGAGCGCGGTGAGCGCGAGAATCAGCACGACGGTGGCGAGAATCAGCACGCGGATGCGGGAGAGCAACTGGCCTTCTGCGTCGGCAATCTGCCGGATGGGGCGCACGTCGAGTCCGGGCAGCGCGGCGGCGAAAACCCGCGCCATCTGTTCCACCTGCGCGGCGGAGCCGGTCACGCTCATCTGCACGACGCCGATGCGGCCGTCGAGGTCCGCGAGTTGCTGGGCCACCGGCAGATTCACGAACACTTGATTGTCTTCCGTGCCGCCGACAGAGACTATGCCGGCCACAATCAGCCGGACCGAGCGTCCTGCATAGTGCAGATCGAGTTCGCGGCCGGGCACGAGGCTAAGCTGTTTCGCCACGGCGCGACCCACCAGACAGCGAGAGAGGTCGTCGCGCGAAGCGATCCAGTCACCCTGCAGCGTCCACCAGGAGGACATGCGGCGAACTTCGTCGAGCCAGGTGCCGGCGAGGATGAGGCTGCGGTTTTCGGCGGTGCGCGCAACGACGTAGAGGTACGGCGCGGCGGCGACGACTTCCGGCGCGCGCACGGAAGCAATTGCGTCCAAGGTCGCGGCGCTCAACAGGGCAGAAGCGCTGCCGGCATCGCGAGCGGGCGAGACAACAACGTTGGCGCCGAGGGTGCGGAATTCGCGGGTGAGCTTGCGCTCGGCATCGAGATGAAGATTGACCAGCGCGGAGCAAACGGCCGCTCCGGCGACGACGGCGACCAGCGCGACCGCCAGGCGGCCGCGGCTTGCGCGCAGGAGTTGCCAGAGCAAGCGCCAGAACATTACTCACCCCTCAGAATCGGCGCGGGCTGCAAGCGCGCAGCGCGGCGGAGCGGCAACAGGCTGCCCAGCAACGCGACAAGCGCCGCGATCACAAGAATCACGGGCAAAAGAATCAGGCGCAGCGCGGGCGGAACGCCGAAAACGCTCTGTCCCAAAAACCGAGCCAGCAGTATGCCGAGGCCAAAGCCGGCAACGCCTCCGACGATGGCGATCAAAATCTGCTCGGCCATGAAGAAGAAAGAAATCGTCCAGCCGGATGCTCCCAGCGCTTTCATCAGGCCGACCTCGGAGATGCGTTCGAGAACCGTGGTAGCCGAAGCGGCGCCGACGGCGAGAGTGGCGGCCAGCAGCGCGGCCAGCGTGACCAGCCACATCAGCCCGCTTACGCGCGTGAGGATGTGCCCTTCACTTTCCGCGACGCGGCGAATGGCGCGAGCCTCCACGCCGGGAAGCACTTCGCGAATCTGGTAGGCAATCGATGAAATGTACGGCGTGCAGTACCAGCGATCGTATTCGATGGGCGTCATGGCCGACGGATCACGCCGTGCGAATTCGTCTTCCGGCTTGGTGAGAGAACTCACCAGCAGGCGGCGGAACTGCCCGGGGCGACCAGCGAGAGATTGCGCGACGGCGAGCGGAGCAACAACGGCTTCGTCCTCCGGGCCGCCGGTGGAAAGAATGCCGGTGACGTGGAGCGAGAAGTCCGCGCCGCCGGCACGAAGCGCGAGCGCGTCGCCGGTCCTGACTCCCAAACGCTGCGCAAGCGCCACGCCGACCACGCATTCGCGCGCGCCATCGGCAGGCCAGCGGCCCTCGACGCGCCACCAGGGGTGCGTGATGCGCACGCCCGTGGTGAACGTAGTGCCGTCAGGAATGGGCACATCATGCTCAAACCATGTGCCGATGAGTGTGGCGCGCGAAACCATCCCAGGGCGCGTCCCGCTCTGCGGGACGGGAAATTCGACGGGCACTTCCAGGAACGGCGAGAAGCCGACGATGTTGAGCCGCCAGAAAATCGTGCGCAGCTTGCCGAGTTCGCTTTCGGGGAGATAGGCGCCCTCGTCCACGGGGCGGTAGTCCACGCCGCCGATTTCGAGCGGGAGCGAATCCGATTGCGGCGTAACAAGCAGGTTGGCGCCGAGCGAGCGAAACTCGCGCGCCAGGCGGTCGCCCACGTCCAACACAACGGTGAGCGTGGCGGTGGCCACGGCCATGCCGAGAACCAGGGCCGCGGCCATGAGCAGCTTGCGGCGCGGATTGCGCGCGAAGGATTCGCCAACGACGCGAAAGAACATGAGCTATTTTTTCTGCTGGCCGAGAGCGTGCGCCAGCGCGGAAAGGTCAATCACCAGCCGGTCGCCCTCGACTCGCGAAGAGAAGCCGATGGGATTGCAGCCGCCCACATCACCGATGGTGGGAATGTAAATGGCGGCCGCACAGTTGCGGCAGATGACGTTGGAGCCGTCCTGGAAATACCCCTTGGGGCCGCAGATAAGGCAGGCATCGAGCGCGGTGCCAAAGCCGCCGCCGGGTTTGCGAATCACCAGGAAGCGAGCGGCCGTGCGGTCCACATCCACCGAAAAGAAATGCAGGTTGGCATCGCTGATTTCCGCCAGCGGAATGCTCAGGCGGCCATTTTCGGGGACGAGCACTTTGGCATCGGGCGGCGCAGCGGCGGCCGTGGCGTAGATAAAATCGGCAGTGAGCACCACGACCACAGCGGCACAAGCCAGCGCGGCAGAAATAGCCCAGCGGCGCTGCTTGCGATGCTCCCATTCCAGGCGGCGACGGTCGGCGGCATGCGCGTCCGGGGCGACGGCACTTGCGTGACGCAGGACGAGCCATTCGCGGAGGACAACCACCGCCGCGGCTCCGAGAATCAAAACGAAAAAGAAAACGTCGTTGCGCACGATGGGGCCGATGATGGCCATTTCGCGGTCGCTGGAGGGAATCCACATGGATTCGCTCAGCTCGTGGATGCCGGTGAGAAGAAGCTGAAAGGTGACGATCCAGAGAATCACCGTAGTGCCCGCGAAGAAGCGGGCCAAGGGAATGCGGATCGTGCCCTTGAAAAAGAACACTCCTACGGCCAGTGCAGCGGCCAAACCCAGCGCCGTGCCAATCCATACGCCGATGCCCTGGGAAGAAACCTCGACGGCGCGGAGGATGAGGACGAGCTCGACGCCTTCGCGAAGCACCATGAGGAAGACGAACGTGGCGATGCCCAGGCCGGCGGCAAAGGCGGTTTGTTGCGCGTAGGATTCGACGCGCTGTTCGATTTCGCGCTTGAGGGTGCGGGCCACGCGGTTCATCCAGTAAATCATGGTGGCCACGAAGAAGGCGGCGAGGAGCATGAGCAGGCCCTCGAAGCCTTCCTGGTTGATTTTCCAGCGTTCCAAGAGGAATGCGCCAGCGACGCTGGCGGCGAGAGCCAGACCGAGGCCGGACCAGACAAAGCGAGCGAGGGCAGAGCGGCCGGTGCGGTTGAGATAAACGAGGACGATGCCAACCACGAGAGCCGCTTCCACGCCTTCCCGGAGGGCGATGATCAGAGCCGAGAACATGAGTTCGCTAGTTGAAACTTAGTTTCAACTAGAATTGCTGAGTGTACCCGGCAAACGGCGCGGCGTCAAGGGAAATTGCTTGGAATTGCCTGCATAGCCGCTACAATGTTTCTCCTGTGAACTGCGCGACCACAATGCGAATCCTGACGGTTTTGCTGGCCGCCGCCTGCTTTCCAGCCGCGGACGGGGGAAAAACCAGCGCCGCCCAGCAGGAGCCATCGCGCGCCGCGCAGACCGCACCTGACGCCAAGCAGGCTGAAAAGCTCTACGAAAGCGCTGTGCAAGCGGAACAAGAAGAGTTGTGGAACACGGCGTACGCGCTCTTTTCCGAGGCGCTGCAGTTGGCCCCGGGAAACACGGAATACGCGGCGCGGCGCGAGCGGGCGAAATTCCGCCTGGTGCAACAGCACATGGACCGGGCCGAACTGCAAGCGGTGCAGGGGCAGTTGGAGAACGCCCGGAATGAACTCCGCATGGCCCTGGCATTGGACCCCAAATACCGCGTGGCGCAGGAACGGCTGTTGCAACTGAGCGCGCGAACAGCGCAGGAAACGGGTCGCAGGTCGGAATACGAAGCGGCGGAAATTCAGCTCAAAGCGCGGCCGGGGAAACGCACCTTCGACTACCGGGGAAATACGCTCGGGGCTTACGAGGAAGTGGCCCGGCTGTTCGGGCTGACCATGTCGTTCGATCAGGACGTCAGCGGGAAGCAGATCCGCTTTCGCATCGCCAACGTGGACTTTGAATCGGCGGTGCGCCTGCTGGAACAGCAAACCGGCACGTTCATCCTCGCCATCGACGAAAAGGCATTTCTGGTGCTGCCGGACACGCCGGACAAGCGGCGGCAGTATGAGCCGCGAGTCACGCGCACGATTGAGCTGGGCGCCGCGACCTCCCCGGAAGAGATGACGGAAATCCGGCAGATGGTGCGAGACATCGCAGGCATCGCCAATCCTCAACTCAATTCCGGCACGCGGAAGATGGTGCTTCGCGGCGAACTGCGATCGGTGGCGCTGGCGGTGGAGCTGGTTCGGGAATTGGAGCAGGCGCGCGGGGAAATGATGCTGGAAGTGGAATTCGTAGAGGTGGACCGCACACGGTCGCAGACGCTGGGCGTGACGCCGCCGACGTCCGGGCAAGTATTTACGCTGAGCCCGGCGGACGTGCGCGAAGCGCAGCAGTCCACCGAGGCGCTGCTGCGAGTAATCCAGCGCGTGTTTGGCACCGGCGGGTTCGGCAACCTGAGCCAGGCGGAGCTCACGGCGCGACTGGCGTCGGGGCAGGTGGGCGCGGCTTCCCTGCTGCCGCCGCTGATTGCGTTCGGCGGAGGCAAGACGATTTTTCTGGCCACGCTGCCGGGAGCGGCGGCGGACTTCGCGGAGACATTGAGCCTGGTACGAAGGGCTCGCCGTGTGCTGCTGCGCGCGGAAGACGGACAGCAGGCCACGTTTTTTGTCGGCGACCGCTTCCCCATCAGCTTTTCGGTGCTGACACCGGGGGTCACGGGAACGCAGATTATTCCGGGGATCCAGAAGACCGATTTCGCGACGGACCTGGGGCCGGTGTCGGTGGCAACCGGAGATTTTGACGGCGACGGCAAAGCAGACCTGGCCACGGCGAATTCGGCGTCGAACACGGTCTCTATCCTGCTTAATACGGGCAGCGGAGATTTCGGGGCGAAGACCGACATTGTGGTGGGGTCGCAGCCGCGCGCGGTGCTGACACGGGACTTCGACGGAGACGGAAAACTTGATCTGGCAGTGGCCGTAGCCAATGTAGCGGGCGACACGGTGGAAATCCTGCTGGGCGACGGAACCGGGAGTTTTAGTTCTGCGGCAACCGTAGTTGCTGGACTGGCGCCGGTGGCACTGGCCAGCGCGGACTTCAACGGAGACAGCGCGCTTGATTTCGCGGTAGTGAATTCCGGGGACAACAGCGTGCACATATTTCTGGGAGCGGGCGACGGAAATTTTACTTTCAGCACGGCGCTGGCGACGGGTGTTGCGCCCAGCGGGATTGCTGTCACCGACTTCAACGGGGACGGCCTGGCGGACCTGGTGGTGACGAATGCAGGCGATGACACCGTCACGATTTTTCCGGGCCTCGGCAACGGACTCTTCAATACGGGCGTGACGCTGCTGACCGGCGCGGACCCGGCAGGCGTGGTGACCGGCGACTTTGACTCGAGCGGCAACGCCGACATGGCCGTGGTGAACCGGGGATCGAATTCCGTTTCCATGTTTCTGGGAAGCGGCGATGGCACATTTGTTTCGAGAACGGATTTTCCGACGGGCGCGCAGCCCGCGGCACTCGTCGCGTTCGACGTGACCGGAGACAACCGCCTGGACTTGGCGGTAGCCAATGCGGGGGCGAACACGATTACCATTCTGGCCGGCGTGGGCGACGGCCAGTTTGTGAGTTCGGACTTTACGTCGCCGGCGGCGCCGTTCGCGCTGGCGCCGGCAGACTTCGACACGGACGGGCGGCTGGACCTGGTGTCGGCAAACCGGGACGCGAACACGGTGACGGTTTTTCTGAATACATCCACAGAGTTGCCGGTTTCTGCGTCGTCGCAAACCGCGTACCCCGCCGTGCAGTTCGAAGACCTGGGCGTGAAGGTGCGCGCCACGCCGCGGCTGCATGGGAATGGCGAAGTGACTCTGCAATTGCAGTTCGAGTTGCGCAGCTTCGCGCCGGAGCGGTTCAACAGCATTCCGGTGATCACCAACCGCACAGTGGAACAGACGGTGCGGCTGCGGGAAAACGAGCCGGCGGTGCTGGCGGGGATTTTGCAACTGGACGTAGAGCGTAGCGCGAGCGGCTGGCCGGGCGCCATCAGCGTGGCCGGCGCGGGTCAGACGGCGAGTAAACGGCAGGGGCTGCGGCGGGAGACGGAGCTGATTATCGTCATTACGCCGCGACGCATCCGGCTGGCGCCGCGCAAGGACCGCACGATTTATGCCGTCGGCAAGGATCCCGGGGCACCTGCAGGGGAAGCACCAGCCAGGCCGCCGCAGTAAACCGGGAAGTGTGAAGCAGGCTCAGGGCGCGGCGTCGAGGACGACCACCGGTTGATAGGTGCGCGGCACCACGGCCTCAGCGATGGCGATCAGTTTTTCCTCAAAATTGAAAACGCGAAGGCAAGGCGCCTTCAGCTCGCCGGAATCGAGCTGGGCGGTGGCACCCTGCGCGGACGTGACGCGGCCGGGCTGAATCTGCGCGATTTGCACATTGAAGCGCGCACCGTGGCGCACGCGGCGCTCGATAATCGGCAATACGGTGATGCGCGGCAACTCGGAGAGCAGCCGCTCAAGCGGAAGTACAACTTCCGAAAGGCGCCCGGCAATCGCCGCCTGCTCGAGTTCCTGCAAAGTGATGGTCTGGTCCAGCGTGAATTCGCCGACCGCGGTGCGGGAGATTTCCGCGAGATGCGCTCCGCTTCCCTGCCGGATGCCCATTTCGTGAGCCAGGGAACGAATGTAGGTACCCGCGGCGCATTCGATGATGCAGCGGACCAGCGAACCCTCCACGCCCAAAATCCGAAATTCGTAAACTTCCACTTCGACGGCTTTCAGCTCGACCGGCTTGTTTTTGCGGGCGAGCTCGTGCGCGGGGCGGCCGTGAACTTTTTTGGCGGAGTAGGGCGGCGGCATCTGCGCAAAGCGGCCAACGAATTCCCCGGCGAGGGCTTCCGCCTGCGCGGCAGAAATTGCGGGAGCGGCGTCGAGGCCGGCCGGCGTGCCGTCCGCATCATAAGTGTCCGTAGCGAAACCAAAACGGATGGCGCAGGCATAGCGCTTGCGGCGGCCCACATAAAAGCGGGCGAGGCGCGTGGCGCGGCCGAGCAGCAGCGCGAGCACGCCAGTAGCGAGAGGGTCCAGCGTGCCCAAGTGGCCGATCTCGCGGAAGCCGAGGATGCGGCGGACCGCGTCCACGACGTCGTGAGACGTTTTTCCGGCGGGCTTGTTGATGAGCAGGGCGCCTTCGACCGACGGCGCAGGGCGTTTGCGAGGCATGGAAGGTTTTGTGAACCGGTTCAGGATTCTTGTTGTTTCTTTGATTCGCGCAGGAGCTCGTCGATACGCTGCTTGTACTCCTCGCTGCGGTCGTCGATAAAGAGCAGTTCAGGGCTGCGGCGCATTTGCAAGCGCACGCCCAACTCGCGGCGCACAAAACCGGCGGCGGCGGCGAGGCCTTTGAGCGTCGAAGCGTGCTCCTCTTCGGAGCCCAGCACGCTGACGAAAATGCGGGCCAGCTTGAGGTCGGGCGTGACGCGAACCTCGGTGACGGTGATGAGGCCGCTAATCCGAGGGTCTTTCAGCTCACCAGCCACCATGGCGCTGATTTCGTGGTGAATTTCTTCGGCGATGCGTTCGTGTCTGTGTCCGGCGACGGTCATGGGCGTTCTCAAAGGGCGACCTGCCGGTCGCCCCTACAAAATCTCCAGATCCTGGGAGACGAGATCGCGGCCGAGGAGACGCTCGGCCTCGGAGGCGACGCGGTCGAGCGATTCGCGCAGATGGTGTTCATCGTTGGACAGGGAGACAACCCCAACGACCGCACGCTGCCAGACATCCTGATGCTCCAACTCGGCGACAGCGACGTTGAACTGGCCCCGCAGGTGGTCCTTCAGGCTGCGAAGCACCTGGCGCTTGTCCTTCAACGAGCGTGCGTCGGGGATGTGAATCTCGAGAGTGAGGAGGCCGATCGGCATTTCCGATTACCCGAAGAACCGCTTGCGCCCGGCGCGCAGCCACCGGACCGGCGGATTAAGCGGAAGTCCCCGCGACGACCAATTTCTGCACCGTAAAGCATTCGATGATATCGCCGACCTTCACGTCGCTGAAGTTGGTGATACCGATGCCGCACTCGAAGCCGGCGCGAACCTCGCCGACGTCGTCCTTGAAGCGGCGCAGCGAGCCGATGCGCCCGGTGAAGATGACGACGTTGTCGCGCAGCAAGCGAACTTCGGCGTCGCGCTTCACCAGGCCATCCTGAATGTAGCTGCCGGCAATGGCGCCCACGCCCTTGACGCGGAAGGTGTCGCGAACTTCGGCGCGCCCGAGATAGCTTTCCTTGAAAACAGGCTCGAGCATGCCGGCCAGAGCCTTTTTAATTTCGTCCACGAGCTCGTAGATAATCGTGTGCGTGCGAATGTCGACGTCTTCCTGCTGGGCGAGTTCGGCGGCCTTGCGGTCCGGGCGAACGTTGAAGGCGATGATGATGGCATTCGAAGCGGAAGCCAGGAGCACATCGGTTTCGGCGACAGCGCCGACGCTGGCATGAATAATCTTTAGGCGCACCTGATCGGTGGACAACTTGGGAAGCAGCTCGTTCAACACTTCGACGGAGCCCTGCACGTCCGCCTTAATCACCACGGGGAGTTCCTTGACTTCGCCGGCCTTGAGCTGCTCATGCAACTGGTCGAGAGTGATGCGCGAGCCGAGCGAGCGCGCCAGCGTGGCCTCGCGGCGCTTGGACTGGCGGTAATCGACAAGGTGGCGGGCCCGGGCTTCGTCGGCCACCTGGAACTGGTCGCCGGCTTCCGGCACGCCTTGCAGGCCGAGGACTTCGACCGGCGAAGAGGGTGGAGCCAATTTCACGGGGCGCCCGCGGTCGTCAAACATGGCGCGCACTTTGCCGTACACCGCGCCGCAGATGAACACATCGCCCACGCGGAGCGTGCCGTTCTGCACGAGCACGGTAGCCACGGGCCCGCGGCCTTTGTCCACGCGGGATTCAAGCACGGTGCCGGTGGCGGCGACGTCGGGATTGGCCTTCAGCTCGCGGAGTTCGGCGACCAGCAGAATGGATTCGAGCAGGCGGTCGAGATTTTTTTTGTCGCGCGCGGACACTTCGACGACGACGGTTTCGCCGCCCCACTCCTCGGGCGTCAGGCCACGGTCGGCCAACTGGCGCTTGACGCGCTCAGGCTGTGCATCGGGTTTGTCGATTTTGTTGACGGCCACCACGATGGGCACGCCCGCTGCTTTGGCGTGATCAATGGCTTCGAGAGTCTGCGGCATGATGCCGTCGTCGGCTGCGACCACCAGCACAACGATGTCGGTTACACGCGCTCCGCGGGCGCGCATGCGCGTGAACGCTTCGTGGCCGGGCGTGTCGATGAAGACGACGCGCTTGCCGTTCACGTCCACCTGGGACGCGCCGATGTGTTGCGTGATGCCGCCGGCTTCTCCGGCAGCCACTTCGGTGCTGCGCACGGCGTCGAGCAAGCTTGTCTTGCCGTGGTCCACGTGACCCATCACGGTGACCACCGGCGGGCGGAGCGCAGTCATGCCAGGAGATTCGACCTTGGCGATTTCCTCGACGGCTTCCTCTTCAAAGGAAATGACGCGCACAATGCCGCTAAACGCCTGGGCCAAACTGGTGGCGGTTTGCGTGTCCAGTGCTTGATTGATGCTGGCGAAGACGCCGCGATCGAGCAAATTCTTCAACAGGTCTTTGGCGCGGACATCGAGTTTCTCCGCGAGCTCGCGAACGGTGACGCCTTCGGTGATGGTGATTTCGCGCGGCTCGCGCGGCACGGGCGCGACCACGGGTTCCGCGCGCGCGGCGCGGGCGCCCGCCGCACCGGGGCGAGAACGCACGGGGTGCAGCTTGCGCTCGCCTTCCTCGAAGCGCTTGTCCGCGGTGGGCCGGGAACGCGGCGCCGGTTTTCGCGAGTAAATGGGTTTGCCGGGCTCCGCCTTCGGAGGCACCCGGTCCTGAGGCATGCTCGGAGCAGAACGCCCGCCGGGGCGCTGCTGGCCGGAGCGCGGAGGCTGGCCTGGGCGCATGGGATGGCGCGGAATCGGACGTCCACCGGCCGGGGCGCCCGCCGGGCTTGCGGCCGCGGGACGCGCACTGGACGGACGGCTATCCTTGAATAGCGGACGAGAAGACAGCTTGACGATGGGCTGGCCCGGCGAGGCCAGCGGCTTTGCTGAAGGTCTCGAAACCGGCGCAGCAAGCCGAGGTGCAGCCGGCACACGCGGAGGAGCAGCCGCGCGCGCGGCCGGTGGAGTGCCAGCAGCCGGGGCCAGCGGCACCGCGGTCTTCGGCGGGGCCGAGGCGGCGGGACGAACGCCCACAGCAGAGACGGCCGGCGGCGGAACTTTTGGAGCAACGCCAGGAGCGGGCTTGGGCACTGCCACGGGTGCAGCCGCCGCAGGAGCCGGCACAGCGGCCGGCGCAGCCACCACAGGCGCGGGTGCAGGCGGCATGGCGGGGGCAGCGGGCTTGGCAGGCACAGCCGCCGGGCGGGAGCGCGCCGCTTTTGCGGCGGCTTCCTTGGCTAGCTTATCTTTCGCGGTGGCGGCTTCGGCAGCCGTCTCGGCGTCCGCTATGGCACGGAAATGCTCCCGGACTTTTACGGCATGAGCTTCGTCGATGGAGCTGGAGTGGGTCTTCTTCTCGGTAACGCCGACTTCGGGGAGCAGCTCGATAATGGCCTTGGACTTGACCTCGAGTTCGCGGGCCAGATCGTTAATGCGAATTTGATTGGGATGCTCAGCCATACGCAGTGGATCTAGTCCTGCTCCTCGGCGGGCGCCGGCTCTGCTGGCGCCTCACCATCTGCGGCAGTTTTCTCTGTCGCCACTTCGGCGACTACTTCTCCGGCAGTCTCCGCGGCTGCGGGAACTTCCTCGCTCACGGGCTCGAGAGCCGCCTCCGCCGGGACTTCTGCGGCAGCGGCAGCCTCGGCGGCAGCGGCAGCCTCGGCGGCAGCGGCTGCCTCGGCGGCAGCGGCTTGCTGGGACTCCAGCGTTTCAAAATAAGTGGCCACCGCGAGGCGGATTTTTTCCACCATTTTCTCGCCGATGCCGTCAATTTCCATCAACTGCTCGGGCGTCATCTCCGCAAGCTTTTCAATTTGCGTGACTCCGTGCGCTTCCAGCTTTTCGATCGTCTTGGGGCCGATGCCGACGAGCTCCGAAAGCGGAGTGCCCGGAGCAGTCAGCGCGGCCATTTGATCTTCAATCTCCCGGCGCTTTTCTTCCTCGCTCTTGATGTCGATGTTCCAGCCGACGAGCTTGCTGGCCAGACGCACGTTCTGGCCCTTTTTGCCGATGGCCAGAGAGAGTTGCGTATCCTCGACGATGACCTCGAGGCGCTTTTCTTCGGGGTCCACAATCTGCACGCGAGTCACTTTGGCCGGGCTCAGCGCTTTCTGCGCGAAGGCCACGGTCTCCTCGTTGAAGGGGATGATGTCGATTTTTTCGCCGCGCAATTCGCGGATGATGGATTGAACGCGCATGCCCTTCATGCCCACGCAGGCGCCGACAGGGTCCACATCCTTGTCACGGCTGGAGACGGCGATCTTGGTGCGCTCGCCGGCCTCGCGGGCCGTGGCGCGAATCTGCACGGTGCCGTCGTAGATTTCCGGAACTTCCATTTCGAAGAGGCGCTGAACGAGCATGCCGTCCGCGCGGGAGACGATCACTTGCGGCCCTTTGGCGGCGCGCTCGACGGCGCGGATGACGGTGCGCAGGCGGTCGCCGACGTTGTAGGTCTCCAGGCGGGACTGCTCGCGCTTGGGGAGGCGGGCTTCGGTGCGGCCGAGGTCCACAATGAGGTCGGGGCCTTCCGTGCGCTTGACGATGCAGTTGAGCATTTCGCCGACGCGGCCGTTGTATTCGTTAAAGATGGTGTCGCGCTCGGCTTCACGCACTTTCTGCATGATGACTTGCTTGGCGGTTTGCGCGGCGATGCGGCCCAGCACGTCGGTGGGCTTGGAGAAAAGTACTTCGCCGCCCACTTCCGCGGCGGGATCCTGCTTGCGGGCTTCGCTGAGCGTGATTTCCTTTTTGGGGTCGGCAACTTCTTCGACCACCAGGCGCACGGCATACACATTGACAATGCCGGTTTCCGGATTGAATTTCGAGCGCAGGTCTTCTTCTGTCTTGTAGTACTTGCGGGCGGCCACAACCATAGCGTCTTCGATGGCCGCGACGATGATTTCGGGCTCGATGTGTTTTTCCCGGCTAATCTGTTCGATGGTCTGCACCAGCAAACTGGACATTGTGTCTTACCTCGCGAGGCCAGCGCCCCAACGCTCTGGCACGCCGCCCCGGCAACCTGGCTAAAACTCCACCACTAACTGGGCCTTGCGAATGGCCGCATACGGCAGGTCAATGCGCCGGCCCTGCACTTCGATCTGGACCACGCCGCCGGCGAAACCTGCCAGGCGGCCCTCAAAAAACTTCGCATTCTCCACCGGCGCTTCGAGCGTAATGCGTGCCAGGCGGCCGATGAAGCGCTCATAATCGGCCGGCTTCAGCAGCTTGCGATCCAGGCCGGGCGAACTGACTTCCAAAATGTAGCGTGGGCCGGGAACCAGATCCTCAAGGTCGAGGATTACGCTCAGCTGCTTGGAAACCGCTTCGCAGTCGCTATGGCTGACCCCGCCGGGCTTGTCGATGTAGACACGGAGGAAGCGCTGCCTGCCGATCTTCCATTCGACGTCCACAACTTCCAGAGACTCGGACCGGGCCACTCGCTCGGCTGCTTCGCGAATTTTCTCGATTTCCATGTCCGCCAACAGCGGCAACTCGTCTCAGCCCGCTCCAGCGAACCGAAGACAGAGCCGCCCTAACGGGGGTTCAGCCGCCCCCGGCAGGGACAAGCCAAGACCGATCGGGAAGCCACCCCAGTTCACCGGCCAACAAAAAAGTGGGCTCGCGCCCACTGAATTGTGCGACCGGCTTCAAGCGGAAAAAGTATAGCCCCGCGGCACCCGAAAAGCAAGGCAAACGAAACGGATAGACTTTGACGCGAAGAATTCAACTGAAATGAACGACAGCCCCTTAGAAAACGAAAGGGGCAGGCACGGTGGCCTGCCCCTTCGGAAAACGTTAGCGAACGGAATTACTGTTGTGGCGGTTTCGTAGGCGGCGGCTGCTTGGCCGGAGGCTGCGGACGCGGCGTGCCGGGCTGCGCGGGTGCTCCGGTGGGAGCGCCGGCGCGAACGGGGAACGCCTGGTCGTAGAGCTTGATAATGTCCTGGGTAATGTCGGTCTGCGGAGCGGCGAAGACGACCACGTTCTGCGAAGAGACGTCAATCACCAGCGTGAAGTTGTTCTCGCGAGCATAGCGGTTCATCACGTCGTCCATCTTGCGAGCGATGCGCTCCAAGACTTCGCCCTGCGCGGCCTCGGCGTCCTCCTGGAACTCCTGCTGCTTGCGCTGGGCCTGACGAGCAAGGACCTCGCCTTGCCGCTGAAGACGCGCCTTCTCCTCATCACTGAGCGTGCGGCTTTCCGCATTCAGGCGGTTTTGGATCGTCTCCATCTGCTTGCGGAGTGCGTCCAGCTCGCTACTGCGGGGCGCAAACTGGGACTGCAACTCGGCCAGAGCCAGCTTGCCTTCCGCCGTCGTGAAGACGGCCTGGCGGACATTCAAAATGCCGGTTTTCTGCGCGGCGGCCGCCGCAGGGGCGGCTCCAGCCTGCGCATACACCTGGGTGGCGGTCACCAACAACAGTGCGGCCGCGACGAACACTGCACGTTTCACGTTCATGCTCACTCCTTGAGGAAAATTGCGCTGTCCACAAAACGCCGATTATACGCAGGTAGCAGCGCGCGGTCAATGCGAATCCTGCCCACGCTTGCGATCCCGCATCCCGTGGCTATCTCTTCGGATGCCGCGGAGTGCGCGGCGGTTGGACGGGCGCCATCGATCCTACCGGAAACGCCGCTGCCAGGCCGATCAGTGCTCGCTCACCGCGGCAGGGGCACCAGCAAGACGCGGTTGTTGGCTGCGTCGGAAACCACCGCCAGATTGGTGCGCGGATGAATCGCCACGGCCAGAAAAGACGACCCCGAAATTCCGATGACATCGCGAATCCGGCGTTGAATAAAGTCCATCACCGAGATGGACTTGCCGGCGGTATTGACGGTGACCAGAGTGCCGCTATTGAAGTTGTACGCGATGGAAGTGGGATTGATCCCTACGCGCACGGCGCTCGCCTGCAATGTGTCCGGGTTCACAAACGCGAGGACATTCCCCAGACTCGCGTTGCAGATGAACGTCTGCGTCACCGGATCGAAGACCACTCCCGTCGGAAGCGAAACGTTCGGTACACGACCGATGGTCGCAAGGCTGGTAAGGTTCACCACCGAAAGAGTGTTGGACGCGGCATTCGCCACAGCGGCAAACCGGCGGTCAGGGTCCACGGCCACGGCCACGGGCCGCGCATCCACGGACACGGCCTGGACCGCACCGCCCAAAGCTGCGTCAAAAATACTAATCGAGTTCGAAGTGGAATTGGCCACCACGGCGCTTCCCGTCGGCTCATCAATGGCCACGCCGAGTGGGCCGCTGCCGATCTGCACGGTCGAGCTCACCACGGGAGGGGACACGGTCAAATCCAAGATGGAGGCAGAGCTGGAGCCGCTGTTGGTGACTACGGCGGTGCTCAAGCGAGAACTCACGGCCACACCGAACGGTTGGGACTGCACGGTCACGGAAGAGGAAATGGTCCCGGTGGCCAGGTCGATGAAGGAAACATTGTCGCACCCCGGGTTGGTGACGACTGCCAGGTTGCGTTCGGCGTCAATGGCCACCCCGCCGGGCGCCGGTGCCGTGCACGTAGCTCCGCCAGCGCCGACCATGTCCACAGCCTGCACGACTTTGAGCTCCAGCACGTTGGAAAGCGCTCCGCCTGGATCCAACACGTCCAGGACATAGTTGTGCGGGCCGGCCAGAAGCGCCGAGGGCACAGTGACGGTGAGCTGGCGATCCGTGACGCCGGAAGGCAAAGCCAGCGGCACTCCGTCCAGCCGCACCAGCGACCCTCCGACGAAGCCTTTTCCGAAAAGGACCAGAGTGAGGTCCACGGCGGATGTGAGCGTGACCCCTGGCGCCAGTTGCTGGGAAAGGGGCATGCTCATCGCGGAGATGTGCAGCGGACGGATGGCGCCAAGCCCGATGGCGGTTACGGTGCCGTCCGTTTCGTTCACCACCAGAGCGGTGTTCGTGCCCGGATCGATGGCCACGGCGCGCGGCCCTACACCCACAGTTAGCTTGGCGACGCGCCCAGGGATCACCGGATCAATCACCGAAGCTTCATTGGTGTTGATGTTGGTGGTGACGGCGATGTTCGTGAAAGGATTGAAGGCCGCCGCAGCAGCCCCAATTTCGCCGAGCGGGATGTTGCTCACGGCCTGGTCGAACAAATTGAAAAGAGCCGGGCCAGTTGTGCCAGGGTCCGCCAGGATGGCTTGCTGCGTAAACGTGTTAATGGCTATGCCGCGCACGTTGGGGCCGATCGAGACGGAGGCCAAGAATGGCGTGGACGTCACCGTCCCGCCGGTGCTGGAAGCATTCGGCGCGCCGGCCTGCGCGAACGTAAAAGACGTGCCGGAAGGTACAGAGGAAATGGTGAAGACGCCGTCGAAAGTTGTGTCCGCCACGCCCGATATCAGAATCACCTGACTGAGCTGGAACGAATGAGCGGCGGCCGTGGTGATGGTGGTGGCGCCGCTGGACCGGCTGGCAGAAGCGATGGCCGAGGTGGTGCGGTGCGCAAGGTCTATCACCGAGATCGTGCCGATGCCCCCGGGGGTCACCACGGCCCAATTCAGCCGCGGCTCCATGGCCACTTTCGGGTTGGCTCCTGTGGTGATCGTAGTGGTGCTGACAATGGCCGGCGGCGCAAGCGTGAGGTCCAGAATGTCCGCATGGGTCGAATTCTGATAAACGACCAGGGCCATCCCGGTCAAGGGATTCGCAGCGACGGAGAAGGGACCTGCGCTGACATTAGTGGTGATCGTGGCGGTCACGGATGCGGTCGCCAAATCCACGATCGAAAGGCTGGGAATTCCCGCAGCCCCCGGGCAGCCGGAATTGCTGCCGCTATTGGCCACCACCGCCACGTTGCGCAACGCGTCGACCGCCACACCGGTGGGGTAATTGCCGACGGGAATCGCCGCGCCGACCGTGGCGAGCGTGTTCACGTCAATCAAGGAAATCGTGTCTGAACAGCGGTTCGTGATCACCGCAATGCCGGTGGCTTCATTGATCGCAATCGCGCCGGGCATGCTGCCGACAGCGATGGCTGGCCCCAAAACGCTTGGCGAGCCCGAGGGTCGCACCGCCATGTTGGTGGCGGCAAACAAAGCAGGATTGGAATTGTTGCGCACGGCGACGGAAAACAGTCCAGCCGTGCTGAGGTCCGCGGCACTGACCGTCACGCCGGCCTGCCGGCCTTCATTCGCGGCGCTGACGGCGGTGGAGCGCGCGTTGCCGTTAAACTCGGCGGTGATGGACGGGTTAGTCGACGCACCAAAATAGCCGCCATTGACGTTGAAAGTGAACGTGCCGCCGCCCTGCACGGCGCTGTCTGGCGAGGCGCCCACCAACGCCGGACGAACCGCAACGATTGTCAAATCCTGTGAAGTAGAGGTGGTGCCGTTCTGCCGCTGCACATCGAAGACAAGGGTGCCGGGAGAAGCCAGCAGGCTCGCGTTCACACGCGCGCGGATCAGTGTGGTACCAAACTGCGAAACCGCCGCGAGGCTGAGCGGCGTGCCGTTCACGCGGACAATGCTCGTCGAGAGGAAATTGGTGCCCGTCAAGAAAACATCCTGGAACACCACGCCTTGCGGGGCGGTCGTCGGGCTGATGGAGGTCAGCGTTGGGTCGCCCGAAATCTGCAAAGTAACCAGGACGGTCGTTGACCGGGTGGGGTCCGCCGCGGAAGTAGCTTTGATCGAGACGGAATTGGAATTGCCGGTAGCTGTGCCGCCGCCGCTGGTGGCATTGGCGCCCGTCTGCGTGTACGTGAAGGTAGCCGTGGACGGCACGGAGACGATGCTGAAGGTGCCGTTGAAACTCGCGTCCGAGACGCCCGCAATCGTGACACTCGCACCGGCCAAGAAGCCGTGGGAAGCGGTGGTGGTAATGGACACCACAGAGGCAGAGCTGATGGTGGCGGAGGCCGCGCCAACCGTGGCCGTCCCCCCGTTGCTGGAAGCATTGGCGCCAGCCTGGGAATAAGTGAAGGAGGTCGTTGTCGGCACCGAAGCGATGGTGAAGACGCCATTAAAGCTCGCGTCGGGAACACCCGCAATGGTGACGCTTTGCCCGGTGGCAAAAGTGTGCGCGGCGGCGGTGGTGATGGTGACGACACTGGAGGCGCGCACGGCTCCAATGGAAGAGCGAACCGCACCATTGCTGGCAATGGTGGCAGAACTGCTGGTGGGAGGCGTAGCCGGAGCGGTAAACAGGCCACTGGCAGTGATGGTCCCCACCGCGGCGCTGCCGCCATCAATATTATTGACGGCCCAGGAAACGCCGGTGTTGGAGGAGCCCGTAACGGTGGCAATAAACTGCAGCGTTTCGCTCGTGCCGACGACCGCCTGTGGAGGTGTGATGCGCACGAGCACGCCCGAACTGAGGTCCACGATGGCGGTTCCGTTGGCCGTGGAGTCCGCGACACTGACCGCCTTGACCGTCACGGCAAACGAAGTGATCGTGCCGCTGCCGCTCGTGACGTCGCTTCCAGTCTGCGAATAGGTAAAGGTGGTGGAGGTGGGCACCGTGCTGACCACGAAGGAACCGTTGAAGCTGGAATCGGTGACGCCGGCAATGATCACAAACTGGTTGATCACGAAATTGTGGGCCGCGGAGGTGGTGACGGTCACCACGTTGGCGGCACGGGCAATACCGGTGGAAGTAATCGTCGCGGTCACGGGAGCAGGAAGCACGTCAGGCGCTGTGTACAGTCCGGTTGCCGTGATGGTGCCGACGGAAGAGTTCCCTCCTTGCACGTCGTTCACAAACCAGTTCACGGATACATTGGTCACTGTGCCGTTACCGCTGGTCGCGTCCGCGGCAGTCTGCGCGTAGGTAAAGGTGGTGGTGGACGGAACAGCAACAATCACAAACGTGCCCGTGAAAGTGAAGTCGGTGACCCCCGTAACGGAGACCGTCTGCCCCACGGCGAGGCCGTGAGGTGCGGTGGTGGTGATGGTGACCACATTGGTGGCGCGCACGGCGCCGCTGGTGGCGGCAATCGTCAGCGTGGTGGTTCCGGTCACGGCGGCAGAGAATTGCTGCGTGCTGTTCAACGACACAATGATGGCCTGCGGGGAGACGGAAACCACTACTTTGCCGCCGCTGCCGCCGCTGGAATTGGAGTCCTTGCCGCAGCCGCTCGCAATCGCCGCCAGCAGCAGCGCGGCCGGCAGCAAGAATCGGCTTGTCCTTCGCCTCATTGTAGATCCTCCCAACTTTCCACGAATTCGCTATGCGTCGCGCGGCGGCGCGGCCGAAGGCCGCAGCTCAAAACCGCTAAAAGGTCCGGCTCACGGTGAACCGAAACGTCTTCAGCGGCTCAAACGGCCTGAAACGGATAGAATCGTTCTGAACGAGCGAATTCAATTGCGGACGAACCAACGATTCGAACACGCTGTCGGATATCGACCTGCGTACATCATCACTCAGTGTGTAAGTCCCCTGCGGTTCGATAATACTGTCTTTGTAGCGCAAGAAGTTGTATGCCCAATAGATGCGGAACGGTGCGTTGACGATGGGCAATTGAACGACAAACTCCAGTCCGGCAGAAGAGCGAAACTTGAAATTCGATCCACCGGCCAGGTCCAGCCGGTTGTTAATCGGCACGCCGGGAAACTGCAGGCGCAGATTCTGGATGCCCTTGGGGTCGAGCTGCAATTGCGATTTCCGCGCGATGCCGTTCAGCCCCGTGTCGAGAAACAGGCTCATGCTGACCGGGCCGACGAGGGGGATGCGATACTCTAAGTTAGAGACCCATTGCATATCACCGCCGGGGACGGTGGCGGTGTAATCCAGCACGGGAACCACAAGCTGCCGCAAGCTGGGGTTGCCCTGGGCATCGAGAATCTGGGGATCGAGAAAAAATATCGGAACATTCTTGGACGTGGGAACGAATGCCCAGGGTGAAATCGTGAAATAGTCAAATCCACGAATGCTGTCTTCACCGCCGAGATAAAAACGATTAAAAGGCGGCAGCACGATGCCGCCGAAACCGGAAACAAACGCCGCCAGGACGCGCACGCCGATCACATTGCGGCGCTTATTGACCGGGCGGAAGTATTTGCCTTCGAAAGTGTGCGAAATCGTGTTGACGTTGCCCTGCAGGAAGCCGCCTTCGTAGCTGAAGGAATAGAAAAAGCTCTTTCCGCCGGAGGGATTGATCGGATTGTCGATCGTGTTGTGGGAAATCGTCGGCGTAATCTTGCTGGATCGAATGCCGGCCAAGGCCGAGGGCCCGGCCAGCTGGCGGAACTGGAGATTCTCGAAGAGCAAGCGGGACGCATCGCTGAATGCGGCGATGGTGCTGTCGGTATAGGAATAGGTGAGGCCGAGGCGAGCAAAGCCGAAGCGCCGCATCGGATAACTGGCAAAGACGGAAAATCCTTTGCGGTTCTGGTTGTAATTCTGGGCGCGCGCTGGGTCCACCTGCACATTCTGGCCCAGCAGGATGGAAGTCTCGCGAGCCTGGTTATAGCTGAAGCGGCTGTTGAAAATCGTGAAACCGGAAGAGATGGGGCGATCGAATAAGTAGGGTTTCGTATAGCCAAAAATAAAATTGCGCTGGCGGTCGCCAAAATCGGCGGAGAACGTAAGCGTCTCGCCGAGGCCGAGGAAATTGTTGGTCTGATAACTCAGGCCGATGAAGCTTCCGGCGATGCCGCTGATGCCGCCGGTGAGACCGATGGACTGTTTGCCCTTCTCTTTCACCTTCAGGTTGATGTCGACGGTGCCTTCCTTGAGATTACGCTTGATCTCGGCGTGTTCGGGCTTGATGGGATCAAAATAGTCGAGCTGATTGAGGCGAAGGATGCTGACTTCCCAGGCGCGATTATTGAACAGGTCGCCTTCGTCGAGGAGCACTTCGCGGCGCATCACTTTGTCGCGGGTGGTGGTGTTGCCGGAGAACTCGATACGGCGAACGAAAAACTGTTTCTGCTCGTCGAACTCAAAGGTGAGGTTGATCGTCTTGTTCTGCTGATCAATGTCCGTGAGCGGGATGGGCGTAAAGTCGATGAAGCCAAACGTGCCATATAGTTTGCGGTAATCATCCATGGCCTTGCGGACCTTTTCACTCGCAAAGATGTCGCCGGGCTTCATCGGAAACGAATCCACCAGGAATTCGTTCTTGAAGTAGAGACCCTTATCTGGATCCGAGCTGCGAACAAAGACTTTGCCGAGGCGAAAGAGGTCGCCCTCCTGGATGGGAATGGTGATGTTGGTGCGCTTGCCCTGCTTGCGGCCGATGAACGGCCAGGGGCCGGGCAGCCCGCCGCGGTTCACATCCATCGTCTCCGCAATCGGTTCTTTCACTAGGACCTGGAAGTATCCGTTGTCCTGATACAGGCCGCGAACGCCGATTTCAAGATCCTCGGCCAATTTGCGGCGGTCGAAGGTCTTGCTGAAAACATTCCACTCGAAAAGATAGAGAGGAACGGCGTACGGGCGGGAGTTGCGCATGGCGCGAATAATCTTGCGATCGGAAAATGCCGTGTTGCCTTCAATATTGATCCTGCCGACTTTTACCTTGGGGCCTTCTTCCACGTTGAAGGTGAGCTTGATGGCGTTGGTGGCGGCGATGCGCTCGTAGGTGGTGTTGATGACAGCAAACTGGCGCCCGCGTTCGCCGAGCAGTTCCTTCAGCACGACCTCCGCGCGCTTGATGCGGGTAGGGTCGAACTGGCTTTCCACCGACAGGCCGACTTTGCGCTCCTTAAAGCGCTCCAGGATTTCGGATTCGGTGACGGACTTGGCGCCTTTGTACTCGATGCGGCGGATGACGGGGCGCTCCTTCACATAAAAGACGATGATGCGGCCATCCGGGCGGTCAGGGCTGTTCTCCACTTCGAGACGAATGTCCTCGAAAAACTGCGTGTTCCACAACGCCTGAAAATCGCGGTGTAGGGACTCGTCGTTGTAGACATCGCCCTCGCGGGAAAAGATGCGCGCCTTCAAGGTGTCGCGGGGGATGCGGCGATTGCCGACAATTTCAATGCGCTGGATGATCAGAGGGGAAGGCTGTTGCGCGAAAAGCGGAGGGGCTACCGCCCCACCAGCACACACCAGGAGCAGCGCGGCGGCCCAGCGAAGACAGATTTTTTTTATCGCGGCCGTAGTCAAATTCAAGGCCGCTCCCCCCAACCCAAGATAAGTGCTCCTCGCCCGGTCAACCCCCGAAGACCAGGCTTGCGCGAGTAGGATTCTCAGTGCGCGACCGGGGTTGCTTCCAGCACCTGCCGGAAGCTGAGGCCTTCGCCGGAGACGTAGACTTCCAGCGTGGCAGGTCGCTGCAAGCCACCCTGGATGAGCGTCTCGGAAAGCGGGTCCTCGACGTATTTCTGCAGCGCGCGCCGCAGGGGACGCGCGCCGTAATTGCGGTCCGCCGAGGTCTTGTCCAGGATCCACTGACGGGCTTCCGGAGTCAGGACGATCTGGACCTGGCGGTGAATCAGCGTGTCGTTGATCTGACCGGCAAGCAAATCAATGATGCGCAGCATGTCCTCTTCCACCAGCGGATTGAAAATGATGATTTCGTCCAGGCGGTTGAGGAATTCCGGATTGAACAGGCGCTTCACTTCGCTCATCACCATATCTTCCATCTTCGCGCTGGCGGACTCCTCCGAGGCCGACTGGAAGCCCAGCGCCGAGCGCTTCTGCAGATGGCGCGCGCCGATGTTGGAGGTCATGGTGATGATGGAATTGCGGAAGTCCACGGTGTTGCCGATGCCGTCGGTCAACTGGCCGTCTTCAAAAACCTGCAAAAGAATGTTGTACACATCGGGGTGGGCTTTCTCAATCTCGTCGAGCAGGATGACCGAGTAAGGCGTGCGGCGGATGCGCTCGGTCAACTGGCCGCCTTCTTCGTAGCCCACGTAGCCCGGAGGCGCGCCGATCAGTTTGGAGACGGAGTGCTTCTCCATGTATTCCGACATATCAAAACGAATCAGTGATTTCTCGCTGCCAAAGAGGAACTCAGCGAGACGACGGGCGACTTCCGTTTTGCCGACGCCAGTCGGCCCAAGGAACAGGAAACAGCCGACCGGGCGCAACGGCGACTTCAGTCCGGCGCGGCTGCGACGGATGGCGCGAGCCAGCGCGGTGATGGCTTTGTCCTGGCTGATGACGCGTTTGTGGAGCTCCACCTCGATGCGCAGCAGCTTCTGCTGCTCGTCTTCCTTGATGGAGGTGACGGCCACGCCCGTCCAGCGGGCAACGACCTCTTCGATGTCCTCGCGGGTGACGATGCCCGTGGAAGAATCGTCCAGCTTGAGCTTTTCGCGCAGCGCGCGGAGCAATTCCTTTTCCTTGCGTTCTTCCTCGGAGTAAAAGCGCGCCTTTTCAAACTCGTGGTTGGCGATGGCCGTTTCCATGCGGTGGGTGATGAACTTCACGCGCTTTTGCGCCTCGGTAATTTCGTCGGGGAGCATGGATTGGCGCAGCTTGACGCGCGCGCCGGCCTCGTCAATCAGGTCAATGGCCTTGTCCGGCAGGAAGCGGTCCGGAATATAGCGGTTGGAATGATACACGGCGTAGGTGATGGCCTCGTCCGTGTAGCTGACCGCGTGGAACTTTTCGTAGCGCTCGCGCACGCCCTGGAGGACGCGAATGGCCTCCTCCTCGTTGGGCGCGGAGACCTTAACGGACTGGAAGCGGCGCTCGAGCGAGCGGTCCTTCTCCACGGACTTGCGGTATTCGCCGGGCGTGGTGGCGCCGATGCACTGGATCTCGCCGCGGCTGAGCGCGGGCTTCAAAATATTGGCGGCGTCGAGCGAGCCTTCCGCGGAGCCCGCGCCCACGAGCGTGTGCAACTCGTCGATGAAGACGATGGCGTTCTGGCTCTCCATCAGTTCTTTCATGATGGTCTTCAGCCGCTCTTCGAACTGGCCGCGATACTTCGTGCCGGCGACGATGAGCGAAAGGTCCAGCGAAAGGATGCGCTTGTCGGCCAGGAAGGGCGGCACGTCGCCATCGGCGATGCGCTGCGCCAAGCCTTCGACGATGGCCGTCTTGCCCACGCCCGGCTCGCCAATGAGCACAGGATTATTTTTCGTGCGGCGGCAGAGAATTTGCACCACGCGCTCGAGCTCGCGGTCGCGCCCCACGAGCGGGTCGAGCTGGCCCTCCATGGCCGCCTGCGTGAGGTCGCGGCTGAATTCACTGAGAAGCGAGGTTTCCTTCGGGCGATTGACGGGAACTTTTTCGCTGCTGGAGCGGGCCAGCTCCTCGCGGAGGGCGGAAAGCCGCAAGCCTCGCTCGTGGAGTATCTCCGCGCCAAAGGACTTTTCTTCGCGCAGGATGCCGAGCAGAAGATGTTCGGTGCCGACGTGCTTGTGGCTGAGGCGCTCGGCCTCCTCGGCGGCATGATTCAGGATGCGCTTGCATTCCTGGCTGAGGGGAACCTCGACCGAAGTGGAGATCCGTTCGCGAATGGTGATGCGCGATTCAATTTCCTTGCGGATGGATTCGATGGAACCGTGCGAGCGCAGAAAGCGATTGGCGAGGGCCTTATCTTCGCGAAGCAGGCCAAGCAGCAGATGCTCGGTCTCGATGAAGGGGCTGCCGTACTGGCTGGCCTCATAGCGAGCGAAGAAAATTACACGCCGCGCTTTTTCGGTGTACCGTTCGAACATGGGTTAGCCCATCTCTCCCTTGACCTGCGCCCCGGACTGTCCGGAGATGCTGGACGGCTCAAGGATGCCGTGCTCCAACTGAAAAACGCGGTGACAACGCCGTGCCAGCGCCAGATTGTGCGTGGCGAGAATGGAGGTCAGTCGATGCGAGCGATGCAAGCGCTGCATGAGTTCGAAAATAGCTTCCGCGTTCCCTTCGTCAAGGTCGCCGGTGGGCTCATCCGCGAGCAACAGCGCCGGCTCCCCCACCAGGGCGCGCGCGATGGCCACTCGCTGCTGCTCTCCACCGGACAACTCACCCGCTTGGTGATGAGCGCGAGGCGCGAGGCCGACTTCGTCGAGCCACTGGCGCGCGATCCGCATCGCTTCCGCTGCCGAAACGCCGCGCAGCAAAAGAGGCATCGCCACATTTTCCACCGCCGAGAAGTCCGGCAGCAGATGGTGCCGTTGCCACACAAACGCCACACGACGATTGCGGAAGTCAGCGATTTCCGCGGCCGTCAGCGCCTGAAGCGAATGCCCAGCGAAGTATATAGCACCGCTCGATGGCGTGTCCAGCGCGGCCAGGAGGTGCAAAAGCGTGCTTTTCCCGGAGCCGGATGGTCCCACAATCGCCACCAACTCGCCTTCGCTGACGGAGAGATTCACACCGGCCAGGACAGTCAGGTCGGCATCGCCGGACCGGAAAACTTTGCGCAGATCCTCTGCGCGGATCACGGCCCCAGCGGCAGCGGAGACAAACGAATCGCTCGAGCTGCTCGATTTGTCGGTCTCCGTCGCCTTCATTGTTCCCTGCGCTGTCATTTTCAACTTTCCGGCCGAGCCAGCCTGCGGCTGTAGCTCACTACGAAAGCGCCGTGTGCCAGATTAGATGCCGGAAGCTCTCCGCCCGGCTAGCTGCGGTTGGGTGCGAAATCACCCAAACATGCAAGGGGATTGCCTATTCTCTCTCGCACCGCGCCGTGCACCAAAATGAAATCGCAATCCCAGATTTTGGAACACACCCAAATCCTTTTCCTTGTGGCGATTGTAGCACGCAGAAAGCAAGCGCCGTGGAACAAGCAGAGCGCGTGGTTTTCCAAAATTCCATAGCAGTAAATATGGAGCACGTCGCCATCCAAAAGTCCGTGCGCAGCCCCCTGCGTTCCAGCGCAAACTACCGGTAGACATCTCGCCGTTTGCCAATAATCTTCCGCTGTTTCAAGCTGCGTAGGACAGCAGCCAGTGGACGACTAGGCTCTTTGGCACGCAAGCGCAGCGCTTCGGCGTCGATGGCATCCTCACTCAAACTAAGCGCCAGCGCTTCATTCACCAGTTCCGACAAAGTGCAGTTGGTGAATGCCGCCTTGAGCTTCAAAGCCCGGTGGACTTTCGCCTTCAAGCAAATCGTTGTTCTGTGGGTTGCGGTCATGAAAAGGAATCCCTCAGTGTTCCTAAGCGCGAGAACTTCATTGCGTCACAACTTCATGCCTTCACTCAAACCGCAGCAGTTGCGCCGGAAGGATGCGCGAGGCCGCTCGCGCGGGATAGTACGTGGCCAGCACGCTGATGAGCAGCGTCGCCGCCACAATCCACAGCGCGTCCAGCGCGCTGGCATGAAAGGGAACATAGGGGATCGCGTAGATTTCGGCATCCAGGCGGATCCAGCGGCCCGCGTCGGCCGCCCACGCCAGCGAGTAGCCGGCCACAAGGCCGATGGCCAAGCCCAGCGCGCCGACGGCCAGGCCCTGCCATATAAAAATGTTGCGGATCTGTTCGCGGCGTGCGCCCATGGACATGAGCACAGCGATGTCGCGGGCCTTTTCCGTCACCGTCATGGCCAGCACGACGAGTATGTTCAGGCCGGCGACGAACGTAATCAGCCCGATGAAAATGGCAGTGACGAGTTTTTCCAGGCGCAGCGCGCGGAACAGCGCGCGGTTCTGATCCATCCACGTGCTGACCGAAAATCCCGGGCCCGCGGCGCGCAGGATTTGCTGCGCCGTTTCATCGGTGCGGTCGAGCTGGGTGATGCGAAATTCGAGCACGCCGGCCAGGTCCGAGGTGCCGGCGAGTCCTTGCGCCGAAGCGAGCGTGACAAATCCCCAGTTGGCGTCGTAATCGTAAAATCCCGAATCGAAGATGGCGGCCACGCGGAATCGCCGCGTGCGCGGCACCATGCCAAACGGAGTCAGGCGGCCCTGCGGGCTGGTCAGCGTGACGTAGTCGCCCGCGGAAATGGAAAGTTCCTGCGCCAGCGTGTGCCCGATGAGGATCGCTTCGATGCCGTTCGCATCGGGAGCAAAGTCCAGCGCGTCCTTCCCTTTTCCCGCGGCGAGGCGATTCAGAATCTCGTTGGAATGTTTTTCAAGCGCCGGATCAATTCCCTTCACCATCAAGCCGCGGGCCCGGCCTCCGGACGAAAGCAAAACCGTCTGGTAGATGGCCGGTGCGGCAGCGCGAACTCCCGGAAGCATGCGCAGCTTTTCGAGAAGCGCGCGGTAGTCCGTGATCCCGCCGGCTGCGGCGCGCGTGAGGTTGACGTGCGCGGTCACGCCAAGCAGGCGATCCTGCAAAGTCTGCCGGAAGCCGGCGTTCATGGAGAGCGCCACCACCAGCGTGCCCACGCCGGCGGCCACACCGAGCACGGCGAAGAGCGTAATCAGGCGCAGGACGGCCGGCTTGTTCGGCGATCGCAAATAGCGCAGCGCGACCATCCATTCGAATTTCATTTTTTCTCTGTAGGAGGCGGCTCCGCCGGCGCGGAAGTAGCTTCAGGCCGCATCAGCGGGAACAGGATGACGTCGCGGATGGAGTGCGAATCGGTGAGCAGCATGGTCAGGCGGTCAATGCCGATGCCTTCGCCGGCCGTGGGTGGCAGGCCGTGGCAGAGCGCGCGGATGTAGTCGAGGTCGAGTTCCTTGGGGACCTCATCGCCGCCGCGGGCGATTTGTTCGCGGAAGCGGCGCTCCTGCTCGTCGGGATCGTTCAGCTCGGAGAAGGCGTTGCCCAGCTCGAGACCGCCGGCAAAGAATTCGAAGCGCTCGACGAGCGAAGGATCGTCATCGCGCTGCTTGGAAAGCGGTGAGATGTCCGTCGGAAAGTCGTAGATGAATGTCGGCTGGATGAGTTTGTCTTCAGCGACCACCTCGAACAGCAGCGCGGTAATGAAGCCGTCGGAGGCGCCGCTGGGAATGTGCGCCAGGTCCATGCCCTTGGCCGCAGCCCACTGGTTGTAACGAGCGATGGCGGCGGCGGGGCCGCCCGGTGCGGCCAGTTCGGCGGGCGTGGGAGGGGAACCAGCTTCCGCGGGCCAGTATTTGCAAATGGCTTCGCGCATGGAGAGGCGCTGCCACTTGGTGAAATCCACGGTGTGCTCGCCATATTGGATGGAGGTGGAGCCGCAGACTTTTTGCGCCAGGCCGGTGACGAGTTGCTCGGTCAGGTCCATGAGGTCGCGGTAATCGCTGTAGGCCTGATAGAACTCGAGCATGGTGAATTCGGGGTTGTGCTGCGTGGAGATGCCTTCGTTGCGAAAATTGCGATTAATCTCGTAAACGCGGTCGAAGCCGCCGACCACGAGACGCTTCAAATACAGCTCGGGCGCAATGCGCAGATAGAGGTTCAGGTCGAGCGTGTTGTGGTGGGTGATGAACGGCCGCGCGGTGGCGCCGCCGACGATGGAGTGCATCATCGGCGTTTCCACTTCGATGTAGCCGCGGGCGTCGAAGAAATTGCGGATCTCGTGGATGATTGCGGCGCGCTTGATGAAAATGTCGCGCACCGGCACGTTGGAGAGCAGATCAAGATAACGCCGGCGGTAGCGCAGCTCGACGTCGGAAAGCCCGTGCCACTTTTCGGGAAGCGGCAGCAGGGACTTGGTGAGCAGCGTGAGCTTCTCCACCCACACGGTGAGCTCGTCCGTTTTCGTGCGGAAGAGATGGCCTTCGACGCCGATGATGTCGCCCATGTCGAGAAGCCGATACAACTCAAACGCGTCTTGCCCCACGATGTCGAGCTTGACGTAAATTTGCAGGCGGCAGCCCTGGCTCTGGATGTGGGCAAAACCGGCCTTGCCCTGCAATCGAATCGTCATCAAGCGGCCAGCGAGGCGAACAGGAATCTTCTCCGCTTCCAGCGACTCTTTCGAGCGCAAAGTGAAGCGGTCCAGAATTTCTTTTACGGTGTGCGAAGAATCAAAACGGTGCGGATAGGGATCGTGGCCGAGCGCGGTCAGCTCTTTCAGTTTTTTCCGGCGCTGGAGATACTGGTCGAGGGGCTCAAAAGCCAAGCGAAGATCCTTTCACCCCGCCTCGGCGGGCAGTGCAGATGCGTTCCGAAAGAGTCGCGGGCGAGTATAACGAGGCGCTTCGGAAAGCGTCAAGGGAGCTGCCAGTCGCCGGAAGTAACCCGTCCGTATAGGGCCGCGGGTCGAGTATAATGTGGCCAGGCGAGCCAGGAGGCGCGGTGGGACTGTCTGGGGCCCAGCAGAATATTTCGGCGGAGGAATGCGTCCGCACGGAGTGGATTTCGCATTTGCCCGGAGAGCGCCAGCAGCTCTTCCGGGATGTGGTGACGTCTCTCGAAGCAACCTACACAATGATGAGCGTGGCGCTGAACGAGGCCATGGTGCTGCGCGCCGCCGGACAATTGGTGCAGGCTCGCGAACAGGCCGGCGTGTGCGGCGACCTCGGCGAGCGCCTGGCCCGAAAAGTGGGCATCCTGATTCGCGGCATGAAGCAGCACGGAGAAAAGATGACCGCCGTGCCGGTGGTGCTGCCATTTACCGTCTCCAACTTCCGGCATTCCGAGGCGCGGCTGGCGGCGGGATTGCAGTGGTTGTTGCACCAGTTGATGCCAAGCACGCGGCTGCGTTTTTTCCACAAGCTGCGCGTGTTGCAGGTAGCCGTGGGAAGCCTTGCGCGGCAATTCAAGACTACCGCCCGGGACATTGCCGAAAACCAGAGTGTAAAGCCCACGGCTGCCTGGCAGGATCTGGACTGCTTGCATTACGACCTGAACACCTGCTTGCGAGAAGCCATCGTCACCATGAAGTGCTTCTTGCGCGGCATGCCGGCGGATTTGTTTACCGTGTTTCAACAGGAGCTCCGGGGGATTCCGACCACGCCGACCGAGGAACAGGCCGCCAAGGTGATCGGCACCAAAAGCGCGCGAAACTTGGGCGCGCAACTGATTACGCCTTTCCCACCGCGATATTGAGAGGCCGTTGAACCTTGGCCCTCGCGTGGTACGCACCCATTGGACTGAAGCCCGCCAGAAAAACCATTGCGAGACAATAGACGCGCAGCACGATTCCGTAGACAATGTGTTGGACTGCGCACTTTGCGGTCAGTCTTTGCGACTGCGGCCTTTGCAGTCAACTATCAACCCTGTCCCGGCGCAGAGCCGCATCGGAAAATGCCGGCGGAGGGATTCCCTGTGCGTACCCGAGGGCTGCGCGAAGCTCTTGCGGGCGCGGGACATCCCATCGTAGGCGGGGACAACTTCAGGAGCAGGGGAGGCATCCCAGTAGACGGATGCGTCCCGAACGGGACCGTGGCCCGAACGAGACGAATCGAAGCCGGCGAGCTGACCGAAGCGGACGCCATCCGCTTGGCGCAGCGCGGCGACGCGGCAGCGTTTGAACGACTCTACCGGTTGCACAGCCGCCGCGTTTACTCGCTTTGTTTGCGGATGGTAAGCAATACGGCGGAAGCGGAAGACTTGACGCAAGAGGCGTTCCTCCAGCTTTTCCGAAAAATTCAAACGTTCCGCGGCGAGTCAGCGTTTTCCACGTGGCTGCACAGGCTGGCCGTCAACGTCGTGTTGATGAAGCTGCGGAAGAAAAGCCTGCCGGAAACGTCGCTGGAAGAGGCCACGGAGCCGGACGAGGAAAGCGGAGGCCCGCGGAAGGACATCGGGGCGCCGGACCAGTTGCTGACCGGATCGATCGACCGCGTCAACCTGGGCCGAGCCATCGAGCAATTGCCTCCGGGATACAAAACAGTGTTCGTGCTGCACGACGTGCAAGGCTACGAACACAACGAAATCGCCGAGATCATGAAATGCTCGATCGGGAATTCGAAGTCGCAGTTGCACAAGGCGCGGATGAGATTGCGGGATTTGCTGCACGAAGCGGAACGCACGAAGGCGAGAGAGAAACGCGAGGCCGCCAAGCAGGAGCAAGGTTTGACAGAATCAGGGTCGCCGCCCGGCACGGAGAATTAGGGCAGCGGCCCGGTTCCAAAAGTTAGATGAAGGATGGAGATCATGCGGTGCAATGAGTTTTTGAACTTTTCCGATGAATGGATGGAAGGCGGGCGGCAACCGGCTGCGGCCGCGCATGTGAACGAGTGCGCGCGCTGCCGCGGGTTGATCGCGGAGATGGAAGCCATTGCCCGGTCCGCGGGAGAATTGGCCGCGGAGACGCCGGCACCGTCCGAGCGCGTTTGGACGGCGCTTCGAGCGCAACTGGAAGCCGAAGGCCTGATTCGAGAGAGAGGATTCGGCGGCAATTGGTTTGCCGATTTCTTCGCGGTCTTGCCGCGGCCAGCCCTGGCCGGCGCCTATGTCACCGTATTGCTTGCGGCGCTGGTACTCGGGAGCATTTCGATGACGCCGATGCAGGACGCCATGGATTTGCAGAGGTCACCGTATCCGGACCCGATGTTGCAGCCGCAGTTCGCACAGGCCGAGCAGCGGGAAATGGTCAAGCTGCACGGGCACGACCCGGCAGTGACCGCTACCTACCGCGACAGCCTGGAGATTGTTGACAAGTTCATCGCGCTATGTGAAAAAACAGTACGCGAAGAACCCAGAAATCGGATGGCACGCGAGTATCTTTATTCGGCTTACCAGCAGAAAGCAGATTTGCTGGCGTCGATGACGGATCGCGGAACGGGAGGCGATTAATGCGCGCGGAAATTGGATCTACTTACAGGCTCACCCGAGCCGCCTTGTGGGTGATGAGCGGAATGCTGCTGCTGGCGACGGCTCCGGCAGCGTATGCGCACCGTATGGAAAAGACATTCAACGTGACCACGCGGCCGGTGGTTTCCGTGCGCAACAACAACGGCAAGATTACCGTCAAGTCGTGGCAGAAAAACGAAGTGCTGGTGGTGGCGATCCACGCCAGCGAAAAGGTCGAAGTGGACGCCGAACAACGGGGCAACCGCATCGACATCACCACGCACGTGCTCAATCAGAGCGTGACTCCCGAGGAACTGAAAGCCGACTTCGAAGTCAGCGTGCCGGAAGAGACGGAGCTGCAAATTAAGAATGACGCGGGAAATGTGGTGGTCGTGCGCGTCTCCGGGGACATGACGTTTGAGACGGTTTTGGCCGACGTCAGTCTGGAGGAAGTGGCCGGCTACCTGGTGGTGAAAACGGTCAGCGGATCCCTGCTGTGCGTGCGCTGCGCCGGGCGCATCGAAGTAAACTCCATCAGCGGAAACCTGCGGCTGATCCAGCCCTTGAGCCCGAACGTGCGCGCGCAAACCTATTCCGGAAGCATTTTCTTCGACGGGGATTTCCTGCTCGGCGGGAACTACGTGCTGAAAAATCACCGCGGACCGATTGAAGTCAGGTACACCGAAAGCGATTCCTTTGACCTGCGCGCGACCTCCATTTATGGAAAGGTGGACCAGGATGCTTCGCTGCGGCTGAAGCCGCCTGCCCACGAGCGCCGCGTGGCGCCGGGCATTTCCAACAGCCTGATCGGAACCTACAACTCCGGAGCGGCGCGCGTCGAATTGACGTCGTTCAGTGGTACAATCTCCATCCGCAAGCGCTGAATCAACAAATCCAAAGTCGACCGAGCGAAATGCCGCCTGCCGGCGAACTACACAACCGAAAACTGATTTGCCTGGCCGGATTCATGGGCAGCGGAAAAACTACTGTGGGCCAGTTGCTGGCCCGGCAGATGGGATGGCATTTCGTGGACCTGGATACGGCGATTGAAGAGCGAGCCGGACTGAACATTCCGGCAATCTTCGACCGTCTGGGCGAACCCGGATTCCGAGAGTTGGAGCACGAAGCCCTTCTGCGAGCACTGGGAGAGGCGGCCGTGCGCCAGCGGCCGACGGTGGTGGCGCTGGGCGGAGGAACGTTTGCGCAGCCGCAGAGCTTTGCGGCGCTGCGCAGCACCGGGTGCGCCGTCATCTGGCTCGACTGCCCGATCGAAGAACTCCTCGCACGGTGCGCCGTCATTACCAACCGGCCTTTGTTTCGGGACGAAGCCAGCTTCCGGAAACTCTACGAGCAGCGGCTGCCCTTCTACGAACAGGCGGACCTCCGCGTGGACGGAACGGCCGAGCCGCGGCGCGTGGTGGAACAAATCCTGACCATGGGACATTTCGAGAAGGTGAGCGCATGAAACGATGGAATGCAGTAGCAGTGGCAGTTGCCGTATGCGTCATGCTGCTGGCGATGTCGTGGAGCGCAGCGGGGCAAAAAGCGGGAGACGCCAAGAAAAAAACGACGCCTGCCCCAGGTGTCGTCAGCGCGGACCGCGGAAAATTCCGTATCTTCAGCGACGGCCAGCAGGTTGGCACCGAGGAGTTTTCTGTCGCGCCCAGCGGCAGTGATTGGATTTCGCGAGGCAGCGTGGAAATCAAAGTGCCCGGCGCGCCCACCACGCAGGTGAACGGGGAGCTGCGCCTGGCCGCCGACGGCCGCCCGCTCAGCTACCAGTGGACCAGCCAGAGCCCGAAGAAAAACTCGGGGGCAATTTTGTTCGAGGGCACCACTGCAAAAATGGAAATCCGCGCGGAGAGCGGGGCGCCGTTCACGCAGGAGTTTCAGTTCGACTCGCCGAAGGTGGTGATCCTCGACAACAACCTCTACCATCATTACGCGCTGCTGGCGCGGCTCTTCGATTGGAACGCGAAGGGCGTGCAGACCTTTTCCGTGCTCATCCCGCAAGACCTGACCCCGGGCACGGTGACCGCGGAATGGGCCGGGCCACGCGATCTCGACGGGATCAAAACGGAGCTGTTGCGCGTGCGGAGTTCCGACCTGGAAATTGAACTGTACGTGGCCGGCGGAAAGCTCGTGCGTATGATTGCGCCGGAATCCAAAGCGGAAATCCGCAGGGAATAAAGCGGGCGAGAACATATCCAGAGAAAGGCAAAGGCCCGGGAAGGAACCCGGGCCTTTGTTTTTTGCCAGGAATGGTTAGAGCGAAGTGCGGCGCGAGATGCGCGTGCGCGCCGGCGGCTTCGGCTGCTCGATTTCCACATGGAGAGCAACTTCCGCGCCCTTGCGCAGCACGCCGATGCTGACCGTTTTCTGCTCGCGCTTGGCGCGCAGCTTTTCGCGCAGTTCGTTTAGCGACTTCACGCGCTCGTCGTTGAATTTGGTGATGACGTCGCCGGCCTTCATGCCCGCCTTCTCCGCGGGAGAACCCGCGTTGACCTCGCGGACCAGGATGCCTTCGCCGCCGGGAGCGCCGAAATACGCGCCGAGCTGGCCTTTGATGTCTTCCGCGCTGATGCCGAGAAGCGGAGAGCGCGAAGAAACAAAGAAACTGGGCGTGTCGAACCTGAACATGTCGCCGTCGAAGTTGAAAGTGCTGCGCGGGCCGGCAAAAGTAAATATGCTTGCGACGCGGTCGCGGCTGTTGCCCAAAGTGACGGCGAGCGGCTGCGCGCGGCCGTCGCGCCACACCGTCAATTGCACGGCGCGGCCGGCGAGCGATTCGCGGACCATGCGGCGGAACTGCGTGGCGCTCTCGATGCGCTGGCCGTTGTACTCGGTCACCACGTCATTCGCCTTGAGTCCCGCCTTGGCGGCAGGGCTATCCGCTTCCACTTCGGTGATCAGCACGCCGCGCTCGGCGGGGAGTTTCAACTCCTTCACGTTTTCCGCGTCCACGTCGGCAATCTGCACGCCGAGCCACCCGCTCTCCGAATCCTGGAGCGCCACCAGTGGCCCAGCCTCGATCCGTGCCGCCTTTTCCTGCATGAGCTTGGTCAACTCGGCCTGCCGCGCGTGCAGGTCGGCCAGCATAGCCCCGCGATGAGCGGCCATTTTTTTGGCGATGTTTTTTACGACGATCTTGCGCGTCACTTCTTGCACGGCTCGGTCAATTTCCTGCTGCGCTTTGGCAAGTTCCGCCTGCACTTCCTTCTGAACCTGCTCGGCCTGCTGTAAATAAGCAGCCGAAGAATCCGTAGCGGAAATTTGACTGCTGGGCGCGGGCTGGGCTGCAAACAAAAACGCCAGCAGCGCCACAACGCCCAACGAAAAGACAAATTGTTTCTTCATAGCTTCCTCCTGGATGCTTGGAACCGTCTGTCCGGGTCCCGCCGCTGCGGGACGTCCTCAGACCGTCGGCCGCGCTTCGACCACTCGAATGCCGCCATTCACCGTCCGCACTTTCACCGCATCACCGCCCCGGCCCAGGCGCCCCCGAAAATCACGGGAGCTGAGCTTGCCGTTCAGCAGCACCGGAAGCTCGGATCGGAAGTCCCCGTTCATGCTGAGAATATCCAGCTCGGCATCGGCACTGGCCGGAAGCGCCAGCACTACATTCCCATTGACGGTTTCAATGGAAATTGGTGAGCCGGGCGGGAGTTGATTCAGCTCGATGTGCACATTGCCGTTGGTGGAGCGGGCATCAAATCGTCCGGCGCCCTCCAGTAACTCCACGTTGCCGTTCACGGAGCGCAGCAGGCCGGTCCCCGCGACGCCGCGGACACTCACCGAACCGTTGATCGTCTCCACGCGCCGGAGCACCACGCGCGCGGGGACGCGGATGTGATATTCCACGCTGACATCGATTCCCTCGCTCTCCGGATAAAGCGTGCGCACCGAAACTTCATCCGGCTGGGTGTCCACAACAATCTGCACGCGGCCCAAATCGGCGAAGCTTCCGCGGGTGAATTTTCGTGCGCGGATTTCCACCTCATTTTTTTCCCAGGCGTTCACTTCCACCGTGCCGTTGACGTTCGAAAGCGCGAAGACCCCGCCGCTGCGCAGCGGCACGCGGCGCACGAATTCATCGTTAGCGGAACCCGCCTCGGCGCGCGCTACAGCGGAGCACAACAGGGCCATTCCCAGCACAACCATCAACCGGAGACATCTTTTCACTCCCCGCATTCTTCCCCCCTCGCTTGCTTTATTCGGTCCCAAAGGCACTTCGTCCGCAGCCCAGCACCGAGCCGGCTAATTCAAACGGAAATACACATCGACGGTAGTGACCACCGCGACGGCCTCGTCGTCCACGGTGACAGGCTCATATCGCCAATTCTTTACAGCGTCCGCAGCCGACCGTGCGAGGAGCTCGTGCCCACTCAGCACCTTGATGTCCTCGACAGCTCCCGTACTGGCAACGTACACCTCGAGTCGCACCCTGCCCTCGAGGTGCTGCTGCTTGGCCAGAATCGGATAGGCGGGGAGTGCAAAGGGACTGAGCAGCCGCATCTGACCAGCATCCACACGAAGGCGGCTTGACCACAGGCTCCAGAGTTTGCGCTGCCATTCCTGGATGAGGCTGCGTTCCCGCACAGCCTTTTTTGCCTCGGCTCTGGCCTGCACTGCCGTTTCCTGCCGTTTTTCGACAAGCTGTTTCTGTACTTCGATCTGGCGATCGATTTCTTCCCGCGAAGTCTTCAAGCGGACTTCAATCTGCCGGCGAAGGAGCTCGTGGCTGGGCTCGTAGTTCATGCGCGGCGAGCCGCTATAGCGCAGCCGGATGTTGCCGGTGGCGGTCTTCAGACGCAGAAGCTCGCCGCCGCCATTCAAGGCCACTTCAGCGCGTACCGTCCGCCCCGTAGAGCCGGCGCTTGTGCGCGTCAGCTTCAGGGGGATGGCCGGGTCGGCATCAATGCGCGCTGTGGCATCGGAAGCATGCTCATATAAGGAATCCCCCACCAGCGATTCCACGGTGGCGTCAATCGAAATGGCCAGCTCGCGGGGGATATACACGACGATGTCGCCGGTGCCGGACTCCAACTGCGATGGGCCGAGCAGCTTGCCCTCGGGAATGAAATAGGCCGTGATGGTTCCCGTCGCCGTGGAAGCGCGAATGGCGCCTTGAATTTTCGTCAGGCAAATACTGCCCCCGCCGGAATCGAGTTGCGTCGAGCCGGCGACGTTGAGCACGCCAATGTTGCCGCCGCCGGTCGAGGCGCGGATCGTGCCCGACGCTTCGCCCAGATCGATGCGCCCGCCGCTGGTGTGCGCCACGATGCCGGCCCCGGCGCGCTCCAGCGAAATATTGCCGCCGCCCGTCTCCAGTTGCGCGGTTCCCTGCACCGAGGTCACGCGGATGTGCCCGCCCGCCGTGCGAATCACGGCATCGCCCTGCACACTTCCCGCGGTGATGTGTCCGCCGGCGGAAATCGCGCTGAGGTCGGCGGAGACGTCCTGCACGGTGATGTGGCCGCCCTGGGTTTCCAGCCGCGCCGGCCCGCCCACGCTCGCAGCGGTAATATTTCCGCCGCCGGTCACCAGGGAGATTCGGCCATCCATACTTTCCGTTTCAATATTTCCGGTCCGCGTGTTGATATCGAGCTGAAAATTGCGCGGCACATTCAACTCGAAGGTAACCCACAGGTGGCCGGGGAATTCTTGCTGAGGCCAAGGCACGCGGGCACCGATGAAAACTCCATCGGGCATCGGCCGCGCGGAGAGAATGAATCTGGAAATATATTGCCGCGCCCCGGGCTGGTTTGCGTCGGCCTCGATGCGCACCACAAAACTGACCATCTCGGAATTTTGCGTGCGGATGCGAATGTGCCCGGTATCACTCACCAGGCGCAGCCGCTGGCCATCGCGCACCGGGAAGGATCCGGATCTTTCTTCCGAAATGCGGCCTTCTTTGTTGGGAGCTTGCGCCGTGCGGTGCTGGGCGGACACCGCAGGCGAAAGAAAGAGCCATGCCGCCAGGAGTGCGACCAGGATCCGGATTGTGCCGCGGACTTTCATAATCGGTGTGCTTTCCTGCTTTTCCTCCAGCCTAGTATTGTGCTCGCGGGCCGAGTTCGCGAACGGCCGCGGCGCTCTGCGAACGAATAAAGGAATTGGGATCGTTCTTCATGCGATCACGCAGCACCTTGAGCAGCTCGGCATCCGGCGGGCCCGCCAGGGCAGGACGATCGGCCATGGCACGCAGGGCATTGATGGCCTCCACGCGGACGCCGGGATTGTCATCGTGCAGCAGCGCTTCCACAAAGGTCTTGCGGACTACTTCTTCCCGCGTAAAACCACGGAGCGCTTCCAGCGCCTTGAGCCGGACACCGGGATTGCTGTCGTGCCGCGCGGCAAAACAAAATGCGCCTCGCACATCGGCATCGTCGCTGCGCGAGCGCAGGGCTTCCAACGAATCGAGCCGCAGCCCGGAATCAAACTGCGAGTTGTTCTGCACCACGTAGATAAGGGCGCGGCGCACGTCGCCATCATCCAGGGTGCCGGAGAAAACGCGGGGCTGTTCCGTCGAGTAAAAAAACTGCACGTCGGGTTGGCCCGCCACTTCACCGGGTACAAAGCTGATGCTGCTGACACTGCGCAAGTCCTGGCTGGACAGTAGTGAATCCGGGCGCACGATGACGGAACTCGCAGTCATGGTTCCCTGGGACTGCGCGTCGCGGTTCTGGAGCCATTGCGGGAGCGTGACGCCGAGCGCTATGCCCATCATGACCAGCAGGGCCGCGGTCCACGCCGGGCGAACCACAAACCAAGTGGCCGGACGCAACCACGCCGTGAGGCGGCGCCGTAAGCCGGATTGCGAAGCATCGTCGAGGCCATCGGCAAGATCGCCGCGGCACTGCGCGAGGAGTACGGCGGACGGTTCGTCCGCAAGGCGCGAGCGCACTGCTTCGATGAGCTGCTGCTCGCGGGCGAGCGACGCGGCGCAGGCCGCGCACGTCGCAGCATGCTGCTCGATGGCCTGGCGCTCGTCGAGCGCAAGCTCGTCGCAAGCGTAAAATGCTGCCAATCGTTCAATATCTTTGCACTGCATGGAAGTTTCCTTGGTCACCTTAAGCTCACCAGTTGCGCCCGCAATTTCTGCGTGGCGCGAAACAGCGAATTCTTCACCGTCTCTTCCGACGTACCTAAAATTTCACCGATGGCGCGCAGCTTCAGGCCGTGATGGTGTTTCAATTGGAAGACCATGCGCTCGCGCGAGGAGAGCCGCTCCAGCGCGCGGTCAATGTGTAGGCCGATCTCCTTGCCCATCAAGCGGCGTTCCGGATTGGCCTCCGCGCGGCGCTCCTGCTGGCGATCAAAAAAATCCACCCCGGAAAAACTTTCTCCCTCGGCGACCGTCGTGTCGGGAGCCTGGTCTTCAGGACGGCTGCTGCGGCGGCGGAGATGATCGAAGCAGACGTTGGTGACGATGCGATACAGCCAGGTGTAGAAGCTGCACTCGAACCGGAAGCGGTGCAGGTTCTTGTACACCTTCAGAAATGCTTCCTGATAAATATCGCGGGCATCTTCGGGCCGGCGCAGGAGGTTGAGCGCCAGGCGCAGAACTTCCTGATCATAGCGGTGTACAAGGGCCTCGAAGGCTTCGCGGCTGCCCGCCTGCGCCTCCCGTATCAAAGCCTCTTCGTTGACCGCGTGCACTTTTGGCCGGGCTGCTTGCCCTTCGATTGCTAACGCCATTCCGTTGAGAGGCATGACGACTTGGTGCCGCCCATCCCGCAGCGCGGGATGGATGGTTCACCCTTATAGACGTCCCCCATGACTAAGGGTAAGCGAATCCGTCCGCTTTTGTACACCCACGTAGCACAGGCTTATAGCCTGTGCGCTTCCTTCGCCGTCGCCGTAGCACAGGCTCCCGAGGCTTCGGGACAGCCTGTGCGCTTTTCGTAGGACTGGCTTTCATTTGTCCCGAGGAGTACCGAGGGAGCCTGTCCACTTTTCCTGCGAATTTTCCTCTTGACAACTCGCATGCATTTAGATAATATTGTACTGCAATGGTTGTCTTAAAGTTTATAACCGCCCCTCCCTGCGACAACGAAACCCTTTCGATGATTGGGCTTGCGCACTCTTTGCCGCTCGCACAACGCTCCGAAACGTACCTAAGTCCTTTCCCCGTAGAACGTTGCGCACTCTTGTGCAAAATACCCAGGGGGGGAGGGGGGGGGGCCGGCCCCCAAATCTCAACCCGCTTCGCTTCTAAAGGAGTTACACCATGCTTCCCAATCTACGTTGCCGCTACATCAGTCCCCTTGGCCGACGCTGCCGCGCCGGCGCTCTCCTCGGCTGGCAATTCTGCCAGTTGCACGGTGACCGCAACCCGGATAACCCGAGCGCCGCGCCCATCGTTCCTGACGGCGACCGTCTCGACTCCGCCGAAAGCATTCATGCCGTGATGGCTCGTATACTTCGCGGCCAGGCCACCGGAAAATTCCACTCCAAGGACGCCACCGCCATGATGTACTCCTGTCAGACGCTGCTCTCTTCGCTGCCGCGCCTCGCCGAAGAACGCGAAAGGTTTCTCGCTGGCACGCATCACGACGGACTCGACTGCGGGGACGCCGGCCCGGACGAAGGGAGACAACAACCGAAATAGGTCCCGCACAAATAGTATATAAAAGGACCGCATGGCGCCCGGACTCAGCGACGATGTGAAGTACCTGAAAGGCGTGGGGCCGCAGCGCGCGGCAACGCTCGCGCAGCGCGGCATCCAGTGCGTCGAGGACCTGCTCTACTACCTTCCCTTTCGCTATGAGGACCGCACGCGCTTCAGCACGATTCGCGAAATCCAGCCGGGCGGCACGTACACGATTCTCGCCGAGGTGGTCAGCGGCGGCGCGGTGCGCTTCGCGCGCGGGCGCAATGCCATTTATCACCTGGCCGTCCGCGATGCGGGCCCTGTGCAGCCGGGTCTGCTGCACTGCCGTTTTTTTCACGGCGCGTACCTCGAAGGAAAGTTGAAGGCCGGGCAGCGGCTGGTGCTGCACGGCAAAGCGGATATCGATCCCTATCGCCCCGTGCGCATCGAGATGATCAACCCGCAGATGGAAGTGCTTGGCGGCGATGGCGCAACCGACTCGACCGAAGTAGGGCGCATCGTGCCCATCTACGAAGCCATCGGCGGCATGGGTTCGCGCGTCCTGCGACGCGTGATCTATGGCGCCCTGGAAAATCTTGAGGCCGTGCTGCCCGATCCATTGCCGCGCGCGATGCTGGAACGCCTGCGGCTTCCGTCCAAGCGCGACGCCATTGTGCACGCGCATTTTCCGCTGCAGGAAGAAAAGTTGGAAGTGCTCAACGAGTTCAGGTCGCCCGCGCAGCAGCGGCTGATCCTGGAGGAGTTTTTCTATTTTCAGCTCGGTCTCGCGCTGCAACGGCGGCGAACGCAGCAGGAAATGGGCATCGCCTTTCGCGTCCGCGAAGACCGTATCCGCGAGGCGGTGAAGCGCATTCTGCCGTTCAAGCCCACCGCCGCGCAGAAAAAAGTGCTGGGAGAAATCGCCGCGGACATGGAGAGATCGGCGCCGATGCACCGGCTGTTGCAAGGCGACGTTGGCAGCGGGAAAACCATCGTCGCGCTGGAGGCCGCAACCATCGCCATCGAAAACGGCTATCAAGCCGCGCTGATGGCCCCGACCGAAATCCTGGCCGTGCAACATTATCTCTCTGCGCGGCGCGTCTTCGCGCGCGCGGGCTATCGTGTCGAGTTGCTCATCAGCGGGCTGCCCGCCAGCGAAAAAAAGAAAGCGCGCGAGCGCGTCGCGAACGGCACGGCGCAGTTCATTGTCGGAACGCACGCCGTGATCGAAGAGGCCGTGAAGTTCGCGCGGCTGGGGCTGGTGGTCGTGGACGAGCAGCACCGCTTCGGCGTGATGCAGCGAAAACAACTGATCGAAAAAGGAGTAGGCCGCGAGAAAGGGCAGCCGCATCCGGACTTGCTGGTGATGACCGCGACGCCGATTCCGCGCACGCTTTCGCTGACGATTTACGGCGACCTGGACGTCTCGGTGATTGACGAGTTGCCGCCGGGGCGCACGCCGATCGAGACGCGGCTCACGGCGGAAAATCTCTTGCCCGGCGTGTGGGATTTCGTGCGCGGCGAAGTGGGGCGCGGCCGGCAGGCCTATGTCATTTATCCGGTCATCGAGGAGTCCAAGCAGGAATTGAAAGCGGCCACGGCGGAATACGAGAGACTTTCGAAACAGGTGTGGCCGACATTGCGCGTGGGATTGCTCCACGGCCGGTTGCGCAGCGAACTGAAGGAAGACGTGATGGAGCGCTTCCGGAAGGGCGAAATTCAAATCCTAGTTTCGACAACGGTCATCGAAGTCGGCGTGGACGTGCCCAACGCCACGGTGATGGTGGTGGAGCACGCGGAACGCTTCGGCCTCGCGCAACTGCATCAGTTGCGTGGACGCATCGGCCGCGGCTCGGAAAAATCGCACTGCATTCTCGTGTCGCCTCGCAAACCGACCGACGAAGCCCGGATGCGCCTCGACACGCTGGCGGAAACAACCGATGGATTTAAGATCGCAGAGATGGATTTGCAGTTGCGCGGGCCCGGAGAATTTTTCGGCACGCGCCAGCACGGCGAGCTCGGCTTCCATGTGGCCAACCCGCTGCGGGATAGAGAACTGCTCGAACTCGCGCGGCGCGAAGCCTTCGCGCTCGTGGAAAATCCCAAGGCTGAGGACGAAGTCAACCGGCTGGTGTTGCATCTCGGACCGAAGTGGCAGCGGCGCTATCAACTGGCGCGCGTGGGATAAACGTGCGGGTAATCGCAGGCAAATTCGGTAGCCGCACTTTGAAAGGGCCGCGCGGGCAGGCCATGCGGCCCACCAGCGACCGGCTGCGTGAAACGCTGTTCAATATTTTGGGCGCGGCCGTCGAAGGCTCCGTGTTCGTGGATGCGTACGCCGGCACAGGCGCGGTCGGCATCGAAGCGTTGAGCCGCGGCGCGAAACGCGTGGTGTTCATCGAAAATCACAGGACAGCGGTGGCGCTGATTCGAAAAAATCTCGCGGTGTTGGGGATCGAGCGGGACGCCGAAGTGCTGCCCACGGACGCCGTCAAGGGTCTGGCCTGGCTGGCCAATGAAGGTACGCGCGCGGATTTCATTTTTCTGGACCCGCCTTACGCAGATGTGACCGAGTATGCGCGGGCGCTGGAGTTTTTGGGCAAGTTGTCTTTGCTCGCGCCCGGCGGGCGCGTCATCGTCGAGCACGAAAAGCGGCGGAAGCTGGCGGCGAGCATCGGAAAATTAGCGCGCGTTCGCACCGTCGAGCAGGGCGATGGCGTGCTGAGCATCTACCAATGGGCAGAATTGGAAAATAAAAAATGATTTGCGTCAGCGTCAGGGCTTCTTAAAGATGTCGAAGATACTTTTCTTTTGCTCCGGCTGCGGAGCGGCCTGCTGGGTTGGCTGCTGCGCGGAGGACCCGCAAAGGCCGGCAAGCGGCGGTCCGGGCCGGATTTTCGGGTCGGAGAAAGTTCCGCCCACGGAGAAGGTGGGGATGCGGCCGACAGTCTGCTTCACCACGCCTCCGAGGACCGTTGAAATCGCGCCAATGGGATTGCTGGCGCCAGCCGACGAACTGGCCGCGAGCATGGCTTTGCCGTCGTACTTCAGCGTCTGGTCGAATCCGAAGCTGCCGCGCATGTCCACCGTGCCGGCCGAGGAATCCATGTGAATGCAACTGCTGGAAACGCGCCCGCCGCCGAGGGAAAGGTCGCCGGTAATCGCCCGGAACGTCGTTTCCCCGCTGGGCAGGCTGCTCTGGCCAAGGGTCATGAACTGTTGCATTTTGCCGAGCACTTGCATCGATCCGCCAAGATTGAAGCTCGGGAACTTTCCATCGCGCACCGCGAAATTGCCTTTCCCGGTGAGCGAATTCAAGACGGATGAGCCCAGCGAGCCGAATGCTTGCAGCGTCAGCTCGGCCGTGCCGGTGATTTTTCCGCGCGTGTCGGGCGAAGCCGCCGCCATCTTGCCCACGTCCACATTGCGAACTTCGATGTTCGCAGAGAAGCGTTCGGGGGACTGGCGCTTATCCAGGCGGCCAGAAACACCGAGCGAGCCGCCGTAGACGGCCATGGTGACCGGCCAAATCTCAACGCGGTCCGTGAAGACGCGCATGTCGGCTATTGCTCCCGTGGCTTCGTAAGGGGCGGAGCGGATAACGTCGGCCTTCAGTCGGCCGCGAGCGACGAGTTCGCTTTTTCCCGTCGCAGCCGGTGCGGACGGAGCAGGCTGCGTGGCTGCCGCGACCTCGTCGAAATCCACAAGCGGCGTGGAAAGATCGAACTCCACCACCGCTTTTTCAATATCCGCGACGTGGATCGTTCCTTTCACGCGCGCGAGCTTGCCGATGTCGCTGTCGAATTTCGATTCAATGGCTCCTTGGCGAAGCTGGAATTCGCCGGAGCGGAATTCCACCTGGCCGCGGATGCCGGTGAGTTCGCCGCGGACGCCATCGAGATCGGCATCGGCTTTCCATTGCTTCAAGCGAGCCGCATCGAGCGCGATGTCGGCAAGGTCAACGCTCAGGTTGGAAACGTGAAGCAGAGGCGAGATGGTGCGCTTGCGGCCGATGACGCGCGCGAGCGTGACGTCCACGTCGGTGAGGCGGATGCTGGGGATATCGGCCAGGCGAAAACCGGAAGCAGCAGCGGAAGCAGCCGGCTTTTTCTTCGCGGCAAGATCGTAGTTCGTCTGGCCGCGTTCGTCCTCGAGAAGGACGAGTGTCGGGTGCACCAACTCGACGGAATTCAGTTGGATCTCTCCGCTGAAGAGCGGTCCCCAGGCCAGTCCGCCGCGAATGGACTCCACCGTCAAAAGATTTCCTTCGGCAAAGCCGGGCGGATTCGCCAGCGCAAAGTTTTCAATTTCGAAACCGACGGTGGGAATGAGCTTGGCGCGAATCTTGCCGATGGTCACGGTGCGGCCGGTCTGGTCCTGGATGGCGTTGACGATCTTCGGGCGGTAGCGATCCACATCCAGAAAATAAGGAACGATCAGAGCGACGAGCAGGATGAGTACAAACAAAACGAGAAGGACGCGAGCCCAGCGGGGAATTCCTTTCACCGGTGTGGCGTGCATGGCGTTCGACCTCCCGCGAGCTGAGCTTCGGGGCGCAGTGCTATCTTGGCAAAACCGCGAGCCGGCCACAAGTTTTCATTTAAGCGCTTCACGTCACGGGCCCCTGTAGCGCGGTGGAGCGGAGAGTATAATGGAAGTTCCATGAGTGAAGCGGAAAGCAGCGCGAGAAAGCGCGAAGGCGGGCATTCCTCACGTGTGCATGTGTTGCGGCGCGAGCCGCAGCTCAGCGTGGCGTGGGAATCGCCGGCCGACGTGTTTTGGAGCAGCGTTCGGACGTTGCTCTATGGGCCCGCTCCGCCGCGCGGCTGGCCGCAAGGTCCGTTCTTCCGCGACGCATGGGTACGATCCAATCTCCCCACAAAGGCTTTGCTGGCATCGATGCTTTGGCACTTCATACTTTTTAACGTTAATGTTCCTTTTTGGGCGTGGTTCGCGACGAAGTCCAAGTTCAAGCAGGAATATCCGCGAATTGAAGTGACGTGGTACACGCCGCCGCGGGATTTGCCGCCGCTGGTTGCGCCGGCTCTGCCGCCAAAAAAATCGAAGCCACCCAGCCCACCGGGAGAAAAGAACAAACCACTGCCACCGAAAGGAGCCGATGCCTTTCACCCGCGGCAAAGTATCGTCTCCGCTCCGGCACTTCCCACGCATCCGCGGCAAACTCTGATTCAGCCGGATTCACCGCCTGAAGCGCCGAAAATCCTGCCTGCGCTGCCCAACATTGTGCAGTGGAACCAGGCGGCACAACCTCCTCGTCCGAAACTGACTTTCAAGCCTTCGCGGCTCAGACGGAGAGAGGCCAAACGGCCGCTGCCGGATTCCGCCGCGCCCATCGTGGTGGCGGAACAGCGACCGGCAGGAGACATGAACCTCGCGCCAAGCGCCGTTGCGATTCCCCGCCCGAAGTTGGAGCTCGCGCCGACAGCGGTGGCCAAGGCCGGACGTCACACGGCAACGAACGAAGTAGACCCCGCACCCGAGCTTGTGCCCGGCCCGATCGGGAGCGAGGCAGGCATGAAAAATATTATTGCGCTATCGGCCACTCCGGCGCCGCCGGCACCCGTCGTTCAGGTTCCCGCAGGAAATCTTGCCTCCAAGATTCTGATTTCACCGGAAGGAACGCAGCCCGGCGTGCCCGGCGGAAATCCGAGCGCAACGGAGAGTTCGACCGGCGGAACGGGCAGCGGAACCGCAACGCAACCTGGAGCGAACATCGGGCCAGCCGGAATCAGCATCACCGGTGGAGATCCCAGCAAAGCGGCTTCGTCGAGCGGGCTGAACGGCTCAGGCTCAGCGGATATGAGACCAGACCGGCCGGTCCCTTCGACTTCGCGTCTGGAACGCTCTGTGCTGCGCGCAATTCCTGCGAATCCGGAGCCCAGCAAAACAAGACCGTCGCCGGCGTTTGAAGCGCTGAAGCCGGGAGCGCCTCCGGAAACAATTCTCGGGCCGAAGCGGATTTATACGCTCAACGTGAACGCGCCCAATATGGCCAGCGCCACAGGAAGCTGGGTGCTGCAGTTCGCGGAATTGAACGAGGAGGCCGGCAATCGGGACGTCCCGCTGACGGCGCTGCGCACGGATCCCCTGACGGACCTGGCGGGACCTATGCCGCTGCGCAAAGTGGATCCGAAATATCCTCCGGCACTGGTCAGCGCGCGGGTGCAAGGCGACGTGATTCTGTATGCCATCATCCGCAAGGATGGTTCGGTGGACAGCATCCAGGTGGTGAAAGGGATTGAGCCGCGATTGGATCAGAACGCCATGGAAGCGCTGGCGCGATGGAAATTCCGGCCCGCGGAGCGCCGCGGCGATCCTGTCGAGCTGGAGGCCGTTGTCACTATTCCCTTCCGTGTGCCGGCGCGGTACTGATCATGTTTTGTAGTTGGTGACCGCAAAAGTGCGGGCGAACTTTCCCCTCTTTAGCTCTGCGAATTTTCCAAGAGCTTGATGAGCGCGGTCAGAGTGGAATTGACAGGTGTGGGCACGCCGAGCTCGGCGCCGCGGCGCACCACAAAACCGTTCAGCGAATCAATTTCCGTGTGCTTGCCGCGCTGAACGTCCTGCGCGGTGGAGGACGTGGCGTTGCCGAGATCGCGCGCGAGCTTGACGCTGGCATTGGCAAGGTCCACAGGAGGAAGCTCCACACCGGCGGCGCGCGCGACGGCCATCGTTTCGTTGGCGGCGGCCAGGAAAATTTGCAGAGCAGATTCGCTGCGCGCAATCTGCCCGTAGCTGGCGCGGCCGAGCGCGGTGATGGCATTGCCGGCGCAATTCCAGACCAGCTTGGCCCACAGGTCGCCATTAATATTTTCCGAGATGCGGCAAGGCACGCCTGCGCGTGTAAAGCATTCGGCAACGTGCAGCGCGGAGTTCAGTGGCAAATTGCCCAGAACAAGATCGCCGCGGCCGGAGTGCTTGATGCGTCCGGGCCCGGACATCGCCGCGGCCACATAAACCACGCTGTGCAGCGCGGCAATGCCGGAAGCGGCGCGGATGCGTTCGATATTGTCCACGCCATTCTGGAGGCTGACGACGATGGCACCGGGCGAAAGGAGCGGCGCGAGGCTTTGCGCGGCGTTGTCGGTGTCCAGAGTTTTAACGCAGAACAGAATGATGGCGGCGTCGCGCACAGCGGCAGTGTCCGTGGTGGCGGCAACTTTGACGCGCTCCTGAAAATGGATGCTGTCCATGAATAAGCCGTCGCGCTGGATGGCTTCCACGTGCTCGGGACGTCCGATCAGAGTCACCGGAGCGCCGGCACGCGCGAGCATTCCGCCGAAATAGCATCCCACAGCACCGGCACCGAGAACGGCGACGCGCGGCCAGGAATCAGTTTGAGAGGTCATCGGTTCCTTTTTCTCGGACAGGCTGGAAAGCCTGTCCTACACGGAGATCGATGTGATGAGGCGATCGACGTCGCGCGGCGCGTTATAAAGATGCGGCGCGACGCGAATGGCGCTTTCGCGCATGGCTACGATTATTTTTTCCGCCGACAATTTCTGATACAAGTTCTGCGTTTTTTCCGGTGAGCGAGCCGCAAAGCACACATAGGGCCCGCGAGCCGCCGCATCGGCGGGACTAGCCAGAACGCAGCGGTCGCGCGGCAATCGCTCGATGAGTGACTCGAAGAGCGTTGCATTGTGCGCCCAAATATTTTCTACGCCCACGCGCAAAACAAACTCGAGCGATGCTTCCATGGCCGCCAAATTGAAGAAGCTGGCGGTTTCGGGTGCGTCCCAACGGCGAGCGCCACGAGCAGGCTTCATGCCCGCAAGCGGAAGCGAATGGAAATTGGCCGCGCCTTCGGCGGCCATCCAATAGAAAGGTGCAACACGCAATTGGTCAATCAGGTCACCACGAACCCAGAGGAATCCGGTGCCGTAAGGGCTGAGCAGCCACTTGTAACCGGCACAGACGAGAAAATCCGCGCCGAGGACGCGAACGTCCATGGGCATTGCGCCCGCGCACTGGGAAACGTCCAGCAGAACATAGACGCCCGCGCGGCGGCACGCGGCAGTGAGGCGCTGCGCGTCCAGAAGGCTGGCGTCGTCGAAGCGCACCAGGCTCACGGAAATCAGGCGCGTACGCGGGCCAAGTTGCGCGATCAGGTCATCGGCCGTGAGGAAGCGGCCGGCAGGCGCAACAATTTTCACCGTGAGAGCGTCGCGCTCAGCAAGCGGAATCCACGTGGCGAGGTGCGCGGGAAATTCGCCGCGTGCAATAAGGATTTCATCCCCCGCTTTCCAAGCGATGGCTTGCGCCACGGCCAGCAAGCCGCTGCTGGCGCCGGTGGTGATGGCAATTTCTTCCGGTGCGGCGTTGATCAGCCGTGCCAGCAGGGCGCGGATGCGATCGGGAAGGCCGAAATACGCTTCTTGCGGAATGGTCTGCGGTGATTTCTTCCATTCGATAGCGGCTTGCGAGGCGCGCGCGGCGACCAGAGGCACCGGGCCTTGCGTCGAGACATTCAAGTACGCGACGTCTGCGAAATCAGCGAATTCGTTGCGCCAGTCCATCTTCGAAATGCGCCTCATCTAAATCGCGTCCCTTAGGGCCGCGTCCATAGAAGCAAATACAGTAGCACAACGAAATGCGAGGATGCGGCCAACAATTTGTGGGTTTGCGAAATAAGTTAGAATGGCGAGGAAGTGGTAGAGGGAAAGGGAGTTGTTGTTGTTGTTGTGCTGTTGCGCCGTCGGGAAATATCGAGCTAAAGCGAAATGAGGTGCGGAACTTTTTCCGCGCCGACGAGGAATCAATGACTTGCCCGCCGGGTGCGGAACTGCCGGTGCGGACAGGGCCGCGAGGTGCGGAAGTTAGGCACTCACGCAAGTTAGGCGCGGGCGGCTCCGGGTCGGTCAACGGGTCGCATGAAAGACGGCGCTTCTTTCACGCCGATCGAGCGCAGAGACTTCCCAAGGACCACTCCAAGGCTTGCCGTTCACACTAACCGAGATTTCAGATTCCTCACAAAGCGCGAACACGACGACGCGTGACCGCGCATCGACATGCTGCCGCTTCCGGCGAGATAAATAGCCATCGAAGACCTCTTCGCCATCGGCGACCACACGCACCTCACAGAATTCCACCGGGCTTGCAATTTCAATGTGTAGCGGCCATTCCTGCAGATGGGCCGCAAGCCAGGTTGCCGCCTTTTTGTCAGTCTCGATGCGCTGTGCCGTGTCACGCCGCGATTTCTCGATGAGCCACGCATCGTATTCCTTTTTCCGCAGCGGATGCTCTAATGCATGGGCCTTAATCCATTCCTCCTCCGCGCGCGCGAAGGGCTCTTTGTAGGCCCCGCCGCTTTTTCTCCCGGCGGCGATTTCTGCGTTCAAAAGGTGCCCTGCAGCACGCTTGAGACAGGCATCCGTGATGAGCTCTCCCAATGTCGATGGTTCGAGCCATTCCTTATACTGACTTTCCTGCATCAGCTTCAATCGAACCGCATCGCGAAAGACTTTCAGGCTCCCCTCGTCTGCCGCGCGGATGGGCACCTCCGAAAACTGCAACAGCACCTTCTTTTCTCGAATGCTCTTTTGTTCGCGCCAGTCCGGCGCTTGCCCGTAGTACTGCAGTGCGGCCTCGAGCTCTGTGCCCGCAGGCGTTAAAGCAAACCCCGCGTCCAATTGCCGCATGCGTTCCAGCGCCGCGGTCGCCTCCACTAACCGGTGCTTGTATTCGAGTAGGCCAGCGCCAGCATCAACGCTCGCCTGCAGTAATTCGAAATCGAGCATTGTTTTTTCGAGTTGAGCACGGCCGCGCAGATAGCCGGGCATAAAGAACGCTGCAATGAGAAGGGCCAGAAGCAAAACGGCGATGATCGGAATTCTCATCGGTCTCCAGGAAGGGGACGCAGGGCAAGCGTAGCATGCGTGTCAAGTGGCAGCGCGGGAAACGCGGAGCGGGGCAGCTACTTTGACCGGCCCGGCTTGCACACCTTACAGGCAACGTAGCCCGCTTTTTCAGCCTCATCGACGGTGCTGAACTCCACGCGGTTCTTCGGGCTCATCTTCTTCGCGTATTGGCAGGCCACAACATGGAACTTCTTTGAATTTTTGTTGCCGACGAAAGGCTTTGACTGCGCAATCGCCATCCCGCATGCCAGGACGAGAATCCCCAGCAGAGCAGCAATTGATTTCTTGAATCGCATTCTTACTTCCACTTCGCGCCGAATTCCTTGCTCACTCCTTCGCCTCCCCGAAGCGCCCCCGCGAATTTAGCCAAGTCTGCCAGCACCTTCTCGACAATGTCGCTGCGCGCGCGGTCGAGAATGAGGTCGAGCGCGGTATGCGCTTGCATGATGCTCTCCTCCTTATACCATCCACTGACGCGCGATCAAAAGTGTTCGCGGAGATCGCGAAACGTCTGCACGATGACAATTTTTCCGCCGCCGCTGCGCAGCTCGGAATGCTCCAGCTCCCATGTGTCCGGATGCGGAATGAAAACCGCGTTCAAGCCGGCGTCGAGCGCAGGGTTGATGTCGCTGCGCGGGCTGTTGCCGACCATCCAGCCTGTGGACTTCACGATGCGGAACTGCTCCACGGCGCGCTCGTAGGCCCCCGCGTTTTTTTCGGAGACGATTTCGATGGCTTCAAAAAATGATTGCAGGCCGGAACGCTCCACTTTGCCTGCCTGCTCGGCCTGCTCGCCCTTGGAAAAAAGGATCAGCCGGTGATGGCCCGCCAAATAGGCCAGCGTCTCCGGAACGCCATCCAGGATTTTGGGCGGGACGCGCTCCAGTTCGCTCACCATGTCCGCAATTTGCGCGAGGGTTTCGCGGCGAGCCATGCTGCCTGCGAGCTTCAGATAGGTGTCTTCCAGCGAGCGTCCAAAGCTGCGCACGCCGTAGCCGTGCTGGCGGATGTTGCGGCGCTCCGTCTCGTTCAGGATGCGGCGGACGTATTCCCGGGGATAGCCGACGGGATCGATTGCGGAAATAAAACTCTCGATCGTCTGCTCGAAGAAAACGTTGTTTTCCCACAGCGTGTCGTCCGCATCGATGAGCAGGGTCTGGCGCGGAAGCGTCATGCGCGAAGCACCTTTGCGCAGGCGGATTCCTCGCGGGCGGTGCCGGATGGCTGGGCGCAATTCGGCATCAGGAAGCTTTCGGCTGGGCGTGCGCGAGTTTTTCCAGGATGTCGCCGGCAATTCTCTGCGATTCGCCAAAATGGGTCAGATAACTCTGAAAAGCGCGGTTCAATTCCACGGCGGCATCCGGATCGAGTTTGGTGCGAAGGAGCAAGTCCCGCAGCCGGACGGGATGAGGCAGCAGCGCTTCTTCCTTCAGTTCGGTCAGCGCCGATTCAGCGTCGTAAGACTGCATAAATCCTCCCTGCATGGCAGAAGGAGAATATTCTACCGCGAAAGGGCGGCAAAACTTAAGGTAGCGAAGGGTGCCGAAGAGCAGTGGAGGTGAGCGACGAGGATGATTTCAACTGCGCCGCCTGCTGCGGTCTCACATGGGTCCGGACAGAAACTCGTAGCGGTCAATATGCGCGGCGACGCCGCGGGCGACTTCGCGCTCCTCGACGCGGACGACATGGGCATGGCAGCGGATATGGACGTCTCCGGCCATGGTGATTTCCTTGGGCAGAGTGAGAATGAATTCGATGGGCGAGCCAGCCCGGAAAGAAGCGTCCGCAAGAAAGTAGAGCCCCCGAAAGCTGACATCGCGAGTGACCGTGCGATGCTCGATGCGCTTGGCATCGCTTTCGCATTGGACCTGAACGGGCAATGACATCATGAAGCGCGGCGATGCACGCCGTTCCGTTGCTGTTTGCATGGGCACTCCCAGGCTGGACAAAAGTACCCGCCGGCAAAAAACTAACATTGAAGCGGATGCTCCGCAAGCGCACATCGCGAGAAGTTTCCAGAGTAGAATGAACGCGAGGCGGAACGCGTGAGGCGACTTCGGCGAAGCGCAGGACATGGACGCGAGCGACTTGACCGCAAGCGCATCGCGGCCTAGCATAGCAAGTCAATCTAACCAAAAGGATCCCGGATTTGGCAGACGCAAAAGACCTGAGGTTTCGGCAGCGCGTGCACATGGACATGCCGGTGCGCATCCGGCAGGTTCCGCCTCCGCGCGAGTATGTGGAAATCAGGACGACACTGGACGTTTCGCGCAACGGCCTGCTCTTTCGGACGCGGGAAACCTACGAGATGAACGGCACCGTGTGGGTGACCATGCCGTACTCCGTACGCGCGGAGGACAAGGGCCCCGAATTTCCAGCCACAATCGTTCGGGTGATCAAGCAGCCCAGCGGGGACAGCGAGGTGGGCGTGCAGTTCCACAGCGCGCATGCCGACAAATGGAACCACTCCGTCTATACGATCCCCGGAAGGCCGACCACCAGCACGGAGCGGCGGGAGAAAAAACGGGTGCGCATGACGCTGCCGGTGCGCGTGCGCAGCGGAATGAACATGGACGAGAGCGTGACCCTGGACGTGTCGCGGACGGCGGTGTTGTTTGTTTCGGGGCACTCCTACAACGTGGGGCAAAAAGTATTTGTGGTGGTCCCTTACCAGCCGACGGGCCTGATCAGCGGAACGCTGGTGGAGGAACCGGCGGAAGTGGTGCGCTTCGTCGAGCACGCTGGAGTGCGCGGCGTGGTCGTTCGGTTTACCGGGCGGGTGGAACCACGACCTTATTAGCGCAACGAGCAAAAATATCCGGCGCGAGAATTCGTCAGCAGAAGAAATGAGGGCGGGCACGCAGCCCGCCCGTTCTTTTTCAAATGGCGGAAATTTTTCATCGGCGATTTTTTCTGAAGGGGCCCGCCGGGCGCCTGGAGGCGACCCTGTGGACGCAGCCCGCAGGCGAGATTTCCCGGATGGCCGCGGTGGTGTGCCATCCGCATCCGCTGTACGGCGGGACTTTGCACAACAAAGTGGTGTACCAGGTGGCCAAGACGCTGCACCGGCTGGGCCTGCCCGTGCTGCGGTTCAATTTCCGCGGCGCGGGCATGAGCGAAGGTACACACAACGACGGGCGCGGCGAGCAGGACGACGTGCGCGCTGCAATTGATTTTCTTGCGGAGACTTTTCCCTCCGCTCCCATCCTGCTGGCAGGGTTCAGCTTTGGCGCAGTCGTGGGATTGCGCGTAGGATGCAGCGATGCGCGCGTGGCGGAACTTGTGGGGCTGGGGCTTCCGGCCAATAATTCTGATTTGACGTTTCTGGCGATGTGCGGAAAGCCGAAACTATTCGTACAGGGCGGGCAAGACCAGTATGGATCACAGGAGAATGTGGGCGCATTGATGGAAACGCTGCCGGAACCAAAGCGATTGGTCGTTGTCGAAAACGCGGACCACTTCTTCGAAGGGAAATTAGACCCAGTGAACAGAGCCGTGAGCGAGTGGATGAACGAGCGCCATCCGGAATGGGCTGTGGCACGGAGTGCGGAATGAAGCGAACAATAATTTTGTCTGTCGCGCTCTTTCTCGCGGCTGCGCAGGCGGGCGCGCAGGAGCGAATCACTTACGAAGTTCGGTACGCGCGGCCCGGCGATACGCGCGTCCACGTGAACATCGAATTGCCGCAGCCGCTGGGATCGCCGCAAACCCTCATCATGCCGCGCGCGATCCCCATGGGATACGGCGAGCAAGCGTACGACCGGTATGTAGAGAATGTGCGAGCCTTCGGCCCGGAAAATCAATTTCTGCTGGTTGAGCGCGCCGACGGGCCGCGCTGGACAATCGGAAGAAGAGGGAGACTCAAGCGCGTGTCGTACGAGGTGGACCTGGCACGCATGGAGCGCGAGGTATTGAACGGAGGCGACGCATCGAAGGTCCGGCCAAAATACGCGGGCTTGCTGGGGTACTCCGTGTTTGCGTACATCGAAGGACAAGAAGACAAACCGATTCGTTTGCGCGTGGACGGGCCGAAAGACTGGCCGGTGTTCTCCACGCTCGCGCCGGCGGCGCCGCCAGCAAACGCCAGCGTGACGGCCGAGGCTGAAAACTTCTATGCGCTGGCGGATTCGCAGATTGTGATGGGCCCGGCCGTCACCATCACAAAATTGGAAGCCACTGTGCCCCTGTTTGTCATCACCTATTCCGAAGGCGCAGTGGATGCGCAACTTCTGGGCAAGCTTGGTCTGGACGCGTTCCAAAAAGTAATCGCCTATTTCGGCAGCGCGCCGTTCCGTCATTACAGCATCGTGCAGGAATTCCTGAAACCGATTGCCAGCGATCATCAATACGCCTTGAGCATGGAACACATGCAGAGCGGCACGTTTACGCTGGATGTGAAATTAGCCATCACTTCCGCTTCCAGCGAAAGCGACCAAACGCGAGTGCTTTATAATTTTGCGCATCACATCGCGCATTCGTGGATTCCCAAGCGCGCGTACGGCGAAGGATATTTTCCGTTCCGCTGGGAACTCGCGCCGGTGTTCGACTCGATCTGGTTCAGCGAGGGTTTTGCGCAGTACGCAGCGATGGACGCGTTGGCCAGCGCCTTGCCGGAAACGGAAGCAGCGAAGTTCCGCGAGCGCATGATCGAAATGCGCTTCCGAAGCACTCTGGCCGAAATGCCGGCATTCCTGCGGCAGATGCCGCTGGTGAAAGTGTCGCGCATCGCGTCCACGCGCTACGGCGAAGATTTCAGGACCGGGCGGACGGTTTTTTCGCGAGGCGGGTTGATGGCGGCGGAAATGGACGCGCGCATCCGCGAACAGTCGAAAGGAACAAAACGCCTGCAAGACGCGCTGCGCTATCTGATGGAATGGAGCGGGAAAGAAAAGCGCGCGTTCCGAATGGAAGAACTCCCCGCGATTTTCAAGGAAGCAACGGGAGTTGAGACGCGCGACGTCCTGGAGAAGTGGCTGCAACCGATGAAGGAGTAGGTTGTCAGTTGTCAGTTGTCAGTTGTCAGTTGTCAGTTGCCAGTTGTCAGTTGTCAGTCTTTAGTGGCCGACTCCTCGTTGCTCTCAAACAATTTCAAGAATTGCTCGATGGGCGCGGGCGGAATGCCGGCGAGCCGGAGATTGAACACCACGTGCTCGCGGCGGCTCATGCCTACCAGCGCCGTGGTGATGCCCGGAGAAGAGCGCACAAACTGCAAGGCGTTGAGGAGATCCGCGTCGAGACCGAGCACCTTGCCAACGAAGGGAGTCAGATTCCGCAAGACCTGGCGTTGCAGTAGCGAGGCGCTGGCAATCACGGTGACGTCGAAATGGCGGGCCGCTTCCACCATGGGCACAAATTTCCCATCGAGAACTTGATTCGGCCGGCCGAGGGCTTCGGTCATGGCGAGATTGAACGGGAGCTGCACAAAACGGAAGTGATGAGCGTCGCCGGCAATTTCCCGGGCGACGGAAACCATTTCGTGCAGAGAAAGGTAATCTGCGTTTTCCGGCGCCTGGCGAAAACCGTTCCAGGTGGCCGCGCCGTAGGCGCGAATGAGTCCGGACGCGACGGCGGATTCCAGAAATTCAAACGCCGCATGCAAGCGCGCAAGAAATTCCGTTCGCGTGACCGAGGCGAGCTGCGCTTCGGGATTGTGGACGTAATAGACGTCCACGCAATCCACGCCAAGATTGCGGAGACTGCGCTGGAGTTGATTCTCCAGATAGCGCGGCGCCATGCAGTGGCTGCCACCGGCGATGTCTTCCGGGCGGAGAATGCCGGGTCGAGTGTACTCGTCCATGAAGTAGGCGCGGGGATCGGCGGGCGCATCGCCGTCGGGCGTAAGGAAGCCGCCCTTGGTGCAAAGAAGCAGTTCATCGCGCTGGAAGCCGGCGGCAGGAAGCTGCCGAAGCGCGGCGCCGATGGCGCGCTCGCTGCGCTGGAAACGATAGTTGATGGCGGAGTCGATGACATTCACGCCGGAAGAAACGGCGGCGACGATGGCATTGGTGTAAGACTGGTCCATGGCAGCATCGGGTTCGCCAAGATATGTGCCGATACCGATGGAAGAAAGCTGCAAGCCGTTGCGCTCGCGAAAATGGCCGCCGGCGGCGCGACCCGCAAAGCGCTGAGCGTAACGTGAAGTGCCTTCAGTTGTGGCGAAGGTTGGCATGGGACCTCTCAAGTCGGAATCTCCGGAGCCGGGGACGTCGGCGGAGCCGGCGGAGCAAGTAAGCGCGAGCAGGCGCGAATGATGCGGCGATAGGGCCAGTCGGGTTGCGCAAAGAAAATTTCTCCGAGGCGGGGTCTGCCGTAGAACCAGCGGGCGAGGAGTGAAAGATGATCCTGCAATTGCGTGATTGAGTGATCGGGTGATTGAGTGATTGCCGACTCTCCCGAGGCCGCGAGGTGCTCGCGAAGGATTTGTTCGACGGAACGAGGCTGGCTTTGCATTTCACTGAAACGCAGCAGAAAGGGATCCGCGATATGTCCCTCGCGAATATGGAACACAGCAATCGCCTGCTCTTCAACGGCTCGCTGCAAGATGACGGCGTTCAAATTCTGGAGGCGGCGAGGTAAATCGGGCAGAGCGCGCAACACGCCGGCAACCTTTTCGATTTTCTTGTGCACCGCCGCGGCGTGCTCAAAGTCGAGCGCTTCGGAAGCAGCGGCGCGCTCGCGCTCGAATTCTCCGGTGAGTGAAGCGCCGCACGAGGCCAGGAATTCTTTTACGCGGATCACTTCGGCGTCGTATTCCTCTTTCGAGCAGCCCGCAAAGCACGGCGCCAGGCACATTTTCATTTCCGAATAGATGCAGCCGGGAAAAGCAGGATCGCGGCGGATCTTGATCTGGCAGCGGCGAATTTTGAAGAGATTCAGAAATTCGCTGGCGAAGGCGTCGGCGGTTTTCCGCGAGGCGAACGGGCCAAAGTAAAACGCATTGCCGGCGAGGACGCGGCGCGTGACGTAGCAGCGCGGATATTCGCCGGCCAAATTCAGTTTCAGAAGCGACGGCGGGCGCAAGCGCAGAAAATCGCGGTATCTTTGCGGATGCACGGTGCGCGCGTGTTCGTAGAGAACGAGCGCTTGCTCGAAAGGCGAACCGGTCAGCCGGTAACGCACGCGCGCAGCGACGGCGCGGAGATTCAGGCGCTTCGAGGAGGGATCGGGCGGGCGAAGCAGGCGCTCGAGGCGCCGTCGGAGATCCGCGGTGCGTGAAAGAAAAACCTGGCCGCCGTCCTGCTTCGGCTCGATCACAAACACGGCAGCCCGCGGCGGCAGCGCGGCGAAGAAATCGTCTTCGCGCGCGAGGTCGAAGTCCTGGCCGCAGTCGAAGGGAAGCACGGTCCAAGAATACAGTTAAAGAGTTGAAGGGTTAAAGTGTTAAAGGGTCCGCAAAAAAACAACACAGGCGGAAGCTTCGGCAGCGGTTAATAGGATTTGAGGACCCAGGCGGCGATGACCAGGCGCTGGATTTCGCTGGTGCCCTCGTAGATTTCCGTGATGCGCGCGTCGCGGTACATGCGCTCGACGGGGAACTCGCGGCTGTAGCCGTAGCCGCCATGGACCTGAATGGCTTTGTGCGTGACTCGTGTGGCCATTTCGCTGGCATAAAGTTTGGCGATGGCGGCGTCCATGGTGAAGCGCGCGCCGGTGTCCTGCTTCCACGCGGCCTTGCGCGTGAGCAGGCGCGCGGCGTCGATTTCCGTGGCCATGTCGGCGAGCATGAACTGAATCGCCTGGAACTGCGAAATGGGCCCGCCGAAGGCCATGCGCTCCTGCGAATATTTCAGCGCAGCATCAAACGCGCCTTGCGCGATGCCCACCGCCTGCGCGGCGATGCCGATGCGTCCGCCGTCCAGCGTGGCGAGTGCAACCTTGTAGCCTTCGCCATCGTTTCCCAGGCGATTCGCCGCGGGGACTTCGCATTCCGTGAAAGACAGCTCTACGCAGGCCGTGGCGCTGATGCCGAGCTTTTTTTCTTCCTTGCCGACGGCAAAGCCCGGCGTTCCCTTCTCCACGACCAGCGCGGTGATTCCCTTCTCCCCTTTTTCAGGATGAGTGTTCACGAAGAGAATGCAGGCATCGGCGACGCCGCCGCAGGTGATCCACGCCTTCGTGCCGTTGACCACGTAGCGGTCGCCCTTGAGCACGGCTTTGGTGGCGAGGGCCGCGGCGTTGGAGCCGGCCTGCGGCTCGGTAAGCGCGAAGCAGCCGATTTTTTCGCCGCGCAGAAACGGCGCGAGAAATTTCTTCTTCTGCTCCTCGGTACCCGAGCGCTGGATGGGGTCGCAAAAAAGAGAATTTTGAACGGAGAGAATTGCGCCGGTGGAGGCGCAGGCGCGGGAAATCTCTTCGATGACAATGGTGTAGCCGACGTGGTCGAAGCCGGCGCCGCCAATTTCGTCGGGAAACGCAACGCCGGTGAGGCCGAGCTCGGCGGCCTTGCGAAAGGTTTCCATCGGAAAGTGGCAGGTCTCGTCGATTTCGCGAGCGTGCGGTTTTACTTCCGCCTGGGCAAACTCGCGGACGGTATTCTGCAGAATTTTCTGTTCATCGGTAAGATCGAGATGCACGTGGCGACTCCGTGACGGGCCCTGCACTGTGGAGCGCAGAGCGGGGCGGCGATGCCCGAAAGCAAAACGAATTCTACGGCAATTGGAGGAAAAAACCAAAGCGGAACGCAGTCCGGTTTTCGGACTCCGGTGGAGTCCACCGGACTCCTGACACCGGAGATGAACGCAGATATGGAGGGATTCTTCGCTTCGCTCAGAATGACAAGCGAGGCTACTTGGCGAGAGCTGTATGGAGTTTCTGATAAGTCGTGGAGAGGTCTTCGGGCTGGACGCGCGTTTCGGCGGTCGCGGTCATGAAGTTGGAGTCGCCGGCCCAGCGCGGCAAAACGTGGAGGTGGAGATGCCCGGTGACGCCAGCGCCGGCGCAACGACCGAGGTTCATGCCGAGGTTGTAGCCGTCGGGCTTGTAGGCGGAAGCGAGGGCAAGCTGCACGCGCCGGGCGAGCTGCATCATCTCGGAAAGAGTTTCAGCGTCGCAGGCGGAAAGGTCCGCCATGTGCGCGAAGGGCACAATCATCACGTGGCCAGAGGTGTAAGGAAAGCGGTTGAGGACGACAAAGTTTTTTGCACCGCGAAGAACGATGAGGGCCTTGGGGTCGTCGCCAATGGCCAGGAGGTCGCAGAAAATGCAGCGGTCATTCTTGGCAGCATCGGTGACGTAGGCGAAACGCCAAGGAGTAAAAAGGTAGTCCATCGCGATGGGGTGGCCCCGCTAGCTGGAAGCAGGATCCGCGGGAGCAGCGGCGGCATGCGCGCCGGAGGAGTTGACGAAGTCCTTCAGCTCCTTGCTGGGCTTGAAGAAGGGAATGCGCTTGGGCGGCACTTCGACGCGCGCGCCGGTCTTGGGGTTGCGGCCGATGCGTCCCTGTCGCTGCCGTGTGCGGAAGCTGCCAAAGCCGCGGATTTCGATTTTGTCGCCGGTTTGCAGGGCTTTGATGATCTGCTCGAAAATCGTCTCCACGACGACTTCCGATTCCTTGCGAGGCAGGTCCGTGACCTTGGCAACCTCTTCCACTAGATCTGCTTTTGTCATGGTTGCATCGTTCATCGGCGCGCTCTCCATTAAGATGGCGATGGGATCCCGGGCTACCCTGCGCGGTATAAAGAGCAACCACGCTGCAGCGGCAGGGGATCACCCCTGCGCGCTTGCCTGTCAATATCACCAAACCGGCGGAAAGGTAAGTACTTTTTTTTGAGCGGCCCAGGCGAGAGGGAAAACTCGCAAGGCACTGCCTGCGCCACTCACCAAGCGGCCCAGCCGCTCAGGATGAGGAATCGCGCTTGGCCCAGAAAATGTCACCCAGCGTAGCTGTGGATGACCCTTTCGAAGACCGATACTGAGCAATCTCGTTGCGCTCCGCCTGTTTCTGCGCGCCACGATAGCTCAGGCCAATTTTGTGCTGATTGTGGTCGAGCTTAATGATTTTGAAATCGTATTCCTGGCCGACATCGAGCTGCACGCCGGATTTTGCCACCATGCCGCGCGGCCCGCTTTCGCGGTCGGCGCGCGGACGCCGCTCCTCGATCTCCGACACATGGCAGAGCGCTTCGATTCCTTCCGCAAGCTCCACAAAGACTCCGAAGGTGGTGCTGCGGGCCACCTTGCCGCGGACCAGGTCGTTCACCTTGTGCGCCTCGAACCAATTGGACCAGATATCGTTCAACTGCTTCAGGCCGAGCGAGAGGCGGCGATTCGCGGAATCAATTTTGAGAACGCGAGCTTCGACGGTATCGCCCTTCTTCAAGACTTCGCTGGGGTGCTTGATGCGCTGGGTCCAACTGATGTCGCTGACGTGGATCAGGCCGTCAATGCCCTCTTCGATTTCCACAAACGCGCCGAAATCGGTGAGGTTGCGAATCTTGCCGCTGACCGTGGCACCGATAGGATATTTTCCCGAAAGCGAATTCCAGGGATCCGGCTGCAACTGCTTGAAGCCAAGCGAAACGCGGCGCTGGTCCGGCTTCAGGTCGAGCACGAGGACTTCGACCTCGTCGCCGACCTTGACGATTTTCGAAGGATGCTTCATGCGCTTGGACCAGGACATCTCACTGACGTGCACCAGGCCCTCGACGCCGGGCTCGAGCTCGACAAAAGCGCCGTAGTCGGTGACTCCCATGACCTTGCCGCTCACGCGAGAGCCGACCGGGAAGCGTTCCGCAAGTCCCTCCCAGGGATCGGGCATCAGTTGCTTGTGCCCGAGAGAGACGCGCAGCTTCTCCTTGTCGAACTTCAGCACCTTGACTTCGATTTCCTGGCCGGGCTGGACGAGTTCAGACGGCTTGGTGATGCGGCCCCAGGAAAGATCGGTGACGTGGAGCAAGCCGTCCAGGCCGCCGAGATCGACGAACACTCCATAGTCGGTGAGGTTTTTTACTTTGCCCACCATCACCGTGCCTTCGGTGAGGGACTCCAGCAGGTGCTCGCGCAGGGCTTTCAAATCTTCTTCGAGAATAATCCGCCGGCTGACCACGACGTTGCCGCGCTTGCGGTTCATCTTCAGCACGCGGACCTGGACGTCCTGGCCTTTCCAGGAGTCGAGTTCGTGGATGGGATGCACATCCACCTGCGAAGCCGGCAGGAACGCGCGAATCCCGACATCCACCACCAGACCGCCCTTGATGCGGTCCACCACCTTGCCGGTCAGCGTGACGCGTGTGTGATAGGACTTCTCAATATTTTCCCACGCCTTGCGACGGCGCGCGCGAAGATAAGAGAGAACACGGTAGTGTTCCTTGTGCTCGCTGAGAACTTGAACATAGACCTTCTGGTCCGGGAGCAGCGTGATGGCCCCTTCGGATTCGGCAAACTCCTGAGCGGGGATGAGACCCTCCGACTTGGCGCCGAAGTCCACCACGACGCCGAGGTCGTTGATTGCGACCACGGTGCCTTCCACGAACTCGCCGCCTGTGGAAGCGTCCTCGTGAGCGGCCATTTGGTCCATCAGCTCGCTCATGCCTTCCGCGGACGATTCGTCCGTTGCAGGCTCGCCGCCTTCGGTAGACGGTTCTCCAGTTGCGGCCGGGACGTCCTCCGCCGGAGCGCCGGATTCAGCGGAAATCCCCGCCGGGGATTCGCCTGGCGGAGAATCCGGAGTTGTTGCGGAAACCTCAAGGGGAGCAGATTCAGTCCCGAGGTCTCGGGACGGTTGAGGAGTTTCCTCGGGCAAATCCGCCCGATAATCAGGTTCGGCTTCGGCTGCGCTGGCAGCGGAAAGCGTGGTTGGTTGGTTGTCGGTTTCGGGTGACATCAGAACAGCCTCCCAGGGGCAGTTTGCCCTGCTCGCTAGAAAGTTTCCCTCGAATTCTCCCTACCAAGGGGGTGTGAGCAAGGAAGGGATTGCAGCGCGCTACACCACGCTGCATCGATTGGGATGATACCCGGCCCTCATAAGGTTGTCAATCAAAGTGGAGGCGGAAGGCCGCGGCAGGCCTACGAGCGAAGGCGGCCGGCCTGGCGGATGACTTTGCGGTAGTCGCGGGCGAAAATTTCCACGGTGCGGCACATTTCATAGAGGCGGGAACGGATGCGCTGGCCCACGCGGTCGGCGAGCGTGTCTTCCGTGTTCACCACGGCTTCGCCGGAGGGCAGCACGGAGCGGGCGCGCTGCGCGCTTTCGCCGTCGAGATAGTTGGTGGTGATGAGCGTGATGCGTTTCTCGTTGTAGCGCGAGTTGAGGATGTGGCCGACGGTCTCCAGCGCCCACGCGGAAGGCTTGCTGGCGCCCAAATCGTCGAGGAGAAGAAGCTCGGCCTTGAGCACAGGCTCGAGCACGCTCATTTCCGTGCTCTGATTGACGGGATTGTAGCTGGCCTGAATTTCTTTCAGCAGCTCGCGGTAGTCGTAGAACAGGCCTTCGTGGCCGCGAAGGACGAGTTCTTTGAACGCCGCGACCGCGAGGTGCGTCTTCCCTACCCCGCAGGGCCCCATGAGCAACAGACCCTGCTCTTCCACCTGAGGATAGTTGCGTACGAAGCCCTGCACGAGGAGGCGAGCTTGCTCCAGGCTGCGGTCCCAGGCCGCGCCGCCGGATTCAGACGAATAAATATCCACATCGAAGTTGGAAAGATCGCAGTGCTCGTAGCGCTTGGGGACGCGGGCGCGCTCGAGCAGGCGCGTGTCGCGGTCCGGCGCGGAACACTCGCAGCGCACGGCAACGCGGGCGGAACTCTCGGGGCCGTCCGCGGGAACCAGCCGCCAGCCGGTGCCGCTGCATTGAGGGCAATCTGCCTGCGCCATACGGACAGGATAGGCGGGACGTCGGACGCGCGCAAGCGGAGCCGGGTGTGGAAAGCAGGTGAGATTGTGGAAAGCGCTTTTTGTGGAGTGCGGCGCGTAAGCGCCGCCTTGTTTGCGCGCAACTGACGTTGCGCGAAACGGGGCGGGACTCACGTCCCGCACTCCACATAGTTACCGGCGGAAGGGGACGATGGCAGTGCGGGAGCGGCGCGCCTGCGCGGCGGTTTGGCTGATCAGCTCGTCCTGCACGAAGCGGATGAACTGTTGCATCTGCTCTTCCATCTGGCGCATTTTCTCGCGCATGTTGAGCACGATTTCGATGCCGGCCATATTGACGCCCATGTCGCGCGTCAGGGTAAGAATCACTTCGAGGCGCTCGAGGTCGGCATCCGTGTACAGGCGCGTGTTGCCCTGCGAGCGGGACGGCTTGAACAGCCCCACGCGCTCGTAGAGGCGCAGCGTCTGCGGGTGGATGCTGTACATCTCCGCGACGGCGCTGATCATGTAACCGGCGCGGGACTTTTTGTTCGCGCGGCGCGGCTTGGCTGGGCTTCGTTTGCGCATGGTTAGAGCGCGGCGCGGTCGAACAGTCCGCCGCGCGGGTCCTCCGGAGAAAGCTCACTCAATTTGCGAAGAAGCTCGCGGACGCGCTCGTCCACGGGGCGCGGCACCACTACTTGCACTTCGACATACAAATCGCCGCGGCGGCCGGCGGCGCGCGCGGAGCGCACGCCTTTTTCGCGCAGGCGGAATTTCTGGCCGCTATCGGTGCCCGGCGGAATGCGCAACAGCGCGCGGCCGTCAATGGTGGGCACTTCAATCTTCGCGCCCATGGCCGCTTCGGTGACGGTGATGGGTACGCTGCAATAGAGGTCGTCGCCGCGGCGCTCAAAGAACGGGTGCGGCTGCACGTTGGAAATAATGTAGAGATCGCCTGGCGGCCCGCCCATCAGGCCGGCTTCTCCGCGGCCGGGGACGCGCACGCGCGAACCGGTCTGCACTCCGGCGGGCAGGCGAACTTCCAGCACGTCGGCGCGGCGAACGCGGCCTTCACCGCCACACGCGCGGCAGATGTTGCGAAGGCGCCCGCTGCCGCCGCAGCGCGAGCAGGGCACGTTGAAGCGCATGCTGCCTACGCCCTTGCTGATTTGTCCGTGGCCGCCGCAGGATGGACACGGCTGCGCGGAAGCGGCGCCGACGGCACCCGAGCCGCGGCAGTCTGAACAAGTATCGAGCCGCGCGAAGCTGAGCTTCTTGACGACGCCGCGGACGGCCTCTCCGAAGGTGATGTCCACCTGGTACTCGAGATCAGAGCCGCGCTGCGGCTGCGCGGCTTGGTGCTCCGCTCCCACGCCGCGCATGAATTGGCTGAAGATGTCGCGGAAGCTGGCTCCGCCCGTGCCGCCAAAGTCGAAGCCGCCAAAATCGGAATGTACTTCTCCCTGCGGGACGCTGCCGGGAGGCGGCCCGCCGGCGTAGTTCTCCGAGTAGAAACCGAATTGATCGTACATCTGGCGCTTCTTGGGATCGGAGAGGACGTCGTAGGCTTCCTGAATCTGCTTGAACTTTTCTTCCGAGGATTTGTCGCCGGGATTCAAATCGGGATGAAACTTGCGCGCCAGCTTGCGATAGGACTGGCGAATTTCCTTCACCGGCGCGCGGCGAGGCACGCCGAGCAACTCGTAGTAATCCCGCTTGGATGTCGGTGGCATCGGTGATGACTGCCGGCGCTAGAGCTTGGCCCAGCGAGCGTTTAACTCGGCGAGCTCGTGCTGCTCGCGAGCGAGCTCTTCACGGCGGCGGCGCGCCTCCTCGGAACGCGTCCCCATCGAAGCTTCTTTCTGGTTGGCGCGTTCAATCCACTGATCAATCCATTTCAACTTTTCTTCGACGGACGCGGCATCGGAACGAAAACGCAGAGAGGCGCCGCTCATTTCCACCGAGCGCGGAGGAAATTCAGGCGGAAAGCCGCGCTGCGCATCGTAAAAAAGACGCTTCCAGTCGGCGCCCGGGATTTCGGACACGTTGACCTGGATCAAATAGACATTCTCGCGGACTTTCTGCACCGCCTGGGGCGGGCCCATCCGATGCACGCCATCCGTCATCGACCGCTCCGTGGCAACCTGCGGAAAACCCGCGGAGGTTGCCGCTACATTTAATTCGGCTTTTTCGATTCGTCCACGTCCACGTATTCCGCGTCGATTACATCGCCCTGCGGAGGAGGCTGCGCGGGACCCGGGCCCTCCTTCGGTGCGCCGCCCGGAGCTTCGCCGGCCGCGGCGGGCTGGGAACGGTACAGCACTTCGGCCATTTTGTGCGAAGCCTGCTCGAGTGCGGACGTGGCCGCCTTAATCTTGTCCAAGTTGCCGTCGGCGAGCGCCGTTTTGCACTGGGCCACGGCGTCCTCGATGGAGCGAATATCTCCTTCCGGCAGCTTTTCGCGGTTTTCGCGGAGAAGTTTTTCCACTTGATAGACGAGAGAATCGCAGCGGTTGCGCGTTTCTACTTCCTCCAGATGCTTGCGATCCTCGTCGGCGTGGGACTCCGCGTCGGTGCGCATGCGTTCGGCTTCGTCCTTGCTCAAGCCGGTGGACGCGGTGATGGTGATCTTCTGCTCCTTGTTGGTGGCCTTGTCCTTCGCGGAGACGTTCAGGATGCCGTTGGCGTCGATGTCGAACGTGACTTCGATCTGCGGCAGCCCGCGCGGCGCCAGAGGAATCCCCACGAGATGGAATTTACCAAGCGTACGGTTGTCGTGGGCAAACTTGCGCTCGCCCTGCAACACGTGGATCTCCACATCGGTCTGATTGTCCGCCGCCGTGGAGAAAACTTCCGCCTTGCGCGTGGGAATCGTGGTGTTGCGCTGGATCATCACCGTCATCACGCCGCCGAGCGTTTCCACGCCGAGCGAAAGCGGAGTGACGTCGAGCAGCAGGATGTCCTTCACTTCGCCGCCGAGCACGCCGCCCTGAATGGCGGCGCCCACGGCCACGACCTCGTCGGGGTTCACGCCGCGATGCGGCTCCTTGCCGCCGAAGAGCTGCTTGACGATGTCCTGCACGCGGGGAATGCGGGTGCAACCGCCGACGAGAACCACCTCATCAATTTTGTCGGGAGTGAGGCCTGCGTCGGAGAGCGCCTGCTTCACCGGGCCCACCGTGCGCTGGAGAATGTCTTCCATCAACTGCTCAAGCTTCGCGCGCGTCAGCTTCAGCTCGAGGTGCTTCGGGCCGGAGGCATCGCCGGTGATGAACGGCTCGGTGATGTCCGTTTCCACAAGCTGCGAAAGCTCGCACTTCGCCTTTTCCGCCGCCTTCTTCAAGCGCTGCAGGGCAAGGCGGTCTTTGGTCAGGTCAATGCCGTGCTCTTTCTTGAATTCCGCGGCAATCCAGTCCATCACCACCACGTCAATGTCGTCGCCGCCGAGGTGCGTGTCGCCGTTCGTGGATTTTACTTCCACCACGCCCTCGCCGACTTCCAGGATGGAAATGTCGAAAGTGCCGCCGCCAAGATCGTACACGGCGATGGTTTCGTCTTTCTTTTTGTCGAGGCCGTAGGCCAGCGCCGCGGCAGTCGGCTCGTTGATGATGCGCATCACTTCCAGCCCGGCAATTTCGCCGGCTTGCTTGGTGGCTTGCCGCTGGCTGTCGTTGAAGTATGCCGGCACGGTGATGACAGCTTTTGTCACCTTCTCGCCCAGAAAGTCTTCGGCGGCGGACTTCAGTTTTTGGAGAATCTGTGCGGAAATTTCCGGCGGGCTGTAGGCCTTGCCGCCGACTTCGACGCGCGCATCGTCGTGCGGGCCGCGAACCACTTTATAGGATAGGCGGCGAACTTCGTCGCCCACTTCGTCATAGCGCCGCCCCATGAAACGCTTGATGGAATAGATGGTGCGTTCCGGATCTTTCACGGCCTGGTTCTTGGCCAGTTGCCCCACCAGGCGTTCGCCCGATTTGAGCACTCCGATGACGGAAGGGGTGGTCCGCGCGCCTTCCTGGTTGGTGATGACGGTGGGCTCGCCACCCTGCATGACGGCGACGACGGAGTTGGTCGTGCCGAGGTCGATACCGATAATCTTGCTCATTGCGAAAACGCCTCCTCAAAGGTACGAAAGACTAAAAGCGACTTAAGCAGAGACACTATATACATTGAGTGTATCTTTGTCAAGTATTTTGATTGCCTGTACTAGACTGATTATACGTGTTTTAACTTGTGCCGCAGCGTACTTTCGGCTTGGCGCAAGCCAGTCGGGAAGGGTCCTGCGTTGCAGGCTGTGGCACCAAGCAGCGGCTGACGGTTAAGCAGCTTCCACCTTCTGCCATCCTTCTCGTTACCACGCTTTGGCTCTTTGTACGGGGAGTGAACCAGAGCCATGCTTTCGGCATCGAACAATGAGGGGGCTCAGGTTTTTTCTGGGCGAGACGCCCGCACGTGGGCCTCGGGTCATGTAGAATATGAAGATTCAGGACGAAGTCGAGACGGAGGAAAGAGTGACCACGGGATGGAGAGGGGTAAAGGTTTGCAGAATGTTTTGCTTCATGCTGCTCGCGTTCGCGGTGAGCGGCCATGCGGCTGCGCAGACGCCGGCGAAGAAGTCGGTCGTGGCAAAGGGCGCCGCGCCAATCGATATCACCGCGTTGAAGTCGCTGGGAACAAAAACGGCGCCGATTACGATGGAAGTGTTCAGCGATTTTCAGTGTCCCGCGTGCCGGGAACTCTATTTCCAAACGGTTCGTCCGGTGATTGACAACTATGTGTCTTCGGGCAAGGTGTACCTGATTCACCGCGACATGCCGCTGCCCATGCATCCGTATTCGCGCGAAGCAGCGCGGTATGCGAACGCGGCGGCGCGCGTGCGCAAAATGGAAAAAGTCGTGGTGGCGCTGTTTGACAAGCAGGCCAACTGGGCGGCGGACGGAAACGTGGACGGCGTGGTGGCCACGGCGCTCACGCGCGCGGAAATGAACCAGGTGCGAAAACTGGTGCGCGGCGGTACGCTGGACGCCGGCATCGACAAGGACGCGGCGCTGGGCACGCAATTTCGCGTGACGCAGACGCCGACGACAATCATTACGCACAAAGGAGTAACCTATCCCGTGGTTGGCGTGGTGTCCTATACCATGCTGAAAACTTTTCTCGAACAGTTGCTTAAACAATAGCCATGACGCGCTGGCTGATTTTTCTGGGGCGCGTGACGGTCGGATTCGTGTTGGTGTACGCGGCGTACTTGAAATTGCAGATGCCCTGGATCAGTTTTGCAGCGACCATCCAATCCTACAAGCTGCCGCTGCCGGACGAAGCCGTCATGTTCGCGGCCAGGACGATGCCGGGATTCGAAATGGCTTTGGGGGTCCTGCTACTCATTGGCGTGCAACTTCGCTGGGTGGCGGCGGCCGCGAGTCTGCTGTTGCTTACTTTTTTTGCCGTGCTGGTTCGATCTTACGCGCTGGGCATGAACATTGAGTGCGGCTGCTTCGGCCCGGGGGAACAACTGACCTGGAAGACGCTCCTGCGCGATGGATTTCTTGTGCTGGTATCGCTTGCGGTGACGGTCGGCGCATTTTTGACACGGCGAAAGACGGGCGCTGTGCCGTCGATGACACGCGAGCCGCAGCCCGCCGATGGGCGCACCGAGTAGAACTCCATGAAAAGCCTGGATGAATATTTGGAGCTCGCCGAGCGCGCGCACGGCCACATGTGTGCAGGACAAGTACTCGGGGTGCGGCTGGCCATGCTGGGGGTGCGCGAACTGGGGCTGGACCCGGTGAAGGACCGCAAGCGGCTGGTGACGTACGTGGAGATCGACCGCTGCATGACGGATGCGGTAGCGCTGGTGGCCAATTGCCGCCTGGGCAAGCGCGCGCTGAAATTTCTCGACTGGGGAAAAGTGGCGGCGACGTTTGTGGACTTGCAAACGCAGCGCGCCATTCGCGTGGTAGCGAAAGAAAGCGCCAAGCAAAAGGCGCGCGAGATGTTTCCGAATCTCGACAAAGAGCAGGGGCAACAAAAAGCCTATCGCGCGATGCCGGACGAAGAGATGTTTGAGAGGCAGTGGGTGCGCGTGGAAATCAAGCCGGAGGATTTGCCGGGATTCAAAGCACCGCGCGCGGTGTGCGCAGCGTGCGGCGAAGGAATCAATTTCAAGCGCGAAGTGGTGAAGGACGGCCGCACGCTCTGCCGCGCCTGCGCTGGGGAACGGTATTACGAACCGCTGCCCTGACAAAATGATTCGCCAGGATGCTACGCAGGATTTCCATTCCGTCAAGAATGCCGCACAAATCACCAGAAGAACACCCTTCAGCGAAGGCCAAATACGGTAGGATTACGCTCCGATGATGAACCTGCTCAAAGCCGCGGAGTGGCTGCCGGCGTGGTTGCGCGAGCACCCGCGGCTGGGGCGCATCGTGCTTGTGTTTTTGATTCTGTGCGCCATCGGCGGCGGTGCTGGCGCCGGATTCCTTTTCGTCTACTGGAGCGACCTGCCGGAAGTGCGCTCGCTGGAGGAATTTCGTCCCAACGTAGTCACCGAGTTGTACGCGGACGATGGGCAGCAGATCGGCACCTTTGCGTTGCAGCGGCGCGTTCTGCTCACCTACGACCAGATGCCGGCGGTGTTGAAGGACGCCGTGATTGTGACGGAGGACCAGCACTTTTTCGAGCACTGGGGGATCGATCTGCCGCGCGTGCTGCAAGCGGCGTGGCGCAACTTCCGGCACATGCGCACGGTGGAAGGCGCCAGCACCCTGACCATGCAGATCGCGGGCACTTTGTTCCTCGACCGCACCGACCGCAGTCCCCGCCGCAAAATTCAGGAAATGCTGCTGGCCATGCAAGTGGAGCGGCACTACTCGAAGCAGCAGATTTTCACGCTGTACGCCAACCAAATTTATCTCGCGCACGGAAATTACGGCTTTGCCGCGGCGTCGCAGTTTTATTTCAGCAAGCCGGTGAGGGAGCTCAGCTTGACCGAAGCCGCGATGTTGGCCGGCCTCGCCAAGGGCCCGGGCTATTCGCCCGTGCTATATCCGGCGCGTGCGCTCGCGCGACGCAACCTGGTGCTGCAACGGTTGGCAACGGAAAACAAAATCGACCGCGCGCAACTGCAGCAGGCCCTGCAGCAGCCGCTGGGACTGCGGCTGCAATATCCGCGGAATGATCTGGCGCCGTATTTCATCGAGGAAATCCGCAGATATCTGGAGCGCACCTACGGCACGGAAGCGGTGCACGAGCGCGGGCTGCGCGTGTACACCACGCTGAACGTGGCCATGCAGCGCGCGGCGAACCAGGCAGTGCGGGATGGCTTGCACGCTCACTCGCGGCGGCGCGGGTGGCGCGGCAAGCTGCCCAACGTGTTGCGCGACAACCTCGGCAAAGTGGAAAGTTACGAGGACGACGATTGGAAGCGGTCCCTGGAGAAGGGCGCCTATGTGGACGGGCTGGTCACCGCAGTGGACGACAAGGCGGCCACGGTGAAACTGGGGACGTACCGCGCGCTGGTGACCGCGCCGGACTTTGCCTGGACAGGGAGAAGGTCTCCGGCGCAACTATTTCGTGTGGGCGACCTCGGCGTCTTCCGCATCAAGGAAATTTCCGGCGGCATCGCGCGTGTGGACGTCGAGCAGAAGCCGGAGGCGCAAGGCGCGCTGGTGACCATCGACAATGCCTCGGGCGAGATTAAAGCGATGGTGGGCGGGTACAGTTTTGAAGAGTCGAAGTTCAACCGCGCCACACAAGCCATGCGGCAGGTGGGCAGTTCGTTCAAGCCGTACCTGTACACGGCGCTGATCGAAGAGGGTTACTCGCCGTTCGACACCATTTTGGACGAACCGTTTACGACGCTGAGCGGCGGGCAGGAGTACTCGCCGCAGAACTACGACGGAAAATTCGAAGGCGTGATCACGCTGCGGCGAGCACTAGCCGGATCGCGCAACGTTCCGGCCGTGAAGCTGGCCGAAAAGCTCGGCATTGACAAGGTGATTGATGTCGCGCGGCGCTTCGGCATTTCGAGCGCGCTGCCGCCGTATCTTCCGCTCGTTCTGGGCGCCGCGGAAATCACGCTGCTCGAACACACCTCGGCGTTCACGGCGTTTCCCAACGACGGCATCCGCATCGAACCGCACCTAGTCCGTCGGGTGGCGAGCTACGACGGAGCGGTGTTGGAAGAGGCGCGCCCCACAGTCCACGACGTGGTGCAGCCGGAAACCGCGCGCATGATGGTCGCCATGCTGCGCGATGCGGTGGAATTCGGCACGGGGGTGAAAGCCAAAGAGCTAGGTCGGCCGCTGGGCGGAAAGACCGGAACCACGAACGAATTTTCCGACGCGTGGTTCATGGGCTTTTCACCTTCGCTGACCACCGGCGTGTGGGTGGGCTACGACGACAACGCCATCTCGCTGGGGAACAAAGAAACCGGCGCGCGCGCGGCGCTGCCCATTTGGATGGACGAAATGAAGGCGGCGCTGGACGGCAAGCCCATCGAGGATTTCCCAAACGTCGAGCCGCTCTCCAAGCTGGCGCTGACCAAACAGGTGAAGGTGGACACGCCGGATACCGCGCCGACCGAGGACGAGGGCCGCGAACACCCGCCGGCAAAGACGCCGCCACCGCCTCCGGTCAAGCCGCCCGACAAGTCAACGGAAAACTCTGCAAACAAGCCCCCGCAGTAAGCAGTGAATGATTGCCGGCTCATGTAGCGGCGGGTTTCAGCCCGGCCATGAATTCCTTACAAGGTGGCTACTTACGAAAGTGATCCCACCCGAACGGCTTCAGCGGCACGGCGCGGCCGCCGGCGCCAACGAGAGAGATTTTTCTTTCTCGCGTAATTTCTCCGATGGGAGTCAAACGCACGCCGAGGTGTTGCGCGGGAATTTTCTTGGCCAGGCGGCGCGGAACCGTGAAGAGGAGTTCGTAATCGTCGCCGCCGTGAAGCGCGAACGCGAGTGGGTCAAAGCCGCGTGCACGGAGCATTGGAGGAACGGCAACAGCAGGAAGGCAATCCTGCCAGAGGCGCGCGCCGACGCGGCTCGATGCGCAGAGGCGAGCAAGATCCGTGGAGAGGCCGTCCGAGAGGTCGATCATCGCGGAAGCGACTTGGCGCGAAGAAAGAAATCTGCCGAGCGCGATGCGAATGGCAGGATAGCAGTGCTGCCGAAGTAGCGGCTTCCACCGCTTATGGCGGTGCAGGCCGCGGCGGATGAGTTGGAGTCCGAGTTGAGCGGCGCCCAGCGCACCGCTCACGTAAATCAAATCGCCAGGCCGCGCTGCGGAGCGGGTAAGCGCAGCGCCTCGGGCGATTTCACCGATGACCGTGATACTGATGGCGACTTTTGGCTGGCAGGAGGTGTCGCCGCCGGCGAGAAGCAGGCGGTACTCCCGGGCGGCGCGAGCCATTCCAGCCAGAAAACTTTCCAGCCATTTTCCCGTGCGGCGGACGGGAAGCGCCAGGGTCAGAAAAAAATAGCGCGGGACGGCTCCCATCGCGGCAAGGTCGCTGGTTGCGCGGGCGAGCGACTTATAGCCGACCGAGTCGGGAGAGTGCACTTCGGGAAGAAAATGGACGTTTTCGAGGAATGCATCACAGGTGACGACGAAATCCAATCCGCGCGCAGGAGAAATCAGGGCAGCATCATCGCCAATTCCCAGCCGGAGGCGGGACGAGGAAAGCACGGGGCGCCGCGGTCGCGAAGGAATCGCGCGCCGGATGCGATCAATCAGGCTCTGCTCGCCGTCCATTCGTGTCCCATAGGATTATTGCATAACGGGAAAAAACCGCTGAGATGTTTAGAAAATCCACATTTTGGAATATTTTTTGGTTGACTTAAGTTTGCGCCTGCCGTTAGACTCGCTTCGGTTTCGAACCAAAGCTCGCGGTTCAAACACGAAATAGCTGTGGCCGCTCGCAGGGTGAGCGGCTCCAGTCCCGCAAGAGCACTAGGCGACCTGGTGAGTGCATGAAGGCGAAGTTTTATACATTTTTGATTGCCTCGAGTAACGAAGGCCGCGTCCGACGTGTGCGCGTTCCCCATACCATTGTGCATCTGCTTTTCCTGCTAGCAGTTGTTGGGGGTGTGACGGTATTCGCGGCCATGACTTCCTACAGCCGCATGCTGTGGAAAGTGACGAATTACAACGAACTTCGCACCGAGAAGGCCACCCTCCAGAAGCAGTACACGCGCTTGCAGGCTGTAGTGACGGACACCAACCAGCGGCTTTCCTCTTTGCAGTCCCTGGCGACTGAAGTTGCCATGACCTACGGCATCATTCGCTTCCGCCAGACGCCCTTCGGCCTTTCGGGGGGACCCGAGGGACCGGATGCCAAGCACCAGAGGTCGCTCGACCAGTTTGATTTCCTGAAGAAGAATGCCACGGCAATTGCGCTGGCTTCCTCGGGCTTGCGTTTGATGCCCGGCAGCAGCCTGGCGGACCTCGCGTTCACGCCGTCGATGTGGCCGGTGCAGGGTCACATTACGGGGAGCTTCGGCGACCGGCTCGACCCGTTCAGTGGTGAAGGCGCCTTCCATGCGGGCGTGGATATTTCCTCGACATACGGCGACGCCGTGCGCTCTGCCGCCGACGGATTAGTCGTAGCGATGGAAACGCAGCCAGGATACGGCAACGTCATCGTGGTGGATCACGGCTTCGGAACCTCCACGTGGTATGGTCACCTTTCGGGGTTTTCCACACGCGTCGGCGCGCGGGTAAAGCGCGGCGAAGTCATCGGCTACGTGGGAACCAGCGGGCGGGCCTCCGGCCCGCACGTCCATTACGAAGTACGCGTATATGGCGCGCCGGTGAATCCCTGGCGCTACCTGCGCGGGACTTCGGCAGACTAACGCACTTTTTCGACCGGCATGCGCCGGCGTTTTTCCTTGCTTGAAGAATCCAGAACAACTGACTGGAGTCGAATTTTCCTTAGCGAGTTTTCGCGGGGGCAGAGCGCTCCGCACCGGGCGAAGCCGGGAAAACGAACGAATCGGCAGCAAGCTCGAAGCGCAATTGCACGCGCTGATCTTTTTGGATGAACTCGCCGTTGCGGAGAATGGCTTCCGCCAGCGCCGCGGCTTGTGGAGACAACTGGCTGCGCGTGCGGCTGTCGGCCAAAAGGAAGCGCGCAAGCAGACGCAACGTCTCGGCAGCGGTGGTGAGTTCGCGAGCAGCTTCCGCACTGATGCACTCGGCTTCGAGAGCAACCTTCAGGCTTTCACCATCGGGGCGCGCGCCGAGAGAGACCCAACGAACGTCGCGCAGCGCTTTTTTCAGATCGCGTGAGCGAAAACCGAAAACGGAGAAGTTCTCCAGCGACGCATCAACGCGCATGAGCACGATCAGCGCGGCGCCGGCCACGCGCAGAAAGCGGTCGCGTTGCTCGGGCGAGTGGTTTGGCGCCGAGCGCAGCGCAGTCGGATCCAATGTGGCAGAGTTCGCAAGTAAAATGCGGCCGGGCGCGAGAAACGTGAACGAAATAGTCTTCGCCGGCCGTCCGGACGAAACCACATAGACCTCTTCGCCGTTTCGCTTTTCCAATTTGCCGGAACGCAAAGCGAACGCAGTAATTTTCGCGCGGTCAAAACGGCCGTCGGCGATGGCCATCGTCGAAGCAGCCGTGGGGGTTGAACGAGTGGCAATCAGCGCGCGATCCAAGTCGCGTGAATAATCAAATCCCGTGGCACTTATGAATTCCCGATATTCAGCATCTTCACCGACCGCTGGAGCTAGTGCCAGCAACTGCGCGAAAAAAAGCGATCGGCGCAGCGCCGCGAGATCAACGTACACAAGTGATTCGGCTTCAGACGGCGAGAGAAGCAGCAACTCGGGGATAGCCGAAGCGGGGAAAGCTGGTTGCCGTTCGCGGAAATAGAAAACCAGAGAGGCGGCAACGACCAGGAGCACGACGAAAGAAAGTATGACTTTCTGTTTCATGGATGCGACAAACAAGTATAGGCGGGCGAGACGCAGTGGAGCAATGGAAGCCTCGGCGAAATCGGTGCGAAAACGGCTGAAAAAAGGCGTTATGGAAGGGTTAAAGTGGCTTCCACAGGGGTGGGGAATTTTCCACACCCCGGAGCAATTTGCTGATAGAATTACGTCTTGCAATTGAATGGCCCATATGGTAATTTTTCGAGGTTTGAGCAGGGCTGGCGTAGCTCAGTGGTAGAGCATCTGATTTGTAATCAGAGGGTCGTGGGTTCAAATCCCTCCGCCAGCTGAGATTGGAACGACGCGTCGTTGAGGTTGCGGAAGCCGGGTTCTTCGCGAAGAAAAACAAACGGCTTGGTGTCTCCCGAAGCATCGGGACGGCATGAGCTTTCTTTGTGTTGTTGATCTCCTGCGCGGGACGGGTGGGTGAGTGGTTAAAACCAGCAGACTGTAAATCTGCCGCTCCTTGCGGGCTACGGAGGTTCGAATCCTCCCCCGTCCACCAGCTCCTGCGATATGGACTGCTCCCGAATCATCGGGACTGAGGGAATCCTCTGGTAGTCCTGAAGTCGCCACGGCGACCATGAACGAAAAACAAACGGCCCCGCGCGGGCGGCGGAGTTGAGGGGAAGGAGTTTGAGCCTGGGTAGCTCAGTTGGTAGAGCGCGTCCTTGGTAAGGACGAGGTCACCGGTTCAATCCCGGTCCCAGGCTCCAGGATCCCGATTCGTCGGGAGGCGGAAATTGCGGGGGTAACTCAGTGGTAGAGTCTCGGCCTTCCAAGCCGATGGTCGCGGGTTCGAATCCCGTCCCCCGCTCCAGAGCGTGAGCAAGGCAGCAGCAGAAGTACAGAGCAAAGCAGTAACGCCGCGAAGTTTGAACAAAAAGGACAGCGAGCGATGGCCAAGGAAAAATTCGAACGCACAAAGCCGCACGTGAACATCGGCACGATCGGTCATATTGACCACGGCAAGACCACGTTGACCGCGGCGATTACCAAGGTGCTGGGCAAGACCAACCCGAAGG
>Ga0214473_10000050_pt1 | contig 161598 bp, 135 predicted proteins | sample RVTome_7_FD_203509 | JGI IMG/M metagenome (GOLD analysis project Ga0214473, IMG submission 203509) | Soil microbial communities from uranium-contaminated site in the Upper Colorado River Basin, Wyoming, United States - RVT98D197 | ecosystem: Environmental > Terrestrial > Soil > Contaminated >...
GTGCGTCACCCTTCCTCCCTGCCCCGAGCAAAGTCCACTATCTCATCGAGGCGCTTGCAGGCGTATCCGCTGCCGGTGATTTCCTTTAGCAGTTTCGGAAGCATCTGTAGCATAGGCTCGGGATAACGGGAACTGTCATGCAGAACAATGATGGAACCTGGCTCAAGTCCAGACAAGGTTCGACGTAACAACCGATCAGCCGCAATAGGGCGATAATCGCCGGGCATCAGACTCCACATGACGAGGCGGTATCCCAGGCGGGCGACCATCGAGGTCATACCTGGTCGGAAGTGCCCGAATGGCGGGCGGAACAGTTTGTGACAAGACCAGCCATTGGCAGTAATGATCCGCTCGGTACTCCCTATTTCTTTTTCGATGGCGTCGCGTGATGCCCAGCCCAATCTGCGATGTGAGAAGCCATGATTGGCAAGCACGTGACCTTCGGTCTGAGCTCGTGCGACAATGGCTTCGTTTTCGGCGATGCGGCTACCCACGAGAAAGAATGATGCCTTGACGTCGCTCTCCGCCAGGATATCCAGGACGCGGGGCGTGGTATTCGCATCGGGACCGTCATCAAACGTCAGGTAGGTTGATTTTTCGTCGGACGGTCCGCGCCAGAGGATGTTGGGAAACAGGTGTTCGATGACCTTTGGCGGTCGCAGGGGCATAGTTCTCGATTTGAAGCAATGTGCTGTCAGGCGAGGACACACCTAAGCGCTTAGGTCGCCTTACAGCACGTCAATTCGACCTACGAGGCGCACGGCAAGCCGCTGAGGGGGCTTACGCCTCTGCGCCTACGCGACTGGCGCCCGCGGACGTGCTCCGACGTCGTGCCCTCGTCCATTGCCAATGACGTAGGAAAAGTGAGGGCGGACGGCGTCCCAGGCGCCGGAAAAGGAGGTATAGACGTGAGTGGCGAAGTACTGGTACCAGCCGCAATTTTCTTCGCAGTCATCCACGAGTTTCCGGCGCTCGACCGCCGGTGGTGACTCCAGGAACTCCATCAGATCGATGTCCACCAGATTCACCGCTTTGTTCATCAAAGTCCGGCAGGGGTAGAACAGGTTTCCGTCGGCGTCGATGATGATGGAGGCGGTACTGCACCTGCCTTTCCGGTATTCCTTGAAGTAGTTTCGCGGAGTGATCACGGTATCTGGATATTGTCTTCGGAGCGCAAGCACCTGTGCCTCAAAGCGGTCGAAATCGGGGAAGTGGTTTGCAGTCTTTGTCAAATGCACGGCAGGCATGATCAGGATCTTGGAGCCAGCGGCATGGCAGATTTCGACCTTTTGGGGCAAGTCGGGAAGATCCTGGTCACGCACCACAGTCTGGACACAGACGCAGACAGGATATCTCACCAATTCCGGCAGGAGTTCGAACATCGCAAGATTGTCGTGCCCTTCGTCAATGGAGACATGGAAGAAATCGATGTACCGGATCAGTTCTCCTAATGGGTAATCGAGGAGATTCCGTTGGCTGGTGGTGAAGAGGACATAGTATGGCTGGCGACTGGCGAATTCCAGGAGTTCTGCAATGTCGTCACGCAGTAAGGGTTCGCCGCCTTCAAAGGACGTCACGAGGATACTGGAGCAACCAAGATTTGCCAGGATTTTTTTCAGCTTGTCGGTGGGCTCGTCGGGCGCGGGGAATTTCCAGACGTTGCAGAACGGGCATTGGAACTCGCAACGATCGGTGACTTTCAATGATGCGTAGAACGGATAGACGGCTCGACCGGCGAATTTGTTGGCAAGGACATATCTGGAGGTCTGGAACCACTTCCAGGCAGGGAGCTTCTTCATGGGGCATTTCGATCAGGGCACAGGACGCAAAGGCGCAAGGGACGCAAGTTATGGCTTTGTCGGGTTTCTTCGGAACCTGACCTGCACGCTAATCCGCAACAGGGATTTCGATCCCCCCTGCTTGTGCAGGGGGGATCGTAGCGCATGCTCATCTATGGCGTATTCGTGGCGCGGACGATATAGTATTTGCACATGCCAGACCCTTGTCCAGGCAAGACGACCGCAGGAACAGAAGTAGTCGTCTCCAGTGTGCCGAATGCGCCATGCGGATCAGTATCACTGTACACGTGGTATGCCGGAGCTCCGGTCAAAGACCACGACAGGTACACATTGCCGCCCATGACCAGTATGACGAGATCGTCCACACGTTCCAGGGGAATTTCACCAACCGGCGTGCCGATGATCTGGACGTCATCCAGATACCAGCCTTCGCGGGCGCCCCCATTATCCGAGCCGAACCGGAAGCGGAGACGGATGTCGCCCTCGTAGGATGACAGGTCAGCAGTCTCCTGTGTCCAGGCAAAGGCGCCGGAGAAGCAGTGCGTTCCACCCGGGAAGGGTCCGGTATAGGGATTTCCGCCTCCCGAAGTGTATCGGATGATCTTGTTAGTGCCGGGCGAGGTAGTCAACTGCAGCCAAGGACCGCCGTCAACCGATATGTCCACTACGCCTCCGTCGTACGCAGAATCGGGATAGGCGGCGGAGACTTCGGCATCGATCCAATGCCAGAAGGTCAGCTCGGCGTCGTTTCCAATCGTAATGGTAGGCGATGTCAAACCGCCGTCGGCATGGTTGGCATAGGTGCTGGCTCCGGTGTCGCCGAATTTCCAAGCATGGCTCGCACTATGATTCATTTCCGTGGAAACGTGCCATTGATCAGTCCAGCCTGGTGTGACGGCGGCATGAGTCCAGTCGCCTTGACCAGTTTCCATGTCGTCTGAGAAGATAATTCCCAATACATTGAAGGAGTAGGTTTCGGTCTGACCGACGTTAGAATTGGGAGACGCATCGGTGGCTTCGATGTAGTAGTACACCGTGGTTCCCGCCGGACGACCGGGGATGTTTCCGGTCCAGGTGTTTCCTGTAGTATTGGTCATGGGGACTGGAGTGAAGGTCGTCCCGTCGATGCCATGGTACAGAGCAGCGCTGGCGACACCGGAATAGTCAGTGATGGTAGCGGTAACCACGTAGGGACCGATTTGATCCAGCGTGTTGGGCAGCGGTGTATGGGATATCGCGGGGGGCCAGATATCGGGTCCGGAAGTCACTACCTGGATTTCGGCAGTGTAGGGCTCGATGTCATGACCGGTGATGATCAGATACAAGGTGCCGGGTGTGGTCAAGGACGAGATATCAAGGCTGACGCTGCCGGAACCATGGAGATAGGCGGTTTCAAAGAGGTTGTCTGCGGTTTCTGTCCGGGCGCAGACCAGTGCCCAGGTGGGAGTATTGGTCACCGAGACGGACAAGTTGGGTTCGCCGATCATCACAGTGGAGGGATGGGAGACCGACAGCACCACAGGCACATTGGTCCAGACGTCGAGAGACGGATCGCCCAAGAGATTGTACATCTCGAAATACCGGCGAATGGTGCTGGTATTGCCATAGTATTCGTACAGTTTGAGCTTACCATAGTCGAACATGCCAGCCACCCAGGTCAGGTTGTAGAGGTCTCCCGGGTTTTGGTTGTCGAACATCCCTTGATACATGCGTTTTTCCAGGATATCGTCCTCGTTCCAGTAAGAGGTGACCGAGGAACCATGGAATATCGCGGCGCCATGGTCATCGCGGATCCAGGTTTCCCCGAAGCATTCCGAAACGTTGAAGTTGCCGGTGAGGCAGGAGAAGGAATGTACCACGGGATATACCGTGTTGACGGAGTTGCGGATATCGCTCTGGTAGAAGACCGGACCATCCGCCCAATAGGTTTCGGCGCCATGACCGGAATAGGTCATGATGCTGCGACCGGCATTCAAGGCGGCGCTGACCTGGGCAGGAGTGGCGCCGTAGGTGTGGCAGTACAGCCTGTCGTACTGATAACCAAGCGGTATCAGGTAGTTGTTGATGACGTAATTGTGGGTGCCTTCACTGACCGTGTAGTTATCGTTGGAAGCCATGAAGGTAATCCACTTTTCCCAGGTGTCATTGCCGCTCCAGAGGACTTGCTCAAAGTTGTTCGTTTTGGTGATGATATAACCCAGTTGGGTGGGCGTGATGACCGCCCAACGCCCCAAGTACACGTCGGGGAAATAATCGCTGCCGGACAACATGGCATAATTTAAGTCCGTAGGCGGATTGTCCGGTCCAATACCTACCCAGCTTGGGATGTCTCCGCTGTCGCCGATAAGGAGCACATAGGTGGGCGGAATTGTCCAGGTGTTGTACGCGTTCTGAATGTAGGTTTTAATCTGAGTAGTCGTAGTGCCCGTAACCGCGGTGGAGACCAGAGTTACGTCGTAACCGACGCTGCTTTTCCAATCCATGAAGCCAAGCAGATTGGGATCGGATTCGTAGATGTCATCGCAGATAATCAGATAGCCAATGGGGAGATCCGGGATGTCGTCGATCTCGTCGCCGTTAAGGAATACTGGTCTGGCAACCTGTTGGAACGGCAGCGTGTTGTAGCGGCTTAACAAGGCATTCGTGGCGTTTTGGTCTGCGTCCGGGACACTGACTCTTAGGGTCAATCGGGACACGATGCGCAGTTCGTTGGTGACCGGATTATAGTCCACCGGATGTGCTTCGACCTGCACCAGGCGGTATCCGCGCAAGTAACCCGGTTCGCCAAGCGTGGCAGTTTGCGCAAATTGATAGGCATTTGCGGAATACACTCCGGAGTTGATGCGGAATTCAGCTCTCTCAAGGGCTCCGGGGATCTTCTCGACAGGCGCCTGCACCGGATACGCCGGAGCGGTGATGCCTTGTGATGACAAGGCGATTTCCATCGTCTGATCCGACAGAACGTCAACAATCGGACTTCCGCCTTCCGGAATCCACAACGTCAGGCGCACCACCGGCAATTCCGGCTTGCCGATGTCGGTGGTGATGCCGGCGCCATCGGCAGATATTCGAGTGAAGTTCCCTTGGGGTGTATCCACTTCCTGAGTCATGATTCCCGGGAAGACAATCGTGACGTCCACTGATGTCGACGTTCTATTTGTGACTGTTGCGGTCACAGGGGATTCCATGGTCGGTCCGTCGGCGCTGATCCAGACGGAACCAGCGGCGAGGGCGATCGAGCTACTGACGAGAAGCATCAGCCCGATCTTCGGCAACCTTGATTTCATCGTACTCCTCCTAACATGATAAGGTCTTCTCACATTGCCTATTCAGGATTGTGCAGTTCTTCACATACCAAACCATCATCAAAGCTTTTCAATATATGAAGAAATTCTCATTTTATCAAGAGGTTTTGATCGTGGCTAAGATTTTCTCCTGCCATGCGATGACACTCGGTCCCGGATACCTTGGCACCCGACATGACAGTGGATCCCAATATTCTCGGGAGATTTCACTTGATATTCTTTGGGAAAATTGCTATAATGCTGGTGATCCGAAGAACGCACGTGTAATCGACGGTGTAATTCTTTTTCGTCAGGAGAGTCCTTGAGAAGATTGGTTTCAGTCGGGGGCGTTGTCCTCTTCTTTCTCGGCTTTGGAACTGGTTGCCAGGGGAAGACGCCGCAAGGAGATGATGCATTCAGAGTCCGGCGGCTGGACATGGTGGCGACTCAGATTGTGGCTCGAGGGATCAGCGATTCTCTGGTGATTCGGGCGATGAGAACGGTCCCCCGGCACGAATTCGTTCCGGAGCGTCTTAGAATGCTGGCATACAGCGACGGTCCTCTGCCGATTGGGGAGGATCAGACGATTTCCCAACCGTATATTGTGGCATTCATGACGGAAGCACTGAAGCTCACGCCGCATGACAAGGTTCTGGAGATCGGTACCGGTTCGGGTTATCAGGCGGCGGTATTGGCGGAAATCGTGGACAGCGTGTTTACGATCGAGATTATCGAAAGCCTGGGGAAGAGCGCCGAATCGCGGCTCCAAGCCCTTGGATACGACAATATTTCTGTCCGGATCGGAGACGGCTATCAGGGGTGGCGAGAGAATGCACCGTTTGACGCCATTATCGTGACAGCGGCTCCGGATCACATCCCGCAGCCATTGATCGACCAGCTCAAGGTCGGCGGACGGCTAGTGATTCCGGTCGGTTCGGCGTTTCAGGAGCTGGTGCGCATCACGAAGACCCGGGAAGGCACAATCCAGGAGGATTTATTGCCGGTGAGATTCGTGCCCATGACAGGGGAAGCGGAGAGCCATTAGAGGCAAGTCAGGATCGCCGGGATGGTGACCTACATCCTGGATTCCCGCTTTCGCGGGAATGACACGTAGGTCACTCAGACACCATGAGACTACAGCACGACGGAAAGCACGCTCGCCACTGCTTATGATTGACATCCACACCCATCCTTCGCCGTGGCGGACGTCATGGCAATCCTTCAGACAGTTTGCACATCAAGCCTGGAAGAATAGGCTGCGGATTCTGGGGATCTGCGAACATGCGCCGCGGCAGAACCATCGAGTACCGTGGAGGTCGTTGTATTTCCACGAGATGGATTGGTATTTCCAAACCCTCGAAGAAATCCGGATGGAGTTCAATGGGGCGCTGGAAGTGCTGCGAGGACTGGAAATCGATTACCATGCGCCGATTTTGGGTATCATCGGACCGGTTTTGGACCGCTATCCGGTGGATTACGTGATGGGGGCGGTTCATTTCGTGGATGAGTGGGTGATCGACGATCCCGAGACACTAAAGCTCGAGCCCTATCGGCGATACTCAGCGGAAGACCTGGCGGAGATGTATCTGAGACGATTGGAGGAAGCCGCTCACAGCGGGATGTTCCAGGTCATGGCGCATGTGGACTATATGAAGAAATGCTGGGGCGCGATTGGCGGGAAACCGTCCAACTGGGACGCCAGGATCAGGGAAGTCGCCCGAGTATTCAAGGACACCGGAGTCACGGTGGAATTCAATACCCGGGGTTGGACGCTGCCGGCAGTGGGCGATGCCTATCCCAGCCGCGAATTCCTCGAGGCGTTGTTTGATATGGGGGTGCCGGTTACAGTTGGATCCGATGCCCACGAGGTTGAACGAGTGGGAGACAGCGTCGGGCGCGCTTTGCAGATTCTGTGGGAGATCGGTTATCGAGAGATTGTGGTTTTCCGGAATAGAGGGGCTGTCCATATTCCCTTGACGCAGGAACTGCTAACACCGGACGAGCATCATGGATGACAATGCAATAACTCGGTTGCGCTGGTGGTTGATTCCGCTGGTCATCTTCTATGTGGTGGTCGCTACTCTGATCCTGGTGCAGCTGGGCTCCACCCCATTTGTCAAGCTGCCCATCATCGACGCGGAGACCTACCATATCTGGGCAATTCAGATCATGCGAGGGCATCTAACGCCTCACGAACCGTTCTTCCTGAGTCCATTGTATCCAGTGCTGTTAGGTATCCTGTACCTGGTGACAGGACCTTCGCCGGCAGCGGCGATGGTAGTACAGATGTTCATGGGAGTGGGGATCCTCTGGATTCTGTACCAAACTGCGGCGCGGGCGTTCCGACCGTCGATCGCGATCATGGCGGTAATGATTCTGGTGGTGTACGGACCTTTCTACTATTTCGGGGATACGCTGCTGTCAGCGACTCTGATTCTATTCTTGAACACATTGCTCTTGTGGATGTTATGGACGAGGCACGATGATGCGAGATGGTGGATTTGGGTACTGATCGGAGTGATCGGCGGACTCTCGGCGTTGGCGCGACCCAATATTTTCATTTTTCTGGGTCTACTGTTCATCCCTCTGATGGCGTGGCAGGGCAGGTCCGGGTGGAAGAAATGGGGCATGGTCTGGATCGGAGTGGGAATTCTGGTGGCGCCGGTGGTTGTGCGCAACACTATCGTGGGGCGGGATTTCACCTGGACGACCACCACCGCGGGGATTAACATCTACATCGGGAATCATCTGCATTCGACCGGCACTTATACCGAGGCGCCGTTCGTGATGTCTGCGGATGCGCGCAATGAGGCGGACGGATACCGTTTGGAAGCCGAGAAACGCACCGGAAAATCGATGACGGCAGCCGCTGCATCGCAGTACTGGCTGGGGCAAACCATCAAGGACATTTTCGGACATCCGGTGCAATACCTGAGGCTCACGGGGCACAAGATTTTCCTGTTTTTCCACCGGGTAGAGGCGCCCACTAATATCAGCTACTACGGTGCTCGGGCACATTCACCACTCTTGCACTCTTTCGTAGTGGATATGGGATTACTGATGCCTTTGGCTCTGGGCGGACTGGTGATTTCACTCCGTCGAGCAAGGACGTACCTGGTATTCTATGTCTATGTTTTCAGTTACCTGCTCGCTAATTTATTATTTTTTGTGGCATCGGAATACCGATTTCCCGTGGTAGGGGTGCTAAGCATTTTCGGGGCGATGTTTTTGGTGGAGATCTTCCGATTATTCACAGAGCGTCGGTTCGGGTGGATCGCAGCGAGCGTGGTGGTGTATTTTGCGGCATTGGGATTGGCGAATCATCAGACGGAATTCACAAGGACTCTGGCGTCGCCGCGGATGGATTATTTCAATCTGGGGAGTACGTTGGTCAAGTGGGGGCATTCGCAGGAAGCAGGACTGCAGTTTCAGAAGGCATTGGCGGAGGATCCGGATTTTCAGGAAGCACATGTGCAGTTGGGGTGGTGCTATCTGGACATAGGAGAAACCGACCAGGCGGAAGAGGAATTTCGGAGGGCAAACGTCCCGATGCCACAGGTGACGGAATGGAGCCGCCGGGATTCACTGCTGCAGGAATCGGAGCGACAGTTGCAGGCGCGGGATTTCAAGGCGGCGCTTCGCACCATGGAGGAATGCGTGTCGGAATGGCAATCCCCTCCGTTCTGGATCTACCAGGATCTGGCGGATTTGTACCGATTGAACCAGGACTTTGTCAACGCGGACAAGTACGACCGCCTGGCGCAGATGTCCCGGAATATCAATTATTAGACGAAATGTGTTTAGAGCGGCGAAACATGGTATCAGAATGCGCACTTGGTTGTCGCAATTACTAGTTTTGACGAAATTCAACGGAAATATCGAGACGAGGTGGGAAAAAAGAGAAACAGCTGTAAGATTTCGCTTGACTTTTTGACAAAAAATGCTTACTATAGTTCTACAGGCAACTATAATGTAGCCTGCACCGAGACTCGCGATTGGGGAGTCGCTTTTCACACCAAACGTTTTTCTCTTGCAGCGCAGGCGCTGCGGCTATTCTCACGGACTCTTTTCGGGCTGAGGGTTCGCACTTCTGACATCATATACAGGATAACGGGGGGTAGTACTCCATCTCATCGATCAGGGGTTGTCATCTGATTGGTGTGTCCGATTTCTCCACGACCTGCTGATATTTGACAGGCTTTTTACGTCAAGATCGGGCAAAGCTTCGATTTTGCATATCAACCAATTGGTCAAAACTGAGTGAGATGAAAGGAGGTGAGCGAGGAAAAGCAGATTTAGGTGAGTGCGTTCATGCACTATGACAGGTTTCCATGACCTGTCGAAATCGTGCCCCTGGCGCGCGACTACTATAACTTCGCAGGGAAGAGATGTGTCATGACAGGGGCAGAAAACCTACTTACCGACTACATGGAGGAGAGAATGCGAAAATTTCTTTACTTGTTTCTTGCTGTAGCAGTGTTCAGTTGGGCTTATGCGGCGATCGCAGAGGTTCCGGCTGAGGTGCAAACATTGCTCGACAAGACAAACTCCGGCGTGCAGTTAACGCCGGCAGAGAAGGGAGTCATAGCGAACTATCTCGCTATGCAGAGTCCAGCCCCACCTTCAGGAGGAGGGACCGACTACGAATGGGGTCCCGACGGATTCGGCTATACGGCAGCTGATCCTGCTAATGGAGGTGAAGCGTTCAACTGGATTGACATCACCACAACGGGAACCGAGATTTGGGGAGGGACAACCCAGGACGACACCTGGTTATCAGGTATTCCGATGGGTATGACCTTCCCATTCTACGGCACCAACTACACCACCATTGACGTCAGTGCAAACGTGTTTATGTCATTCGGTGCTGTACTGCCGTCATACAACATGCCATTGCCGTCCACCTATCTGCGGATATGCCCGTGGAACCAGGATATGTACCATCGGATCTACTCGCGCTACTACTACCAAGCGTTCAACGCCAATATAGCCGATGTGGACACGTTCGTAATGTCCTTCCATGACGCGGACTACTACAGCGGTGGAGGCACTGCATTTAGCAAAACGTTGCAGGCGGTATTGTTCAGCGACGGCAGGGTCAAGTTCCAGTACGACTCCCTTTACATCATCAGTCCTGGAACCCCGACCAATGACCTTGGAATTGACGATGCCGGCGCATTCGGACTTTCGGTGGGCAGGAACGTGAGCGACGATTATGCCATCAGTTTCTATCCACCGCCAGCACCCGCGGGAATCTATTTGAGTAACCCAACGGTAAGTCCGGCTATCGGCAACACAGCCACCACGTTCACCTACTCGGTGCTATATAGGAACACCGCCGGTACAGCTCCCACTGTGAAGGACGTCTATATCGACGGGAGTCCGTTTGTCATGACTGACCCGGGCGGGAACTACGTGACGGGCGTGACCATGACCTATGCCACCACCCTTACGGCAGGCGTCCACAACTACTATTTCGATTTCGGCGATGGGACCTACACGAAGCGGGCTCCCCTGGTCGGAACGTTTAGTGGTCCAACGGTGTATGCTCCCTTCAGCGGCATTTACGACATTGGCGGCGGGGCGAACAATTTCCCGACTCCAATCGCTGCGGTGGCTGCTCTTTCCACAGCAGGCATGTCCGGTCCAGTGACCTTCGACATCTACACCGGGACGTACAATGGGCAGATCAACCTGCTGAACACGATTCCGGGACTCAGCGCCACCAACACCTTGACGTTCCGACCTGGTCCCGGACAGGCGCCGGTGATTACCTCGACGAGTGGTCATGGTTTCTACATCACGGGTGCGGACTACATCACCATCCGCGATCTGACCATCACGAACTGCTACTACAACGGTATCTACAACTACTACACCGGTACTGACTCGGCAGTCTTCAACCGGTTCATCAGCAACTACATCTATAACGTAGGTACCGGAGGCAGTTACTCTGGCATCAACCTGTACCGCTCGAACGATTGTGAGGTGATCGGTAACGAGATCCTGGGCGATAGTTATGGTCTTTATGTGTACTACTCGCGTCGGAACCTGATCGCCAACAACATGATTTACGGCACCTTGACTTACGGTATCTATGCCTACTACGGTGACTACAACAACTACTACCACAACACGTTGTATGTCGGTGCGGGCTCTGGTCTGTACAAGAGCTACGGGACGTACACCAACGTAGTGGACAACATCATCTACCAAGCCGGCACAGGCAGCACGCTGTATGCCTACTATTTGGTGGGCGCGCCGGCGACGTATTTCCTGACGTCGAACTACAACGACTTGTACGCTCCGACGGCGAATGTGGGATACTATACGGTGGCTCAAGCCACCCTGCTTAACTGGCAGACGGCGACCGGATTGGATGCCAATAGCATCAGCGCCAATCCCAACTTCTACAGCACGGTTGCGCCGTACAACTTCCACATTATCACGTATTTGCCCTCGCCGGTGGATAACGTGGGGACGCCGTTAGCGGCGGTCACCTCGGACTTTGATGGGGAGCCGAGAAGTGCGTTGGCACCGGACATCGGCGCAGACGAATTCACGTACATGGCATTGGATTACTGCGTCGATCTGACGCCAAGGAATATGACACAGCGAGTCGCTCCCACACAGTTCTACAACTACAGTTTCAATATTTTCAACTGTGGAACTACGAACGACACGTATAACCTGGCGTTGACCGTGACCGGTCAGCCGTGGCCTCATCAGATCCGTGACAACACGGGAACCACGATCATCGATTCCATCCAGGTGGCGGCGGGTGCGACGAACTCTTTCATCGTGCGAGTGCTCGTATCTGCAGGCGCAGCGCCCGGAGCTCAGAGTGTTGCTGAGGTGGTGGCGACTTCACGGTATGGCAGTTTCGACAACATCCTTACCGACACGTCTTTTGCCACAACTACCGCAACTTTGGGTGGAAACTATGACATCGGCGGCGGCGCCAACAACTTCGTGGATCTGGTCTCGGCTGCGACGGCACTCAACAGTTTTGGCGTGGGCTTGCCGGTGACTTTCAACATCTACACGGGCACGTTCAATGGGCAGGTGAACTTGACTAACACTATTCCGGGCATGGGCGCCTCGAATCCCATTACATTCCGTCCCGCGGCAGGGCAGTCACCGGTGGTTACTTCCACGAGCGGTCATGGCTTCTACATCACGGGAGCCGACTACATCACGATTCGCGGCTTGGAGATCTCGAACTGCTACTATAATGGTATCTACAACTACTATACCGGTACGGACTCTGCCAAGTTCAACCGGTTCATCGGCAATCACATTTACAATGTGGGAACCGGTAGCACCAACGCCGGAATCAACCTGTACTACTCGACGGACTGCGAAGTAACCGGCAACGAGATCCAGGGCGATTATTACGGACTGTATGTGTACTACGCCAGCCGTAACACGATTGCCAACAACATGATCTACGGTACCGGCATGTACGGCATCTACCTGTACTACGGGAACTACAACAACCTGTACTACAACTCGTTGTTGACGTCGACGACGTACGGATTGTACAAGGGGTATGGCAACTACACCAACGTCATCAACAACATTTTCTTCCAGAATGGCGCAGGCACCGTGTACGCCTACTACCTGTTAGGTGCACCGGCGACGTACTTCTTGACGTCGAACTACAACGACCTGTATGCCCCGACAGCGAATGTGGGGTACTACTTAGTGGCACAGGCGACGCTTGCTAACTGGCAGGCAGCAACTCTTGTTGATGCCAATAGCATCAGTGCGGACCCGGGATTCACGTCTCTGACAGACACCCCGAACCTGCACATCTATGTCATAATACCCTCGCCGGTTGATGGCGCGGCGACTCCGCTTGCCGCAGTCACTACTGACTTCGACGGTCAGGCTCGGAATGCCGTGACGCCCGACATCGGTGCGGACGAATTCACCTTCGTTGCTTACAACTACTGCGTGAACGTGGAGCCGGAATTCCGTGGCTCTTTTATTGAGCCGGGTGATTCGGTGACGTACTTGTTCACCGTCAACAATTGTGGTGTTCAGAACGACACCTATGACCTCACGGCGACAGTGACGGGAGACCTGTTCACTCACCGGATTATGGACAAGACTGCCAGTTCGGTGATCAGCACCATCGCAGTGAACGCAGGCGTGACGGATACCTTCCTGGTTCGGGTGAATACGGAAGGCTTCCTGCTTGGTGACACCAGCTTCTGCGAAGTCGTAGCACAGTCCGGGACTGTCCGCGACATTCTGCAGGATACCGTCAATACTCGGACGATCCTATCCGCCTGGGTGGAGATCAATCCGAATCTCGGCGGTTTGCCTGGCATCAATACCGGACTATTGGGCGACGACTCCAACCTGGGACCGTTCCCGATTGGGTTCCTTTTCCCGTACTACGATTGTGTGCAGTACAACAGCATCCGGGTATGTACCAATGGTTTCGCATCGTTCACTTCCACGTCTGCAACCTACACCAACGTCTGCATCCCAAGCCCGTCAGCGATTCTGAATCTTGTGGCGCCGTACTGGGATGACATGTACGTGGAAGGCGGCACCGACCATAGCGTGTGGTACTACTACGATGCTCCGCGCAATCGTTTCATCGTGGAGTGGGACCGGATACGAACTCTAAGCTATGGTGGTGTTTACACCTTTGAGTTGGTCCTGAACGCTGATGGCAGCATCAGATTCATGTACAAGGAAGTCACCCATGGGCTTATCAATGCCAGCACAGTAGGCATCCAGGATGGCGCTGGTGTGCGTGGTATTCAGTACACCTGCAACGGTTCTGGTCCGACCGAGCCGGTCACGGGTCTGATCATTGACATCCCGACCGTGTGCGAGGAATACTGCGTGTCCTTGACCCCGACCACCATGACATCTGTGGTCAGTGTGGGTGACTCCAACGACTACACGGTCAATATCGCCAACTGTGGATCGCAGAACGACACGTACGATCTGACAGTCGGTGTCACGGGTCAAGCGTGGCAGACGGAGATTTGGGACGCCCTGCTGACGAGCCAGATTGACTCGATCGTAGTGGCGGGCTTGAGTTCTTCGTCCTTCAAACTCCGGGTAGTTGTTCCGGGAGGTGCGTCTCAGGGTCAGAGCAGCACGGCAGCCATCGCGGCGGATTCCCGCTATGGCACGTTGCGCAACACCCTGACTGACACCTCGTGGGCGACTACTACGGCAGTGGTACCGATTACGCTGCCGTATTTTGAGAACTTCGACTTGACCAACGGCGGATATGCGGCGTCCGGCACCGCTTTGTGGGAATGGGGAATTCCGACAGCCGGACCAGGCTCTGCTTATTCTCCGCCCAATTGTTGGGGTACGATCCTCGCCGGCTTATATCCAAACAACGCCTGCGGGTATCTGACCACCCCGATCATCAATATGACAGCTCCTGCCACGCTCACGTTCCGGCACTGGTATGATACCGAGACCAACTGGGACTGGGGCTTGGTTCAGATCTCGACCGACGGCGGCGGCACCTGGGCTACGATCACCCCGGTGGGTGGTTATCCCGGGACTCCGCTGTACGGGAATGCATGCCTCCCGAACCAGCCTTCGTACATGGGCAACAGCGGCGGCTGGCTGCTGGCAACCTTCGATCTAAGCGTTTACACCGGAATGAATGTAATGCTTCGGTGGACGTTTGGTTCAGATGGCTCGGTGCAGTACCCGGGATGGTATGTTGACGACGTCGCAATCGCGCCGATGGAAGACTGGTGTGTGAACGTCGATCCCGAGACCCAGACCAGCGCGATGTCGGCTGGCGGATCAGTAGATTTCCCGATGAGCGCCACCAATTGCGGCGTCAATCAGGATGTTTACAGCCTGTCCGCTTTGAACGTTCCAACGGCTTGGACTGGTTCGTTCTTCGATGCGACCGGATTGGTTGCCATCGATTCAGTGGGACCGCTCAACAACATGCAGACCGCTGACTTCATCTTCCGTCTGACCAGTCCGGTGGGAGAGTTACCTGGCACTTATAGTGCGAACGCCATCGCGACGTCGCGCTATGGTTCCGTCCGGAATACTCTGGCGGACACGGTGCAGGTTCAAGCCATCCTGTGCGCGGTTTATCCACTTCCGTACTCGGAAGATTTCGAGTGGGCAGGTGCGGATCCTCCATGCTGGACGATCGTCGATGGCGGTTCCATGGTCAATGGTCCCGGGACCTGGCACGCCGAGCTCTACGATCCTGGGAATCCGACTCTGGGTTGGATGATGATCTCCGACTCCGATGCGGAAGGCAGCGCGAACACCCAGGATGAGCAGTTGATTTCTCCGACCCTCGACTGCACTGGAGTTCCGGTAGTGTTCCTGTCGTTCTGGCATCTGTTCGACTATCTGTCGGATGTGGCAGCCGTTGATATCAGCGTTGCTGGCGGCGTCTGGCAGAACATCGTGACGTACAGTGCCGACAACACTGGTACGATGGTGTATAACATTTCGGCGTGGGCAGCCAATCAGAGCGACATCCGGATCCGGTTCCACTACATTTCGGCATGGGGCTGGTGGTGGTTGGTCGATTCTGTGCGCGTGTACGAAGGCGTGTTGTGGGCGGATGCCGCAACGACATGTATTCGTGTGACTCCTCTTGGAACCGTGGTCAACGACGGCGCCAAGAAGATGACCGGAACCTCATACAACGTGTACGCCACGGTCGAAAATATGGGAACTGTGACCGGTAACATCACCGTGAATGCTATGGATGACCTGGGATGGGCATCCACCACTACCATATTCGGTATGGTTGGCGGAACCTGTCAGGAGGTCTTGTTCCCGCTGGCGTGGATCGGCGGCGGCGGTGGTGCAGGCAATACCATGACGGTATTCACCGTAATGGCAGGCGACACTATCCCCGGCAACAACACGGCGACCAAGAGCGTCACGGTGCCAGGCGCCGATGGCGACACCTTAATGGTTGATGATGGCACCAACACTTACGCCAATGCCTGGTACTACTACGACGTGATCAACGTCATGGCGACGGAATTCACGCCAACCTTGTATCCGGTTCAAATCAACTGGCTGTCTGCATGGATGATCGGTCCCGGCAGCGTCTACTGGCCTTGGCCTGATGCCACGACTGACCAGTGGTGGATCAGCATCTGGCTGGAAGATCCGATGAATCCTGGCTATCCTGCCGAACCGCCAGTTTGGACGGAGCATTGCATGTACTCATCCGGAGTTTTGGAAGGATGGGCATATGTGGCGCCGGACGAGCCGGTAATGGTCACCAGTGGTTCCTTCTGGATTGGTGTTCAGAATCCTGTCGTGATGTGCGCCTCGGTGGGACAGGAAGGTCTGGCAATGGACGCCGTATCTAACTTCCCATTGCAGGCGTGGGTGCGCGAAGCCGGCACCTGGATGAATCTGGATTACTACACGGGCGATGATCTGGTTCGCGCCAATGTTTCAGCCTCCCTGGAACCGGTTCTCGTGACGATACGGGCAATCGGCGCCAACGCGGTGCTGGATTGGGCGTCGGTTCCTGGTGCGGTGGAGTACAAGATCTACAAGGCTAGTGTGGTAGGCGGACCTTATGCACTGATTGATTCCACGTCTGGGACTCAGTACGTGGACGTTGGTGCGGTAGGTTCCGGACTCAAGAGCTTCTATTACGTGACCGCGGACAACGTGGCACGTGATTTTGCGGTATCGCAAGCTCCTGCTATCGGACCAGTCGCAGTGGATCGCGCCGCACAGGCTCCGAGCTATTGGGACCTGAGGAAGCAGAATTCCGGCAGACCTGCAGCCACATCGACAATTGGCTTGGGCTCTGTCCGTGAGACTTCAGTCTCCCGCAGTCCCAACACTTCCAGAGCCAAATAACCGTTAACCCCTAACACAAGAAACCCCGCCATTAGATGGTGGGGTTTTTTGTTATGCCCGGGTTCGATCGTTCGGGACTAAGAAATCGCGTGCTTAACGGAAGCTATCGGCTGGGGCAACAGTGCCCGGTGCGCCATGTAGGAGCTGCGCACAAGAGGACCGGATTCCACGTGGTGGAATCCCAGGGCGATGCCTCTCTGCTTCAAGGTGGCAAATTCTTCGGGGGTGACGAAGCGAAAGATTGGAATGTGTTTGGAAGTTGGTTGGAGGTATTGACCCAGCGTCAAGTTCTGACAGCCAGCATCTCGAAGATCAGCCATGACATCGAGTGCTTCCTCGAAGGTTTCTCCCAATCCGAGCATCAGTCCTGACTTGGCGATGACACCGGATTCGGCTGCCTGCTTGATAATTGCGATGGAGTGGGCATAGGCAGCGCCGGGACGAACGGTTTGGTATAGGCGGGGGACAGTTTCCAGATTATGATTCAACACGTCGGGGCGCTCATCCAAGACTTCCTGCAATGATTCTGGCTTGCCATCAAAATCTGGGATCAGGATTTCGATGGAGGCTTGGGGTAACCGCCGCCTTACCGCCCTGATGGTCTGGGCATAGTGAGGAGCGCCGCCGTCGGACAAGTCATCGCGGGTGACGGAGGTGATAACCACGTGTTTCAATCCGAGACGGAAGGCGGCTTCGGCGACACGGTTCGGCTCGTCAGGTTCAATAGGGTGTGGCGACCCTTTTGCCACAGCGCAGAAAGTGCAGCCACGGGTGCAGACGTCACCCAGGATTAGAAAGGTGGCGGTTCGCTCGCCCCAGCATTCTCCGAGATTGGGGCATCGGGCGCTCTGACAGACCGTGTGCAGACGCAAGTCCGACAGCAGCCGTCGGACTTCGGCGCTGGAATGCCCGTGCGGAAGCTGCATTTTCAGCCAAGGGGGGCGTCTGAGTTGTTTCGTGTGCTTTTCTATTGAGCCCATTCAAACAGTGTGGTTGGGTAACATATCGACACTATTGTGCTGCCATCTGCGGAGAGGTGGCAGCACAGATCAGGGGGCTGCCACGTGTGGACACGTGGCAACACAGACGAAGGCTGGATCCCGCATCAAGTGCGGGATGACAGTTCGTCTGCCGGTTAGTCCAATCTGAAGCCGCCGTGCTTCTTGATATGGGCGGTCAGACCGCCATCCGCCAGTATCCGCTGCATGGCGTCCGGCAGAGGCGGAAACGAGTAGGTCTCGTTCTTGGTCTGGTTGATCAACTTGCCGGCGCCAAGATTCAGCTCCAGTTGATCGCCTTCGTCGATCTTGTCCGTGTCAACCTGGATGGCGGGCAAGCCCACGTTGATGGAATTACGGAAGAAGATGCGGGCGAACGACTTCGCCACAACCGCCTGAGCGCCGGATATTCTGATGATCCGAGGGGCATGCTCTCGGCTGGAACCCAAGCCGAAGTTGCCGCCGCCCACGACGAAATCACCGGATTTCACATTGGGCGCGTAGTCCTGACGGGCGTCTTCCAGGCAGTGTTTTGCCAATTCCGGCAGATTAGATCTCAGATGGGCGAAGCGTCCCGGTGCGATCAAATCGGTGGAGATGTTGTCTCCGAATTTCCAGGCACGTCCAGTAGCCATTATATCACCTCCCGGGGATCGGCGATTTTCCCTGCCAGGGCGGATGCGGCACAGGTAGCCGGACTGGCGAGGTACACGAACGCCGTGGGATTACCCATGCGCCCCTTGAAATTGCGGTTTGCGGTGGAAAGGCAATGCTCATCGTCACCCAGAAGACCAGTCTGAGAACCCGGGCAGGGTCCGCAGCCCGGGGAGTTGATGGCGGCGCCAGCCTCCACCAGAGTTTCCATCACATCGGATTTCAGCATTTTTAGGAATACGGTGCGGGAACCCGGGGTCACCACAAGCCGGGTGCCGGGATGAGTTTTCTTGCCCTTCATGATGTCTGCCACGATTTTCAGGTCTTCGAAGCGACCATTGGTGCAGGTTCCGATGTATATTTGATTTAAGGGTCTGTCTTTGCAGTCGCTGTGATCGATGGGGCGGGTATTGTCCACGGTATGGGGGAATGACACCATCGGTTTCAGCTTGGAGGCATCAATCTTGATGGTCTTGACATACTGTGCATCAGGATCGGCGTCCAGGGGTTTCCAATCTTTGGCACGACCGTGCTCTTCCATATATTTGCGGGTGCTCCTGTCCGACGGGAATATGCCGCATTTGGCGCCAGCTTCCACCGCCATATTCGAGATCACCAGCCGTTCGTGGAAGGGCATATTGTCGATAGTGTCGCCGTGGAATTCCAGGGATTGGTACGTAGCGCCGTCGGCGCCGATAGTCCCGATCAAATGGAGAATCAAATCTTTGGCGTACACGCCTTTGGGAAATTTGCCGGTGACCTCCATTTTGATGGATTCCGGGACTCGAAGCCAGGTTTTCCCCAGAGCGGCTGCCACCGCGACATCGGTCGATCCCATGCCGGAAGTGAAGGCTCCGAAAGCGCCGCCCTGGCAAGTGTGAGAGTCGGCACCTACCGCGATGTCGCCAGGTTTGACAAAGTATTCCGAGGTGATGACATGGCACACGCCTTCACCCACATCGGAGAGTCTGGCGCCGGTTTCTCTGGCGAATGCTCGGATGCGGTTGTGATCGGTCGCCAGTTCTTTGGCAGACGAAGGCGAGGAGTGGTCAATGAAGAAAGCCACTTTCTTTGGGTCCTTCAGCTTCTTGATCCCCATTTCCTTAATCTGGACGATGGCAAGCGGACCAGTCCAATCCTGGAAATACGCCAGATCCACGTCCACGATCGCCAGTTCGCCGGGCACGACCTCTTTTCCAGCGTGACTGCCAATGATCTTTTCCACTAATGTTTTTCCCATGATCAGTCCTCATGATGGTTTATTCAGAGTAGGGTGCGCATATTTCTCGGAACATGTCACCTTATAGATGGATTGCCTCGCCCAAAGCCGCTGCAGTAGCTTCGGCGATGGATTCCGACAGAGTGGGATGAGCATGGATCGTGCGGAGGATGTCGTGATGAGTGGCTCCCAATGTTCCTGCCAATCCCATTTCGGCGATCATTTCGGTGGCGTCGGAACCTAAGATATGGGCTCCCAGCAATTTGCCTGATTTGGCATCGAAGATGACTTTGACGAAGCCTTCAGTCTCACCCGCTGCCTGAGCCTTTCCGGAAGCCAGGAACGGATACTGTCCAACTTTGACGTCGAATCCCGCTTCTTCGGCTTTTTGTTGGGTGTAGCCGTAGGATGCGACTTGAGGCTGGCAGTAGGTGCAGCCGGGGATGTAATTGTAATCTATGGGCTCGGGATTCAGACCAGCCAGTCGTTCGACACAGACGAGTCCTTCGGCGGATGCGATATGCGCCAGCCAAGGGGGTCCGATCACGTCGCCGATAGCGTATATACCCGGGACTGATGTCTGATACATGGTCTTGTCCACGGTAATCCAGCCGCGCTCAGTCTTCACACCGACCTTTTCCAGTCCGAGATCCTCGATGTTTCCTCGCACACCGATGGCAACCAGTGCCATATCGCCCTCCATCACGCGATTATCGTTTCCGACAACGACCGACACGACGACGCCTTGACCGGTGTGAGTCACCTTAGAGACCCTGGCGTTCACCAGGATATTCATGCCTAGTTTTCGATAGCGTTTTGCCAGCGTATCCGCGACCTCGCGATCTTCGATGGGCAGGATCTGAGGCATCATTTCCAGCAGGGTGACTTTGGTGCCAATGGTGTGGTAGAAGTAGGCGAATTCTATTCCGATAGCGCCAGCGCCGATAATGATCAAGTGCTCGGGCTGTTTGGGCAAGTTCATGGCGGTTCGGGCGGAGATGATTCGATCCTCGTCGAAATCGATGCCGGGTACGGAACGAGCTCGTGCGCCGGTAGCGATGATGATGTTCTTCGCACTCAGGTCGCGGGGCTCTGATCCAGTCTTCACTGCTACATGACCAGGTGCAGTCAAAGATGCCGTGCCCTCCATCCACTGGATGTTATTTTTCTTGAAGAGGTATTTGACTCCGGCGGACATGCGATTGGCTACTTTCCGGCTGCGCTCAATGACAGAGGCAAAGTCGATCTTAGGATCGGAGGCGGATATTCCATAATCGTCGGCATGTTTCAAGTGCTCGAATATCTCAGCGCTTTTCAAGAGGGCTTTGGTGGGGATGCATCCCCAGTTCAAACACACGCCGCCCAGTCTTTCGCGCTCGACGACCGCAACTTTCATTCTTAACTGTGCGGCACGGATGGCGGCGACATAGCCGCCGGGACCAGCGCCCAGAATCAACAGATCCAATGAGTTGTCAATGGACATATGTATCTCCAGGTGGGGAATGTCTTGAGATCCTTCACTTCGTTCAGGATGACAGGAAAAGAACTGCAGCGGCGTTGAACCACTCGTTCAACGTCATATCGGAGGCTGTCAGGTGGGGACACCTGACAGCACACCGCGCTTCACGGCGACCCCCCCCTTTTGTTCCCCCTGCAATAGCAGGGGGGAATGATCGCTGACGGGAGGCCCGTGCCACTGTGCCGATGCGAGATCCTTCGGTTCGTTCAGGATGACTTGAAAGAAATTCGCGGGTAACTGCACACGGAATATAGGAAATTTCCAGATATTGTCAAAGGGATTCTCAGGTGATTTCGCACTCATCCAGGTAGGCTTCGACCTCTTTGGCAGCCATGCAGCCGGTTCCAGCAGCGGTAACGGCTTGTCGATACCGTTTGTCCTGGACGTCTCCACAGGCGAACACACCGCGGATGGAGGTGCAGATGAAGCGGTCAGTGACGAGGTAGCCGCTGTTTTCGATTTCGAGTTGTCCGCGGAAGATATCGGTATTGGGGTGGTGACCGATGCCCATGAAGAAACCATCGATGGGCAGATCGGTGATTTCATTGGTTTTCACGTTCTTCAGACGGACTCCGGTCACGCGATTTTCGCCCAATACTTCGGTGACGATGGAATCCCAGATAATCTTAATTCTCTCGTTGCGGAATGCGCGTTTCTGCATGATTTTGGAAGCCCGGAGTTCGTCTCTACGGTGGATCATGTACACAGTGGTGGCGAATTTCGTCAGGTGGGTGGCTTCTTCGACGGCGGTGTCCCCACCACCAATCACTGCCACCACCTGACCCTTGAAGAAGAATCCGTCGCAAGTGGCACAGGCGCTTATGCCTTTTCCGCGGAGACGATCCACGGATTCGAGTTCCAACCACTTAGCGGTGGCGCCGGAAGCGATGACTACGGTGTGGGTACGTATCAGTCTTTCACCCACATTGATCTTGAAGGGTCTGACTGAGAAATCGACCGCAGTCACCTCGTCGGCTATGAATTCAGTGCCGAAACGTGCGGCTTGTGCTTTCATGGCATCCATCAGATCGGGTCCGGAGATTCCCTCCGGGAATCCGGGGAAATTCTCCACATCTGTGGTGATGGTCAGTTGTCCACCGGGTTGATTGCCCTCGACGAGCACAGGTTTGAGATCCGAGCGCGCCAGGTAGATTGCTGCCGTGAGTCCGGCGGGTCCGGAGCCAATGATTACGCATTTGACCGGCGTAGTATCGGTCATGGAATCCCTCGCATAAGATGTTCGATCGGCGATAGTAGTGCAGCGGGACTATTCAGCGCCTCGTCCCAGCACTACGACGGGAATGGTTTTGAGCAGGATCTTGAAGTCGAGCCAGAGGGACCAGTTGTCAATGTATTCCAGGTCCAATTTGACCCAGTCGTTGAAGTCATGGATATTGCTGCGACCGCGAATCTGCCACAAGCACGTCATGCCAGGTTTTACCGATAGTTTCCGGCGGTGCCAGCTTTCGAATTGCTCCAGTTCGCTGACGAGAGGCGGACGGGGTCCAACCAAACTCATATGACCTTTGAGTACGCTCCAGAGTTGCGGTAGTTCGTCCAGGCTAAACTTGCGGAGGACTTGACCGATGGGCGTGATGCGCGGGTCTTTCTTGATCTTGAAGACGATCCCGTTCATCTCGTTTTGATCCATGAGTTGCTTTTTCAATTCGTCAGCGTTCTGGACCATGGTGCGGAATTTATACCCCCTGAATCGCTTCTTGTTCAGCCCCACGACCTGCCAGCGATACAAGATGGGTCCCGGCGAGGTCACCTTAATAAGGATGGAAATCAGGATCATGACAGGCAGAAATGTCGTGAGAAGCACCAGCGATATCACGATGTCGAAGAAACGTTTGACCACGAGTTGCCATTCTTTCAAGGGGGTGGTGGAATAAGTCAGAATCGGCATTCCGTGGATGACTTCGGCCTGGACTTTGGAGATCAAGCCGCTGAAGAAATTGGAAACGATGACCGTCTTGACGCCTTCTTGTTCGCACAGGGCTAGCAGGTCCTGGATGTCCTCCAGAGCGTGAGACGGCAGGGCGAAGACGACTTCGTCGATAGCGCACTGGTGCATGATTCGCTGCATGTCTTTGGGCGTGCCCAGGACTTCCGCTCCACAGAATTTGGTTCCGACTTTTCGAGGGTCCTTGTCTATGAAGCCTATCAGGTCCAGGTCCCAATCCACGGATTGCCTGATGCGTTGGATGAATTCACGCGCCTGATTGCCCGCTCCTACGACCAGGACTGATTTCCGGTTGATTCCTTTGAGGCGCAGATATTCTGCAAGGTAGTGAGTGAAGCTCTTGCCCAGAGTCAGAAGGGTGGCATTCACCAACAGGAATATCACCAGGAGGGACCGAGGGGGAAGGTGGATTTTCAAGAGGTATCCGATGATCGCCAGGCTGACCGTTCCGAAGAAGAGCGTTCGGACGATGAGCTTCACCTCGTGTAGGAAGGAGGTGTACCGTTGACCGCGATAGGCATCCTGGACGTCGAAGATCAACCACCAAATCAGCACTATCAGCGACAGACTAACGTAATACTCCGACGGGTGGATTGCCTTACCGAAAGGCTGAATTGTACGGAGTTGTTCACGGATCGCAAACGAAGTCAGGAATGCGGTGACGGTCAATCCCACGTCCAGAACTTGAGCCAGGAATCGGAGATATACGCTCTGTTGCTTTTCCATGTGGCGGTTAACAATCCTTCACAAGCTCACTGCAAAGGGACAGAGAAGTCCTTCCCTAATTTTTGTTCGACAACTTTCCAGAAAAACTTAGGGTCTCGGATGAGATATCTTTTCCAGAGTCTGCCGGGTTCACGGGTCAGACGGAACAGCCATTCCAGTCCGATGTCAGTCATCCACCCCGGGGGCGATTTGACTCTTCCGGAAATAACGTCGAAAGTGCAACCGACGCCGAGAGCGACCGGGATTTCTGTTCTTGGGAGATAGCGGGCGATCCACTTCTCCTGTTTGGGCGCTCCCAGCGCCACAAGAAGGATGTCGGGGCGAGCCTTATGCAACTGATCCACGATGATTCGGTTCTCGTTTTCGTCATGCTCGAACCCGAAAGGAGGAGACAGAGTGCCGCATATCTTTAATCCAGGAAATTGGCGGACGAGCATTTCGGCGGCTTTTTCGGGAACGCCCGGCTCGCCTCCCATCAGGAACACTGATCGCCCTCTCTCACTGGCTTGCCGACAGAGGTGGACAGTGAGGATGCGACCTTTGACATTTTCCTTCAACGGTGTTCCCAGTACTCGCGAAGCATAGATGACCCCCATCCCGTCGGGAATAACTAAGGCAGACCGGTTGATAATGTCGAAGAATTCTCGATCTTGCTGCGCCTGGACAATGCAATCCACATTTGGGATACAGACCTGATGTTGACCGCCATCCGCGATGAGTTCATCAAGCCGAGTCAGGGCTTCCCGGGTAGTCACATTGTCGAGACGCACCCCCAGTATTCTGACTTCCGGCAACGTGGACAGACCGGCACCGGCCGGACGTCCTTGTTCGGACTGAGCGGCGCTAGGCACCACTGCCTCTGGGATTGCAGTGGGAGCAATTTGGAGAAATCTTGCTCTCGGTTCGATGGAAGTCTGTGATCGCATCGATGACCATATCCTGTTGCTCGCGGGTCAGTTCCGGATAGATCGGCAGCGCCAGCACTTCTTGTGTGGCGGTTTCCGCCGCCGGGAAATCGCCGGCATGATATCCAAGGTTCGCAAAGCAGGCTTGCAGATGAAGTGGCAGCGGATAATAGATGCCGCTTCCTATCCCGCGATCGGTCAGGAACTGGCGCAATCGGTCGCGCTGTCGGCATCGAATCACGTACTGATGATAGATGTGGGTGCTGTTTGGCAATTCCGACGGAGGAACGACGCCCGCGATGTTTTTCAATCGTGGGGTATAGTAATGGGCATTTTCGATGCGTCGGGAATTCCAGTCGTCCAGGTGTTTGAATTTTGCAAGCAGCACTGCAGCCTGGATCCCATCCATGCGACCGTTCATCCCCACGGTTCGATGTTGGTAGCGGGATTCTTCGCCGTGATTGCGGAGCTGCTTTAACCTCTCAGCCAGCGCCTGGTCGTTTGTCACCACCATGCCTCCGTCCCCGGCGCCTCCCAGATTCTTGGTGGGATAGAACGAGAAACAGGCTGCATGTCCAAATGATCCTGCCGGATTGCCATTTCGCCTGGCGCCGATTGCCTGTGCGGCGTCTTCAATGACATGGAGTTTGTGGCGGTGAGCGATATTCATGATGCGTTCCATCTCGGCGATTTGACCGTAGAGGTGCACGGGCATAATGGCTTTGGTTTTCGGACTGATGGCTGCTTCGATTTTTCCCGCGTTCAGGTTGAAAGTGTCCGGATTGATATCTACGAAGACGGGGTTGGCTCCGACCCGAACGATGGAACCTGCAGTGGCGAAAAAGGTGAAGGGGGTGGTGATGACTTCATCGCCGTGCCCAACGTCCAGCGCCATCAACGCCAGGAGCAGGGCGTCCGTGCCGGAAGATACGCCGATTCCGTGCCCCACCCCGCAGTAGCTTGCGACGGTCGCCTCAAGCTCCGCCACTTTGGGTCCCAGGATGTACTGTTGGGAATCCATGACCTCGGTCACGGATTGGAGAATCTCGCTTCTGACTGATTGATATCCGGCTTTCAGATCCTGCAAGGGGACTTTCACGGGACGTCTCTCGAATTAGCTGATAGTGCTTTCAGCGCCCTTCGCCGATTGGGAAGGTGGTCGAACGTAATCGACGCACGGATTCATCATTCCGCGATAGGCGCCGAAGATATAATCGCGATGCTGCGGTGTGATCAATTGATGGCAGGGCAGGGCAACCCAGCCTTCTTTCTCATCGATTTCTGCGGTTATTCCGAATTGGCGCAGCCGTTCCTGGATCGCGCGCGGAGGATACATTGGAAGCGCACGGAACAAGAACGCTGAAGGGATAGCGGTATCATCCAGCGGCAGCACCGGTTCCATGCCTACCAAGCGAAAGAGCTCATGGAATTCCGACCATAATTCCTTGCGGCGGGAGTTCAGTTGCGGTCGAGTATCCCAGTAGAGACCGAGCTGCTCGCGGACTTCGTTGCGTTTGTCCACATCCAGACAGGCGAATCGATCCCATACTTCCTGGTCTTCGTAGTACTTCCCCACCAGGAGGGCGCCGAATTGCATCGGGAAAATCCGGGTGAAGTCGAACACGGCGAAATCGCCGAAGGTTCCGATTCGCTGGGTTCCGACCAGGGAATCGAAGCTGTCCAGACATAACTCGATCACCGGAAGTCCGTGGTTCAGAGCTTGATCCAAGTGCTGATAGGGAATCCCAAAGCGGTGATGGATCAGGATCGCCCGAACATCCTTGTGCACTTTCTGAGTCCATTGGTAGTAGCCGTCCAATGCGTCTGTCACAGCGGGGGACGGCAATGATTCAGGGAGAGACGACAAGACAGCGACTCTGGCGCCGGGTTCTACGTCCAGAGCTTTGAGAGCCGAAAGAATCGCAAATTCGGCGCCGGGCAGGTAGGTGAATTCCGCACCCAAGAATTCGACGAGGGACGTATTGATGGGGAGCATGGGTCCTGCGGTCCAATGGAGATGCCCGGTATGGAAGGGGCGAAACGTGATCTTGGGTTGCATGTCCTCCGCCGGCGGACGGAAAATGATGGGATACGGATGGGTGCAGTACTTCTGGAAATAATGTTGCAGATCGCGCCGGAAAGACACGCCGACATCAAGGAATTCGTACTGGGACCCTTCGAATTGTTCCACGATGTGCCAGAACATGTGGGCATTAACCTCATGTTGCCTGCCCAGCTCGGAGGTGCCGCCGAAGTGGTAGAATAGAGTGTTCGGGGAAATCGGAGTGACGATTATTGCGCCAACCAGCTCGCCATTGATGTGAGCGACATACAACTTCTGATCATCTCGCAAGGATTTCGGCAGAGTCGCCGGATCGTACCAGACTCTCGCCATTAGCGATAAGTCGCGGCTTTCTTCCATGGTAACACCGGCACGCTTTGCTTTCCGGAAGCCTTGCTTGGCGCGGCTTCGCAAGAGTTGCAACGCTTGTTTTCGATTCAGGATCAAGGTTGATCCTTGCGTTACCCGATCTTTGCCAATATACTGAAGCATTGTACCTGTCTGGCTCGAAGATCTCGAACTTTGCCCTGATTCGGGAAATTCTACGGCGATATTCCAGCGCCTGGCACGGGAGCCGTCCGGATGGGGAGATAATTCACGATACCGGTGGCAGGATTTCCTTCGTCTCTGCCATCGTAGATCAGGTTTTCGATCGCATTCACATTTGATGTCCCCCACCAGTTGTTGGTGGCATCGACATCATGGGTGTTGACAGCAAGGCTGAGTTCAAGCAAATGCCCGCTGGTTCCGACGCCGGTGAGATTGTTGTAGTGGATCACGGGTTGAGAATATCCGCCCGTGATGGGTCTGATGTGGACGGCGACCGAGTCGGATTCTCTAATGATGTTGTATCGGAACGAGCCGAAGCTTGAGCCCGAGGCATGGATGCCGATCTCGCACAGTTCGATCAGATTTCTCTGGATAATCAGACTGTCCCCTGCACCCGGTATCACATCCTGGAGAAAGATGCCCTCCACACAGTTGGCGAACCAATTATCGTGGATATCGGGGAAAGAGCTAGTCGTGCAGGAGATGCCCGTATGGTCATCGTCGAAGAGACTATAGGCGATGGTGCCTGCATCGGAATAAGTGCATGCCAACCCTGTGACGCAGCTCACGAAGACGCAATTCATGGTTTGAAAGTTCGCAACATTGGAAATGGAAACGCCGGTTGAGGCGCAATTGCGAAATAGGGAACTATGGAGGGACATGTTCGAGCCGTTGCATAGCAATCCGATGGTTCCGCCGTCGAAGAGGTTAAATGCGACGCTATTCTGCTGCGTGCCTGAGGTTTGTAAGTTGACCTGATTCCAGCGAAAGTCGGTGTTGTTGCGGATCCAACGGACAAATTGATCGGGCTCGCCGACGGAGCTCAAAGTGCCTCGAACATCAATCTTGGTGTAGCCGCTGGGACCCGCGAATCGAATGACTGCGCCAGGCTCGATGGTCAAGGTCGCGCCTTCGGCGACTTGCACATCCTGGAGAATCCTGTAATGGTGTCCGGTTTGCCAGGTCGCATTTTCTGCGATCAGGGCGGGAGGTTCTTCTATCGGGTACAAGACCAGAGTGTCCGGTCTGGCTTCGTTGCCGTCGACATTGATTTCGAGCGCATATCGGAATCCGTAGCCGGAGTAATCGGCAACGACGTTGTAACTGCCGTTTCCGATATCCTGGAAAACGAACCGTCCGGTGGAGTTGGTGGTTACGGCTCGCAATTCGGTTTCAGCGCGATGATCAAACAGACACGATTGCGTCAGGGCGAAACCGAGTGCGGGATACTGTCTTAGCACGGAGGTCAATTGCGGATCAGGGTCAACCACGCGATAGAGTTTCACTGTGATACCGGAATGATCGGTTTGTCCTGACTTGACTGCAACACCTACAAGGTCGCCGGAGGTTGGTTCGTCCGAATTCGAGCATGACAGATTCGCAAGGATCACCATGCTCAATATCAGGCAGAGCAAGGCAGCACGACACCCCGCACAGGTCATATCAGTCCTCCCATTCCGCTTGTCCTGGATTGACAATGCTCATAAGTAACCAACCGTTATCGCGTCAGATACACAACGGTTGCCGATGCCGAGATCCAGAGAATCACATTCAGCAGAGTAGGCACATCACGAAACAGAAGCCTGGAAGGATCTCCGCCCTCGGTCTTCTTATAGATGAGATACAAGTAGCGAAAGACGCCGAAGATCACGAAGGGTACGGTTAGGAAAAGGTTTTTGGTATGATAGAGTTTCAGGGTATCTTCTGACATGGTATATAGGCAATAACTCATAATGGTGGCTGCGCAAACGACGCTGATGAGCTGGTCCAAGAAGCTGATGGAATAATGACCGAGAATCTGGCGATGCAAGGCGGCGTTGTTGTCCAGCATGACCATTTCGTGCCGTCTTTTTCCCAATACCAGGAACAAGGAGAGCAACAAAGCGCATAATGCCAGCCAGGAGGACAAGTAGAAATGGGGCATGAATTGTGAAAGCACGACCACCCCGCCTAACGCCCGCAGGACAAAGCCCATGGAAAGGAACAAGATATCCAGTATCACCACATGCTTGATGCCTATTGAATAGGCGAGGTTGATGATGAAGTACGCTGCTAACACCCAGCCATAAGCAGATTCAAGCAGGAATGCCCAGACCAACGCCAGGGCGGCGATCCCGAATCCATATGCCCAGGCGAATGAGACAGACACTTGACCGGAAGCCAGAGGTCGTTTGCTTTTTTCGGGATGGACCTTGTCGCCTTCCAGGTCAAGAATGTCGTTCAAAACATACACCGCGCCGGAGATGAGGCAGAACGCAGCGAACGCCTGGATGATCCTTGCCCAGACTTCCGGATTCTTCGCCATCTGAGTGGGGGAAAAGAGGACAGCGGCGAAGATGATCAGATTTTTCGTCCACTGATAGGGTCTGAGGATTCGGAGATACGGCATTTGATTGACTGGTGGTTTCGACTCAAGAGGCGGCGGAATGGGGTAACATACGACCAGGATTCAAGGTCTCGCCCAAAGCCGCCATCAAAGGTGCCATCAATTCATCGGGCACGAGGAAGTCGCCTTCACCGATGCCCAACTGCAATTTGGGTTTGCTGTCGCCATGGAAATCGGTGCCGCCGGTGACCAGCAGTTGATTCCGACTCGCGGACTCGAGGAGGATTTCAGTGAAAGACTGCGAATGGACCGGAGAATAGGCTTCGATGCCCAGTCCGCCCATTTCCGCAAACGACTTGACGACCTTCCCTATTTCCGCATTTGGATTAGCGAGGGGGATGAGACCCGGGTGCGCCAGGACCGGAATTCCATTGTCGGCACGGATCAATCGAATTGCATCCCTGATATCGAGGCGCTGGCGGTCCACGTAAGCAGGCGCGCCCTTTTTCAAGAATCGATCGAAGGCTTCCTGGGTGGACGAGACGGCGCCCATGTCCAACATGACCTGGGCAAAATGGGGGCGCCCGATCACCTGTCCTCCGGCACTGCGCACAACAACTTCATAGCTGATCGATATTCCCAGTTCCTGTAATCTTTTCGCAATCAACGGATTACGATGCTCACGGAACGATTGAATTTCTCCGACACGACCCGCCACGTTCGGAGGATCGGGACGGGAAAAGTAGCCCAGCAGATGGAGCGATCCCCAGGGCGCATTGACACTGAGCTCGATGCCGGGAATGACGCGGAAGTTGCGTGCTTTTCCTGCTTCTACTCCCTCTGACAAGCCGCCAAGAGTGTCATGGTCTGCGATCCCAAGCACGGAAACCCCTTTCTTGACGGCGAGTTCCACTAACTCGGATGGAGTGTATTTCCCATCGGAAGCGGTGGAATGACAGTGCAGATCAATCAATTATGACCTCTGGATACGGCTACACGTTGGGTTACACAAAGCTAACCCAACCTACCGGCTTGTTTGCCCCATCTTTATATTGTAATAAAATTTTCGGCAAAAAGCAACTGCAATCTGCATTTGTGTCGGGGACGACTGAGGCTGTCAGGTGAGGACATGACCTAAGCGCTTAAGTCGCCTGACAGCACGGCGGTTGGCTGGCAGACGAGGGCGTCTGCCAGCGGTCTAACTGCCGTCACACGCCCTCGTGTGACGAAGCCGTCCGTCGGATTACGGGCACGAGCCCTAACCTACTCCTGGATTGGCAGGATCTCGACCTCGCAGGGTGCCTGCTTTTTGAATGCTTCAGCGTCCTGCTTCGCGCCTACGATGTCGCCCCAATGCATGGGAATTACTTTCTTGGGCTTGATAAGCTCGACTGCTTTCAGCGCCTCGGGGGCATCCATGACATAGGTTCCCGATACCGGTATCAGAGCGATATCCGGGTGTATATCTTTCATTTCCGGGATGCAGTCCGTATCGCCGGTGTGGTAGATTCGGGTTCCGTCCAAGAGGAAGACAAAGCCGATCCATCCGCGGGATCTGGGGTGGAATTGCTTGGTGATATTGTAGGCTGGCACGGCTTGGATGTTGGCACCTTTGACGTCGATTTCGTCGCCGGGAGCCATTATCTTGATGCTGCCTTTCAGCTTGGCAGCGGTATCTTTTTCGGTAACGATTATGGTGGCAGGGGTGGAGATTTTCGCCACATCATCGGGCGAGCAATGGTCGTAGTGCTCATGGGTGATCAGGATTATGTCGGCTTTGGGAGGCGTTCCTTTTAGTTTCCAGGGATCGATGTAGAGGGTCAGACTGCCTTCAATCCTGAACGAAGCATGACCTAACCAGATGATTTTGGGGATCATATATACCTCCGTTCGAAGTTGAGAGTTCTCAGGATGGCGTCTTCTGAAGAAGCAATAGCAGATCGCGCACTACTTTGGCAGCAAGGATTTCCGATGCTCCGGTCGGGTCATAGTGGGGGGAAAGTTCGACCACGTCCATGCCCACAAATGCTACCGAGAGGCACTGCCTTAATAATGTCAGAAAGTCAAGATAGTTCCAACCTCCGGGTTCCGGAGTACCGATTCCGCCCATGACGCCTGGATCGAAGACGTCGAGGTCAACCGTCAGGTACGCCGGAGAATCGCCAATCCATTTGGAAATATCGATATCGGATGACCCCAGCGTGCCGTGGTTCTTTGCCAACTGCCATTCTTCTCTGGTGCCTGATCGGGCGCCTATTTGCAGGACATTTTCCCATCCGACGATGTTCACAATGCGCCGCATGACAGAGGCATGGCAAATCTCTTCGCCCAAATAGTGTTGGCGCAGATCAAGGTGAGCGTCCAATTGGATGACTTTCAGTGATGGCTGCCTCTTGTGCACCTCAGAAATGGCAGCGAGAGAGATGGTGTGTTCGCCGCCAAGACAGAATGGGATTTTGTCCTGGTCACAGATGGATGATACGGCATGCCGGATCAATTCAAGAGTCCGGGATTTGTCGCCCACTGGGAGTTCCAGGTCGCCTATATCTTCGAAGGGACTATCCTCGAGGTCACGGTCCAATTCAAGGCTATAGGTTTCCAAGCCGACGGAGGCTTGACGAATGGCGGAAGGCGCGAAACGAGCTCCGGGGCGGAAAGAGCTGGTGCCATCGTAGGGGCATCCCAGAATGACCGGGCATCCTTTCGGACCTCTGCGGACGGCGCTCAGGAACCGATAGTCCAGATAATCAGCCATTTAGCCATTCTCGAAACTGGGTTGGGAGTGCGAAGGCGGACTGGTGGATGTCCACATTGTAATATCTCAATGCCGATTCGATTAGTTTAGCACGCTGTATCGACCAGTCTTTCAAGGGATTCCGGGTCCTGGACCCTAAGGTGAATGTCCAGTATCCTGTGGGATAGGTGGGAATATTCGAACAGTAGATGGCGACGTGGGGAAATAACTTCTTGTATTTAAGATACATGCCACGGACATGGTTGGGACGCAGGTAGAAGGACTCGCTCTGAGCCACCACGACGCCGTCGGACGTCAGACAGTCTCGAAGATCCTGATAGAAAACGAGAGTGAATAAGCCCAAGGATGGTCCGATGGGATCCGTGGAATCGACAATCGCGACATCGAAGGTTTCGCCGGGATTCTTAACGTATTCGATGGCGTCGCGCACCAAGATTTCGACTTTGGGATCATCCAGAGCGCATGAGATTCCGGGGAAGAATTTGCGGGAAACGTTGATGACTTCCTCATCGATCTCGCAGAGGACGACTTTTTCCACTGACGGATGCCGCAGGATCTCGCGGACACTGCCTCCATCGCCGCCGCCTACCACCAGGACTTTTTTCGGATTCGGATGCAGACACATGGGGACGTGGACGATCATCTCGTGGTAGGCGCATTCATCGTAATCCGTCAACATCACCATGCCGTCGAGGAGCATCATTCTGCCGTATTCGTAGGTATCGACGATCAGTAGATCCTGGTAGGGAGTTCGAACTCGGTGCAGGGTTTCTCGGATCTTGAAGCCCAGCCTCAATCGGTCAGTCTGATATTCGGAACACCACAAGTCCATGTTTGTCTCCATCAATGCATGACACCGACAGTCACAATGCGCGATGGCACGGAATCAAAAATCCCGAAATCTGCTGCGCCATTCCGGGATCGACTTCCGTCCGATATATCGACAGGCTGACGAAAACTGTACTGCACCCTGGACGACTTCATCCCCTCATCATCACCCACCAATTTGGAAATCCCATAGCACCACGGCGGCAAAGATAGCTGCGATGGATTGGACTTTGACGTCCCGGGCGACGGAATGCACGGACATTTTCTTGATTCCTCGCCGTTCCATGGCTTCCTTCGCCATGGCGCAAGCGATGGCTTCGACATCGTCTTTTCGACCGTGGCTGGAATATTCCATGATCACTCCGGGGAGCGAGGGGTCGTCCGGTACGGCGGCAGCGACACCGGCTGCGATAATCTCTCCCGGGACATCGCTGTGCATGGAACCATAGGCGACCGGCAGGAAGATACCGGGCGGAACCGATACCGGATCGATCAAGCGCGCACCGGGTGGGATGATGCTGGACATCTTGATCAAGTTGGTGTCGCCGATTCCGGCGTCCAGCAAGGCGCCGTCAAAGGCATTCAGAGGAGTGTAACCTTCGGAGGCACCGGTGACCATGAAGAAAGATTTCGGCAGCAGATCGAACATCACACCGCCTTCTCCACGGATACAGGTTTGTGCCTGAGATCCTGTCTGTCCAGCACACCGCGTTTCAACTCTATCATGGAGACATGCTCCGCCTTGAGTTGGGTCTTCAGGTGTTGCATGGCGAGATCGGGGGAGATATCCTCGCCACAGGTGAACAGGTCTACGGCGGCGTAACCGAATTCGGGCCAGGTATGAATCGCCAGATGCGATTCCGCTATGACCACGACACCGGATATTCCGTGGGGATTAAACTCATGGAAAACATCGGTTACGATAGTGGCACCAGCAAGGATCGCGGCATCTCTAAGTGCGGTACGCAACAATTCTTTGTCATTCAAGCCGTTGGTGTCACAACCGTAGAATTCGACGAGCAGTTGACGTCCTAATGCGTTCATCAGTTCCCTCCTGTAGTCCGCCAGAAGGCGGATTCGGACTCGTCCGACGGATCGGACTTGCTTTCGAGAACGACGAGCGGGATAGCTCGATGGTTAGAAATGGGGCGGGCTGGTGATCCAGAGGATCACGGCATCGCGCTTCCATTTATTTTCAAGATAGTGTTTTTTTTCTGCTTCGAAATAGAAGCATTCCCCCTGGCTCACTTTGAAGCTGGAATTCCCCAGATGCAGGGCGATGCGACCCGAAAGGACAAAGCCGAATTCCTCGCCCTGGAAGGGATTAACGGTTGGCGTGCGCTCGCCATGAGTCAACGTGACCAACGCCGGTTCCATTCTGCGGTTGGTGGCGCCGGGGATCAACAACGAGAAGGACTTGACGCCCTTTTCTTCTATGTCGGAGCGATCGTCTTTGGCGAAGACAATTGGAGTGGTTTGCGCCGAGAAGAATTCCGTGATGCTGATATTCAAGGCAGCCAGGATGTCAAGGAACGAGTCGAGAGAAATGGAGGTACGGTCGCGTTCCAATTGGGATATGAAGCCTTTGGTAAGATCGGCTCGCTCGGCTAGATCTTCCTGTGTTAGATCGCTTGCCAATCTCAGGTCGCGAATTTTCGCCCCGATGTCCAATGGAAATATGCCTTATTTTTTAGGAATTTATGGGGGATTTTTCCGGTCGGAAGTCCCAGGTGAGGTTGCACTTTATTAAACTTTCAGGCACACAAAAAATTTACTGGCACAAATATAACAAGAAAAAGGACAATTGTCAAGTCCTTTTTGAAAAAACATCATGCAATTTTATTAGTAACAAAGAGTGAGATGATTTAGTTATTTAAACTCTCCGGTTGAATTAAACAGCACTCGACCCGAAATGCAGTTAGCAGTCTGCCGTTATACAGCGGGAATGCTGCCTCAGGATTTCGCCAGTGATTTGACTCGATTCAGGGTGGTATGGTGGGTACGAAATCGGACATGGAGCAGTCCGTCGCGCTGACTCATTTCCAGGACTTCGGCGAAGCGATAGAGTCTTGATATCAGTGCACCTTGCCCGATGGGAAGGGTCAAATCACCTTCCACATATTCGCGCAGGACGATTTCGGTCAGGCGTTGAGTCAGCTCATTCAGGCGAATTCCAAGGAGGGCGCTGATGGCGACTGCGGCGGGGTAATTGCTTCGCGCCCATTCCAGGGCTCCGTCCCTGATCTGATCCACTTTATTGAACACGAGCAGCCGGGGGCGGTCTTCCAGCCCCAGCTCGGTGAGCACGGTTCGCACTGTTTCCATCTGGTGGCGGAATTGGGGATGCGACAGATCGACCACGTGGATCAGGAGGTCGGCTTGAATCGTCTCCTCCAGGGTGGAACGGAATGAGGCGATCAGATGATGCGGCAACTTTCGAATGAAGCCAACGGTATCGGTCAGCAAAATGGAGGTTTGCGGGGTCAGCGCCAACTTGCGGGTGGTGGAATCCAGTGTGGCGAACAGGCGGTTCTCCACGAAGACTTCAGCGCCGGTCAGAGCATTTAGCAGAGTGGACTTGCCGGAATTCGTGTAACCCACGATGGCGGCGCGGAACTGGCTCTCACGCCTGAGTCTGCGGATTTGGCGGCTCTGGTCGATCTTGGTCAATTCTTTGTTGAGTCTAGAGATGCGTTCGCGCACCAGACGCCGGTCCACTTCGAGCTGGGTCTCTCCAGGACCGCGGACGCCGATTCCTCCCACTTGTCGGGACAGGTGCACCCACCGCCTGGTCAATCGGGGCAACAGGTAATTCAGTTGGGCTAATTCAACCTGGGTGCGGGCTTCACGACTGCGAGCTCGGCGGGCGAAAATGTCCAGGATGACGCCGGATCGATCCAGGATTTTGACATTGGTTTCTTGCTCGAGATTGCGAACTTGCGCCGGGGTCAGATCGTCATCAAAGATCATGGAATTGACGCTGCGAATCCGCACCTCCTGGCTCAACTCCTGTACTTTCCCCCTCCCGATGAAGGTGCCAGGATCGGGTTTTGCCAACCGTTGAGTGAACCGTCCGACGACGATCGCGCCGGCGGTATCGGCAAGCTGAGCCAGTTCATCCAGATGGTCATTGACTTCCCATTCGGAAACGCCGGGTTTCCGGAGGGCGACTAAGAGGACTCTTTCTTTCTGATTGGGCACTCACGGACCTTCTGTTGTATCGGAGATTGCAGCCAGAGGATCTTGTCGGGTTTCTGCGGAACCCGACCTACATAAGATTGCTTCGCCAAGCTCGCAATGACACCCCTTTTGGTTTCCCCCCAGATACCGGGGGGAAAGCCAATGCCACCCCCTTTTGTTCCCCCCTACTGCTGTAGGGGGGAAGAGGTTGTTGTCAGATTTCTTGCTGTTTGGCTTGCTCCCAGAATTTATCCATGACATCCAGATTTTTCTGATTCATGGTCATCGAAGCCTTTGCCATTTCCGATTCCACGAATTGGAATCTTCGGACGAATTTCATGATGGTTCCGCGAAGGGCGTCCTCGGGATTGACTCCCAGAAAGCGAGCGAGATTCACCACGGAAAACAGGAGGTCGCCTATTTCGTCCTCGATTTTCCGTCTGTCCGCGGATTCTGAGGCGACCCTCAATTCGTCCATTTCTTCGCCGAGTTTTTCCCAGACACCTTTGATGTCGGTCCATTCGAATCCGACGCCGGCGGCTTTTTCCTGGACGCGGAAAGCACGGTTCAGCGCCGGTTGCGAGGTGGGAACGCCGTGCAGGACTGATTTGTTGCCTTCGCTCAGTTTAATTTCTTCCCAGCGGTGCTTGACTTCTTCAGCGGTTCGAGCTTCGGCGTCGTCGAAGATATGAGGATGGCGCCGGATCAGTTTTTCATTGATTTTACGGGCGACAACGTCTATGTCAAAAGTGCCATGTTCCTTGGCGATCTGGGCGTGGAACACGATCTGGAGTAGGACATCACCGAGTTCGTCCGGCAGTTGCTCCCACTGACCGCTGTCGATCGTTTCCAACACTTCGTAGGTTTCCTCCAGGAGATACGGTCGGAGGCTTTCATGGGTTTGTTCTCGATCCCAGGGGCAGCCGCCTTCGCCGCGAAGTATCGCCATGATTTCTACCAGCCGTGCGAATTCATCGTGATTTGGCAATCGTCCTCCTGTTCTCGGGTTACAATCGTCCCTCGGGGCTCTATCGGTCAAGAGCCTCCAGCTCGGTATTCATAGGATCCAGCTTCCGCGTATCGTGCATAATCCACTGACCCGTCCGGGTGACATCGGGACAATCGTCAGCAACTCTCAATTCCTCAAGTATTTCAGCGACGGTCGCCAGGGGTCCGGGCTTCACGACAGTTATCAGCAGCGAATCGTCTTCCATCCTTAGGTCGCCGATCGAGGGTCGAATGTCAACCACTTTCTCTTCCCGGTCAGCATGGTCGTCGGATCGGGACCGGGTCACGGAGATTTCCTTGCGCTGCAGGAGTTCCTGGCGCCGAATCACGAGATCAGGGATCGGCTGACCAAAGGTCACTCTGTACTCCCAGCAACCAATCGTCTTGTCCAGCGATCCTGCGGATTTGTCGACGGTTCGGATTTCGAGGATTCTGATACCATCTGGCAAGACGTTGGAAAGCCGCTTTTCTATTTGATCGACGTCGGCAGTGCCCAGACGGACGTCCAGATATTCGGCTTCGGACGCGATCCCGACCGGTCTGGGGGGACTGAAGGACAAGCGTGGTCGCGACCGAAAGCCTTCGGAAAATTGGACGGGCAGTCCGCTACGTCGGAAAGCTCTTTCCCAGATACGGACGGTTTCCAGATGAGATAAGAATCTGAGCAAGCCTCGAACCGCATATTTGATGCGGACAATAGAGATGGTGTGGGTGTCCGACATTCCGGTGCGCCCATCGGACATCGAGTTGACGGTCTTTTCGGGCTGCACCGCCGCCGCTTCCGGGGTCACAAAGCAGTCTTCGGGAGGCAGACCGCAGCCTGAGCATCCGTCTCGGCAGTCCAGAGTCGATTGGGCGGCAAGCGATCTCCGGATTTCCTTTTGGTAGAAACCGGCTCTAATTCCTTTGGAAAGGTGATCCCAGGGCAGAGGTTGCTGCGGGGAATGACCATTCAGGAAGCGCTCAAATGATAAGCCTTCTTCCGCCATGGCTTCGCGATACAGGTCGTAACGGAAATAGTCCGACCAGCCACAGAAGCGGGCTCCATTTTTCCAAGCACGATGGAGGACTTTCGACATGCGACGGTCGCCGCGAGCAACGATTCCTTCGATTTCGGCTACTTTCGGGTCTCTCCAGTCCATCTTGACTTTTTTCCTGGGAAGATGATCTTTCAGGAATCTTGCCCGGCGATGCACCTCATCTCGGGGAATCTGAGGATGACGCTGGAAGGTGGTCTGGGCTTTGGGGACGAAGGGCGACACGGCAAGAGTCAGCCCCTGCAGACGGTGGCTTCCAGGCAGTCGGAAGATTCCGTACACCATGTCACAGATACCCAGGAGATCGTCGTCGGTTTCAGTGGGCAAGCCGATCATGTAGTACAGCTTGATTTTGCGCCAGCCGTGGTCGAGTGCGATGGTGCAGGCTCGGTACAGGTCCTGTTCGTCTCCGGCTTTGTTGATCACGGCTCTGAGGCGTGCGGTACCAGCCTCGGGTGCGAATGTAATGCCGCCGGTCCGACCGGCGGAGGCACGCTCTGCCATGGCATCGCTGAAAGTATCCGGACGCAGCGAAGGAAAGGACAGCGATATATTCCTGTCCTTCACGATTACGTCCAACTCATCAAGTAGTTGCTCGAGATTCCCATAGTCAGAGGTGGAAAGCGACACCAGCGACAATTCCTCATAGCCAGTGGCAGCCAGGCTTTGCGACACTTGACGAGTGACGGATGGCACGGCTCTCTCACGTAGGGGTCGATAGATCATGCCAGCCTGGCAGAATCGACATCCCCGGGTGCACCCGCGCATGATTTCAATTTGCAGACGGTTATGAGTTACTTCGGAAACAGGCACCAGCGGCGCATCCGGATAGTAGTTATCCTGCAGTTGCTTGACATGAGTCGCCACTACTGGGAGCGGGAATCCGGTGTCCGCCGACATGCTATCGAATTCTCCATTCTCATATCCGGGATGGTAGTATTGCGGGACATACACTCCGGGGATTTGAGCCAGGGACTCCAGCAGGACTTTCTTGGGCAAGTGCTTGCGCTTCGTTTCAATGACGGCGTCAGCAATGGAGAGGACTGCCTCTTCCCCATCCCCCAGCAAGATGGCGTCAAAGAACGGTGCCAGCGGTTCCGGATTGTAAGCGCACGGACCGCCGGCGATGATCAAAGGATTGGTCTCTGACCTGTCGCTTGCCCAGACCGGAATTCCGGCGAGGTCGAGCATAGTCAGGATATTGGTGGCGTGCAACTCGTATTGAAGAGTGAAGCCGATGACGTCGAAACCCCGCAATGGTCGGTAGGTTTCCAACGAAAAGAGGGATAATTGCTTATCCCTCAGGGCGTGTTCCATATCGGGGAACGGCGCATACACACGTTCGCAGCATATATCGCGACGGCGATTCAAGATGTGATACAGAATCTGGAAGCCCGGATAGGACATTCCGATCTCGTAGCCGTCCGGAAACGCCAGCACGATATTCAAATCGACCGAGGACGGGTTCTTGACGATCCGATTCCACTCATTGCCGATATAGCGCGATGGGCGCCGCACCGAGGGCAGGATTTCTAACAGCTGTTGTTGGATGGTCATGTTGAATCGCGGCATGGCGTTGCTATTCGCGTAGGGCAACTACAGGTCGGATGAGATGTCCTTCGATGACGGACGAGCCGGAAGCAGGTACTTTGTCAGAGCATCATAACGATGGCGCAGGGTATGAGACGTGTCGCTGCGGACCAGGAAATTGAAGAAAAGACTGCTGTGAGGTTTTTCCAAGGCGACCCGAACCGCGGCTCCGCTTAGAGCACAAAGTACCGCATACCCCAAATGCACGCCGGCATTCAAATCCACAGCCACATCACATTCCAGCATCTGGATCTTGTGGATCAGAGTTTTCCGGGGCCACTGGAAGAAGTTGAAATCACCTGGTTCGACGGCGATGCTCCTTGGAATCAACATGCGGGGGATCCAGGTGCGAAACGTCTCATTCAGGCAGACCGCGATCTTAGTGCGCGGGAAATGGTCATCGATCTGAGCCAATGCTTCGTTCGCCATTTCGAATTCTTTGGGATTGAATGGCATTGCGACGAGCATGCAGCGTGGATCGATCAGAGTTTCCGGAAGGACGAACGGATCTTGCTTGACCCGCAGTGATTTCGCCTGCCAGTACAATGCAGCCAATTTTTCTTGCAGAGGGCTCACAGAGAGATATTTCCAAATTCTTCACTAATTTTCGGATCATGGGCACGGGCAGGATGCCCATGCGACGGATCTATCATATTCGCACCGGATGGCACTATGTTATGGACTGGTCATGGGCTGGAGGGACTCGTGATATCCTGACTCGACCCACTCGGCGGTTACTCACATCTTTCACAACCAGGATGTAATTTCCATATTCCAATGTGACACCGGGTTCGGGCACGTTTCCGGTGGACTGGAAGATTAGCCCTCCCAGAGTTTCGTAGTCTTCACTGGTGGGAAAGGCTTCCTCTCCCATGATTTCATTCAGTTCGTCCAGGCTGATTTTCGCCTCGACTTCAATGGTGCCGTCGGGCGATTTTTGCCAGAGCGGGAGCTCGGTGTCGTATTCGTCCTGGATTTCGCCTACTATTTCTTCCAGGATGTCCTCCATGGTAACGAGCCCGGCGGTACCGCCGTACTCATCGACTACGATCGCCATGTGGACTTTTTCGCGCTGGAATTCCCGAAGCATTTCGTCGATTTTCTTGCTTTCCGGAACGAATAGAGCGTCACGGACGAGCGCCGCCAGGCTTTCGTCTTCGTGGCGTCCCATATGGGCGAGCAGATCTTTGGCGTAGAGGATTCCGATGATATTGTCGATCCGCTCTCGATATACCGGGATGCGGGAATGACCTTGTTCCCGAATCAACGATACGACCTCTTCTATGGGAGTGCCTTCCTCGACAGCCACCATATCGATGCGAGGAACCATGACCTCGTGGATGGCAGTCTCGCCGAACTCGAAGATGGAGGTAATCATCTCCTTTTCTTCGGCTTCCAAATCGCCGTGCTCTTGACCAACTTCGACCAGCGTTTTGATCTCGTCTTCGCTGATGAAGAGCCTCTTCGTGGCAATACCCAGGACTGTTGATACCAGATTCGTGATCGAAGAGAATAGCGCCACGACAGGCATCACCACCAGTTGGAATGCCCGGATGGGAGCGGAAACCCGCTGCGAGATCTCGGATGCGTTCTTCAGGGCGATGTACTTGGGCGTGATTTCCCCGAACAGAAGAATCAGAAAGGACACTACTGCGATTTGCAGGATCAGTCCGACTCCCTGTGGGAAGTGGGTCCGCACACAGAGCTCACGTACCATCACCGCCGACAGAGACGCTGCCGCGATGTTTACGATGGTGTTTCCGGTCAGGATAGTGATCAGCAACCGCTTGGGATGTTCCAGGAGTTTGAAGAATGTCCCCCGCTCACCGGACTTCTTCCTTAGATTCTCCAGGTCAGCCCTGGAAAGAGAAAAGAAAGCGGCTTCCGATCCCGAGAAAAATGCGGACAAGAAAAGCAGGATCAGAAAGATGATCACTTCCGCCCATAACTGTGCGTCGTCCACTGTAAGAATCGACCTCCTTTGGAGTCGTATGCGCGATCAATCGGGAAGAGATTCTTCGCTGCCCCCGGGTCGTAGCACGGGCGTGGTTCAGAATGACTCCTTCGTCACCCTGAGCGAAGCGAAGGGTCTCCAGCGGCAGCAAGGCGTAAGCCCCTCAGCGGTACCGCATTCCAAGAGCCCCCCTTCTGGTTTCCTCCCGGATACCGGGGGGAAGGATTACAGGCACGGTTACCAGTGCAGTGGGCGCCAGAATTTTTGCAGGAGCTCTTCCTGCTTTGCTGTCATCTTCCTCTGGTCGGCAGGATTCCGGTCGTCAAAATCGAACAGGTGCAATAATCCATGGATAGACAGCCGGGTCAACTCTTCCCAAAATGTGATTCCACACTGCCGGGCTTGAGTGCGGGCACGATCCAGGTTGACGTAGATTTCGCCCGTGGTATTCGACGAGTCAAAGCCGCGGAACCGGGAATTGCCCTTTTTCGCTTCATCACCCCTTAGATCGAAACTGATGACGTCGGTGCTCTCGTTGCGATTCAAGAATTCCCGATTGAGGCGGCGGATCAGGCTGTCCCGGCATAAGACGACGGTAACATGATCCCCGCTTCCTCCCATCGATTCCAGAATATCTATGAGGAGATCGCGAAATCCGCTGGGCGTTCGGTGATGGTCAGGATGCACGACATGGCACTGGACAGCCATAATCCGGCTTAGCTCTCAGTTTTCTGGAGCGGCGGACTGACATTCTTGTCCGTCACCGCTTGTGCTTGCTCCAACTCAGTGCCGGTGGGATACTCAATGCGGGGGCGAATCGTACCACTGATGCCGTGAGCGAAAGCCTCCTTGATCTTCCTGATGTCGTTCAGCGTGAGATCGCTTTCGTCCAGCTCCCCTTCTTTGACTCTGGAATCGATGGCTTGGTCGATGGCGTTCTTGATTTCGTCCGCATCGGGATCTTTCATCGATTTCGATATGGCTTCGACCATGTCGGCGAGCATCAAAATACCGGCTTCGCGGCTCATGGGATCGGGTCCCGGGTAACGGTACAAGTTGGGATCAACCTTCTTGTTCTTGCTTTGCTTTAGAGCCTTATGGTAGAAATACATCATCAGACTTCTGCCGTGATGCTGAGGAATGAAGTCGCTGATGACCTTTGGAATTCGGTATTTCCTGGCTAACGCCAAGCCTCGCGCGACGTGTTCTCTTAACACCGAGGCGCTCATTTCCGGGGAAATCAGGTCGTGGACATTGGTGCCATTTTCTTGATTTTCGATGAAGTACTCTTTGTTCTCAATTTTTCCGATATCGTGATAGTACGAGGCGACTCGAACGAGCAAAGGATTAGCACCAATGGCTTCTGCAGCGGCTTCGGACAGGTTTCCTACGACAATGGAATGGTGGTAGGTGCCGGGCGCTTCCAATGCCAGTCTTCGCAATAACGGTCGATTCAAATCCCCCAATTCCAGAAGTGTCAAGTCGGTGGTGATGCCCGACAATTGCTCGAATATGATTAACAATCCCATTGCCAGGACGGGTGAGACGATGGCATTGACGGCGCCTATTGCCATTTCGTGCCAGATGTCAGCTCCAAAGGGGTAACGGAGGAGTTGAAGCAGAACAACCGTCAGCAAGATGACGATGCCGATGGGAAGGGCTGCTTTCAGGATTTGCGTCCGAGTCTGGGCTTTCTGGACTGCGAGGACCGAGACCAGCGATGGAAACAGCATCAGGACGAATACGGGGAAGTCATAGCCAACCACGGCAGCAACCAAGGCTGACGCTACCGTGGCAAAACCGGCTGCGACCGAGACACCAAAGAGAAAGGAGGTCACCATAACCGCCGATGCAATCGGCAGATAGACGATCGACAGATTGGTCTGGTGTATCAGGAGCGACGCCGAGACAACCGGCAGCATCAGAAGAACGGATAGGGTCAGTAGGTGTCGAATTTCTCGGTATATGACGTAGCCAAGGTGTTTCAAGATGCCGCCCATCAAGAGCAGAAGTCCGAGCACCAAAGTGGCACGTCCTGCGATCGGACCGATTTGTTGGAATCCACCTTCACCATGGGCTAACTCCGCTTCCTTGATTTCCAACGACCGGAGCTTGTCGAGATTATCTTGAGTAAGGCGGACATTGGAATCGAGGATCCGTTCGTTCTTCAGGACTAGCCCCTTAACGGTGGGAACCTGCGACACGGCACGATCTTGCCGGATTTCGGTCTCGGCGCTGTCAAATATCAGATTAGGAGACAGGAATGGAAGCAACATCCTATAAGCGATCTTAAACGCATCGAAAGTCTGGGCAGTATCCGCGCCAGTCGGACTGGATTCGCCCCTCCGCGACATCGCGGCAGGGAATCGGGATTTTAAGCCGTCCAGGGCGAAGGCTCGGGCTGAGTCGATGGCGAAGTACTGATCGGCTGGTACGAGAGATTCCACACCTTGATCGACCACAGCTATTTCTCCGTTCGGCACTTGCACGGACTGGGGGGAATCGCCCAAGATGCCTTTGGAGTAGATGTCGATCAGTACTTGACGAATTGCGCTCAGGAAGGCACGGCTGCTCGTCGGTTCGCGGGCAACTTGCCCCAGGGATTCCCATGCCGGCAACTCAAAGGCAAGGAATGGCACATCTTTCAAGCTGTCACGCAGCGCTGTCGCCAGCGATGGAAGCGCTTCGAACCGAAGTGCAGGGGCATTGGAAATTCGATGGATTCTTGCCCACAACTGGTCGAAATCCTGTATCTCAGCACGCTCTACGGAATCAACGCGAGAAAAGACAGGATTGATGGATTGACGCGCTACCAGGCGTTCTTCCTCCAGCTCCGCCGGGTTTTTCAACACTTCGAAATCAAACGGAGCAATTATTTCCTTGGTCACTACCGATCCCACGGTCAAATGGGAGTATTCGGTGGTCTTTTCCCATGGGAATGACAGTACCAGGACTGCCGCGGTGCCAAGGACGAGAAGGATCCTCCCCAGGACCTTCCATCGGCTGGATACGCCGCGTTCTATGTTGATTTGGTTAATCGGTTCCGTCATCGTCTTATGCTATTGCTATGACACACAGCTAATGCCCCATAATCTCACGTTACCATCTGTCATGGCATGTGCCATGACAGCCCAGCCTGACCACGCATTCTCTCTGGGGTGGCATGGTCCGTACCATGCCATCATACTTGATCAAGCAACACGCGCATCGGGCTCGTGTCGCGATCACGTCTCGGATTTCGACTCCTTAGAATCGGGAGCCTTCAATCTATTTGGGTGATGGTTGTCGTAGGCTTCGATGATGTCCTGCACCAGGCGATGCCTGACGACATCCGACGCATCCAGTTCCACGAATGCGATCCCCTGGATTCCTTTCAAGATTTCCAGCGCCACGATCATGCCCGACTGTTGGGAGCCCGGAAGGTCGATCTGGGTGAGATCGCCGGTAATCACCGCCCTGGATCGATACCCCAAGCGAGTCAGGAACATCTTCATCTGCCCCGACGTGGTGTTTTGCGCTTCGTCCAGGATCACGAATGCATGGGACAGGGTTCGTCCTCGCATGTAAGCCAGGGGCGCCACCTCGATGATATCCTGCTCCATCAGTCTGCGAAGCCGTTCCGCCGGCATCATATCAAATAGGGCATCGTATAAGGGTCGGAAATAGGGATCGACTTTTTCCTTGACATCGCCGGGGAGGAAACCCAAGGTTTCGCCTGCTTCAACGACCGGACGGACCAAGATGATACGATCGCTGGCGCCCCGGGAGAACCAGTCAACTGCAGCAGCGACCGCAATGTAAGTTTTCCCGGTGCCTGCGGGACCATAGGCGAACACAATGTCATGGTCTCGGATGGCTCGAGCGTACCGGTCTTGATTTGCGGACCGGGCAACGACCGTCCGATCTCTGCCTTGATATATCACGCCGCGCCCGGCGTCATCCTTCTCCGGAAACACTGTCAGATCCTGAGAAGCCAGACGCAGAACGGTGTCGATGTCTTGCTCTGTGATGGAGCCTTTGGATCGGACGACTTCAATCAATTCCTGCAGGACATCTCTTGCCGTGCTGTTTTCCGCCCCCGAGCCCCGGAGGATAATTTTCTGCCTCCGCGCGCCAATGGTGGATCGGAAGTACTGCTGCAGATACCTGAGATGGGAATCATTCGGTCCTAAGAGTGGAAACAGTATTTCTTCCTCGACAGGTATTTCGATCGTTTCCAACGATTCCCTGGATTGGCGGCTCTTTTGAACTCTCTGTTTTGTGTTTCTTGGCTTCAAGGACAATCGAACACCATACGACCACAAAGGGTTATGCTACGCGCACCCTTTGTGTCTTTCCATGCCTTATTAAGTGGCGACACACAACGCCCATAAAGGGCTATGCTACTTTGTGATTGTTCCCCGTTCTCCTGTTGGATCGGGTACAGTAAAAAAAGCCCTTGTCTTATCCGGCGTTGCCGAATCAACACAAGAGCTTTTCTCACACTAAATTCTTCAACGTAAGGACTTTCCGCGGGCGTCGAGCTACACCGGCGGGTGCCGTGCCACGAAGGCAGTCGATTACCGTGGAACCGTCAAAATCATCTCCGGATAGATCCGATTCGGATCGGAAATCATCCGATTATTGGCTTCATAGAGACGTTTCCACTGGAAGGCATTGCCGTACACCTGCGAATATCCTGCGATCTTGCCCAGCCAGTCTCCCCGGACCACAAGGTATTGATTTCTGTCGATTTCAAATGGGATTGACAGATTTTGACCCGGGTAGATCCGGTCGGGATTCGAGATTCGGTCGAGGTTGGAGCTCCAGATCCTGAGCCATTTGTACGGATCGCTGTAGAATTTGGGTTTGGCGGCGATGCGCCACAGGCAGTCGCCCCGCACGACGGAATACGTCTCGCTACGTGGCGCCGGTACCCGAGCCTTGACCGCATCAAGATCTCGCTGCAAGGCTGCCAGTCTCCGATCGATCCGAGGGATCATGGCGCACGGATTTCCCCGCATGGTGTTCAGTGTGCTTTGCGCCTCGTCGATTTCGGCTTTTCTTTGATAGAGCTGTTCCGGAGCAAGTGCCTGTAGTTCTCGGACTTTGTTTTCCAGTTGGGTCAGATCTGCCTGGAATTTCTCGAAATCCGCCCTGGTGATTCCAAGTAGTTTGAAGATCTCTTCCCAGACAGCATCGATCTGTGTTTGAACTTGCTGAATCTGACTTCGAAGATCAGCGATGGCAGCTTCTTCCTGAGCAATCGAATTCCTTGCGGTTTGTTCCCGGGCTTTCCAGCGCTCAAGTTCTGCCAGGTAGTCCTTATATTTCATTTTCGGGGCGTTGGCGGCGACGCTCAATGACACAGAACCAAGCACCAGCGCCAAGATCAACACCCAGACCAAGCCACTAATACCCGTTTTCATATATATCTCCTTCGAGGTTCATCGTGGTTGAACTCAGCGTGCTTATTTCTGGACCTTCTTCGCGACTTCATCACGCTCGCTCTGAAGTTCCGCCAGTTCGTTCTGTCTTTGCTGGAGCTGATTCTGAAGATCCTGACGCTCCGCCTGCTTCTGTTTCAACTCCTGCTCGGCGGCAAGAGTCGCCTGCTTCTGCTGTTCCAGGGCTTGCAGGTCTTTTTCTTTGGCATACTTGGTGCAGCCGACGGTTCCCAACAGGAAAACGCCGGTCAACAGACCGAGAAGTATCCATACCATTGGTTTGGAGATACCTCGCATGGTCCCTCCGAAGTTTCGAAGTGATACGTGGTTGTCGAACTTGGTTGTAAAATAGCAAATCATAAGCATTTTGTCAAGAGATATTTCCGAATTTTGACAGAAAGTCGTGGCTCTTGGCGGCGATCTCATTGCTAAATAATAGATTTAGGATACTTGAGATAGCCCGCGACGCTTATGGCAATTGGTTATACGTGGCTTAATCATAGAAGTTCCCGTCCGATATCAAGCCTCAAGTGCAGCTCTTTCAGGGCTTGCGGATCCACTTCGCTCGGGGCTCCGTCCATCAGACTGACTGCGGCGGTGGTCTTCGGGAACGCGATGACATCGGTGATGGATTGCTCGCCGCACAGGATCATCACGAGACGATCGTATCCCACCGCGATTCCTCCATGAGGCGGGGCTCCATATTCGAAGGCATCGAGGAGGAACCCGAATTTATTGATTGCCTGGGCGGCGTCGATGCCCAACAGTCTGAAGACCCAATTCTGGATGTCGCGCTGATGGATTCGGATCGATCCACTGGCGACTTCGTGACCGTCCATCACCAGGTCATAGGCGCGGGCACGGATCGCTCCAGGATTTTTCGCCATTTCGTCCAGGTCATCACCCAGAGGAGACGTGAAGGGATGATGTTCCGCCGCCCACCGCTGGCTTTCCTCGTCCCATTGGAACATGGGAAAATTCACCACCCAGTGCAGAGAATGCGATCCGGGCGGGATCAATTTCAACTCACTGCCCCATTCCGATCTAAGTCTCCCCAACGCGGTTAGCAGCGTTTTGGCATCGTCGGCAGCGAGAAACAGCAGGTCATCATGGCTGGCGCCGATCTTCTTGAACAAAGCCTCCAACCATCGTAGGGGTTCAACATGTTGAACCCCTACATCCGCCATGACCTTGCTCAGTGGACCTACCCAATTCCCATCGCGATATCGAACCGGCAAGAGTCCTTTCAGTCCGATGTCCTGGCTGGCGGCTCGCGCCTGGAATTGCTCGATCTCCTTTCGGCTGGAACCGGCACAACCGGGAAGGACTAATCCTGCCACGTCCCCTCCCTGCTGCAAGACGGACTGGAAGACTTGAAACGGGATGGATCGAAAATCGTCGGTCAGCCATTGTATTTCCATGCCAAGTGCTGGTGCACCACCGATCCGCAGGTCGGGTTTGTCGCTGCCGAAACGTCTCATGGCTTCGTCATAGGTCATGCGCGGAAACGGAGTTTGGGGAGACCAATTCAGGAATTCCTGGCAGACCTTGACGAACAAGCCTTCGGTGCTGGCAAAGACGTCCTCTTCATCCACGAATGCCATTTCCACGTCGATTTGAGTGAATTCCGGCTGGCGGTTGCCGCGAAGGTCTTCGTCCCGGAAGCACCTAACAATCTGGAAATAGCGGTCGAATCCGGCGATCATCAGGATCTGCTTCAGGGTTTGGGGCGATTGCGGCAGGGCGAAGAATTTTCCGGGATACCTACGAGAAGGGACTAAGTAGTCTCGGGCGCCTTCCGGCGTGGATTTCATCAGGAACGGGGTTTCGATTTCCAAGAATCCGTGGTCGCTGTAATGCTTTCTGACCAATTGATTCAGGCGATGGCGCAGAATCAGGTTTCGCTGCATGCGGGGAGTCCGCAGGTCAAGGTAACGGTACCGCAGGCGCATCTCATCGGTGACCCGAGTCAACCCGTCGACCGGAATGGGCAGCACTTTCGACTGGCTCAGTATCTGGAATTCGGATGTGGCGACTTCAATCTCGCCGGTGTCCATCTCAGGATTTGCCATGTTTTCCGGGCGGAGCTGGACAGTGCCTGTAACGGTGATCACCCATTCGGGGTGCAGTTCCCGGGCACGGGTGTACAATTCCCGGTTCAACTCAGGGTTGAAGACGATTTGGGTCAGTCCGTACCGGTCTCGGAGGGTGATGAAGACCATCCCGCCCAGGTCACGGACGTGATGGACCCATCCGGCGAGTTGGACGGTTTGCCCCTGGTATTGTTTTCGCAATTCGCCGCAAGTGTGAGTGCGTAGCATAGATGATGTCTCACAATTATAAGCCGATGTGGCTCAATATACCACAAAAAAGGCACGAGGTCAATAGAAAAATGGAATCTCGTCGTGGCGCCAAGGAAGAGAGGAACAGGAAGGAGAATGGAATGGCGGTCTAAGGGGCGAAGGTGATTTGCCTGGACCTGACGTTGTTGAGCTCGCTGTATTCCGGAATCTGATTGTCAGGATCGATGTCTATGTAGACTCGGCAATGCTCGGGCTGTGTGCAAAGATGCGTATCAAAACTGAACATGTCTGTATCGACTCCACCAGGCACAAGACTTGCAGCGTAGTCTTCGTTGTCGATTTGCTCGCCTGTGGGACTATTCAAGGAACATCTTACCGGCATGAACTCAACGCCCTGTGAATACTCAAGTTCATCGTTGCAGTGTATCTTGGAGAATACGGTGATTGTCTCGCCGTATTTTGGGGTTGACGGATACCACCATACCTCCAGACTATCTTGTATGAGGTAATCGACTCGCGGCGCGTTCCTGGTGGCAGCCACGGCGGCAATTGGACAGGTTCCCTGCTGGGACTGCAGAGCCCGAACTGCTATGTCCCATCCCCCAACGACTGGGTTTGGAATGGGATCCGATAGGAATGGTGGCGCGGTGATTTCCTTATCAAGTACCGGCGAGTTACCAGGATCGTTGAGAACTATCCTGATCCCGCCCTGCGGCATGTCTTCCGGCAGGCAATTAACCACAATCTGCAGACTCTCCGCGTATTCCGCTACCGGGAATGGAAAATGCAGTTCGTCGTTCAGTTGCAGTATCTCGATATCTCTGATTATCGGTTCGTAGTTCTCGCGTATGAGCCCCATTGCGTCCCCGCATATGTCAAAGACCGTCAAATTGTCGACCAGGAAGGAATTACGATCACCATATATGACGATTCTCCCTATTCTCTCGCCCCGCACGGTCATGAGTGACAAGGAATGAGTTTTCGTATTGGCAGGCATTGAGTCTATGTCAACCACAGTGATGAGTGTACTGTCCAATGCCCATAGATACAACCATTCCGAATTGGAACTCGCTCCGAGGCACACTGACCGAGCTGTCGTGCCAGTAAGCTCAACTCCGAACGCATCAGTAAAAGGAATACCTCCGAAAAAGTTGCCATCGCACCAGTAATAATCAGACCAGGGATAGATAGAGTAATTCCCGGTGCGCCTGTCCCCGTAGCGCCACACATCAGCTTCACCGGGAATGAATCGCCATCCTAATGTGTCCGGTATCGGTCGGGCGTCAACGCCCTCTTCGAAATCCATATATCCGTTCAGGACCTCGGAGTCACAAGCACATGTCCAGTTGTAATAATCGCCATTAGGACTCACGCCATTTCTTCTGCCCGGGTTGGTATTACCATCCAACATCGAATGATTGTGTTTGCTTCTCGCCAGATTTGGGTCAACCTGGAAGCCCACGAAGCAGTGCTGCTGCAAGTCAGGAATCTCCGGTATCAGGAATTTGATTCCATGCGGCGTCCACCACTCAGCTTCGGAAATCGCCACATCGACGCCGGTAGTCCGGACCACCGTTTTGGGATTCACGGTAGTATCCATGATGCAATCGAAGTGCACCCATCCCCAGGTGCCTGGCTCGAACCAATCCATACTCCTGGGCCAGTGATTCAAGACAATTGGCGACAGCACGACTCTGTCCTGATCAAAGTTTCTGGTCAGAACCAGCCGCACTGAGTCGCCCTCGACAGTCATGCAGAAGAGCCCTTCAGCCGCGTCGCCGACTTCGCGTCGAGAGTCAGTAGTGTCGGGGCCCCTATCGTTAATTCCACCGAGCCTATAAAAAAATGGGTCGACATTACATGAAATCAGAATACGACCCAGAAAACCCAATGCGCAAAGAGAATTCCACGCATAGTTGAAATATCCTGAGCGGCAGGCATCCACACATACAATCGCCCCACTTAGGTTATCATTATACCATAAGATCCCGCATATGTTCAAGAAGATGTTATAGCCGGCGGAGTCCTCGGACATGTTTATTCGGACGGAGTCGATGGGTATACATATAGTAAGCCAAGTCTCTGGCAGCCTTTCCACTTGGAGTGTGTTCATAATACTCGACACCAAATCCAAAATGGGAACCATGGGAGCCAATGTAGAGCATCCCAATATCTGATCTGCTCATTTCATCAATAAAATCTTGTAGTGTTACATCCGGATTTGTCCCAGGATTATTTTGCTGTATATGCCTAGACACCTGATAACCCTGCATTCTCGCGACCGTATCGCAAGCAATGGACCCAACAAGGAGGTGATACGCGCAAGGCTCGAAGATCACGACTCTTCTGCCACCCGGAGTCCGGCAAACCTCGGTCTGCGCAATCAATAGGAGGGGCATGAGAAAAACTAAGACAACCGCGGTGCAGCAGGACAGGGAATATCGTGTGCAAATAAGTTTTCTATCTATATGGAATTGCATAATACCGGCCTCCCATTTTGCATCTACCAGTGGTCTAGGTTATCTAAGATATCCTGAGCAAGCTTAGCATTTGAAAGCCCCTTTAGCTTGAGCTTTCCTGCTTCAATAGGTAACTTGCCTGACTTAATGTCCCTGACAGTCTGAATAATCTGCTCGGCTATCGTATAGGAGACGTCAAGGCCTTCAAATGTTATCATATCTCCAGCCCTCAAATGCCCTTCAAGGTATCTCTTGCTCTGTAAGAGCAACTCTTCCTTGCTGGGATACGTATCCAGCCATGAATAAAGCAGTAGTAACTCGCTCTGACCATCAGTCCAAGTGATGGTTGCAAAATCGCCCATCGAATCAAACTGGACCGTGGCGATCAGCGAATCAGGCTGGAACTTCTCCAGGACCTTCTGTTGCGCTGCAACCTCACCATGCAGCCTATATTCCTCCACGTAAGTCCTGACCAGCGCATGCTCGATGTCAAACTTCGGATGAGGCATTGTAATTGTTGTGTCCGGTTTGGCCCTTCGCCGAGGATTATACGGTATGTCATTGATTCTAACCGTGTCGTCACGAAACTCGACTCGGTAAGGTCGAGGCAAGAGCACTCCATACGCCACCACCCAGCCTGAATCGATTTCTACCGCTTCCTTTGGTTGTGCTTCCCCCGGCGTCCGGTATACCCCGGGAGCCTGTTCTTGAGCCAGAGCGGCACAGTGCAGGTGTGCGCCGACACAAACAAGTGACGCCATCACTGCCATTCTTTTCGCAGACATTATTTCCTCCTTGTCCGCAAAGCCATTGGGTCTTGGTCGGGGGTCTTGAGGTTCACGACCCAAATACGGATGGCATAATATAACCATACGGTCAAATGATGTCAAGAAGCAAATGAGATATCTCATCTTTTTGGCAAGGACTAGATAAGATGGTAACGCACGACCCGTCTGTCCGAGGCGGATAGGTCGGCGCTTGCACGAATTCAGGGACTACTTATCAGCTCTGATGGGCTAATCTCAGATTCGGCATAAAAAATATTCGGGGTCAATAGAAAAGTGAGGGAAGCTAAGTAGCTATTCAGGATCGGCATCAAAAAGAAATCGCCGCACCTATCGGGGTGCGGCGATGCAATCAGGAGAAGTGGATCTGCGCCCAGGTCACTTTGTGACTGTCACGGTTTGGCAATAGACCGTAACCGAGCCGGTGAAGATGCCGATGACGACATCCACAAAGCTCATTTGGGATTTGACATCATAGTTTGTTGCACCAGCGGCCATAGCTTGGCTGTCCACCGTGTTAATGGGGACAAGACCCCAAAGGATGTACCACTGCCTTGCCGAGACCGTTGTGCTGCCTTGCGCTCCATTGCCCACCTGATGCTGCAAAGTATAGCAGCCTATAACGGAGAAGCAAAGAGCTGCGACGAGAAGAGATACGATGATGATTTTCCCCATTCTCGATTCCTCCTTGTTAATAATAGGGATAGATTATTGGGCGACACTCTGAAATGGCACACTGGCAACTGCCAGTGCATTTCATGAGTGTAAAAGAAACAGTGAACTGACACCACTTTGACTATCTTACTGCCTTCGGATAGTGCCAAGTGATGATTCGACCGAACGTACCTCCTGTGGCCAGGCCGAACGCGGAACAGAATAATCCAATCCTATTGGTGCTCTTACGTCAAGCAAGAACTTGAAATGGACTCGTAGCGAGTCTGCCGCGTAGAATTGAACGGTTGGAATATCACCCAAGAGAAGTCTTTCCTCACGTGGGGTATCCTGATGATTTGCTCCCTCAAAGGTCTCAGCGAAACGAAATGCCAATTCCGTAAATTCTTTTTCTTCAGTGGTTTTCCGGGAAAAAGATGTTAGTACAAGCACTGCTCCATCACTATCGTTGACGAAAACCCCCTCGAGGGTAACGCCGGATCGATTGGTGTCCCCCATGGCTGTTTTTTGGATGTTAGATACCGTTGAGCTGTCCAGCCGTTCCCAACTACGTGGTACACGGAAGACGATCTCGCCAACAGCGACAGCCTCACCCAATCGAGTGGAATCCACTGAGAAGGTAAGCTTCTGGTACAAATCGGGCATCTGACCGGAAGTGCGGCAGGAAAAGTCCAGGAACAAACCGCAAACAGCCAAGACCGCAATCAGCGATGAGTAAGAACAGTTGCGAAAACGAGGACGCTCTATGAACAAAAGCTAATCAAATTATATGAAGTCAACGGATTGCCTCGAGTGTTGCCCGGCGGCGTAATATGCAAAAACATTCAAACATTGTCAAGAGAAATTTGATGAATTTATGGGTCAGATACCCAGACCGTGGAGGTTCAGACATATTCTCTTTCCAAATTATGAAAACCGGATTTCACACTATGACATAGAAAACCGTTGTCCCAGTTTTGAGATAACGGCGGGAAAATACGCGAAAACCACGGGCTGGAAGCCCATGGGACGCCTAAGAGATACGATTCAGAAGCACGGGCAGGATGCCCGTGAGACGTTCTACCCCCCCTCTTTTCCCCCCCGCATAGCAGGGGGGATATTTGAAAATGCCCGTGGTACCATATGTATCATGGGCATCTTGCCCATGACCAGCCCCATAGCCTGTTGGGTTACGGGAAGCCCTAACCCAACCTACAAGCTACCCCCCCTTCTTTTCCCCCCGCATAGCAGGGGGGATATTTGAAAATGCCCGTGGTTCGGCTAAGATATTACGTCCAGAGGAAGGAGAGATTGAAGGTGGTTCTTGAACCCGGAGAACCTTGAGCAATGCCGAAATTCCAGCTCTGGATAATGTTACGGATGCACTGTTCCACGCGTCTGCCCGACGTAGGATTGGACCACCAGGTCTTGCCGGTGAAGTCGACATCGGTGACGCTGCCGGTCAGGTCGAGGGTGACTTCCAGTTCGATATTTCCTTTCAGGGTGACATCTCGTTTGCGTTCGCTGTGGAGGCAGTAGAAGATCTCGCTTCGGTTGCCGCTGACCACGTCGTAGATGGATTGGTAGGTTCGGGATCCGCCGCCTGCGACGGTTCCCGCCTTTCTCTCCGTGACTCCGATTTCCATAGTGCCGGACAGACCCATTTGGCCTTCGACGTCGGAGAATTCGTAGGTGCCGACGACGGTTTTCAGCCCGCCGGCTTCGTACACTTCAGCGGGACCTTTACGGACGGAAGCCAATGCTCCCAAGGCGCCGGCGTCGGTGTGCACCGAGAGCTGACCCGGGCGGAAATCGTAGCCTTTGGAGGTGCCGATCATGGGCGCGAATTCTTTTCGGGCACGACCGGATGCTGAAGCGCCTCCGGTAGGCGCCATGAAGGCGACTTCGTGACCGGCATATCGTTTGCCGGTGCCGATCGAGCCGCGATTGACTCGTCTGGGTCCGCCTTCCCCTGCACCGGTGGCTTCAGCGACTTCGCCGCCTCCCGTGCTGACCTGGATTCCGGGTCGGGTGCCAGCCAGAGGTCGCGTCAGGTTGTTTTCGAGCCGTAATTCGATGGCACCGGTTTCTTCAACGACTATCTGGCTTGCCCAATCCACCACCTTCTCTTCGTGCCAACGTCCAGCCATGTAGGCGACAAAGGACACATTGACGACCAAAGACGCCAGGAGGAGGATCAGGAATCGCCGGTCCCATCCCGCAACCATCTTGCGGTTGAATTCTTTCGGGAACCCCTGAGGGTGAGATTGTGTGAGATCTGCCACACTCCACTCCTATTCACAGTCCGCCAGTCAGCGGATCATACGCGTTGCACCACGAAGTCAAAGGTGTTGAAATCGTTATTGACGCAGGTCTGAATGACTTTCAGCAGCCACTGGTATGAGATGCGTCGGTCGCCCTGGATGGTGATAAGCCCTTTCTGTTCTCCCTTTCCCTTCTCGAGCAACGAATTCTGATAATTCCGCAGAAAGTTGTTGAGCCCGGGAAGCAGCAAGAGATTTTCATCGTTAAGCTCATCGGGTCGAGCCAGGATTTCCTCGCGGTCGGTGCCGGTATCGACGAACAAACCCTGCGGCGAAAGATACACCGACACCTCTTTCGTGGGATTCGTCTGGGAGGTTGAGGTGGGCAATACCACGCCGGGCGCCAGTTTCAACAACTCACCCGTGGCGAAGAACTGCACCAGGATGAAGAGTAGGATGATGGTCATCATGTCCATCAACGACGTCATTTTGGGCATGGGTGTTGGGGGAGGTCCATGCTTCTTGCCCTTGGAGGGCGCCTTTGCATCAAACGCCATGCTGAAAGCTCCTTGGTAGAATCTACCACAACTGTCCAAGAATGGGCAGTGGAAAAAGTGTTTCCTGACGACCAGCGACCGAGATGTTTCGCGTGGCATCAAGGGTTGAAACAACGGTCTGGAAATCAGTGACTGCCAGGGCTGAGATCATAACTTCATCCGAGTCACGGAATTTCGGTGGAGTCCCGACCACGTTTTTCTTGATTTCCAGGAGTTGTCTCGACAATTCTTTGAAGTCGTAATTACCGGTTTCATCGGGACCGATTTCGAAGCTGGTATCGTGGTCAGCCACACGATACCCGATCAGGAATCGCTGCTGTCCCAGGTTGATCCGCAGCGCCAGGTCGGGAAGCTCCATTTTCGCTTGTTCCTGGGGCAGGGTTTCTCCGACACCTTCGGCGGGCGGCGGAAGGTATTGCAGGAGCCCAAAGTTGGTCTCCTTGGTTACCCACAGGATGAGCGGGATCAGCACCACGATCAGGTTCATGATCGAGATGAGATTCGGTTCCGTCGCCGGCGTCAAGCGATTTCGAAACGACCTGGTTTTCAGCAATCGTTTTGAGGGTTTAATTGCCACTGGTGGCGCTCCCGGTTAGGAGATGGATCAGCTTCACCGATTGCTCATCAATGTCATCGATGATAGAGGTCGTCGTCGATGACAGATAATGATGGAAGAAATAGCTGGGGATCGCCACGGCTAAGCCTGCGTAGGTCGTGTACATGGCAATGGCGATACCGGTTGCCAGGTCTGAAGCCGACAGGCTGGTTCCCGCCGTGGAATAACTGGCGAAAGCCAGAATCAGTCCGTAGATCGTGCCCATCAAGCCCAGCAGGGTAGATACGTTGGCGATCATGGCTAACCAGCCGGTGCGGGCGGTCAGTCTGGGGATGACTTCCAACGCGGCTTCGTCCACCGTGTTCTGGATAGTTCGGAAGTCCACGAATTCCATGCGTTCCGCTTCTTCCAGGGCTTTCTTGACGACCTGGGGAAGGGCACGCCTTCCGGCGGACTTGCATAATGAGATTGCCCGTTTGTAGTCGCTGTTCAGGAGCAGCTTATGGATTTCTGCCATGAACCTGGTCGCGTCGATATTCGAGCGCACCGAAATGAAGTAGATTCGATCGACGACGATGGCGAGGGCGAACACGCCCAAGACCAAGATCAGATCCATGAACAGCCAACCGGTTCCTCCGGGCACGAACGAGTGATAGAAACCACCCATGATAGTCCTCCTATGACAGAGCGGCGGCGTCTGGTGAGTGCACCTGACACCATCCATAATTCTGGACGGAGTCCAGATGTTGATTTATCGCGATTACTGTGTTGCCAAATGCTGACGAATGACTTCCACGTGTTCCGAGACCTTCTGCGTCACGCAATTGGGATTGGAGTTGACGCAGGTTTTCCTGCGGCAGACATAGACAGGCTCGGTGCATCCCATGCGTCGCTGGTACTCAGCGCTTGTCTGCATGCGGGAAGTGATTTGCCTCCGATTCAAGTTCAGGCTCTTGGATCTTGCCATCTCAACCAGGATGTCCCACAACTGGTCGTGCACAGCGACCCTGGTTCGGGGGTCCAAGCCGCCCATCAGCCGCCAGAATGCTTCACGATCCCGGCACACGGTGACAAGTTTCTCTACAATTGACGTGGTGATTTCGGTCGTTTCCATTTTCTCCTCTCCCCGAATGTAGGGGTTCAACATGTTGAATCCTACTCTCTTTGCCTGTCCAACAGCACTTGGGGTTTGACCAGTCGTTGCGCCCGGAACCTCTCCGGAGGAACCTCTCCGGCTGCGGGGGGCAATTTTTGCAGCGGATTAGCTACCGGAGTAATCCGGTCCGCTTCAATCTTCGGTTCTTCCCTCTCATAGAAAATGTTAAAGAACGGCTCGACGATGGGCAATTCGATACGGATTTCTATGCGTTCCGGAGCAGCCGGAGCGGCGGGCTTCGTGGTGTCCGGCGTGGCGACTTGAGAAGGTGGAGACGCCGTCTCCTGAGCCCAGGCTGTGGTCGCAGGCGAATGATGCAACAGAACGCATGGCAAAACGCATGCCAGAGTCAGTAATCCGATTCGCGGGAGGCGTTTTGCAACGGCATGGAGTGCAGTGACGGGTGCTGCACTTGAGCAAGATTCGGGAAATTTTGATGTTAACTTCAACATCGAACTCCTTTTGACCGACCGAAATCCCGGTTTTACTCGGTCAACGTTGCGGCGACTCGGGAGATACAGTCCCGTATTTGCCGGGCTCGAGAGCGGACAATTTTCCCATTATCTGATCGGCGTCACGGGATACGATGGAAAATTTCTCCACGACCTGTTGACCCATATTCAATATGTCGAGCTGGTATTGGCTCCAGACCAAGATCCATTGCTCGAACACGAATTGAGCATCTTCGTACACGATAGATTTCTGTTGGGCATAGCCTGCCCGGCTGGCAGCCAAGCCGTTTTCCGCTTCCCGGGCGCGGTCTTCACACAAGGTAGAATATTCGACCACGAAGGCAGGTAGCCTGTCCTCCAGTGATTGGGTTTGGTTCTTGGCGAACCCATATTGGTGAAGCCGATCGATCAGGTCCTGTCCGGTTCGAACCGTCGCTTGAGCGTAGATGTTGGCTTTCTTATTGAAATCATCCGCCACAGCGGCGAAGTCCGAAGCTTGCAAGCCTTTCAGGGTCGCCCCGTCGCCTTTGGGAAGGACATTGCCGTAGTCGGTAACGGCTTCTTGATAATAGCTCAAGGCATTGCGAGCCAGGGTTTGTCCGTACTCGATATATTGTGCGACGGCGTCCAGAGATCCTTCCCGGGCTTTGCGAGACCAGTCATTACCTTGACCATAAGCGCTGTCGGCGATAGAGATCGCCAGGTGACACAGTCCAAGCGTTTCGACTGTGAAGGGAAGCAGCTTCTGATTCAAATAATTGAACTGGCGTTTGAGTCCGGTCTGCTTTCCGAATTTGGCAAATCCTTGAAGGTTCAGGACTTCATTTAATACAAGCCTCGAATTTTCGGCATTAGACAGACTGAGATCAATGACCTTGCTGCGGCAGAGATTCTCTTGACGGTCGGCGGCTGCGATCAGGGTATCGAGCGCCAATTTCTCGTCTGCAGCGGCGGACGCCAGACGTTGCTGCAATCCGGATTTGGCGTTGGGCAATGCCGCCAGCGCTTTCTGGTATTCTTCGATTGCCAATTGCTGATAGCCGACAGCATCCCGGGATATTTGGATGAGCTTTTCGCCTTGTTCGGCGGGGTCTTTTTCAGTGGGTGGCGCCTGGGCTCTGTAGCCGGCAGCGTATTCTTCCAATACCTGCGCCCGTTTGACCATCGCCGGAATGGCTTCCGCCTCGCTCCAATCCACCAATTGCGCGTAGCCCAGCATCAGAGATTCGCTCAATCGCTTCTTCTCAGCGATCTGGGCGGACAGCCGCGATCGAGGCTCCAGCTTGACCGTGAGGTAAGTATCGTAATCCCAGCTCAGGATGGTACTCAGGGACTTCGAGGCGAACGGGCGGACGGCTGCGATTCCCTCGATGCCCTTGCTCGACAATTGCTGGTAGGAATCCACCGCTTTCTGGAATTCACGCCGGGCAGCAGGGATGTCGCCGTTCTTCGTCAGGTACGTCCCTCTTTCGTAGCAGGCTCGGACGGCGTTTGGGTCATTGGGATATTGCTTGGCGAATTCTCCATACATCTGGCTGGCACCGCCCTGGTCATTGGACGAACCGAGAAGCGCTGCGGCTCCCAACAGGAGCGACTTGGCTTCATCCGAAGCAGGGTAGGACGCGGCGAACATCTGATTTGACTGGATCGCCTTGGCGGTGTTGCCGGCTTGCACGTAGCTCTGGCTGGCGTTATACAACGCATCGGACCGCAGAGGCGACTTGGGGAAATTGTTGAATAGTCGCATGTTGACTTCGGCAGCTTCCTGGTGTCTGCCGAGGTTGGCGCCCAGGACATACGCCTGGTTATAGAGCGCACGATCCAGGTACTCGGATTTGGGATAGTCGTTTTCCAGGAGCTGATACGCGCGCACTGCAGCTTCATAGTCTTGAGCGGCGGTCAATTCCAATCCGGCGTTGAACAAGGCGGCGTCGGCGTATCCGAAGTCCGGAATCTCATCCGCCACACGCTTGAATTCAAGACCGGATGCTTGATGGTCGGCTGCGATCCCGCTCTGTTTTGCCTTCTCCCTCAGAGCTTCGGCGGACTGGAAAATGGCTTCCGCCAGGCGGATGCGCACCGATTCCCGAAATTGCGAATCAATATTCAGAGATAGAATGTGCCGGGCACAAGCCTCGACCCCGGCGAAGTCCTTCTCAAGAATGTAGCTGTTCAAGATGAGCTTGTTGGCTTCCGTGACCTCCGGCGTCATTTCGGCGAATCGCGGCTCGATTTGCACCAGCCAGTATCGCGACATAGGATATCGATGGTTGTCGAAGAACAGCAGCCCTGCCCGCCACAGCGTCTCGGGGGCGAAATCTCCGGTTGGGAATGTTGTCAGGTAGTTGTCCAGAGCTTGGCAGTAGAGTATTTCTCCCACGGACATGTCCGCAGCCCATTCCGGGTACAGGCTGTCGAAATCGGAGACAATCACGACGCTATCGCGGATCTGCGACCGCTGATCCTCGCTCCAGATGATCTTGCCGTCATTTTCCGCTTCTATCATGGCGGATGCGGCGGCTACTGCGTTCTTGGCAGATGACTGCCTTGTCTTGGAGCCCTCTTGCGAGTCGTCAGGATAATTCCTGCAGATATAGAGGAACTGGTCATAGGCTTCCAGGAACCGCTGGATGGGCGGATTGAACAGCATCATCGCCAGGTTCATCCTGACCTGGGGTGCATTCTGGGAATCGGGGAAAGTGTCCAGGAAACGTTGGCAGAAGCCGATAGCGGCTTCCAGAGCCATTGGATCAGCGCTGTGTACCGCACGGGTAGTGATTTCGTCGGTGCTCTTGAACAGGAACGTCTCCCGTTTGGAGTCAATGGACTGGGCAAGTTCCGGGTCCGGATTGGCTGCCCGCCACTTACTGCCGGGACCATAGAGGGTCAAGAACAGGTCTCGCTCTTCGAATGCCGGTATTTCAGAGTGTTCCAAGGCAGTGATTTTCTGCTCGTGGACGTCGGGAGTGTTTGGGTTCAGAGGGTAGATGGTCAGATACAAATCATCGGCGTCGATCGCCAGTTTCCACTCATACAATTTGGCATGGAGATCGCCAATCTGCCGGATGACAGCTTCTCCGTAGGTGTCCCGGCGTTTGGGGTCGCTTTGCACGTACTGGGCGGCATTGTCCAGCCCCCCTTGCGCCCATTGCTGGGATGTGAAGCACAACGACAGATAACGAACGGAATTCTGATAGAACGATATGATTTCCGAGGGATTTTCACGATCCTTCAGATCGAGAGTCACGTCGATGCAGCGAGTGAAGGCATCGACGGCATCCGCAAATTGATTGATTCGGAAGAATGCCCATCCGATTTTGAAATAGGCGTCGTTGTAGAGCATCGTGTCCGGAGAGCTCAGCACCGACTCATAAGCGTCTATCGATTGGCGCATGTCCGCTTCCAGCAGTTCCGGCGTGATGTTCTCCAGGAAGAAATAGTAGTCACCAATGCCAAGATATGCCATCGCCAAATGCGGGCTGTCCGGATAAGACTTCACCAGGCGGCGATAGTATTCCACCGCCTTTTCGTTTGAGGCAGAGTCCCCTTTGCTCTCGTTGATTTTCGCCAGGTTGAACAGGCAGTCGTCGATGCGTTTTCCGTAGGGATAATCGCTAAGGACGCTCTGGTAGATATCTTCGGCGCGGGAATAATCGGGTTTGGGGGTTTCCGGAATTATCTGAGTGACAGCGCCCCCTTCCCGAGCGGCTTCGACCTGACGGTTCCAGTTGTCGAAGGCTTTCAGGAATTCGGCGCCGGCATCCTGATAGTACAGTTCCGCCAGCCGGTACAGGAAGTCCTCGAGTACCTTGGCTCGGTCAGGGTGCCTCGTCAGGAATTCGTTGGAGTCAATGGTAAGACGAAATGCCTCGGCTCTGGCGATCAACTGTTTTCGTTCTTCGTCCAACACCTGCATTTCGCGTTCTCGCTCTGCCAGGTAGTTTCGCCTCATGGCTTGAAGTTCTTGAGGCGACATCTGGGCGATGCGGGCGCGCTCCACGGATTTTAGTAGTTCGACGAAACGATTTCTGAGGGCTTCTATTTCCGCCAGAGTCGCTGGAGCTTCTGCCAGGGCACGGTCTTTCAGAGTCTCCAGGGTGCGTATCTCGGACAGGATCTGTTGACCCTCCTCGATCCATTTCGCCAGGTCGCCGGAGTAATTGCCGGCGCTGACCTGGTACCAGCGGTCGAGCAACTCCATGGGGACGGCGTCTGATCGACCTGCCGGGGTCTGAGCGCAGAGCAGGCTTCCGATTGCAGTGATCCACACGAGGGAGGTCAGCCAAAGCCGGAACCGTCCGCCAGGTGCAGAATCGACGTGTGTGCCGGTCAGGCTCAGACGCGACTGTCCAACCTGCTTTCGGACTCTGGGGCTCATGGCTGTTTCCTGGCTCTTCATAGGCTCAAACCCTATTTCGTTTGAGAATTCGAATCTTGAGTTCCGGATTGACCGGACGAGTCGGATCTTCCGCTCTCGGAGGAAAGCAGTTGATCGATGGTATTCAGATACCGGTTCAAATCGTCGATCCGGGATTGGCTAAAGCTGTATCTATTCAAGAGTCCACCGGATAGGAACGTTCGGCGGAATCCGAATTCCGCCCACTCTTCCAAATGAGTCTGTGGAATTTCTTGACTGGCGACAGCCGGACGGGCAGACAGGCTGCCCAACTCCGTTCGTTCGGTGTCCAGTTGATTCAAGGACGATTCCAAATGGATCCGCTCCTGTTCAAGCGCGAATCGAGCGGCATAGGATTCCCGGTCGCGGGACTGATTCATCAGAGCCGTCACCGAGGAAACACTGTTCTTCAACTGATCCAGCTCGGCTTGCGCATTCGCCATTAACCGACTGGAGAAGTCAAGATCGAACCTGGACTCATATTCTTGCATGTATGCGGGATTGGAGAGCGTGAGCATTTCGTAGAGCGAGCCCAATCGACCGTGGAGATTGCCCAGCCTATCCTCCACTCCTACGTAAGTGTTCAATGGGGCGGACGCTCGGCTTGTTTTCACCGCTTCAGAGACGTCGTACAGGTCTCTGGCGACCCGGCAGACTTCGCGATCCTCAGTCAGGACCGGACGCATCTTGGCGTTGGCTTCCCAGACCTCGTACAGCCTCAGGCGCTGCGCCAGGACCGTTAGTTCGCTGCGGGTTCGGACATAGTGTTCGAACAGATCGCGGCGCCCGTCCAGGAATACGGCTTCTTCCAGACCGATAGCATCCTGGAGAGTTTCGAACAGTTCCTGGCGTTCCTGGGCAGCCGCTTCCAGGCTCCAGCTCTTGGCGGCATCGTCCATGATGCTTTGGAAGACGGTCTTGCCCGATTCCGGCGCAGCCGGACTCTGCTGGGCATAGGCTTCCAACGACGCGGCTTCGTACGCCGATTCATCCGACGGATAATATTTCAATAAGCTGCCGGTCGCATCGATTGTATTCTGAAAGTCATCCTGGCGGAAATACGACCATGCCTGGATCAGAAGTGCCCTCGGATAGACCGGCGAATCGGTCGGGACCAGATTTGCGGTCGTCAGACTCTCCTCGTACTCGTCCAGGTCAAAATAGATGGCAGCCAACTTGACCGTGGCATCGTCTCGCAATGCCCGGCTCGCTTTCCGGTCCGCGATAATCGCCTGAAGGAGAGGAATAGCATTGATGTAATCGCCCTTCAGCGCCCAGGACGACGCCAGCAACGAATTGACCAGGGTACGATCCGGAGAGACAGAACTGACCAGAGAGGCATGATATATGGTCTGATCGTAGTCACGTCCCAGGAAACATATCCGTGCCAACTTGACGTTCACCAAGTCCTGGGTGGCTGAGGAGCATTCCCTGATTTCAGATTCCCAGGTCTGGCAGAATTGTCTTAGAGATTCGGTCAACTGCAGTTGGTCCAGGATGGCGACCGCCCGGTCGATGGCATTTTCACAATAGGGAGATTCCGGATATTCGGAGAGAATGTGCTGGTAACCCTCAAAGGCTTGGTATAGGTAGCCCAATTGCAGACAGGATTCGCTTCGATAGAACAGGATATCATCGACAGTGCGGTAGCCGAAGGCATCGATCATCCCATCGAAACTCAGGATGGCGAGTTCCCATTTCTCGTCGGCATAGGCTTTCAATGCCCGTGCGTATTCATTGCGGAACATTCTCTGCTTCTGAGCCGACGTCGCGCTTTTCAACAACTGGTTATGGATTTCTTCCACCTGGATCCAAGCACAGAAGAACGATTCGAACTGAGAACGCTCCCATTCCGGATAGGCTTTGTTGATACGCCGATCTTTGAATTGATTGGGATCGAAGGGTGCGAATTCCGGCAATGTTGTCCAGGCATGGTTGGTGAGGTCGGACGGATTTAACGTCCCTTCCTTGCGCCGGGTTTTGATTTCCTTCACCACGCACTCGGTGAGATTCGTCAGATAGGATTCATTGACGAACATATCTTTGGCGAATTGGAGGCTCCTATCCAGGAAATACTGGGTGGCATATTCCTGGTAGAGACTCCCGGCAGGCGTCCCATCGACGTGTGATTGGGCGCTGGCGAGGATGATGGGGCTCAAAACAACAATGACCCCAAGGAATAGGGCCAGACGATTAGTGCGAGGGTTTGGAACCATTTCACTTCCGTGAGTTTTTGGATCCAGTGCCGGACTATGTGATTTGCTATTTAGTTTGAAATCGTCAATAGTATATTAGAATTTTTCCTATTTGTCAAGCGAAAAATATCTTGTTCACAGTTTCATCTACGGAAAAAGCATAGTTTATATAGATATAATGATTAGCTTAGATAGAGCCATCTGATTCCTGGAATCCAACCATCTCACAGCGAACCTTTGGCGCAATCATCCGGAAAGGCATCTGACAAAATCACGCCGACCGGCTTATCGATTGGTACGCCTGAGCGACTTTGATTCGATTCAACGCGCGATGCAGCGCCGTTTGGGCGCGAACGATATCGATTTCCGGCCTCGGTGATTTCAGCCGTTCGTGGGCTCGCTTCATCGCCGCCTGCGCTCTTTCTATATCGATTTTCTCCGCCGGTTCGCACGTTTCCGCCAACAAAGATACCGAATTATGCAGCACCTCGAAATAACCACCGCTGGTGGCGAAAAGTCGGGACTTGCCCTGTGCATTCTTCTCCGTCACCTCGACAATCCCGATGCCGATGGTAGTCATGAAGGGCGCGTGGTTGACCAGAACGCCGAAACTCCCCTCAGCGCCGGGCGCTCGAAGCGATTCCACGTCGCCACGGAATACTATTCCATCGGGCGTTATGATGTCCAACTTGAGGGCGGTTGCACTGTCATTCGCATTCGCCATATGGCTTCACAACTCTTGCTGATCAGGTGGTATCAGGTGAGGACACCTGAACCACAGGGAAACAGTGACCCCCCTTATATTCCCCCCTACTGGCGCAGGGGGGAAGAAAGGAGGGGTGTCAGGTGGGGACACCTGACACCACAGATCCTAACTGGCGGCGATCTCCTTAGCTTTTTCCACCACTTGTTCGATGGGTCCGACCATGTAGAACGCTTGTTCCGGAATAAGGTCGAACTCGCCGTCCACGATGCCTCGGAATCCGCGAACGGTGTCTTTGATAGAGACGTACACACCAGGGCGACCGGTGAAGGCTTCCGCCACGTGGAACGGCTGGGATAGGAATTTCTGGATTTTCCGGGCTCGGGCGACCAGGATCTTGTCGTCGTCACTCAATTCGTCCATACCCAAAATGGCAATGATGTCCTGGAGGTCTTTGTATCTCTGCAGAATTTCCTGGACTCGTTTGGTGGTCTGGTAGTGTTCCTGCCCCACAACTTGGGGATCCATGATGCGGGAAGTGGAGTCGAGGGGATCGACCGCAGGATATATACCCAGTTCAACGATCTGACGGCTCAACACGGTGGTGGCGTCGAGGTGGCTGAAAGTGGTGGCAGGAGCAGGGTCGGTCAAGTCGTCGGCGGGGACGTAGATAGCTTGCACCGACGTGATGGATCCGGTCTTGGTCGAAGTGATTCGTTCTTGCAGGGCGCCCATTTCGGTCGCCAGGGTCGGTTGATAGCCGACGGCGGACGGCATTCGTCCCAGCAGCGCCGACACCTCGGAACCAGCTTGCGTGAAGCGGAAGATGTTGTCGATGAAGAGAAGGACGTCCTTGCCCTGGTCCCGGAAGTATTCGGCAAGGGTCAGACCGGTCAGTCCGACGCGGAGACGGCATCCCGGAGGTTCGTTCATTTGCCCAAACGCCATGCAGACTTTGGAACTTGCCAAGGCGCTGTGATCAACTTTAGATAGGTCCCAGTGCTTCAGATCGAAATCGGCGCCGTAATTCATGACTTTGGATTCGATCATCTCCCGAAGGAGGTCATTGCCTTCGCGGGTGCGTTCGCCGACGCCGGAGAAGACTGAGATGCCGCCGTGCTGTTTGGCGATGTTGTTGATGAGCTCCATGACGATGACGGTTTTACCCACGCCGGCGCCGCCGAAGAGTCCAATCTTGCCACCTTTGGAGAACGGTTGGATCAAATCGATGACTTTGATTCCGGTTTCCAGCATTTCGGTGGAGGTCTCCAGGTCTTCCATTTTCGGCGCCGGTCGGTGGATGGGATATCGGATGTCGGAGTCGATGTCGCCCAAGCCGTCGATGGGATCGCCTATGACATTGATCAAACGACCGAGAGTCTTGGGTCCGACGGGCACTACTATGGGCTGTCCGGTATTCTGCACCGCCTGCCCGCGGACCAATCCGTCGGTGTTGTCCATGGCGACGGTGCGGACGACGTTGTCTCCGAGGTGCTGCTGGACTTCGAGGATCAAGCTTTCACCTTTGCGAGGAATCCTCAATGCTGTGTATAGTGCGGGCAATTCGCCGTCTGGGAATACCACGTCAACGACTACTCCGATAATCTGCCGGATTTTTCCTTCACTCATTATCTCTCCAACATTTGGTGGCATGGGCGTCCCGCCCATGCACAAGCCCTGTGCCGTCAGGTGTCCTCACCTGACAGCCGAAATCATCTCAGACCAAGCCGGGTTTGCCCAGCAGTTTTCGCAGCAACATCAGTTGTCCGCCGTGATTGCATTCGTGGATCGCTGCGAAACCCAGAGCATCCCGGACTGTCTTTAGCCAGGGGAAGACTTGCATGTCAGGGTGGGCAGACGCCAGCAGATCCTCGTCAGTAAGGCTTCTGATCCGTTGCTGGGTTTGCTTGTGGCTATCATCCAGGACTCGGCGGATTTCTGGAAGCTCAGGATACTGTTGCAAATCGTCAAGGACTTTGGCGCCGAGGCGGAACCAGCTGTCCCAGTCAGCAGGCAGAGGCGGCTCTTCACCCAAGGCGGAGAACACGATGCCGGGTTCGCTATTCGCCATGTGTCCCAGGATCCAGACGCCGGGATTGACGCGGTCAACCCTGGTGTAGAAGTCCTGGTCGTCGAAGTCTTTGACGACGGAAAGGGCTATGCTCCGCGCCCGATCCAGTTGTGCAGCAAAGTATTCACTCCAGGTCATTTGTCACCCAATAAGTTACAGGTTGCAGGTACCAAGTTGACAATTCGCACGGGCTTCCCAGCCCATCGCGACCGTTCGGGATGGGCAGGATGCCCATGCCACGCCTTCCCTTTCATTCCCTGCGAGAACCAGGGGGGAGGAAGAACATGGGCAGGATGCCCATGATACGCCCCCGATGTCGGGTTTGCAGGGAATCCGACCTACCTCAGAATGTTACCTCATTCCTTCGGCGCCGGATACCACTTCGAGGAGTTCCTTGGTAATAGCCGCCTGGCGCGCTTTATTATAATGCAGCGTCAAGTCGCCAATTAGCTCTTCCGCATTCTCGGTGGCGTTTTCCATGGCGGTCATTCGAGCACCCTGCTCAGCGGCATTGGACTCAAGCAGAACCCGCCACATTTGCACATTGACATATCTGGGTAAGATGCCGTCCAACACGGCGGCGGAGCTTGGTTCGAACAGGAAATCGTAGGTGAAGCCCTCCCCAGGGGGCTCCGGAATGACCGGCAATAGCTGTTCCACAGTTACGAATTGCCGGACGGCGGATTTGAATTCGTTATATACCAGATACACCCGATCTAATTCCTGTTGCTTATAGAGGCGGGTGACTGCTTCCCCGATGTCCACCGCATTGCCGAAATTGAGATACCGGTACAGTTCGATGTAGTGCTGGATGATGTGATATCCGCGCTTCCGAAAGAAGTCGTAGCCTTTGCGACCGACGGTAATCAGTCTGACATCGGTGGTTTTCTCGGAGCCAATGATTTCGACGGCACGACGCATGATATTGCTGTTGAAAGATCCACACAGACCGCGATCGCCGGTGACGATTAGAATTGCCACTTTCTTGGGCTCTCGGACCGCCAGCAACGGGTGCCTCTCAGGTTCGGTGTAGGATGCCAGATCACGGATGACATCTCGAAGCTTCCAGGAGTAGGGACGAGCCTTGACCATGTTTTCCTGGGCGCGGCGCAGCTTCGCCGCCGCCACCATCTTCATGGCTTTGGTGATTTGCTGGGTCGATTTTACCGACGAGATTCGGCGGCGGATTTGTTTCAGTGAAGGCATATTGGGCTTATCCGCCTCGGGCGGATTAATCTGCAGGGTGAGGACACCCTGCAGCACAGATAGTTACGCTTTTTCGACCTGGAAGACGGAATTGAATTCTCTGCAGGAGTCGGTGAGCTTGGTTTTCAGGTCCTCGGATATCTTCTTCTCGGTCTTGATCGTTTTCAGGATGTCAGCTTTGGAGTTTTCCATGAAGGCTATGAATTCCTTCTGGTACCGTTCGACCTGGCTGACCGGAATGTCATCGATATAGCCGTTGACGCCGGCGAACAGGATCACCACCTGGTTTTCCTGTCGCCAGGGAGTGTATTGACCCTGCTTCAGGATTTCGACCAGGCGTTCGCCGCGGGTCAATTGTGCCTGGGTGGCTTTGTCCAATTCGGATCCGAAGCGGGCAAAGGCGGCTAATTCTCGGTATTGCGCCAGGTCCAGCCTGAGGGAACCTGCGACTTGCCTCATGGCGCGAATTTGAGCGTTGCCGCCGACCCGGCTGACGGAAATTCCCACGTTGATGGCAGGACGGACGCCGGAATAGAACAACTCGCTTTCCAGGATGATCTGCCCGTCGGTGATGGAGATCACGTTGGTGGGAATGTAAGCGGACACATCGCCCGCCTGGGTCTCGATGATGGGAAGCGCGGTCAGGCTGCCGCCCGGAGCGGAACAACCTGCCATGGCAGCGACTTTTGTATCTTCGTTGATTTTGGCGGCGCGTTCCAGCAAGCGGGAATGGAGGTTGAAGATGTCGCCGGGGTAGGCTTCGCGTCCCGGGGGACGTCTGAGCAGCAGCGACAATTGTCGATACGCCCAGGCATGTTTTGTAAGGTCATCATACACACATAACGCATGACGACCGGAATCTCGGAAATATTCTCCAATGGCGGCTCCGGCGAAGGGTGCCAGGTACTGAATGGGGGCTGGCTCGACCGCAGTGGAGGACACGACGATGGTGTGGTCCATGGCACCATGGTCTTCCAGGGTCTTCACCACCTTGGCGATGGTCGATCCTTTTTGACCGATGGCGACGTACACGCAGATGACGTCGCCGCCTCGCTGATTGATGATGGCATCTATAGCAATAGCAGTCTTGCCGGTCTGACGGTCTCCGATAATCAACTCGCGCTGACCTCGCCCGATAGGGATCATCGAGTCAATGGCTTTGATTCCGGTTTCCAAAGGTTGGTATACTTGCTGGCGGAAGATAACGCCCGGGGCTTTTTTCTCGGCAGGATTTCGGTATGGGGTATCGATGGGACCTTTTCCATCCAACGGAAATCCCAGAGGATTGACTACTCGTCCCAGCAAAGCTTCCCCCACCGGCACTTCCACGATGCGACCGGTGCGACGGACTTCGTCGCCTTCTTTGATATCCGCGTCGCTACCGAACAGGGCGCATCCCACGTTGTCCTCTTCCAGATTCAACGCAATACCGAACACGCCGCCGGGGAATTCGACCAGCTCGTTCGCCATGCAGCTTTCCAAGCCGTATACGCGGGCGATGCCGTCGCCAACGTAGATGACCCGACCTATGTCGTCCACATCGACCCGGGCTTCATATCCCTCGATTTGTTGTTTCAGAATTGAGGTAATTTCTTCCGGTCTAAGTTGCATAAGGATTTCCTTGGATGTGCCTCACATTGATCTTTGCCTGATGGGATTCCGTGTCAAGCGACCATCCGTTCCTGGAGATTGACAAGCTGACGGTTAAGGCTGAAGTCATAGCATCTGTTCTCAACGACAATGCGGTAACCGCCCAGCAGCGAAGGATCTATCTGCCAGGCGATCACGGGAGTCTTTGAGGTCAACTCGTTCAGTTTGCCGGTGATCTCCTCCTGGAGTTGAGGTGTGACGGTCACTGCGGTGGTTACCTTTACGCGGACGTGACCCAAAGCCTCCTCTCGCAGACGATCATAGGTTTGGAAGACTTCCGGCAGGATTTCCGCGCGGTGTTTGCTCAGCACCAATTGGAAGAAGCGTTTCAAGATATCGGGCGGCTCACCACCTACGGATGTCTGGAGCGCTGTGATTTTTTGAGAAGCCGGAACCTCCGGACTCAGGATGTATGTTTCCAGCTCGGAGACGCTCCGGAACGCTTGCTCCAGATTTTCCAGAGATTTGAATACGTTGTCGACCTGCCCCTCGTCTTTTGCCGCGGCGAACAAGGCGCCCACATAACGTTTTACCAGGATAGTACCAATCGGCACGCACGTCTCCCGCTATTTCTTCCCGTTGCCATCGATCTTGTCGAGTTCTTTCAGTCCCGACGAGATTATTCTTTCCTGGTCTTGCTGAGTGAGTCCATGTTGCAGAATTCGTCTGACCGTTTCGGCGGCAAGGGCTGCCACTTCAGACTTGAGTTCCTGGGAAACCTTGACCTTCTGCGCTTCGATCTCAAGTTTGGCTTTCTCGATGGTATTGCGAGCGGCGTCCCTGGCTTCTCGGACAGTGGAGTCTCTCGCTTCCTCCGCGGCTCGGCGAGCCTCCTGGATCATCTGTTGGGATTCCTTCTTGGCGCCGGCGAGGTTGTCCTGATACTGCTGGCGAAGCTGCTCGGCTTTTTCTCTTTCAGTCTTGGCGTTTTCCAGATCATTCTTGATGGTTTGTTCGCGCTTTTCCAGGGCGGCAAGGATAGGTTTCCACGCCCATTTGCGAAGGACGAACAACAGAACCAGGAATGAGATGATCGTCCACAACATGGATCCCGGACGGGGCATGATGATGTCCGTCAGATGGAATTCCATAGGTTCTTTCTTCCGTTTGAGTTACTGTCCTACCCTGCGATGCCGGTGCTTGAGATGATCAAGCAGACGACCAGTGAGAAGAACGACACCCCTTCAATAAGGGCGGCGGCAATCAGCATGGCGGTCTGGATTTTCCCGCCGGCTTCAGGTTGTCTGGCGATGCCGTCCATGGCTTGACCGGCGATGCGACCGATTCCGAGACCGGCGCCCAGTACAGTCAAACCTGCGCCTATGCCACAACCCATGACACCCAGGGTGCTTGCTGCGTCCATTAGAGTACCTCCAATTCCTTGTTCTGTATGGTTACAGCCGAATGATAATCCTTTGGCGACGGAGTTTGGATTCTCCGTCTAATGCGACGGATGCGCCACCATTCCGATGAAGGTAGCAGATAGAATGGTGAAGATGTATGCCTGCAAAAACGCCACGAAGAGTTCCAGCAGGCTGATCGCCACGGCTCCCAGGATGCTGATGGGCGCGATCACGATCGAAGTAATCAATACCATGAAGACGGCAATCACGGCATGCCCTGCCAGCATATTGGCGAAAAGTCGCATGCACAAGGCGAATGCCTTGACGAAAAGCCCGATAATCTCGATGACGAATAGGATAGGGACGATGAAGATGGGGACGCCGGGAGGCATGAAGGACTTCAAAAAGCCGATAGGACCGTTATATATGACCCCAGCTCCGAACAGGAGGATCAAGATGACCGACGCCATGCCGCCGGTCATGGAGATATTTCCGGTTGGCGTCACTCCCCAGGGAACCATCCCCAGGAGATTCGCAAACAGGATGAAGAAGAACACGGTTAGAAAGAACGGGAGCCATTTTCTGCCATCCGATTCTCCCATGGCTGGATAGACGACTTCGTCCCTGAGGAAAACGATGAAGACTTCGAGCAGATTGGCGAATCCTCTGGGGACGCCGCCGACCTTTCGGGCGTTTGCCAATCCCATCCACAGAAGCAGAAGCCCTGCGACTCCCCAGAACACCATGTGTTTGGTCAAGGGGATCGGAGTGCCATCGACATGGAAGAGCACCGGCAATTGCGCCTTGATACCCAGGAATTCAATGTAGGTCGCGTCGCATAAGTGATGTTCGAGGGCTTGTTTGACGCCATGCTCTTCGGTCTCGCTTTGACCCGGGGCAGACGATCCGTGTTCGGGAGGCGCGGATGTCACGCCGAAGGCGACAATCGGGAGCAGTGCAGCAACTATTAGAATATGGAAAGACAGCTTCATGATGGCATAGGAACGCGCCCATGAAGGGCTATACTACAAACCGGGAAATGCGTTTTTTCGCCCAGAGTACCAGAACGAACAGCCCGACCAGATACCCCGACATCATGGCTATGGCGAAAGGCATGAGCGCCAGAGCGTGCGTGATCTGGATCGCGATGATAGATCCGCCTGCCAGCAGGATTTTGTACAGAAAAGCGATGACCAGTCCTCGCAATAGGCGGGTGGGGTCGCCAGTGATATGAGCGTCCAGGATCCGCCAAGCTCCGACGGTGAGCAGGAATGCGGTGATTAGTCCAGTGATCCAAGGCATACCGAATTAGGATTGTCCCCTTGCATTCCCCTCACTTGCATGGTGGGCAATATCAGTCCGAGTTCTCGGGAGTGTCGGGGGGATTCTCTTTGTCCTCCCGTTCCATCGCTTTCAATTTCAAGTACATCCAGTAGATTCCGGCGCCCATCATCACGAAGACGCCGATCAATGCGAACACCGGAGAACTATGCAGCCACTTGTCGAGTCGTGCGCCTCCGAAGTGTCCGACGAGCACCACCAGGGCATAGGTAATTCCGATGTGGGTGTACCGAGCGGTTGTTCCCCAGGTTTTCCCGACCCGGGGAAGTCGGGGTTTCATGACAGGCTCTCACTTGATCGCGGGATGAGGGCTTTCCGGAGTGCTTGGCGGTTTCGGTCTGTGTGCAGCGGAGTCAGCGTCCATAGAGCTGCGACCGTTGAAGACCGCACCCTCTTCGATGATCAATCGGGAGGCGGAGAGATCTCCCCGAAGAACCGAGGTCGCCTCCAGGGTGACTTTGGCGGTAGCGTCCAGTGATCCCTGGACTTTTCCGCCGACCACGATGTTCTTGGCTTTGATGTTGCCCTCAACTTCGCCGGTTCCGCCGACGGTAGCGGTATCCGCTGCTTCCAACTCGCCCTTGACCCGACCGTCGATACGAATGCTCTGCTTGACCAGGACCTTCCCTTCGATGATTGCGTCTTTGCCGATCAGAGTGGACAATTCCCCCACAGCCCCGGTTCCGCGAACTTCATTAATTTTCACGAGTGTGATCTCCTTGTTACAGCGATGTTCTTGCGCAGCATTTGGCAGGCAAGCCGGACGGGATGCTCGCCCACGCTTCAGCCATTGCCTCCCAATCCCCAGATCAAGTCGCCCGGATTCACGGGATTGTCCCCGTGCCATATTTCGAAATGCAAATGCGGAGCGCTGGACACGCCCGAGTTTCCCACAAGTCCGATGGGTTCCCCCTGACGCACGCAATCCCTGACTTGACAGGTCCTGAGCTGGGCATGTCCGTACAGGCTGAAGTACCCGGAACGATGATACAGAATGATCAGATTCCCATAACGATAGGTCCAGTCGGAGAAGATGACCAGACCATCCGCGGACGCCAGGATGGGAGTCCCTTCGGACGCTGCGATATCGATTCCTGCGTGATTCTGCCAGGGCAACTCGGCGATCCAGGAAAATTCCTGACTCACGAATCCTTCCACCGGAAGCAGAGTCGGAATGTCTCTGGAAGTGAAGCCTTGCGACAGCCAGGCGGGAACGCGCTGCAACGTTTCCCGGACGTTGGAAAATGGGCGAGCCGCCATACCGGTTGTCACGGACGGCTCGGACGATACCGGCGACGACTCTTCCGTGTGCAGCGAATCCAACGGTTCCAGACCGATATTGGCGCCAAGAGAGCGGCGAATCCGTTCATCCAGTTGCCGGAGCTGTTTGAATTCGTTGACGATCCGGCTGATCTGAGCATTTTCAGTCACCAGATACTCGTTATCGGCCTTCACGCCCTGCAAATGGATCACTTCGTACACAAGGATCCCGATGATAACTGCCATGACGGCAAGCAACAACAGGGCGACAATCATGACCGGACGCCACCACGAGACCGCCCATCTCGGGACCTGGATCTTCCTGAGCTCGGAGCTCTGGTCCGGAAGCACCATCAAGGTGATTTTCTCGGTCAACCGCCCCATGATTTGCCTATGTCAATTGATATTTCGATTAATATAACGAGATTCACGTTAGGAATCAACCTTTTTTTGTGCCGAATGTGGTAATGGGGACAGGGATTGCGCAGTTCGCTGCCTCAGGATCTCAAACAGGATCACAGATGCAGAGGCTGAGACGTTCAAAGATCCCACTTTGCCTTTCATGGGCACGCGCACGGTACGATCGCACCGCTTAAGAAGCAAGGGCGATATTCCTTTCCCCTCGCCACCGACGACCACAGCAATCGGTCCGGTCAGATCGGCTTCGAACAAGGATTCCTGACCGTTTTCAACAGCGGCGACAATCCAGACGCCGTTCTGGATCAATTCGTCCACGACGGCAGGCAACCCTGGGACTTGTGCGATGAGCACATGAGCGGCAGCACCAGCTGATGCTTTCATCGCCGTCCCTGATAGAGGAGCGGCTCTCCGTTCCCGGATCACGACGCCATGCACTCCGGCGCCGTCTGCAGAACGCAATAATGCGCCCAGGTTCTGAGGATCTTCCACCCCATCGACAATCAGGACGAATGGTGGCTCGCTTTTTGCCTGAGCCACTCGCAATATCTCGGTGACGGAATAGGACCGCTCTGGCGTATCCGCAAGCTCCAGCAGCACGCCCTGCGCCGGTCGATTTCCGACCAGTTTTTCAAAGACTTTCGGCGGCAGTTCCTCAATTGGTATCGACCGCTGGGCGGCTTCCAACCGTATCTTCAGAATCCCTTCCCCCGTGACTCCCAGCCTTACTATGAGCCGCTTGACGGGTTTGGAGCTTCGGAGGGTCTCGAGGACAGGCTGCCGTCCCCAGATCAAGCCTTTCATCGTGGCTCCATTATCACGCATGCATATCCAGCCCCGACAGGGGAACCGGGGAGTGCCAGCTATTGTCAGGAGTCTTTATCAGTGCTATCGAATAGCTCGATCAGTCGTTCCAGGTCTTCGTCGGAGTAGTATTCGATTTCAATCACGCCGCCTTTGGACCGATGCTTGATACGCACCTGCGTTCCCAGGAGGGTTCGCAAGCGGTCTTCGGTGCGAGCGACGAACACCGAACCGGGTTTCGGTGTTTTTGTCTGCGCAGGCTCAGCCCCTATCTTTTGAATCAGTTGCTCGATCCGGCGAACGCTGAGTCTCCGAGCCATGGTCTGACGGAACAAGGCTTTCTGCACCTTAGGATCTTCCACTGCCAGCAAGGCACGAGCGTGTCCCATCGACAATTCTCCGGAACGGACGCTGTTCTGGATTTCTTTCGGCAATCTCAATAATCGGAGGAGATTGGTGACAGTGGCGCGCTGTTTCCCGATTTTTTCAGCAACCTGCTCTTGAGTGAATTTGAAGCGGTCCGTCAACTCCTGCAAGCCATTCGCCAGATCGATGGGATTCAAGTCCTCGCGCTGGAGGTTCTCCACCAGCGCCAGTTCCAGCATTCGGTTATCGTCCAGATCCGCGAATATCTTGGCAGGCACTCGCTCCAACCCTGCCATCTTAGCAGCGCGAAGCCTGCGCTCTCCCACCACCAATTGGTACCCTCTTCCCTTGGAACGCACCACCAGCGGTTGCAGGATTCCGTCCCGGACGATGGATTCCGTCAATTCCTGTAGCGATTCGGACGGGAAGTCTCGCCTGGGCTGCATGGGATTGGACTCGATGCGAGCGACTTCGATCTCGGTGACGGCGCCGTTCTCTTGCGAAAAGGGATCTTCGGGAATCAGCGCCCTAAGCCCTTTTCCCAACGATTTCGTTTTCATGGTCCAATAGCTCTTTTGCCAATTCTACATAGTTTTCCGCGCCGCGGCAGCTCTGATCATAGAGGGTAATAGGCACGCCGTGGCTCGGGGCTTCAGACAGTTTGACGTTCCGGTAGATGATAGTGCGAAATACCCGCCCGTGGAAGAATTGTTGGACATCTTCCATGACCTGATTCGACAAATTCAACCTGCCGTCGTACATGGTGAGCAGGATGCCCTCGACCGCAAGGTTCCTGTTCAGGTGCTTTTGCACCAGACGAATGGTGTTCAGGAGTTGGGACAACCCCTCGAGAGCATAATATTCGGTTTGGATCGGAATTAGTACGGAGTCCGCGGCAGTCAGTGTGTTCAAAGTCAGAAGTCCCAACGATGGAGGGCAGTCCGCAATCACATACTCGTAATTGTCGCGGATGGGTTCCAACGCTTTCCTGAGGATCTGCTCCCGAGCCATCATCGCCACCATTTCCACTTCGGCGCCCACCAACTTAACCGTGGAGGGAATGATTTCCAGGTTTTGGATGTCTGTGGTCGTCACTATCTGCCGAGCCAGATGACCGTTGATCAGCATATCATATACGCTGCGCCTGACTTTGGTCGGATCCAAGCCCAATCCGGAACTGGTATTGGCTTGCGGATCCATGTCGATGATCAGGGTTCGCTTGCCAGATTGCGCCAGACACGCCGACAGATTAACCGCGGTGGTGGTTTTTCCCACGCCCCCTTTCTGGTTAGCTATGGCGATGAATCGGCTCATGATTGGCAGCGATAACGGATTCCAGCAAAGTGTAAATTTAGGACAATTCCTGCAAATAATCAAGCGATTTTTAGCCGACTTCCGCCAGAGGGAAACTCGAGGAATATTTCCGCATCAACTCATTTTTCAAGTGCGGACAGGTCTTCATTTCCGGGTCGGTGTCAATCAGATTGAAAGCCAGGCGGCGGGCTATTTCCAGGATCTCCCGATCATCGATGGGGTCGGCGATTTTGAAGCCGGGCATCCCGTGCTGCCGAGTACCAAAGAATTCTCCGGCGCCGCGGAGATAGAGGTCGGCTTCCGCGATTCGAAAGCCGTCGTCTGTTTTCAATAGTGTGTCCAGACGCTGCATAGTCTCATCGCCGGGGGGACCAGAGGCAAGCAGGATGCAGGTCCCGCGCTGGCTGCCGCGTCCGACTCGTCCACGAAGCTGGTGGAGTTGAGCCAACCCGAATCTCTCCGGATGTTCAATGACCATTATCGTTGCTTGAGGGACATCGACGCCGACTTCGATGACCGTGGTGGTCACCAGGACCTGGATATCCCCATTGCGGAAGGCGGTCAGGACATGCTCCTTTTCCTGACTGGAAAGCCTGCCGTGCAGCAATCCCACGTTGCAGGCGGCAAGGGGACCGTTGCGCAGAAATTCGTACCCATCCACCGCGGCTTTCAAATCCAGTTTTTCCGATTCCTCGATGATGGGATATACGATGAAGGCTTGCGCCCCTTTCGCCGTCTTGTCCACCAGATATTGATAGATGTCCTTGCGGGCTTCCTCACCTCTGAGCACGGTTCGGACGCCGGCACGTTGCACCGGGCTTTGAGTGAGCACCGACACGTCCAGGTCGCCGTACACAGTCATTGCCAATGATCGCGGGATTGGGGTGGCGGTCATGACCAATACATCGGGACGCATTCCTTTTTGACGCAGGGCGAAACGCTGCGCCACACCGAAACGATGCTGCTCGTCGATGACCACCAAGCCAAGATTATGATATTCTACGGTTTCCTGGAACAGAGCATGCGTGCCGACGATGTAGGAAGCCTTGCCGGTCGCGATTTGGTGCAGTACCGCCTCGCGGTCTGGTTTCCGCTGAGCGCCGACCAGCAAGACCGGCTCGAGATTCAGGGGCGCCAGAAATTGCCGCAAGACTCGGTTATGCTGCTCGGCAAGCACTTCCGTTGGCGCCATGATGACCGCCTGATAGCCATTCTCCACCGCCAGGGTCATCAAGATAATGGCGACAATGGTTTTTCCACTGCCGACATCGCCTTGCAGCATCCGATTCATAGGGTGCGGACTTTGCATGTCCGCTCGTATTTCCTTGATAACCGATTTCTGGCTGCCTGTCAACTCGAATGGTAGCGATTCGATGAGTTTCCTGGTCATGGCTCCCGCTTTGGGGAACGAGATACCGATTTCCTTCTCCCGGCGCTTTCTCCGGCGCAGAGCCAGCAAGATTTCCAGATCAAAGAATTCGTCGAACTTCAGGCGGCGGAACCCTTCGCGGCTTTCGAGAAAGTCATTGGGGAAATGCACAAGCTGATAGGCTTCTTTCAGCGAGCACAGGTTCCCGGAATCACGGACGGACTTGGGTAGGGGATCGGCAATCTTCTCTTGCAGATCCTGCCAGGCTGACAGGATAATCCGTCGAAAGCCGCGGCTGTCCAATCCCACTTTGCGATAGGCTTCGCCGGATGGGTACAAAGGCACGATCCGACCAGTGAAGATGCCTTCGTAATCCTTTTCCTCATCCGAGAGGATATCTACGACCGGATGCACCATCTGCAATCCGCCGAAGTAGGCGACCTTGCCGGAGACCGCAATGGGCAGCCCTTCGGAAAAAGTCTTTTTCCAGTAAGATATCCCCTCAAACCATACCAAGGTCAACACGCCGGATTCGTCGTCCAAGCCGACCTGGAGCCGCGATTTACCTCGCTTGCTGCCAACCGGCGTCACATACCCCACCCGCCCAATCACCGTGACCTCCTGGTCGGATTCGGTCAATTCGGAGATCTTCAAGATTCGGGATCGGTCCAGGTATCGCCGGGGGACATGATTCAACAAGTCCAGGGCGGTGACTATGCCACCGGTTTTCAGGACTTCGGCGCGTTTGGGACCCACGCCCCGCACATACGTGATGTCCGATGTCGGATCGAGATAGGCGATTATGGCACCGGATTAGATGAGATTGCTTCGCTGCGCTCGCAATGACATCCCTCCAGGCTGGCATGGTCCACACTATGCCAGCGCCGGTGCTGTCAAACGACCCGTTTGACAGTCTTGTCGCCCCCCCTTTCAATTTCCCCCTGGGTACCGGGGGGAAGGTTAAGGCAGCCCCTTTCCTGTCCCCCTAGTGGCGCAGGGGAGGGGTCCCAGGCTGGCATGGCCCACACTATGCCAGCCCGTGTGCTGTCAAACGGGTCGTTTGACAGCACCGATAGGAGATTGCTTCGTTGCGCTCGCAATGACAGGAATTGTCGTGCTGGCAGACGCCCTCGTCTGCCAGCAATATTGCATTCCATGTGCTATTAAACGACTCATTTTGTGTGCTGTCATGCGTCCCTGCGTGACAGCATCCCTACCCCATCTTGTTTCCCTACCCCACTATTCGATGTGCTGTCAAACGGGTCGTTTGACAGCATTGACAGTGACCCCCCTTTTGTTCCCCCCTGCAATAGCAGGGGGGAAATCGTCCTATCGAGTTGTATACTGATACCGATACGATACCACGACCTCTTTTCCGCTGGGGACGTCCACCGTGAAGCGAATAGTCGAGGCGTCAATCTTCTCGTACTTCAAGAAGCTGTCCAGGATCTCCCAATCGCCGTTAAGATGCTCTTCCACCCGGATGGTTACATCTTTGTCTTTTTTGTGATTGCGAAGGGTGATCTTGTAGGCTTCACGATACACTTTGTCAGCGACCTTCTGGTAGTCGGTGCGTTCGCGTTTGCCGACCAGGTCGAAGGCATAGCCCACCGTGATTTTGACTTCTTCGTCGATGGGGGTATGTTTGATCTGGTCTTCCCCTATGAATTCCAGGCTCTTGTCGGAATCGCGCTGATACACCCGGAACTTGCCAGCCGGCAACGGTTTCCCCAGACCGGCAGCCGTGCTGTTTTGGAATGTCAGCTCTTTCTTGACCCGTTCTCCCCACTTGGCAACGTCCAGAGTGTAGATGATAGTTGACGCTACGGTTGCAGGTTCGAATAGAGAAATCTGTTTGACCTCCTGGTCCTTCAAAGTCGAGGTGCGTTGGAGGGTGTAGAGGTGGTAATCCGCGAAGGCTTTCTCTTCGAAGGCAGGGGCGCCAGCAGTCAGCATGTCCATTTCCATGCCCCGTGCCATTTTCTGCATGATTTGAGGGGCGCGATGCACATCGCCAGCCATCAATTTGACCTTGGCGTTCTGGTAAGTGGCTCCGGATTTGTTATCGATGGATACCCAGGCGCCCAGGTCGAATGCCATTTCGTTTTCCGCCACCACCGCCACATATTCGGCATGCCACGAGATGTCGCTGGTCATGTAACTGACTTCGGCAGGGCGAGTCCCGGCTTTTTGGCTGTTAACTTTCCACACCAGAGTCGGGCGGGTAATCAATCCTTCCGGCAATTGGGGAAAGGTGATGTCCCGGATGGTTGAGCGGCGGATAATCATAATTTCGCCAGTCTTGGACTTCAGCACGATATCGCCAGCATCGCCACTGGTGAATGCCAGCAATGTCCCGGAATACACATCGGAACCCTGCTTGGAATCGGTGATGACCTGGATGTCGTGATCGATGTATTTTTCCAGGATCTTGGACGGGCTGACCAGATCGTACTGGTAGTTCTGTTCCAGGAGCTCCACCTCCTTGGCGTTGAAATGCACGGAGGTGGCATCGATCTGTGACGCCACTTCCCGGAATTGGATATCCCCGACTCCATCGGGAAAAGCCATATCACGAGTGTCTTTGACCACCGCCAGGTCGTTGTTGTAGATGGTAATGGCGACCTCAGAAAAGGCGAGGGACGTCACGAATGACATGACGATCATGATCAGGATTGCACGTTTCATACTCCACCTCCGTGTCATTATTTCTTCTGTGCGAACTGACAAGAATTTCAGTTCCATGATTTCCTCCGTGGTAGGTTTCTTGTGTCGCTCTCTATCACTACTCCAATGCGGAGGAAATATTCCTCGTTTCTTCAGAAGGTTGTCGGGTTTCGGCGCTACGCTTGGAACCCGACCTACACGCTGGCAGACGCCCTCGTCTGTCAGCAACAATACGCGAGGATAAGGAATGATGACCCCCCTTTTCTTCCCCCCTGCAATAGCAGGGGGGATTACGCAGCCAGATCTGCGAGGATGCGTTCCAGTTTCTCCAGGGATTGAGACATTTCGTCTAACTTGGTGCGCTCTTTCTCGACTACGTCCTCCGGCGCACGTTCGACGAAATTGGGATTGTCCAGTTTGGCTTTGGTCCCTTTGATCACACCGCGAAGTCGGGCGATTTCTTTTGATATGCGGGCTTTCTCCTTATCCAGGTCGATCAATCCCTCCAGCGGGACGTATATTTCCAGCGTCCCGACGACCGCACTGGCGGACATCGCGGGCTTCTCATCGGAATACGCGATTTCCTTGACCGTAGCCAATCGTCTGACCATCCCTTGCTCGCGCTCAAGCAGCACTTTTTCCCTGGGAGATGCATGGCTCATCACGACGTCAGCTTCCATCTGCGGCGGAACGTGCATTTCGCCCCGGATACCTCGGACTGCGGAAACGACCTTCATCAAAAATTCCATTTCCTTTTCCGCCTCCACATCGAACAATCCAGAGTCAGCTTTCGGGAACGGTTCCACCATGACGCTGCGATTTTCGGGATACTTCCATAGCGCCTGCCAGATTTCCTCGGTCAAGTACGGCATGAAGGGATGGAGCAGCTTCACCGATCCTTCCAGGACGTACAGAGCGACATTCAAGGCGGTCTGTTTTTCCGACGCATCGTCTGACAACCGCACCTTGATGCTCTCCAGATACCAATCGCAGAACCGATCCCACAGGAAGGCGTAGATAATCTTGGTGGCGTCGTTCAACCGGTGCTCATGTAAGGACTTCTCGACGGCTTCGACCGTGCGATGATATTCCGATAGGACCCATCGGTCCACCAGCGTCAACGCTTCTTCCGGAGGAGGCTGATCCGGAGGAACCTGGTCATCGTCCGCATTCAACAAGAGGAAGCGCGTGGCGTTCCAGACTTTGTTAGCGAAGTTTCGACCCATCTCGCACAGTTCATTGGCGTATCGGATATCGCCTCGTCGTGGGGTCAGCGACACAATGGTGAAGCGGATGGCATCCGCGCCATATTCGGCAATGACGTCCAGCGGATCGGGGCTGTTCCCTAGCGACTTGGACATGGTGCGTCCCTGGATATCTTTGATGACGCCGTGGAACGCCACTGTCTTGAACGGGATGTCGTGCATGAATTCCAACCCAGCCATGATCATTCGCGCCACCCACAGGAAGATAATGTCGGGCGCCGTGACCAGGAGGTCAGTGGGATAGAAGTACGAAAGTTCCGGGGTTTTGTCGGGCCAACCCAGTGTCGAAAACGGCCAAAGCCAGGAACTGAACCAGGTATCCAGGACGTCCTCCTCCTGACGGAAATCCTTCGATTCGCAGCTTGGACACCGAACGGGATCTTCCTCGAAAGCGTCCTCGAATCCACAATTAGGGCAGGTCCAGACCGGGATGCGATGCCCCCACCACAATTGCCGCGATATGCACCAGTCCTTCAGAGTGAAGAACCAGGCGTTATACCGGTTGATCAGTTCCGGGGGATAGAACATAATCGTTCCCGAATTGACTGCCTCGAATGCCGGATCAGCCAAAGGCTTCATCTTCAGGAACCATTGATCGGTCAAAATCGGCTCAATGGGGACATTGCTCCGGTAACAATGCCCCACGGGATGATTGGGGATTTCCTCGACTTTTTCCACCAGTCCTTGCGCTTCGAGATCCTCCAGTACTTTCTTGCGGCAGTCGAATCGGTCCAAGCCCCGATAGGCAGGAGTAACGTTTTCGTTCATCATGCCGGCGGCGTCCATGATGACGATGGCGGGCAGATTATGGCGCTGCCCGATCTCGAAGTCATCGTAGTCGTGCCCTGGCGTCACTTTCAAGGCGCCGGTCCCGGATTCAGGATCGGGATGCTCATCGGCGATGACAGGAATCAGGCGATCGGTCAGTGGTAGATGCACCATTTTTCCGACCAGATGTTTGTACCTCTGGTCGCTGGGATGCACCGCAACCGCAGTATCACCCAGCATGGTTTCGGGACGGGTCGTTGCAACCGTAATGTGATCGTCGCCCTCCACCAATGGGTAACGGATATACCACAGGTGACCCAGGATTTCCTTTCGAACGACCTCGTCGTCGGAAATGGCGGTCCGGAGACCCGGCGACCAATTGACGATCCGATGCCCGCGGGTGATTAGACCTTTCTGGTACAGGTGGACGAATACCCGGCGGACCGCTTTGGAAAGTCCGGGATCCAGAGTGAAGCGTTCGCGAGTCCAATCGCAGGAGCAGCCAAGCTTTCTTAGTTGCTGCAAGATAATCCCGCCGTATTTTTCCCGCCATTGCCAGACTCTTTCCAGGAATTTTTCTCTGCCGAGATCATGCTTGGAAATGCCTTGCTTGTCCAGCTCTTTTTCTACCACGTTCTGGGTGGCGATTCCAGCGTGATCCGTGCCCGGCAACCACAAGGTTTCGAAACCGGACATCCGGGCGTGGCGGATGTATATATCTTGAATCGTGTTGTCCAGAACGTGTCCGATGTGCAACGTGCCTGTGACGTTGGGCGGCGGGATCATGATGCAGTACGGTTTTCGGTCTTCACGGACCTTCGCCCCGAAGAAGCCGCGACCTTCCCAGATGTCGTACCATTTGTTTTCTGCTGTGGAAGGGTTGTATGTTTTTCCGATGTCTCTGCCTGGCATGGTCGTTACCTATCGTGATGTGGTGTCTTCAGAGTGCTTTTCAGCCTACTTGAGTGTTATCCAACCGTGTTTTTTCAGGATTTGCACGGTTTCCACAATCAACTTCAAAGGCACCTCACATTCGGCATACTCGAGTAACTGATGGAGTTCCAGCAGGTTTCGCTTTCCGTCCATCCAATCGCATGCTTGCCCGATGGCAGCTAAGATCTCTCGCTGCATTTTCCCTTTGTCGTCGTAGTCCCGGTACCATTCCCAATCGTCATCGTCCAGTGATTCCCAGAATTGTTTGTAGGAAAAAGGTCCTTCAAAAGCCGGTTTGGGGATCATGGATTTGGCTTTCTCCGTCCACTGGTCGGGACGAGGAGTCCAGGCTCGCAGATGGTGGAGATCGACACCGGCGGCTTTGGCTTCCTGCTCGATCACCAGCCGCATGTGTCGTATCAGACGCTGCGTCAGGTTGTCCAGTTCCCAGACCAGATCGTCGCCGTGCTGTTCGAAAGCGTTGCGGTCTCTTTGCGGAACGACGGAGATTGGTGACTGCAAAGCCCGTTTCTCCAGGTCACGACGGAACACCAAAGCCAGGGTGATGTCACGCCAGATCTCGCCCACTTTCCGGCGGTGCAAGTCTTTCAATCCGCGGATGTCTTTGATCGCCGACTCCAGCCGACGGTCAGCATAGTCCAGAAGCCGCTTCTGACCGGCGATGGCAGTGGAGAGTCGGAAAGACTCGGCTACAAGTGTGCCGGCGTTCGCCAGTTCCATCGCAACCTGGGCGACCGCCAGGGCAGTCCGATGGATCACAACCGAGTTAGTCTTGTCCACGGTGTCGCCGCTGGAATGGTAGTAGCGATCGGGCCATTCGGTCAGGCACAACGCCGGAATATTCGCCCAGGGATGCACGAAAGGCATGTGGTCACTGCCGCCTTGATAGGCGACCCGTTTCCAGCGGAACGGGGTCGGAGGTTGACCGACCTGACAGATCGGCTCGACAGAGGCGCGTTCCAGAGCAATCTCCATTCTGTCGTTGACGAAAGACGGCAGGGACAAGGGCGTCTCATCGAAGGTCAGAGTGCCTCCGGCTTTCGCCTGGTCGGAACCGACCATGTCAAGGCTGATAGCGGCGATCACTTTTCGATTTTTTTTGATCACTTCTCGCTGCACCCAAAGAATCGAGCCGCGCCATTCCGGGAGCAGCAGAAAACGGATGGTTCGATCCGGAGGCGGAGTCATTCCTCTTGTGATTAGAGATTTCCAGGTGCGAGCCAATTCCAGCACCATGGCTACCCCGGAGGCATTATCGTTGGCGGAAGGCTTCGGGTGGCACAGATGCGCGACCAGGATGATTTCTTCGTCGGGCAGTTTCCGCCCTCTAATCACAGTGGAAAATGCTGTAATCGAACCTTTTCGGAACCCGGCATCGATTTTGACGCGCATCCGTGCTTTCCGATTATTCGCTTTTTCCCTGGCGATCAAGTCTTTCAGTGTGCGGTACTGCCGTTCCGATAGTCGAAACGCGAATGTCGTTTTTCCCTTCAATAGGTGATTGGGCAAATGGTAATAATCGACCAGATCAGGATCGTCGATTTTCGCAGATGGGGACGGACCCATCAGGACGCCCACCGCGCCATATTGAGCGACGCCCAGCCGCCACACTCTAATTCCGGGACGAGCCAGGATGATGGCGCCTTTGATGTCCTGTACAGTGAAGTCCCACACCGTCTTGCCGTCACCGACGTCGATCACATCCGCCTCGATTCCCTCGGAAGGTGTCGGGTGGGATCGGGTTGCCACGGCGATGGGATTGACTTTGGCGTCAATTATAATCCCGCGAGCGGTATCAGGCGCTATTATTTCCAAAGTAGCGCATCGCAATTCCCAGACATCATCCGCCACCCACATGCCGGTCTTTGATTCGCCATCTGCCGGATATTCCGAGATCTCCGGTGAATCGAAGCCCGCTTGAGCGAAACGTTTCCGGACAACCTCCAACGCATCCTTATAACCCTGGGAGCCGGGCAGCCGATGATGACGACTCAGATCGATAATGTCTTCTCGGACGCGATCACCGGACAGATGTAATGCCCACGCTTCCCATTGATCTTTAGGAATCATCAGTCATTCCCTCAATATGGATTATATGTGCCAGGGGATTCCAGCCTGTGGTCGAGCATGGGCAGGATGCCCATGCCACAGATTTCTTCAACGCCAACGTTGGCGTCGCTCGAACAATTTAAGGAGCACCATGCCGGCGGCAAATCCTCCGATATGCGCGTACCAGGCGACGCCGCCTTGTCCGGCTGGGGCGCCTACTGCATTAACCACCTGCAGAAATATCCAGAATCCCAGCACGATCAACGCCGGGACATATATCAGCCTGATGAAGAATAGGAACCAGAAGACGACCAGCACCCGAGCACGAGGGAAGCGAATTAGATACGCACCCAGGACGCCGGAAATCGCACCACTGGCGCCGATGGTCGGGATGGTCGAATCCGGCGACGACACGACTTGCACCGTGCCGGCAACCGCTCCGCACATCAAGTAGAAGATGAGGAACTTGACATGCCCCATGATGTCTTCGATATTGTTTCCGAAGATCCATAAGTACAGCATGTTACCTGCAAGATGCAGCAGACCGCCGTGCAGGAATTGCGACGTAATCAGGGTCAGAGGAACCGGAAACGCAATCTCAGGACGCAGGTCCACCATGTGAGCGATCTCATACGGGATCACACCATAGCGCACCGTGATCAGTCGGCTCAGGTCCTCGGGCAGCACCATCTGGTACAGGAATATCGCCGAATTCAGGATAATCAAAGCCACGGTGACGACCGGTACGGTGCGGGTGGGATTATCATCCTTCAACGGGATCAACGGCTGCCCCCACTGATACGAAACACGATCTGCTTGGTGGTCACATTTCCGGCGCGGTCTCGGACTTCGGCGGTCAACTGGTGCTCGCCGGAAGCCAATGTATCATGGGGACGATAGGAGACAGTCTGAGCGTCCGGATCGTATTCGGAAATCACTACATTCCCGTCCAGCTTCATTTGCATCCCGTCTTCGTCGAGTCCCGACAGAACATCTCCGATATGCACGACCAGCCTGGGTTTGGCGGTGGTTACGACCGCGCCGTTTTTGGGAAACACCGGCGTTACTTCGGGCGGCTGGTCGTCACGGATCAGGGCGAAGATTCCCAGCTCGTCGGTGGGCGCATTGATGGCTCCATCGTCGGAATAGGTAACTGGCATAAGGATTTTCCAGTACGCTCTGCGCGACCATCGATAGATGGCGATCTGATTCAAGGTGGTCTGGTTCGGAGGAATTTTCCAGCTAATCTCAACATTTCCAGCCAGCGGCACATCGCGCGGTTCGATTTTCCAGGCCCGAGTCAGATATGGAAAACCGCCGACAGGATATTTGGCGGAATCGCATCGGACGCAGATAGGCTGCCACAAAGAGTTGTTGTTGAACGTCATCGTGACCTGAGAATCAGGAAACGTAATCGTCCTCTGGCGATTCGGACGCACCCCCCATTGCTGCCATGTTGCACAGCAGAGTGCTCCCGCATCCGGAGCGCCATCATCGTATATCGGAAGGCGGACTTGACCGGAATAATCGAAATCCAGTGGTGCGGTGCCACACCAGATTCCTCGCTCGTTCCGCTGCCAAGCGAGTATCGCTGCTGTGCCGCCGCTGAGCCATCCTACAAGTCTGCCCCGCGGGGTGGTCTTCGCAGGCAAAGCCATCGAGAGATAATTATCAAAAAACACGGGGGTTATGGAGATTGCTCCTTCTTGCGAGTCCAGGAATTCTATTTCGTTGAGATAATCTTCGTTTTCGGAATCAACCGATTTCGCTACCGGCAGCAACTCGCCCTTGACTTCGGCAGTATTCCCGGCACAATCTTCCGCCACAATCCGGAAGGGGATTAGGCTCTCGAAGTCATTGCAATTGATGATTCCTTTCAGATTTGAAGGATGGAACGACAGCGTATTCTTGGGGTGGCGGTACAATCGGACAAATTTGCCTTCTCCCTGCACATCGAAGCGCCAGTCGCGTTCCAGCAGGATTTTCCTGGTCTGACCATAGCTGAATTGGTCGTAGCTCGTCTCGAAACCGGTCGAGTCTGCAATCTTCAAAATAATCCTGTAGATATTAAACGCATTGCCGTCGGCGACCGCCCAGTCATCGGCTCTGATGGAGATTCCGATACGACCCTGCACCCGAATTGGACTGCCTATCACTATCGAGCCGGTCTTCGACTGTCCAGCAGTCGGAGTGACGAAATAGGGCACGGGACTTCCGTTGACCCTGGAACGGTCATCCAACGGAGTGACGGCAATTTCCGCGATTACCGGGCGTATCGAATCATCGATCCGGATGCCCTGGGTCAAGGGATTCAAAGGTTCCTCATCATTGTTGCGGATTTCGAAATGCAGATGAGGCGGACCCACGCCGCTTTCGCCGGTGTATGCCACTAAGTCGCCTGCCTTGACCGGAAACTCATGCCGGCTGAGGAATAGCTCCACGGAATATCGCCCATTCGCTTTCTGCACATTCCAGACGTGGTCGCTTATGGGGTCGCTGAAGTCTTGCAGATGACCATATACGACGGTGCGTCCGTCGTTCAGAGTGATATAGAGAGCGCGACCAAAGCCATACGGCGATACCTTGATCCGGGACACCCAGCCGTCTGCCACGGCGAATACTTTGTAGCCAGTCTTGCCCCAGGTCTTGATGTCGATCCCACTGTGGAAATGACCGTCTCGATATTCGGCAAAGGACGATGTAATTAAATGGCTGGCATCAGTGGGCCAGACCAGCGCTTTGGCTTCTTGATTCTCGGAGGCGTCAATAGTGCGCGATATCAGGAGAATTATCGCCAAGGTTAGCCATGTCATCAGATCGTCGATATCTCGGATTGTGATTCGTCTGGGATTCAACATGTTGAATCCCAGCTAATATTCCCGCCAATGGCGGGCGGCGGAGGTCATCAATCCTACCATCAGCCAGGTGGAAACCAACATGGAGCCCCCGTAGCTAAGAAACGGCAGGGGCAAGCCAGTGACCGGCAGCATACCCAGAGTCATACCGATATTGACGAAGGCATGCACCAGGAAAAAGGCGGCGATCCCTGCGCACATGGCTCCCATGAAGGCGTTTCTGACTTTGGCGGAAAGCAGAATCGATTTAACGACCAGGATCATGAAGGCTGCCAGCACCAGCACCGAGCCCAGGAAACCGAATTCTTCGCCCCAGACCGAGAAGATGAAGTCGGTGTGCTGCTCGGGCAGGAACTTCAAATGGGTCTGAGTCCCTTTCAAGAATCCTTTTCCGTCGAAGCCGCCCGATCCGACCGTGACTTTGGATTGGATAAGCTGGTAGGCGGCTCCCATGGGATCGGAATCGGGATTCAAGAACGACAGGATCCGTTTCTGCTGATAGCCGTGCAGATGAGACCACAGCGTCGGCGTCGCCATGCCGATTCCCATCAATACCACCAGAACGGACACCGTGATCATCAATCGGACTCGAGCGACATAGAGCATCACGGCAATCGCGATCAACACTATCGCCAGCGACACCCAATGGAAGCCGGCAGGTATCACCAAGACCGGCGATGCCAGCACGAGCAAGATTACCGGAGGAATTCCCGCCCAGAATAACATGACAAACAGCAAGACCGGGTACACCATGGAGGTACCCAGATCCGGTTCGACGATGACCAGTCCGGTGCAAAGCCCTGTCATGCCAGCCGCCATCAACAGCGTCCTCATGCGATTCCATTCCCTGGCGCGGTCCGTCAAGAGTCTTGCCAGCGACATGATCAAGCCGACTTTGGCGAGTTCGCTGGGTTGGAACTGCATGGGTCCCAACACCAGCCACCGTTCGGCGCCCATGCCGACTTTGCCCAGAATCAGCACCAGGACAAGCGTGACAGCAGAAAAGGCGAAGACCATGTAGGACACACCCTGCAGGATTTTAATGGGCATTGCGATGGCGGCGGCGCACGCCACCAAGCCCACGACGAACCATGTGGATTGCCGCACCAGGAGAGAGGATACCTGCCCGTTGCTATCGACGGTGTGGGTGGCGCTGCTCAACGCAAGGAATCCGACGACTTGCAGGACCAACGCCGCCATCAGGGCAATTTCGTTGCCGGCGGCATACTTATGTACGAATCGGATGACAGACATTGACAATCGCGTGGCATAGCCCTTGTGGGCGTCATTTTCCCCCTAAGCTTGCAGGGGGAATAGAAGGGGTCATTGAAACGAACGCAGCAAGCCCCTCGTGCGCGTCCTTATTCCGTGACTACGGGTTGGATCGTCGGCTCGTCGATCTGAGATGCCAAATACTCGGTGGATGGCTGCATCTTCAGATACTCATAGATCAACTTGACGGCGATAGGCGCCGCTGCGGAACTGCCGTGCTCACCGTGTTCGACCAGCACCGACACTGCGATTTTGGGGTCGTCGAACGGCGCATATGCCACGAACCAAGCGTGATCCTTGCCGTGAGGATTCTGAGCCGTGCCGGTCTTCCCCGCCATGGGGACTTTGGGATTCAACCAGCGAGCGGTGCCGTGGTCGCCGTGGAGTACGCGATGCATTCCTTCCTGGACGATGCTCCAGGTCTCAGGGCGGAATTCGATAGTCGAGTGCTGAAACGAAGGCAGCATCCCCGCTTTGGGGGGATTAGCATCCGGTCGAAAAGACTGCCACCTGGCGGGCTTGAATCCGCCAAACAGATGAGGTTGATAGCACTCCCCGCGAGTAGAAATGATCGAACAGAACCGCGCCATCTGGATAGGGGTAACGAGCACTTCGCCTTGACCGATCGAGATATTGGGGATCAGCCCTTTCGTCCAGCCTCTGGGACCGTATCTCCTGTCGTAGTAGGCGCGACCCGGCACCAATCCGGCGGCTTCTCCATCAAGATCTATACCGGTGGGTCTGCCGAACCGGTACATCTTCAACGTGGATTCGATGGCATCCAAGCCGGCGTTCAAGCCAGTCTTGTAATAGAAGACGTCGCAGGATTCCTCCAGCGATTTCAATACGCTGACAGTTCCGTGACCTTCCGATTTCCAGCAGCGGAAAGTACGCTGCCCCAGACGGAAGCTGCCGGGACAACTGACAGCATAGTTCCGGTCAATCGCGCCGCTTTCGAGAGCCGCGGTCAGGATCGCCATTTTCAAAGAGGAGCCGGGGGGATATCCGGACTGGATAGCTCGGTGCAACAGAGGAGTGTCAGGATCATCCTGTAGCTGCCGCCACATCTCCTGCGACATGACAGTGCTGAAGATTTCCGGATCATATCGAGGCTTGCTTAATAGGACGTACACTTCCCCGGTCCAGGGATCCATCGCCACCACGGAGCCGGGACGGTCCCCCAGCAAGGAATCGGCGAACTCCATCAAGTGGAGATCCAGCGTCAGATATATATCCGTTCCGGGAACAGTCGGGGTGGCTTTGTCAGGATATACTTCGTCCAGTTCTCGTCCCAGCGCGTCCACTTCGATAAAGCTGACGCCCTTTTCCCCCCGGAGAATCTGGTCATACTGCAGTTCCAAGCCGGTTTTCCCCACGATGTCTCCGGCTTTCACACCAGGAAATCTCTTTCGATCCTCTCGGGACAATTCGCCGATATAGCCCAGGACGTGGGGAGCAATGGAAAGGGGGCAATAGCGCTCCGCCTCGATCCGAATCAAGACGCCGGGAAGTTCCGACATGTGCTCTTCCAGAGCTGCAATCGTGGCGAACGAGACATCACGGGCAATTCGCAGGGGCTGGAAGGGTTGCGACCGTTTGGAGGCAATCTTGCTGTCCAGGCTCGCTTGATCAATCCCCAACAGACTGATCAGATACGCCGCGCATTCGGGTCGTCGTCGAATTTCGTAGGGGATTACGAACACCGAGAAGCTGGGACGGTTATCCACCAGCAGGTTCCCCTGCCGGTCGAAGATCTTGCCCCGCACCGGCTCCATTTCGATGACTTTAATCCGGTTGCCTTCCGAGGCTTCCAGGTACCGGCTCCCCTTGATAAGCTGGAGATCAATCAGCCGCCACAGGAGGACAACAAACAAGAGCGCAGCGGCGCCCAACAACACCCACAATCGCTTGCTATCGACGATGTTCTTCATACGAAGATCCTACGGGCAGGATGCCAGTGGGACGAGATCGGATCATCCCCGACGAAAGGACGATCTCCACCATGGCGTGACGCTCCAAAGCGCCCCGAACAACGTGGTGACGAGCGCTGTGGGCAGAGCGAAATTCAAGAGCAGTCTGCCAAAGGACAGGCTGGTGCCAGTCGCATAGAAGAAGAAGTAGATAAGCCCGTGCAGGATCGTCCCAGCCAGGAGCCATCCAAGCCAGGTGGCTCTGGTGTCTCCTGACCAAAACGTGCTGAGCTTCCCAATAACAAAGCAGGTAATCCCATATGACAAACACGAGATTCCGATGAATTGGGTGGTGACAAGGTCCTGGACGATTCCGACCGCAAAGCCCAGCCAGATTCCGTCACGGACACCCCGGCGAAGCAGGAAGTAGATGACGTAGATGGTCAAGAAATTCGGTTGAATCGGTCCGATCGATACCAGGCGACCGATGGCAGCCTGGATAGCCAATAGCAGGACGATGATGACGACTTGCCGGAACACGCTCATACGTCACTCAGCGAAGATCGAGATGTCAGAATCCGGTTGAAAGGGTTCCAGCACGAAGACTTCCTCCAGCCTGTTGAAATCGACACTTGGTGCGACCTTGATACGCTTGAATAATCCATCGGAAGCATTGCGGGCGTCACGCACAACGCCAATCATGAGTCCTTTGGGGTAGATTCCGCCCAAGCCGGAGGTGATCACGCGCTCACCCTTCTTGACGTCCGCTGTGATGGGGACATGATCAAGGTAGAGGTACGCGCCGCCCTCCCAATGGATGATGCCGTCCAGCCTGCTATCCGCAAGCATGGCGGCGACGCCCATATTACGATCCATGAGAATTCCGACCACCGCGGAATTCGGTCCGACTCGAATGACTTTTCCGACAAGCCCATCTGCGGTCACCACTGCCGAGTTCTCTCGGACGCCGTTGTAGAAGCCCATATTCAACAGGAGTCGATTGGGAAGCAACGGGGCGCCTCTGCCGACGACTTCGGCGGCGATGACCGACCGTTGCTCTTGTTCTTTGAAGCCCAGCAGTCTGCGAAGCCGGGCATTTTCCTTCACTGCCTCCTTCAGTCGGGCATTTTCTTGCGACAGCCCCAACACCTGGCGCCGCAGAATCTCGTTTTCTTTCCAAAGCCGGGCGGCGTGCGGCAGGAAACGGAACGGGCTGCTCAGCGCGCCTACGGTGGTTTCCAATTGGGCGCGGACTCTGGTCATCTGCGGCGCGTCGTTCGTCCTGATCAGCAATGCCGACGCAACCAGGACGACCACCAACGCAAAGTACTCACGTGACGGGGAAAATAGTGCAGGACGGCGCGCCATGAGCAGTTAGTTCTATAGATTTGTTTCTCAAGAAGTATCATGGGCGTCCCGCCCATGACTCGCCACGGGCAAGATGCCCGTGGGATGCCAAGGCGATCCCCCGTCTTTTCCCCCTTGCAATAGCCTTGTAGGTTGGGATGGGGCTCATGCCCGCAACCCAACATTAGAGCTAGTTTTTCAAGAGGACTTTCTCATACTTTTCGAAGTCATCCAGCACCATGCCGGTGCCTCGAACCACGCAAGTTAGCGGATCATCCGCCAGGGTGACAGGCAGTGACGTTTCTTCCCGGAGCCGGATGTCGATTCCTCGCAGCAGAGCTCCGCCGCCGGTCATGATGATGCCTCGATCCCGGATGTCGGCGCTCAGTTCCGGAGGAGTCTTCTCCAGAGACAATCTAACGGCATCCACAATTGCCGCCACCGTTTCCGACAAGGCTTCTCGGATCTCAATGGAGTTGATTTCGATCGCTTTGGGGATTCCTGCCACCAGGTCGCGACCTTTGGCGACCATCGACTGCTCGTCTTCCATGGGGACGGCGGATCCCAGCCGGAGCTTGATTTCCTCGGCGGTTCTTTCGCCGATCAGCAGGTTGTAGTTTCTCCGCATGAATTGGACGATAGCTTCGTCCATTTCGTCGCCGCCGATTCGGATGGAGGTGTCAGATACGATGCCGCCGAGCGATATAACGGCAATTTCGGTGGTTCCTCCGCCGATGTCGATGACCATGGAGCCCACCGGGTCATTGACGGGCAAGCCGACTCCCATCGCCGCCGCCATAGGCTCTGCAATCAGATGCACTTCTCGGGCACCGGCATGTTCCGCGGAATCTTTGATGATTCTCTTTTCGGATTTGGTGACGCCGGAGGGCACACAGACAATTACCATCGGTCTCATCAAGCGATTTTTCTGCACCTTCCGGATAAAGGCTCGGATCATGACTTCCGCAACTTCATCATCGTCGATCACGCCGTCTCGCATCGGGCGGATGACTTCAATGTCGGGATGGGTCTTTCCCAACATCTCGCGGGCTTCGTAACCGATGGCGACTACCTTGTGCTCTGATTTCTTGATCGCCACCATGGATGGCTCTCGAACCAGGATGCCACGACCCTTAACGTACACTAAGGTGTTGCAGGTTCCCAAATCGATGGCGACATCGTTACCGAACCAGTTAGAAAAAGGAAATGGCATGCTGCCTCGATTCTTGATTCGCTATTGGAAATTGGCGATTCGAAAAGCGATTCTTTCGTTTCGCAAATGATTTGTCGATATTGCCCGTTGATGTCAATGCCTGAAGTGCCGGCGACCGGTGAAGACCATCGTGATGTTATGCTCGTCCGCGGCGTCGATGACCTCTTGGTCGCGGATGGAGCCACCGGGTTGGATTACCGCAGTTGCGCCGACCGAAGCGATGGCGTCCAGCCCGTCTCGGAACGGGAAAAAGGCGTCGGAGGCTGCCACCGAACCTGTCAGATCGAGTTGGGCATCCTGGGCTTTCAACGCGGCGAATCTGGCGGAATCCACTCGGGACATTTGTCCAGCGCCGATGCCGAGCGTGGCGAATTGGTTGCAGAAGATCACGGCATTGGACTTGACATGTTTGACCACTTTCCAACCGAAGACAAGTCCTCGCATTTCGTCATCAGTTGGTTTGCGCTTGGTCACAACCTTCGCGTTTTCCAATTCCGGGAAGCCTTCGTCCCAGTCCTGGACCAAGAGCCCGCCTCGGATTCGGCGGATATCGGGACCGGCGGCTTCTTCGGGAGCCGGTGGAATATGAGTTTCCAGAATGCGGAGTTTCTTCTTTTTCGCCAGTATCTCCAGGGCATCGCTTACGAAACTGGGAGCGGCAACGACTTCCAGGAAAAGGTCTGCCATCGCTTTCGCCAAATCCGCTTGAAAGGAGCGATTAACGGCAATGACGCCGCCGAAGGCGGACCGAGGATCAGTGGCTACAGCTCGCTGGAATGCTTCCACCAGGGTTTCCCCTGATCCAACGCCGCACGGAGAGGTGTGCTTCAGGATGGCGCAGGTCGGCTCCGAAAATTCGCCGGCGAGGCGGCGGGCAGCATCCAGATCCTGGAGGTTGTTGAAGGACAACTCGACGCCTTGCAACTGTTTCCACGGCAAGGCATGTCCTTCGTTCTCCAGGTATAGTGCCGCTTTTTGATGGGGGTTTTCCCCATAGCGCAGATCCATGACCTTCCACAATCCAAGCCCTTTGCGCAGCGGCAATTCTCTGCGTGCGCCTTGCTCCAACCATGCCGAGATAGCAGCATCGTAGGCTGACAGCCTTGCGAAGGCAGCCCCCGCAAGCTCGCGCCGGAATTCCAGAGGAGTGTCACCGTCGTTTTGTTTCAGGGTTTCGAGAACGAAGTCATATTGATTGGCATCGGAAACGACCACAATATCCGGGAAGTTCTTGCCTGCCGCACGAAGCAGCGCCACTCCGCCGATGTCAATCATTTCCAGGATTTCGTCACGTGTCGAGCCAGGGCGCTCCGCTACCCGCTCAAACGGATAGAGCGAAACAGCGACCAAATCGATCTGATCGATATGCAAGCGTTCCAGTGCCGCCATGTGTTCCGGTCGGTCGCGACGCGCCAGGATACCACCGTGTACCGCTGGATGCAAGGTCTTGACCCGACCGTCCAGGAATTCCGGGAATCCGGTCAATTGCTCGACCAGGCGATACGGTACCCCTGCATCTGCCAGCACTCCTGCGGTGCCACCGGTGCTGATGATCTCGATACCCATGGCATGGAGACTGCGCGCGAAACTGACCACTCCGGTCTTGTCATACACACTGATCAAAGCGCGCTGGACTGTTCCCATACGTAATTCCTTTCTATAAGCGAGGCTGCTGACTCCTCTCAAGAGTCCCTGATTCTGACATCGCGCCCGATGACTTCGATCCTATTTTCGGCGAACAATCGGACGGCGTCGGCATATATCCTGTGTTCCACCTGGAGCACCCGAGCCGCCAAGGTTTCCGGAGTATCGCCCGGGAGTACCGGGACTTTCCGCTGCAAAACGATGGGACCTTGATCGTATTCCTCATCGACGATATGGATGGTAGCTCCGGAAACGGTCGCTCCCGACGCCAGGACCGCTTCGTGGACTCTGGAACCGAACATGCCTTTGCCGCCGAAATCCGGCAAGAGCGCGGGATGGATATTCAGCATTCGATTGGGAAATCGTCTGATAATTCGACCCGGGATCTTTCTCAGGTAGCCTGCCAGGGCTATGAAATTGATGCTGTGGCGGTCGAATATCTCTTCCAGCGCCTGGCAAAACGCCTCTCCGGTTTCGAATTGCCCTCGTTCGATATAATAGGCTGGGACGTTGTTTCGTCTGGCAGTCTCCAGCGCTCCCGCTTGTTCGTCGTTGGAGATGACGGCGCCGATCCCTGCCGGGATATGGTCTTCTTTGATTCGAGTCAAGAGGGCTTCGAAATTCGACCCCCGACCCGAGGCGAAGACACAGATACACAGTGGGTCCATTGCCGCCTTCATCGCACCATTTCCAGGAGGAACGGCTCGGTGGAAAGTCTCACTGGAACACCCACGGGCAGCGTCCAGCGATTCTGCCCGTGACCATAGGGAATTCCCAGAATCACCGGTCCGGGAAAATCACCAAGTATCTCGACCAATCTCTGACTCAACTCCGGCTGAGAGATGGCGTCGCTCTTCGCATCACTTGTCAGGAATTGCCCGATCACCAATGCCGCAATTTGCTCGAACACACCGGCATTCCTCAAGTGCAATAACATGCGGTCGATACGAAACGGGACTTCGCCGATGTCTTCTACGACCAGGATTGCGCCGGTGAGATCCGGCATGTACGGGGTTCCTAAGAGCGAGCAAATAATCGCAAGGCACCCGGGCATCAAGATGCCTTCCACTTCTCCGTGGCGGATAATATCAACCGGAGGATTACCGAATCCGAGTTGTGTGCCTGACTGTCCCTGAGCCAACGCCCAGAAGCTCTCCTCCGACTCAGGCGACAGCGACGTGCCCAATTCGGTGACCAGGGGTCCCGAGAGGCTGTGCCATTTCCAAGTCGCGAACAACGTCCATTGCAGGGCGGTGATATCGGAAAAGCCAACCACTAATTTGGGGAAATTGCCTATGCCGCGTCGCGCCAGTATCGACAACAACCTCGACGAGCCGTACCCGCCGCGGGAACAGAATACCGCGTCAATCTCCGGAGTTCTCAATGCCCAAAGCAGGTCGTGGAGACGAACGTCATCATCTCCAGCCATTTCCCAATGCTGGGAAAACAGGTGCGGTCCGCGGACAACCTTGAATCCTCGATCCTGGATCGCCCGAATGCCCTTATCCAATTTGGATTCGGCAACGTACCCGGCGGGAGAGATCACTGCGATTTGGCTTCCAGGGCGAAGTGTCGGCAACTGGTGTGTTCTTACCAATCGGAAATGGGTCCTATTAGTTCGTAGTCTCCGAAGCCGGTACGGTCAACGAATTCGAACTGCAGATTCAATTCGTGATATATCCAGATTTCGTACGGTCTCTGATTCTGGGGCATCAAATTGCGGATCATTTCGCTGGGCTCTCCGTATTTGATATATATCATTCCACGGTCGGTCATCCATCCCGGGCGCTGAGTGGAATATTGTTGATTGGCGTAATCCACACGGCGGTAATACTCGTCCATTTCCTCATTTTCCGACGTACCGGGCGTGGGGTCGCGCTCGTCCCAGAATTTCTTGAACAGCTCCAATTTCTGCGACTGGAAAGCTTTCCGCATGGCTGACATTTCGGAATCGGCTGCGATATATCGCAGTTGTTCGATCGCCTGGTCAATGTCGGTGATGGAGCGGGGCAGGTCCTCATATATGACGCTGAATCGTTTGGAGGTACTCTGATGGCACGCGCCTGCACTCATCCGCAGATTGACCACATAGTCACCGACGCCTCGATTCTTCAAATCCAGCGGAAGACTGTTGTGATGGATCTCTGCAGAAGGCGCAAGGGTGTCTTGACCGGTCACAAGGGTGTCGGAAGGGGACTTGATGAGCTCCCAGCTCGTGGTGACGGCATCATCTCCGGCGTGGGCAGTCTCGTAGTAGAGTGACAGGTCCTCATCTGCGGTGGTGAGCCGCGATCCTGCCACGGGAACGAAATCCCTGGGATCGACCGCCGTCGGATTCGTCCTCATCAGGACGAGGTCACTCAGTCTGCAGTCCGACGATCCTTGCTGGAGTGTGATTGTCTCGGAGACTCTGCTGCGCTGCTGGGATTCGTGGTCAGTCACTTCCACCAGGATCTTGTAAGTGCCGTTGGGCAGTGAGACTATCGTTCTGGCATGAGAGAATACGGAGCGCGAATTCGTCCGGAAATAATTCTTCTCTTCCGCGGAGTAGGTCGATAGGTTGTCCGTGACCACCGCTCCGATGGAATCGGTAATCACCACCATCAACTCGTACCGGGCTTTGAATGCGCCATCCGCGCGGACAAACTGGAGGTTGTCATACGGGATCTGGACCATGACCGCCACATCGGTCATCCCGAGCCTGGACGATACCAATTTCGCGACCTCATGATCGAAGATTGGGGTTCCCCGTCTCATGTCTTCGGCGGTTTGCCCGGGACCATACATTCCGGCACATCCCCACCACAGAAGCGCCGCGGATACGAGAATGACCGGGATCAGGATAATCGGCTGACGGGAGAATTGCCCGAAGGCGTGATATGGGTTACGTTGGCTAATTGGGGAAATTGACATTATGCTGCCTCTGTGTTCTGTTTGCGCGCAATCAGGTCGTGTCCTCGGATTCCGGTGATGCTCACGGTTTCGAATCTGCCGGAATCCAGAATGCCGTCGATGATCACGATCCCATCGATCTCAGGAGCGTCGAACTGCGTTCTGGCAATCGACGTCTTGGTTGTGAGGTCAACTTCGTCCACTAACACGACCTCCTCAGAACGGATTCGGGATTGATTGCATTCCTCCGCCCATTCTTCCGCCAGCATCATCACCTGGTCGCGGCGGTCACGAGCTTCTTCGGGACTGACTGCGTCCGGCAAGTCCTTCGCGGGCGTTCCATCCTCTGGGGAAAATACGAATACTCCCAGGTGCTCGAATCGGGTCTCGTCCAGGAAGTCAGTCAACTCACGGAATTCGGATTCGCCTTCGCCCGGATAACCGACGATAAGCGAAGTTCTCAGAGCGATATTGGGAATCGTGTTTCGGAGCAATTGGATTTGCTGTCGCAGTCGGTCTTGATTGGTTTTCCGCCCCATCGCTCTCAAGATTCGGTCAGAAGCGTGCTCAATCGGAAAATCCAGATAGGCGCAAAGATGTTCGACGGTTCCCAGACCGCGGATCATATCATCGGTCAATGCGGGTGGATGAGTGTACATCAAACGAATCCAGCGAATTCCATCCACTCCAGAGAGGTTGCGAAGCAAAGACAGCAAATTAGTCTGCGGTTCCAGGTCGGTGCCGTAGCTGGTGGTTTCCTGACCGATGACGATAAGTTCCACGACGCCATTGGACGCCAGTTTCTCCGTTTCCCGAATAATGTCCTCGAGCCTTCGGCTGCGATGCGGTCCGCGAATCCGAGGGATGGTACAATACCGGCATCCCTGAGAACAGCCATCGGAAATGCGGAGATAGGCAGTGTGAGGCGGAGACAATAACTGTCTTCTCAAGAAAGGATCGTCAAAGTCGTGTGCTGTCACGCGTCCCCCACCATTGCGTGGTGTCAGGCGCCCTCGCCTGACACCGGGTGACTGTTTGCTGCTGTGTGGGGTCAGGTGTCCCCACCTGACAGCCACGGACATCGCCTCGACGATTCCGCGAAAATCTCCGACACCGAAAAAGCCGTCCACTTCGGGCAATTGTTTGGCAAGCTCGTTCGGATACCGCTGGGGCAGGCAGCCCATGACGAACAGTTTGCGTCCCGGCTTGTCCTGTTTCCATTGGATTCCGCCCATGATCTCGTCCACCGATTCCCGGATGGCGTCCTGGATGAAGGAGCAGGTATTGATGATCAGGACGTCGGCGTTCCGCGCATCCTGGACATACCGCAGACCGCTGCCATTCAACTGCCCAAGCAGGATTTCGCTGTCCACCTGATTCTTGGGGCAGCCAAGGGAAAGCAGTGCAATGTTAGAAACCCGGGCAGTCATGGAAGGTATCGTACTCGTAATGGAACAGCATCAGACCAAATCACCGAAATCCACCTCAATTCCGCTCTTGACCTTCTTATAGAAAATCATTTTTGCAGCTATGCTTTCGGGCAGGGAAGATTTCACGTCGTATGTTTCCGGCTTTATGGAAACTGGTACATCGCCCACATAGCCGTCGATCCCTCTGGACTCTTCATCGGGCGTCGCGGTTCGGAACTCGTATCCTGTAATCTCCGAAGCCTTCATCAATATGGCTTTTTGGAATTTCAAACCAACATACGTCTTCACAATAACGAGGTCTCGAACCCATTTCTCGACCATTTCTCGATCAATCTGCGAGATGACTCGCTTCAATTCCTCTAGCTTATTCACAATCATATCAATGGCTTCGGTGATACCGTCGGGATTTTGCGCCATATACCAACCTTCCCATTCATCCAAAGATTTTCCCGGGAATTGCTGAATGAGATCCGTCATCTGACCAACCACACCCGGAACCGTGCCACGAGCATAGAAGTTCGCGAAGTTTATCAGGGGAGAGACATACTTGGGAAATACCGGTTCTTCTACTTTCAAATAACCCAGCAAATCCTTGTTCTTGATTAGTGTCCTCATCTGGACATCCTATCCTGCTTGCCTCATCTGTAGGAATCTTGACCTCAGTCTGAAACGCAAGCTAAGGTCAACGTCTGCCAGTCCTCTTTTCACTAGATGGGCATTTAAGAAGGTCTTATTCTTCAAATACAAATAGCACATCAATCTATTCTCTTCGTCGAATTTCTGCTCATCGAATCTCAGAAACACTCTCTGCCCGCGGGTTTTCTCCTGCAAGAAACGAATTGCCTCTTCCCGCTTTTCTGGTTTGCTTCTGACACCTATCAACCTGATTTCCAATCCGCCATTCAAGGAAACCACATCGGGAGATTTCACCTCTCTCACGGTATAGTATTCCTCGCTGACGCAACCGCGATCATCTATCTTGGAGCCAAATCGCAGTTTTCTTGGATCAATCTTCTTGTCGAACTTGATCGGATCTCGAAAGACATAGGGCAATGCCGCTATGCCTTCGTCGAAGTCTAGATGATGCTGCTCTTGCTCGACGAACTCAACAGAGGAACACGGAAAAAGCGATTCTCGGGTTAATCCGAGCTTACCTCTAATCAGCGGCACGAATTCGCGGTTGATTTCGTAGCCAACCGAATTCCTATTCAATTTCATGGCTGCCAGAGTGGTGGTGCCACTGCCCAGAAAGGGGTCAAGAACGGTATCACCCACGAAGCTGAACATTCTAATTAGTCGCCGTGGCAGCTCCTCAGGAAACATGGCAAGATGCTTATCTTGTCGCTCGCCTGGGAAATTCCAATGCCCGGCAAAATATTGATTCCATTCCTCTATGGACAATCTTGACTTTTCTTTGACACCTTTAGACACTGCTGGAGGGTTGCCGTACTTCTTGAAAATCAGGATGAATTCATAATCAAGTTTCAGGATACCGTTCCTGGGAAATGGAAAAGATCCCATTATGGTAGCGCCGCCGGTAGTATTGGTGGTGGTCACTTTCTGCCAGATGATGGCGCCCATATAATCGAAGCCCGCCGATTCGCAGAATTTGATGATCTCGGTCCTGATAGGGATGACCTTGTATCTTCCATAATAGACCGATCGGGCAAATTGATCACCAATATTGATACACAGCCTGCACCCCTTGTGCAGAACCCGATGGCATTCATTCCAGACCAAATTGAGGTTGTTGATATATTGTTCATAGGTGTCGTCAAAGCCGATTTGACCGCTAGATCCATAATCCTTGAGCTGCCAATATGGCGGGGAAGTGATCACAAGGTGCACGGATTCGTGGGGAACCTCCGTCATCTTCCTGGAATCACCGATTATTATTTTGTGCCTCGTCTCCATAATACGATCCGAATTCTCGACCTAATCAACTTACAAATCTCACATGTCGTTCGCCCAGGAGGTGCTGAAGTCCTTGAAGCAATTCGGTTTCCGGGGCGATGCGGTATTTGTTGGAACGGACGGTGAAGGATTTGCCGGAATTGACGTTCACCCGGAACATCACATCCAGCGATCCAGGGCTCTTCCGAAACAAGTCCTCAAGCGTGGCGGTCAGTTCGTCATTCAGAGCTGACGCGTCGACCTCCAGCAACAGGTGGCGGGCAAAGCGTTCTCGGGCTTTAGCCAGTGGGATAATCTCATCCGCCAAGACTTTGGCGACTTCGTTTTCTTTGGTGCTCACTCTGCCAATGACCATCACAATTTGATCTTCCTGCACCAGTTTGCCGGCGGTTTCCAAGCATTCGGTGAAGACGATTAGTTCGATGCTGCCGGTGAAGTCCTCCAGGGTCACGAACGCCATGGATTTGGAATTCTTGGTCAGGTGCCGTTTCACATTGGTGATAATGCCTGGCGCGCGAACGGTCCCGCCATCCTCGGCTTCCGACATCTGGGAAAACGGCATGGTACCGAACGCCTCAACATCGATGCGATAGCGATCCAGCGGATGTCCGGTCACGTAGAAGCCCAGCAGATCTTTTTCCGCAGTCAGGCGTTCCATGGTGGACCATTCGGGAACATCGGGAAGCGGCGGTCGAGGCAGTATCGCCTGGTCGTCGCCGGTGGCAAAGATGGAAGTCTGCCCGCGCAGCCGATCACCCTGGACGATGTTTCCATAGTTCAGGATGTCGTCCAGAGCCGCCAATTGCTGGGCGCGATGTCCTTCGAGAGAGTCAGTTGCTCCGCATTGGATCAGGCTTTCCAGCACTTTGCGGTTGACCTGACGCAAGTCCACATGTTCCGTCAGGTCGAAGAGGGAACGGAACGCCCCATGGCTGTCACGCGCTTCCACAATCGTCTGGATGGCGCCCTCCCCGACATTCTTGACCGCGCCCAATCCGAATCGGATCTTGCCCTCGGACACGGTGAAGCGATGGAAGCTGACATTCACATCCGGAGGCAGCACCGGTATTCCCATGCGGCGACATTCGTCTATCAAGATCGCCATTCGGCCGCTGTCGCCCATTTCCGATGTCAACGACGCTGCCATGAATTCTATCGGGTAGTGCACTTTCAAATATGCCGTTTGGTAGGCAAGCAACGCATAGCTTGCTGAGTGCGATTTGCCGAATCCATAATGGGAGAACTTCTCGATCAGGTCGAACAGCTCTTCAGCTTGCTTTTCCGCCAGCTTCTTGTGCTTCTGGGCGCCTCGGATGAATTCCTGCTTCAGGCGCTGCATGTCCTCGGGCTTCTTCTTGCCCATAGCGCGCCGGAACACATCCGCTTGAGCCAGAGACATGCCGGCGACTTCCGTGGCGATCTTGATCACGTGTTCCTGATAGACAATCACGCCATACGTCTCTTTCAGGATCGGCTCCAGTACCGGATGCAGATACTCGATGGAGCCTTTGCCATGTTTTCGGTGGATGAAGTCCGAGATCATCTCCATGGGACCGGGACGGTACAACGCATTCATGGCGATCAGGTCTTCCAATCGCTCCGGTTTCAACTTGACCAGACATTCCCGCATTCCGGAACTCTCGAATTGGAACACGCCCACGGTTTCGCCATCTCCGAACAGTCGGAAGGTTTCAGGATCATCCAGGGGCATTTCGTCAAGAGTTGCAGTCGTCCCCCGGTCTTTCAATAATGCCAGCGTGTTTTGAATCACCGTCAAGGTACGCAATCCCAGAAAATCCATCTTCAGCAGTCCGATGCTCTCGATGGTATTCATCTCATATTGTGCGATGATTTCCTGTTCAGTGTTGCGGTACAGAGGCAGATAATCCGTGAGTTCCCCGGGAGTGATCACAACTCCGGCGGCGTGGGTGCCGGCGTTGCGATTCAGCCCTTCCAGCACCAGGGAATGACGGATCATTTCCTGGTATTCCGGCGAGGAGTCCACCAATTGCTTGAGTTCCGGGACTTCGGCTAAGGCGCGTTTGATGGTCATTTTGGGGGTGTGAGGGATCAGCTTTGCAATCCTGTCAACCTCACCGTACTGCAATCTAATGACCCGACCCACGTCTCTGACAGCCTGTCGCGCCAGCATTTTGCCAAAGGTGATAATCTGGGTGACGTTATTTTCGCCGTATTTTTGTTTGACGTAATCGATGACCTTGCCGCGACCGTCGTCAGAGAAGTCGATGTCGATGTCGGGCATGGATATGCGATCCGGATTCAGGAATCGTTCGAAAATCAGTCCATACTTCAACGGATCGAGATCTGTGATCCCCAGCGAGAAGCTCACCAGACTGCCTGCCGCAGAGCCTCGACCCGGTCCCACCGGAATATTATTATCTTTGGCAAATTTGACGAAGTCCCGCACGATCAAGAAATATCCGGAATATCCCATATGGCTGATGACGCCGATCTCATATTCCAGACGGTCGACCATTTCTTTGGTGGGATTCGGGAAGCGGCGTTTCAGTCCTTCGTGCGCCAATCTCCCAAGATATTTCTCCAAGCTCTCTTCGCCGGACGGCAACGGGAAACGAGGCAAATGTCTTTCGTTGAAATGCATGACCAGATTGCATTTCTCCGCCACTTCTGCGGTTCGGAACATGGCATGAGGCGCTTCCAGAAACAGCGGTTCCATCTCCTCGCGGCTCTTCAAGTAGAATTCGGGAGTCGCGAGCCGCATCCGATTTTTGTCCTCGCGGTTCTTGCCGGTTTGGATGCAGAGGAGAAGGTCCTGGGCTTCGGCGTGTTCTCGATCCAGATAGTGTGTATCGTTTGTCGCCACCACCGGAATCCCCATATGGCTGGAAATATCCAGGATTCCGCGATTGACGTGATTTTCTTCAGGAAGACCGTGGACCTGGATTTCCAGGTAGAAATCCTCGCCGAATATGTCGCGATATTCTCCGGCAACCTTGCGAGCGACATCGATTCCTCGAAGCATGATAGCCTGAGGAACCTCGCCTTTCAAGCACGACGTGAGGCAGATCAGACCTTTGCGATATTGCTCCAGCAGTTTCTTGTCGATTCGCGGTTTGTAGTAGAATCCGTCCACGTAGCTAATCGAGGAAAGCTTCATCAGGTTGTGATAGCCTTCCAGGTCTTTGGCGAGGAGAATCAAATGATAGGCGACTTCGGCGCCAGGACCGGTCTTGGTTTTCTTCCGATGGTCGTCCGGCGCCACGTACATCTCGCATCCGATGATCGGACGGATGCCGCGCTCCAGAGCCACTTTATAGAATTCGATGGCGCCGAACAGAGCCCCGTGATCGGTCAAAGCCAGGGCTTTCATACCCAGCCGATCGGCTTTCGCCACCAGATCCTGCACGGTAACGGCGCCGTCCAGGAGGCTGTAATGGCTGTGATTATGAAGATGTACGAAGTCAGATGGCATAATGACTGGTTGTTGTGGTGTCAGGTGTCCCCACCTGACTCTACAAGTCTTTTACAGAGATTCTTCGCCTCGTTCAGAATGACCCCCTCTTGCTCCCCCTGCAATAGTAGGGGGGAAGGACTTGATGCAATTCAGTCAGGCGCCTAAGTCGCCCACTAATCGTCAAAGTTGAGCGATTCGTTATTTGAGTTGCGTTTCGCCTTGGGCGCTTTCTTGAAAGTCAGATCCGTAGCCGGTGTACGTGCCAGAACCGGCAGGTCGAGCGTCTTGCCTGATAGAAGCTCCTCAATAGTGATGATTTGCAAGCGTGGATGCGTGGTATTCTGATAATCCGAATGGTAGAAATCGGCTCCGGCAGCTTCCTTGCGCATCTCTCGGGTCGGTTCCTCCAACGTGATCAGCACACCAATCGCCGCATTCTCGCGATCTACGACCCCGCGGAGGTCGCGAATGTCTCTCACACCGGTGTGCCCGCTTTTCACAGATATGATGATTTGTTTGGTGACACGTCGCTTGCCATCAATGAAGTAGCGGCGACCGTCAATGCCTTGGTCGGCGCCTTTCTTCTGCTCGGCGGGGCGGGCGTTCACCAATCCCAACGCCCACCATTGGAATTGGAATTTGTTTTGCCTGGCAAGTTCTCGAGCTCCGGATAAATCCACCGGTTCCCCCACCACTTTGAATTTCGCCTCATCACCGAAGGTATCGAATAGGCGTTTCTTAATCAGGGTGATTGCCAGGTGGGTAATATCGATTCCAATCCACTGACGGTTCAACCGTTGTGCCACTGCCACGGCAGTTCCGCAGCCGCAGAAGGGGTCTAGCACCATGTCACCTTCATCGGAGCTGGCTTGGATGATGCGTTCCAGAAGGGCTTCGGGTTTTTGGGTGGGGAAAGGAAGTCGTTCCACTGCTTGAGCAGAAATCGGTGGAATATCCGTCCATACATCAGAAATTGCAGCACCTTCGAGTTCGTCTGCAAACCACTTGAGCCTTGGAATTCCACCCGCTTTCTTTGGCCAATATATCAATCCAGCAGCATCCAAAGCATCAAGCTTCTCCTGGACAGTCCGACCTTTAATGTGGTAAGACTCCAAGAACTTCGTAGGAAGTGCCCAATGCCGACCCACACTAGTTGGGTCTATACCGCGCCATGGTTTACCACTGTTGCCATGCGTAATGCCGTCACCTGTTAGCGCTATGGGTTGGAAGTAGCGATCAGTTAGGGGATCAAGGCTATTGAAGTGTTTTCTGATATATTTCGAGGCATGTGGGACCTTAATCCTTGTCCATCGAGGGTGCTGACTCTTGCCATAGAAGAATATCGTATCATGAACCCTGCCGAACCTTCGAGCTGAGTAGTGCGCGTGAGTCCGTTTCCATATTATCTCATTTTGAAAATCGACCGGACCAAAGACTGCATCCATCAGTATCTTCAAAAAGTGGCTTGCGGTGGGGTCGCAATGCAAATAGATCGAGCCAGTGGGTTTCAGGACGCGACGAAGCTCGACCAAGCGGGGCGCCATCATGGCGAGGTACGCCATCATGTCGTTCTCACCCAGAAACGACCGAAAGGCGACCATCATACTGGCCACCCGCCCACCGGCTTCAATGACCTCTTTATAAGCCCTGGCAGCAGTTTCGTCCCATCTCCAGGTGTCTTCAAAGGCTTTAATCTGCGCCGCCGCTCGTGATCCATTCTGCCCTGCGAACAGCACATTGTAGTCCTGATTGGACTTGAACGGAGGATCAAGATAGATCAAATCCACGGATTCGTCCTTGATATATCGAGGCAGAATATCAAGGTTGTCGCCGTAGTATAAGGTATTCTCTGCCATAGGCTGCACCTGTCTCGAATGGTGTCAGGCGTCCACACCGGACACCATAATTGCCCCACTCTTATAGCCGTCTGATAACCGGCAAATCGCCCTGAGCCACGGAGACACAATCAATGACCAGGGTTATGCACTCCCCGCGGAAAATACTTCTTGACAAGAAGGCGCGTTTTCATTAAATTATACTATCAACCAAACTAGGTGACACCAATGCGCTACCGTATCATGATTGAGCAGGACGAAGACGAAGTCTTTGTTGCCGAGTGTCGTTCTTTACCCGGATGCGTTTCTCAAGGTAATACCCGGGAACAGGCGTTGGAAAACATCAAAGACGCGATTCGAGGGTATCTCGAAAGCTTGAAGAAACACGGCGAACCGATCCCTCCCCCCATTGAGGAAGAAATCGTCGAGGTTTCTTTGTGACCAAGCTGCCCATCTTATCTGCTCGCAAACTGATTTCCGCCTTGTCCATTTAGGCTACGAAGTGGATCATCAAACCGGTAGCCACATCATCCTCCGTCATAAGCTTCCGCCTCATCGTCGCCTCACAGTCCCCAATCACCGCCAGATCGCCCGAGGAACCCTGAAATCAATCATTCGCCAAGCAGGCACAACCATCGACCAACTACTCGACCTCCTTTAAGACTACCGCGAACAACCTTAGCTCACCAGTCCGGACACCATTGAATTGTGGTGTCGACTCTCCGCAGTCGACACTATTGACCGCAGCGGTCGAGTACGGAGACTCGACAGCACCTTTCGACGCGGCTGTCATGGTCCGCACCATGACAGCAACGGCAAGCCCTCCCCATGCGTTTCACACACGGGCGGGACGTCCGTGCTACGTAGGAACATCTTCCTCGCGCCAGATTTCGGCGCCCAATCCTTCCAGCTTTTTTTCGATCTGTTCGAAGCCGCGGTCGATATGGTAGATTCGAGAGACTTGAGTGCGCCCGGTGGCTGCCAGTCCCGCCAGGATCAGGCAGGCCGAAGCTCTGAGATCGGTGGACATGACCGGCGCGCCTTTCAAGCTCTCGATGCCGTGGACGACGGCGGTGTTGCCCTCCATCTCAATTGAGGCACCCAATCGCAGCAATTCGGCGACATGAGTGAAGCGATCCAGGAACACAGTATCCGCAATTGTGCAATCGCCTCTGGCGCATGACATCCACGCCATCCACTGAGCCTGCATATCGGTCGGGAAACCAGGGTAAGGTGCGGTCTTGACGGATATGGGATTGGGACGACCTTCCGAGCGCACACGCAGGATTGTTCCTTCGCCACTGACGAATGCACTGTCACCAACTTCATCGATCATCATGCCGGCGTCGCGCGCTTTTTCGACGACCACCTGGAGATGTTCGATATTGGCGGATTCAATTCGGATATCGCCTCCGGCGATTCCACATGCCACCAGGAAGGTGCTGGCTTCGATGCGGTCCGGTATCATTCTCTCTTCGACAGGCGATAATTCGTCCACGCCCTCGATTTCCAGCCGCCTGGTTCCGATTCCGTCAATCTCAGCGCCCATCTTGACCAGGAATTTCGCCAGGGCTTCGATTTCCGGTTCCAGGGCGGCATTTTCAAGGACTGACGTGCCTTTTGCCAATACCGCCGCCATCAAGACGTTTCCGGTGGCGCCCACGCTGGATATTTCGAAGATGATTCTCGCTCCGAGGAGGCGTTTTGCCGAGGCGACGATATAGCCTTCTTCAAGATCGATTTTGGCGCCCAGGGCTTTGATGCCTTTGATGTGCAGATCCACCGGACGCGGTCCCCAGGCACATCCTCCAGGCAGCGACACCCTGGCACGCCCAAATCGCGCCACCAGAGGACCCAGGACGTACACCGACGCCCGCATGGTCTTGACCAACTGATACGGAGCCTCGATGCCGGTCAAATTCTCGGTGTCGATAGTCAGACGACGATCTCGCATGGAGGTCTTTGCGCCCAGTAACTCAAGCAGACTCGCCATGTTCTGGATGTCACGCAGATTAGGGACATTGCGGAGGATGGTTGTCCCCGATGCCAGGATTGACGCCGCCATGATCGGCAGAGTGGCGTTCTTTGCCCCACTGATTGCGACGGAACCACTGAGCGGATTGCCGCCGACAACAACGATACGATCCATATGATAGTCTTCAAGATAGAGGTCAGCTCAGACTGGTCAATAGTTCCCTGGCACTGGCGCGGACCTTGTCGGTCACCTGCGCACCAGCCATGAGGGAAGCGATTTCTTCGACGCGATCCTGCTCGGTAATCGGCATGACTTCGGTGATGGTTTTGCCCTGCTTCTGCCGTTTCGAGACTCTGAGGTGAGAATGACCCAGTGATGCAATCTGCGGGAGATGCGTCACTACCACGATCTGGTGATGTTGAGCCAATTCCTGCAACACCTTCCCGACCTGCCGGGCGACCCGCCCGCTGATGCCGTTGTCGATTTCGTCGAACACCATGGTGTACGTGCCGCCGGAATCCGCCATCGCCGCTTTCAACGCCAGCATCACCCGGGAGATTTCGCCGCCCGATGCCACCTGGATCAGCGATTTCAAGGGCTCACCGGGATTGGTCGACAATTGAAACTCGACGACATCAAATCCTCGGGCTCCTGGCAGATTGGATTTCTGCGCGGTGGTATCGTCCCAGCGCACCTGGAATTTGGCGTTCGGGATTCCAACTTGAGAGAGCAGTTGCTTCACCGAAGTCTCGAGCGGCTTGGCTGATTTCTTCCTGGCGCGGCTCAAAGCGTCTGCGGTCGATTTGAGCTCATTTAGTGAGCGCTCCAGCTCGGGCTTCAAATGGGCAATCCGATTCTCGGTTTCCTCGCTCTGTTGCAGTTCGTGCTTCAAGCGATTCGATGTCGCAATCACCGATTCCAGCGTTCCTCCGAAACGGCGTTTCAAGGTGCTCAGGCTCTGCAGCCGTTCCCGGATTTCATCCAGCCGCTCTGGCGCGAATTCGATCCCGTGGTGATAGTCCTGAGTGAAGCGGGCAATCTCTTTTAAAGCATCCGCGGCAGACTGCGTGTCCCTGGAGATTTCCTGCCACGAACTATCGAGAGACTTGAGGTGCTCCAGCTTGCGCTGTATGTCGTCCAATTTCGTCAGAATCGCCTGGTCTGAGTTATGCAGCAGCTCCAGGATTTCATAGGTATAGCGGTAGTACTCCTCCGCGTGTTCCAACTGATGAGCTTCTTGCTCCAGGTTCTGATCCTCATCCGGCGCGGGATTCACCTTTTCGATGATTTCCAGCTCGTGGCGATGCAGGTTCTCGATATCCCGCAACTTCGCCAGTTGCTCATTCAGCGCCTGGAGTTCTTTGGACAATGATTGATGGTGCAGGAAACTCCGCCCCATTTCCGCGACGAGATCGAGATGTCCGCCGTAAGCGTCCAGATAGTCCAGATGTACGTCGCGATGGAGCAAAGACTGATGGTCATGCTGACCATGGAGGTCAAGCAGTTTTTCGGTAATGGTCTTCAGTTGTGCCAGGCTGGCGACCTGGTCGTTGATTAGTCCCCGGCTGCGTTTGGGGGTGATTTCCCGCCGGAGCAATAGTGTATCGGTCGGGTCGATCTCCTGGGACTTCAATAATTCCTGGATGTCCGGCGCCGGGGTGATGTCGAATTCGCCTTCCACCACCGCATAGTCTTTGTTCTGCCCGATGACATCCGTGGAGATTCTCTCGCCGACCAGGGTACTTATTGCGCCCACGACCAGAGATTTTCCGGCGCCGGTCTCTCCGGTCATAACCGTTAGTCCGGCATCAAACTCGACCTCGATATGGTCAATCAGGGCGTAATTGGTGATCGAGAGGCGTTTTAGCATGGAAGGACAGATTATCGGATCACCGCGACCTTGCCCAGCTTGGAATCGCCGGCAGGATTGGTGACCAGGATCAAATATATTCCACTTCCGACCAGGTCTCCATCGCTGTCTCGCCCATCCCACCCCGTGATAGCCTCGACGGCGCTCAAATCCCGGATTCGTTTGCCGGTGATGGTATAGATAAGCGCCCGGTGGAAATCGACCGTGCTGAAGCGGAGGAAATTTCCGTTTCCGATGACGAACGGATTGGGGTAGATACGGATGGAACTCAAGGGACCGCTGCTTACCCGGTAGGGCGTTCTCACGCGCGACAAGCCCGAGGTGGTGGCAATCCAGACGTCGCCGGTGGCGTAGTTGGAGGTGATCCGCTGGACATTGGGTGCGACCAGACCATATGGGACAGGACCTTCGTCGGCAGGGAACTGGAGGCTCCAGGCGAATGCGGCACTCAGCACGCTGATACCATGATCGGTACCGAACCATTTGTTATTCTGAGCGTCCACGTGGACGCATTGGACATTTCCGCTCAGCCCGCCATAGAGAGGCTGCATATTGAACAAGTCCAGATCCTGAGGGATGATGGCATAACGAATCCCATCCCGGGTGGCGAACCAGATCGTTCCGGATTGATCGATCGCCATCTGGTTAACAAATAAGGCATCCTCGAAAGAAAATTCGCGAAAAGAAGGAGTCTCGGCTGCGGGATCCAGCACATAGATTTTCCCGGGACTGTCGTTGGCATCTCCTCCCGCCACCCAGATTCGTCCGTAACCGTCAATCAGAAGATTCTCCTGATCGGCATCAAGATTCTGTTCGAGAACAGAATAGTAAGTCCAGGTGTTGGGACCTGACGGCGTCGGATTCTCGACGTAGCTTTCCGGGACTTGCACTAACATTTTCCCGTTGGTCGCACCACGATTCACGATCCAGACGTTACCGGCATTGTCATGCGTCAGGCCCTGCACCACCACGAAACTGGGAAACCCGGGAATGCCAATCAGCCATGTGTCGGCATTTCCGGTGTAGCCATAGTAATCGTAGATCAGTGTGTCGTTTGAGATGTCTCTTATATTGATGACCCCTCCACCGAAACTGCCCGCCCAGAATCCACCCAGGGCGTCTTCCGTGATAGCGCGACCCTGACTGGCAAAGAAGCTCTCGCTGTATAAGGGACTCTGCCAGGTCCAATTGTGCCAGCCGTCGGCGTCCAGCAGGTTCAGCCCATCCCCCCCGATCCACAGTCTCTCCTGCGAGTCGATGTAGAGGGCGTTGACCCGATTCCACGACAACCCGTTGCGAATGATACGATCCGACCATTGATTGTCAAGATATGCCAGGGATCCGCGAGCGCCGGCATCATCAACATGTCCCGCCCACAGCCGCGATTGAGTATCGCGTGCTAAGGAACTGATATTAATGTGGTTACCGCCCTGGAGCTCCCACGCAGAACCGTTCCACCAATACAAGCCGGCTGCGGTCCATGCCCAAAGGTTGTCCGCTGACGCATACAGCCCTTCGATGGCAAGGACGGCGCCCATCTGCTCGAACTGATGACCGTTGAACCGTGCCGCACCGGCTTGAGTGCCTGCCACGACGGTCCCTTGCCAGTTCGCCAGAGCCAGGACGTCGTTCTGTGGCAGCCCGTCGTTGATATCGTAGGAGGTCCAGACGGTGGGAGGGCGCAGCGGAGCGCTGTCGGCAGACGCCGTTGCCACTCCGTACGCTGTGCTGACCCAGATGTCCCTTCCCAGAACCACCAGATCCGACACCCGGTGCGGCGGAGAGGGAAAGTTGCCGAATCGCGGAATCGATTCCACCACCTGGACGTTCCCAGGACCATTCCCCTGCTGATATATGGTTAATCCCTGATCGGCGCCCACCAGAATCCAACGGAGATCTGCCGTTTCGGTCTGACCGGAAAGCGTATCGATTACGGTGATCTCGAAGACCTCGCTCTCCATGTCATCACGCAAAGTCACGGAGTTGTCCGCCGGATCGATGATATTGATGTCACCATTGGACATGCCGACCCAGATTCGATCCCACTGATCCACTCCTATCGCCTGGAGGTCATTGAAGGTTAGACCTTCGGAGTTCGTCCACACTTGAAAGGTCTGCTCCGCCAGTCGGTACGCCATCAGTCCGCCCGAGGTGGCGCACCATACCCGGTCGTCGTGCCAGACGATGTCCCGAACGTCATCGGTGTTGGTATAGCTCTGCCAGGGGAAGGTCTGAGCGAGTACCGGCACCGTCACTGTGGCGAAGATACACAACAGCAAAACTACCGCGTGTGTCGCAATCGCGCTCGCTTCCGATCGCAGCTTGTCAATGGTCAGAGTACGCATTGGATTGCCCCATTCCATGATTTTCGAGAAGGAGACGATTCAACAGAACAAGCCGAAAAGCGGTCCCTGACCCATCCTGCCGGACGGGCACCAAGGTCAAGGATTAGGCTGTTCGCGGGCAGTTACGCCGCCTGCCGAATTTGGAAGGGTGGAAAACGGAATGTGTTCCGGTGTAGAGAGCAGAGGGCAGGTTGAACGCTTGCCCTGCTCCGGCGGACCTACTTCTTGATTTTGGACCAAAGGTCAGCCATTTCGATAGCGGATTGAGCCGCCAGAAACCCCTTGTTACCACTCTTGGTACCCGCTCTTTCGATGGCTTGTTCCAAGGAATCGGCAGTAATGACGCCGAACAGTGTGGGAATGTTGTGGGTCAAGGATACCTGGGCGATCCCCTTCGTGACTTCGGCAGCGATCAGGTCAAAATGGGGAGTGTCGCCGCGAATCAAGGCGCCCAGACAGATAACGGCGTCATATTTTCCGGACGCCGCCAGTTGAGCGGCAGTCACCGGCAGTTCGAAGCTCCCGGGGACCCAGACCACGTCGATGGCTTTTTCGTCGGCGCCGTGGCGGATCAGACAATCCATGGAACCATCCAGAAGCCGGTCGGATATGAATTCGTTGAACCGGCTGATTACGATACCGAAACGGCGTCCAGCCGCTGTCAGACGACCTTCGAACGTCGGACTCATTATGCCTCCTCGAAAACCTATGACGGTGGAAATTAGCGGGTGAGTAGTGCATCAACAAAGGTATCAGCCTGGAACGGTTCCAGATCCTCGGGCTGTTCGCCGATACCTATGTATCTGACGGGAATCGCATGCTCCCGATGTATCGCCAACACGATGCCCCCTTTCGAAGTCCCGTCCAGCTTGGTCAACACCAGACCGGTGACCGACGACGTCCGCTGGAATTCCCGAGCTTGAGCCAGAGCGTTCTGACCGGTGGTGGCGTCCAGGACCAGCAGCACGTCGTGAGGAGCATCGGGCATCTGCTTCTTCAACACGCGAGAGATCTTCTCCAGCTCGTGCATCAAATTGGCTTTGGTATGCAGACGACCGGCGGTGTCGACCAGCAGCACATCGATGTGACGAGCGCGGGCTGCCGACAAGGCATCATACGCCACCGACGCCGCATCCGAGCCGATCTCCTGTTTGACCAAATCCGCGCCTACCCGATCCGCCCAGATCTGCAACTGCTCAATGGCAGCCGCTCGAAACGTATCGCAGGCGGCGATCATCACGGTTTTCCCTTCGCGACGATAACGGTATGCCAGTTTGGCGGCAGTAGTAGTCTTACCGCTGCCGTTGACCCCCACCAGCAAGATCACTCTCGGTATTGCCGATGCCTCCGACGAAGGAGCCACCGCAGATTCGCCTGCCAACGATTTCAGCTCTCTGCGGAGGATTTCCCAGGAATCGGCGCCGTTTTTCCGGACTTGCTCTGCCACTGATGCCAGCAATTCCTCGGTGGTCGCGACGCCCAGATCGCTGGAAATCAGGATTTCTTCCAGCTCGTCCAGGGTCTGCTGATCAAACTTTCTGTGCGCCGACAGGACACTGGCTAACCGTTTGGTCACCGATTCGGAAGTCTTCTTCAGTCCTTTTTGGAAGCGGTCAAGCAGGTTCATGGGTCTTTCCGGTCAGACAGTAGTGCCAGACCTCGGATTTTCTCATTCTCCCCAATTCAATTTCTCGCGGAGGACGTCGTAGAAGTAGCGACCGGGGAACCTGACCAGCTGCATCGGGTATTTCGCTTTCTTGATGGTCACGCGTACTCCGGGCGCTTGGCGTGTGGCGATTTGCCCGTCCATGGTGACCATGACTTCGGTATGAGAAGACGTGACCTCGACTTCGATGACCTTGTCATCTCGGATCACCACCGGACGGTGCAACAGAGTATGAGGACAAATCGGCGCCAGGATAATTGCCTTCATGGTGGGCTCCAGGATCGGTCCGCCGGTGGATAACGAATATGCGGTGGAACCAGTCGGAGTCGCCAGGATCAAGCCGTCCGCCGTGTAGGTATTCAAATACTTCCCGTCGATGCAAGTTCTCAGACGGATGGTTCGGATATAGCCCGCCTTGTCGATAGTTACCTCGTTCAAGGCGTGGTACACTTCTTTGCTATTGTTGACACGGGCTTCCAGCACCATGCGATTTTCGACCATGTAGTTCCCCTTGAGCAGGGCATCGGTTCGGTCAAACAACTCATCCAGGGACACTTCCGCCAGATAGCCCAAGCCGCCCAGGTGCACGCCCAAGATGGGCACCGGATGATTCATTACCAGGTGCGCCGAAGACAGGAAGGTGCCGTCGCCCCCGAAGGACAGCACCAGGTCACAGTGTTTCGGCAATTGTTCTGCGGCGAAAGTGATTGACTTGGTATCTCCGATCACTTTCGCCGTATTCTCTTCGAGAATGAATGGGAACTGGATTTCCCGCAATCTCGCCAGATAACGAGGTAGGACCTCCGAGATTTCCGGCTTCTTAGTATTTCCGATCAGTCCAATGACTTTGGGAGGATGTACTCCCAGTAGCTTTTTCGTGCTCAAGGACCCCTCCGTGAGGACACACCAACCTGTCAAAGGGGAATAGTCTGTGGAGTGGGCGGATGATCCTCAGGATGATATTATTTTCGAGCGGACTTCCCGTTATGTGACGCTCTATTTCCGTTGGCGACCGCAGCGTGGTTTCGGACTCGTCCGATCATTCGGAAATCCACCGGGATGATCTTCTTGGCAGCGGGGAACATGTCACGTGCCGCCAGAACTAATCCTTGGTCGTCCAATCCCAGGTCGCGGAAGAGTTGGGCTTCATCGCCGTGGGGGACGAAGTAATCCGGCAATCCTAACCTGAGCACCTGGGTGCCTTTGGGTGCGAAGTCCGCCAGGAATTCCAGCACGGCGCTGCCGAAGCCTCCCTGCACTACGTTGTCCTCTACCGTGATCCAGCGGGGGAATTTCTCAGTCAATTCCATGAGCAACGCTTCGTCCAGAGGCTTGACGAAGCGGGCGTTGACGACTGCCACCTCCAGTCCCTCCTGGGCAAGGCGTTCCGCCGCTTTCAAAGCCGTTTCCACCATCCTGCCCACTGCCAGGATTACGCCATCGGATCCCTGCCTGATCCATTCCGATTTTCCGATCGGGATCGTCCTGGAAGAGCGATTCTGAGGCGAGAGCTCGGTGTTGCCTCTGGGGTAACGAATGGCGACCGGTCCGCCCTGATACGACAACGCGGTTGTCAGCATGTCCTCCAGTTCGACGCCACTTCTGGGCGCCATCACTACCATATTGGGAACATGGCGCAAATAGGACAGATCGAAACTGCCGTGATGCGTGGGACCATCGGCTCCGACCAAGCCTCCTCGATCCAGGGCAAATACGACGGGCAGATTCTGCAGCGCTACATCATGGATGACGTGATCGTAGGCTCGCTGCAGAAAGGTCGAGTAGATCGCCACCACCGGTCGGAATCCCTGGCTGGCAAGCCCGGCTGCCATCGTGACCGCATGTCCTTCCGCGATGCCCACGTCGAAGAAGCGGTCCGGAAACTGCTCCTGCATGTGCACCAATCCGGTGCCGTCCGCCATGGCGGCGGTTATCGCCACAATCGACTTGTTCCGCCTGGCTAATCGGCATAGTGCCTTACCGAAAACGTCGCTGTAGGATACGCCTTTCTTGGTTCCGTTCGATTTTCCGGTGGTGGTCTCGAACGATCCGACTCCGTGGAATTTGGTGGCGTTTTCCTCTGCGAAGCGATATCCCTTCCCCTTCTTGGTGATGACATGCAAGAACAGGGGTCCTTTCAAGTCCTTAATCTGGCGCAGCACTTTGACCATTAGATCGAGGTCATGACCGTCTACGGGACCGATATAACGAAAGCCCAACCGCTCAAACAGCAGCCCGGGTGTCAACATGGCTTTCAAACCCGCATCCACTTGCTGTACTGCGCGTCGGATTTCTTCGCCCTTCGGCAATTTGCCGGTCAAATTCCATACGTCTCGTTTCAGCCGATTGAAACGCGGATCGGTAATCAGATAAGTGAAGTACTTCGACAGGGCGCCCACATTCTGGGAAATCGACATCCGATTGTCATTCAGGATAACCAAGAAATTCTTTCCGGAAGCGCCTGCGTTATTCAAGCCTTCGAATGCCAGACCGCCGGTCATCGCGCCATCTCCAATCACCGCAATTACGTGGTAATTTCCCCCCACCAAATCTCGAGCGCACACCATGCCATACCCGGCGGAAATGGAGGTCGAAGCGTGCCCCACCCCGAAGCTGTCGAATTGGCTTTCGTTGGGAGTCGGAAAGCCGGACAACCCCTGGTACTGACGATTAGTATGGAATCGATCCCGCCGACCGGTCAGTATCTTGTGAGCATAGGCTTGATGCCCCACATCCCAGATAATTCGATCCACCGGCGAATCAAACACCATGTGGAGCGCCATAGTTAATTCCACCACCCCCAACGAGGCAGCCAGGTGCCCGCCGGATTGGGACACGTAGTGGATTATGAATTCGCGGATTTCGTCAGCCAGAGGCTGCCATTGCTCCGCAGGCAAGGATTTCAAATCCTGGGGACCGCTTATCGTTGACAGCACAGATTCCATATCGTCCTCATTGTAGCGCTTACTTCCGATTCGTACGTGTTCGTTGTTACAGACATCCTACTTCTCTTGGGGCTCATCTCTTGGTTCCGATGTATCCTTAAGTTGGAATTCCCCACTGCCGGTCTGCGACAAGACTTTCAATTTCTTTTCGGCTTCGTTCAGTTTCCCCTGACAGGATTTCAATAGGACCTGACCCTCTTGGTACAGCTCCAGAGCTTGTTCCAGAGGGATTTCTCCTTTTTCCAGGGTCTCGACGATTGCCTCCAATCGAGCAATCGCCTTTTCGAAGGTGGGGAGCTCGGTCATGGTTCCACTCTAAGTGACAGATTGCACTTCCGCTTCTATTTCTCCGCGATGGAGGGTGATGGCGAGGCGGCTGCCTCTGGCGACCGATTCGCTATCTCTCAATACAACCCGTTCCGGCAAACGGCGGGTGATGCTATACCCTCGCCGCAGCACTCCGTTCGGATCCAGCGCCACCAGTCCGGTTTCCAAGCGGTGAGCATGCTCTCTGCGGATGGCAAGATACCGTTCGGTTGCCAACGTCACTCTCTGTTCGATTTCGTCCAGCCGTTGGCTTTGATTGCGAAGGAATTCCACCGGGCGTTTGAACGCCCAGTGATTCCCCAGTGCAGTCACTCGATCCTGACTCCGGCGCAGGATTCTGACTATAGCGCCCAGTGATCTTTCTTGAGACTCGTAGAGCCAGGTCTTCAACTCACGCGATTCCTTGACCACCAACTCAGCGGCGGCGGATGGAGTCGGCGCACGCAGGTCCGCTGCCAGATCGCACAGAGTCACATCCACTTCGTGACCCACTGCCGACACCACGGGAATCCTGGATGCTACGACTGCTCGAACCACCGGCTCCTCGTTAAACGCCCATAAGTCTTCCAGAGATCCGCCTCCGCGACCGACGATCAAGACGTCCACCTGACCGTAGGCATTGAAATCCCGGATTCCGGCGGCGATGTCTTCGGCGGCGCCTTCACCCTGCACCGCAGCCGGTCTGAGAATCAGCGTCAATCCTTGCCATCGTCGTCGGCACACGGTCACGATATCATGGATGGCAGCGCCTGTAGGCGATGTCACGATCCCGATTCGTTCCGGATATACCGGGATAGGACGTTTCCGGGCGGCATCGAACAGCCCTTCGGCGGACAGCTTCTTCTTCAGCCGCTCGAACGCCTCCGCCAGTTTCCCAATGCCGGCTTCCTGGACCATCGACACATCGAACTGGTACCTGCCCCCGCGTTCGTACACGGTCAATTGCCCCTGAGCGATGACTTTAGCCCCATCCTGCAGCCGAAATGGAACGTGCTGAGCCCGCCCCTTCCACAGCACGCACGGAAGCTGGCTGTTTTCGTCCTTCAGAGTGAAGTACTGATGCCCGGAACTGTGCAGTTTGTATCCGGAGATTTCACCTTCCACCCACAGGACCGGGAAATTCCCCTCGATGACCGAGCGAATCTTCTGCGTCAGTTCGGTGACTGTCAGGATTTGGTCCGGCATTACTTTCGGCTCAACAGGAAAAATACCAACGAAATCACGACGCTCAATACGACACAAGTTACGACAGGGAAGTATATCCGAACGTGCTTCCCTTCGTAACGGATATCCCCGGGCAGTCTCCCCAGCAACGGGATTTTCGGGCTCAGCCAGATCAAGATTCCAATCACGACCAGGATCAGACCGGTCAGGATGAGCAGTTTTCCAATCGGAGCCATTGTCTTGGAAGACAGACTTCCCTTCCGTCAGCTTTTCGGCTTCGGGGGCATTTGCACGATGTCGCCGGTCACAGAACCCCCGTTAACCGTCAACAGTCCATACGTATTGCTGGGTTGGAATCGGTTGGTTGTGGGGCTGCCCGGATTCATGACCAGGATTCCGCCAATCTTATCACGCACCGGACGATGGGCATGACCAAAGACGACGGCGTTCACGTTCTCGAATTCCGCCATGGCACGACGTGCCATGCCGAACGGAGCTCCGATGCCATGGATGACGCCGATTCGTATCCCATCGATTTCCACCACTCGTTTCAACGGCAAGATTCCGCGGAGAGCAGGTTCGTCGCTGTTCCCGCGGACCGCTTCCAACCTTCCAAGCCCTGCCAGGAATTCATGGATCTTCGATCCGGTGAAGTCGCCGGCATGGATGATGCAATCGGATGATCGAGCTACCTCCACCAGTTTCGGCGGCAATCCGCCGGGATCGGTAAGGTGAGTATCTGATATCACCAGGATTTGCATTGTTGGTTACGAATGGGAGGACAGACTTGCCCGAGCCAAACATGGGCACACCGGTCTGTCAGTCAACTATTTCTTCTTGTGGCGATTCTTCCGCAAGCGTTTTTTTCGCTTGTGAGTAGCCATTTTTGCCCGTTTTCTTTTCCTACCGCAAGGCAAAGGCTTTTCCTCCGTTTTCGATTTTGTTTGATCTCGTTATGATAAGATATACGGTTACCGTCATTGCCGTTTCATTGACATCGACTGCTCACACGTCATGCTCGCTCCGCTACTTTGCTGTCAGCTGCGTGCCGACGGCGTTTTTCAATCGAGGCGATGGGCGGAAGGTCACCGTCCATTTCGCCGGGATGGGTCGGATTTCCCCCGACACGGGATCTCGAGCGCGTCGTGGAGCTCGGTGCACCGGCGCAAAGGTGCCGAAGCCCCGTAATTCCACGGTTTTGCCTTCCCGCAACCCGCGGCTCACCAAGGTCATGAAGCCATCCACCACCGCGCCGACTTCCACTTTGGTTAGTCCGGTCCCCCTTGCCAATTCATGCACCAGGTCTTTCTTATTCATCGTTCTCCGCCGATTCGACTTCGTGACGACCTACTGGTATCGGTACGGATTCATGTATATCCAGAGCATTGTGGGAACCCACTCCCGAACGTCCTCGTTCAGCAACGACCACAACGTCCATTTGGATTTCTTCTTGTACACCAGATGAGGCTTGCCTTCGATTCCAGCCATGGACGCCAAGAGTTCCACGGCGCGATTGAAGTTCCCCAACCGGTCCACCAGCTTCATTTCCAGGGCTTGCCGCCCGGTGAAGACTCTGCCGGTGGCGTATTGCTTGACGGTATCCACCGACAAATCGCGCTCGGTGGCGACCACATTCACGAATTGATCGAAGGTGTCATCCACCCAGTCTTGTATCCATTCCCTCTCGTCCGGGCGCACTTTTCGATACGGAGAGCCGGAATCTTTGAACGGACCGCTCTTGACGACTTCGAATTGGATTCCCCAACGGGTAATCAAGTCTGCCACCACCGGAAATTCTGCGATGACACCGATGGAACCGGTGGTGGTTCCCGGATTCGCCACGATGGAATCTGCGGCACAAGCGATATAGTAGCCTCCCGACGCCGCCACCGATCCCATCGAAACGACGATGGGCATGCCCTTGTCGCGGATCCGCCTCAGCTCTTCGTATATTTCCTGGCTGGCGGCGACCCCACCGCCGGGACTGTCAATTCGCACCAGGATGCCTTTGAGGTCCCCTCGGTCTTCGAATTGCTCCAGCAACTGGAGTGTCGGCTTCGAATCGAAGATCGGTCCCAGAATTTCTACGACTCCTAGCCGGTCGCGAGCATTGCCGCCCACCACGTCGAATTCTTCGTCTTGCCCGGTGGTGTCCCACATGATCATCAAAACGATGATCAGGACGATGATCACGCCCCCGGCAATCCACCAATCTCTTCGCCGCGCCATATTGGCTCCCTTAACAAACTTTGAGAGTCAGGCATTCCGCCCGGGGTCTGTCCGCCGGGTGTATTAGCCGCGCCGCCTGTTGGGTATCACCAGGACTTCGCCCGGCTTGATCCTGGTCCGCCGACCCATGCTGTTGGCTGTCTGGATATCGGAGATACTGACGCCGTACTTTTGAGCCAGCGACCACAGGCTTTCGCCCCGTCGAACGGTGTGTGTGGCACTGCCGTTCGCTTCGGTACTGGATGCTACTGATGCGGAACCGCTGTCCCTGGCGTGGATTTCCAAAATCTGCCCGGGATAGATGTACCGCTTACTGCCCAAATGATTCCAGTCCCGGAGATTCTGCACCGAGACGCCGTACCGGCTGGCGATTTTGCCCAGAGTGTCACCGGATCTGACCCGATAGGTCAAGGAGCTGACGTCATCATCGACGTCGGAAGCATCGGTGTATGATTCCGGTTGATTGGTCGATGCCGTGGTCACGCCTCCGGGCGGCGCAGGAATCAGCAGGAATTTCCCGACCGGCACACGACGCACATTTCTCAGGTTGTTTTCCGGGACGTCCATGATGGCGCCGATGGTGGTGCCGTACATATTGGCGATACTCGACAGAGTCTCACCCGATCGAACCCGATGGCGCACCCATTTCGTCTTCTGATCTTGCGGCAGTTGCAGGTACTTCGACCAGAATTGTTCGGACGTGCCCGCCGGAATGGCGACTGCCACCGAATCCACCGTGGGCGGAGTGCACCATCTCAAAATGTGCGGATTCATCTCCTTCAAAGTAGTAGCATCGGTGCCAGCGCAGTTCGCCAGGACGCTCATGTCCACACAGCCTTTGATCCACACCATGTCATCTTCGACCACCTCCAGAGGTTGAAACTCCGGGAAGCCGTATTCGGTCGGATTTTCCATGATGATGGCGGCGGCAAGGTAGGTCGGAACATAGTTTTCGGTCTGACGCGGCAGCCGCCATAATTTCCAGAAATTCCGACTCCCCTGCTGTTGAATCACGCGATGCACCCGAAGTTCGCCACAATTATAGGCTGCCAGGGCAAGATACCAATCATCGAATTCCAGGTACAGTTTCCTCAAATACCCAGCGGCGGCATGGGTCGATTTTTCCAGGTCGCGGCGTTCATCATACCACCAATCGCTGTGCAATCCAAAGAGCCGCCCGGTGGAGCGTATGAATTGCCAGACCCCGGAGGCATGCGCCCAGGAATAAGCCTTTGGATTGAGTCCGCTTTCGATCATGGCAAGATACGCCAGTTCTTCGGGAAGACCCTCTTCGTGAAGAATCTCTTGAATTCTGGGAAGTGCGGTTTGCGCACGATCCATCCATCGCAGGAAGACCTTTCGACCTCTGCCGCGAAAATAATCGATCACCTGGTCCACCTTGCGGTTCTTGAGCAGGGGTACCGGCGGAAAGATGTCGATGGTCTCGGACACTGCCAGCGATGTATCCATGATGATTCGCCCGTCCTCGTACCAGTCGGACCATTCCTGCAACGAATCGTAGAATTCTTCGTCACCCAACAGGACCCCCTCAGGAACGAAGTCATCCGGCAAGACGTTGAGCTCCTTCAAGAAATCCTGGTAGCTTTCCAGTATGTCAAGGCTGATTTTGGTGAGCCGGTAGTAATTCGCCGAATCGATGTTCTCGTCCGCCAGGGAGAGCAAGGTAATCGTCTGCTCTAATTCATCCAATACCCGGTCTGGATCCTCGTCTCCGATCGCTTGTTGCGCCAGATGGAAATGATGCGCCGCGCGAGCCAGGTTCTTTGAAACACTCAGCGAGTCTTCCAGATATTCTTGTTGCTCCCCGACCAGATATTCGGAGCCATTTCCGTTCAGTTCGGATTGATATGCGGAGTCGGCGGACGGACGGGTGCCTGCGCACCCCAGAACGAAAAGCAGAGCAAATCCCAACCAGAGAGGAACCCAGAACCGAATCTTCGGGTTGCGACTCTTGAAACCAGCAAATCCCTGATCTCTCATGTCTGTCCCTTCGAGAATTATTAATCTTTAAAGTTAACAAAATTTCTTACCAAAATCAATCACAAAATCGACTATCCGTTTTTCCCCGTCAGGTCGCCTGCAATCGCCTGCGCCGCCATCAAACCGGAACGGACTGCTTCCACCACCGTTCCGCCTTTCGAAGCCGCGTCGCCGCCTGCGAACACGAATGCCAGATTTGTGCGTCCTGAGCCGTCGATTTTGATCTTCCCTCTCTCGTCCCGTTCCAGCGAGTCCATTTCCGGTAACTCTGTGTTCTGTCCTGCGGCTACGATGACTGTTCCGGCTTCCAGCGAGATCGATTCGCTGGGCAACGGTATGGGTTCCCGGCGACCGTCTTCCCCCGCTAGTCCCAGACCAGTTCTCCGGCAGATGAGTCGGAAAATGAGGTCACCGACGCGCTCGACCGCCAAAGGCTGCATCTGGAACAGGAAATCCACTCCCAGGCGGAAGGCGTGATCCACTTCCCGATCCCATGCCGGCAATTCGCTGCGGCTCCGACGATAGATCACTGAGATCCGATTTGCGCCCAGGGTGTGGGCAACCAGAGCGCAATCCACCGCCACATTGCCTCCTCCGATGATCCTGACCGGTCCCCGAAGAACCACCTCGCCCGGAGTCATTTTGGCTTTGTGCAGGAATTCCAGCCCTCGAAATACTCCGGGACCCTCCAAGCCGGTGACTTCAACGGCGGCATCCACGGTGGCGCCTACTCCGACGAAGACTGCATCATAACGGTCGCGCAATTCTTGAACGGACGCCGCCTCGTGATCGTCGTAGATCGTGACCGGATAGGCATTCAATGCCGCCACATCTCTTCGGGTAATCTCCACCGGCAGCCGGTCGTTCGGAATCGCCCAGATGGGGACGCCCCCTGCCTCAGGCTCCCGTTCGTACATGTCGGACTGGATTCCAAGTCTTCCCAGACCTACTGCGCAAGACACTCCGGATGGTCCGCTGCCCACGATTGCCACTCGATGGTCGCCGGCAACTGGCAATCGGGGTTGACGCGGGGAATTTTCCCATTCCCAATCAGTGGCGAACCGGTGCAACCCCCTGATATCCATAGGGGAATCGATCTGCGCTCGCAGGCATGCCGGTTGGCATAAGCTGTCCTGAGGACAACAGGCTCCGCAGGTATGAGCCATCGGATTGGCGGATCGCACTAATTCTGCGGCATGCCGGATATTGCCGGATAAGATCGAACGGTGCACGCGTGGTACTGGAATCCGTGCCGGACAAGCTTCCTGACAAGGCGCATCGGCGCATTGCAGGCAACGCATCGCCTCCCGTTGGGCATTTCCCCAAGTGACGAACGGTCTCTCTTCCGTGATCTCTCGGATTTCGAGGGCGATACTCACGCCACATCCTCCCAGGGAAAATCGGAATACCTGAGAGGCGACGCAGATTGCTCAATAATTCGCCGCAATTCCCGGGAAAGCTCAGGCTCCAGTGGATCACCCTGATGGGAATCGAGCAATGACTGCACGCGTTCTCGAGCTCGGTCATTGATGGATCTTCCGCCGGAACGCTCCCATTCTCCCAGGTTCTTGCGATCCACGACCGACGACGGGATATAGTGTTCTTCGCGAAAGGCGGACAGGGTAAGAGGCGATGTCAGGAACAAATCGCCGCTGGAAAGATCCCCGCGCAAGTCCTCCGCCAAGAGCCCGTCGCGGAATGTAATCCCCCGGGCAAGCCTGAGCGCCATGCCGCAGATGTCGTGATCGATGACCAGCTTCACCAGGCTCTGGCAGCTTTCGAAATCCAACATTCCGGCGCCGCTCACGACGTTGATCCCAGCCAGAGCTGCCAGCGTTGCCCCGATTCCGGATTCGAAACCGGTCTGAGCATCCACTCGTTTGGCGTCGCTGAGCCCCATGTAAGCATGGGTCGGCAAATGCAGAAACTTGCCTATCTGATTGTACGAGACGTCAATCATCATGGTCTCCACCGCGCCCATAGGAGTTGTGCCTTCCCGCATGTCGAATATCGCAGGCGACCCTCCGTATATGACAGGCGTTCCAGGGGACATGACCTGTGTAATCACAATACCACCGAGGGTTTCCGCCGTGTGTTGTACCAACGATCCAGCCAATGTCACCGGCGCTGTGGCTCCCGCCAGAGGCATGGAGACGAATTCCAACGGAATGCCGTCCTTAGCGCCGTCGATTAGAGTCTGGCATCCTAAGTGGCTCCATTTCAACGGCGGCGACGGGCAGACATCGAAGATCGCCAGGGGCTTTTCTTTCAACGCCTTTTTCCCACCCCGGACCGCCGCGAGCATGTCGATCATCGGTTTCCAGCTCTCGGCGGCAAATGTGCCGGTCACGATAGGTTTCCGGCAATGGTGCAACGCGACGTATAGCCGCCATCTATCGGCGATTTCGCGAGGCACGTCATCCGGAATTACGCCGGTGGATTGCGCCGCTAAATGCGGCAGCGCATCCGTCAGACGATGGAATTCGACCGCGTCACGAGTTGTGGGTTTGCGAATCGTGTCCGTGTGCCAATCCAGAACATTCAACGCCGCTGAGCCGGGATCGAAGTACACGTTATATCCGGTCAATTCCATGGTCCTGTCGCCATTCCGGTCGAACAGGTCGATACCGGACGGCACGGTCAGGAGGCAGGACTCCACCAACGAACGCGGGATATAGGTTCGAGCCGGATTCCCCTTCACAGTAGCGCCTGCTGCCTGGAGCTTCTCCACGACATCCGGATGTTCGACCAATAGCCCCACGGATTCCAGGACATCCATGGCTTCGTCCAGGATCCTGGTGATTTCGGATTCCGATATGATGGAGAACTCAGGTCGTCGGTTGGTGGGCATATTGGTCTCGATATTGCTTCATGGCATTAATAATGGGCAAGTAACCGGTGCATCGGCACAGATTTCCGGAGATTGCGATTTTGATTTCCTGGTCGGTCGGGTTGGGATGGGCATTGAATAAGGCTAACGCCGACATCAGCATTCCGGGACTGCAGAATCCGCAATGGGAGGCGTCATTATCCAGGAAAGCCTCCTGCAAAGGATGCAGCTTGCCGTCTTGCATCAGTCCTTCGATAGTGGTCACCTGTCTGCCCTGGATTTGGGGGGCTGGCACCAGGCAGGAATTGACGGCTTGCCCATCCAGCAGCACCGTGCAGGCGCCACACTGCCCGATCTCGCAGCCGCGTTTGGTTCCAGTGTGTCCAAGGTCTTCTCGGATCACATCCAACAACGTCCGATTGGCTGGCACTTCCAACTGATAGGCTCGTCCATTCAAATTGAAGGCGATGGTCTCCAGCCTCATGCTTTCCCCTCCACGCATTCTTCCAGGCATCGGGCGACCAAGGCAGCGACCACCGGCTTCTTGTACGGAGTTGACCAACGTTCGCCGGATTCCACCACCATCAGCTCCGACACCTCTTGACCAATGCCTTCGAACAGGTCTGATGATGGTTTCTGACCGATCAGCCTCTTCTCCACATTTCGAAGTCGTTTCGGGACCGGCATGATCGATCCGGGGGACAGGACTGCATCCGAGATTTTGCCACCCTCAATCTGCAATCCGACCGCCAGATTGATCCGTGCAATTGCCAGGGCTTTGCGCCGTCCCAACTTATGGAACGTCATCCGCATCTGCCGCGGCGGGATGGGGATTTGAATGCCTTCCAGGATTTCCACTGAATCGATGGCGACCCGATAGGCGCCTAAGACGAAGTCCTCGACCGAAAGCTGCCGGAGGCCTCTCCTCGACCGCAACTGAAGCACCGCATTCAATGCCACCAGCGGCGGTACAGTATCCGCGCAAGGCGAGGCATGGCACAGATTGCCTCCGATGGTTGCGCGATTCCGGATTTGAGGCGATCCGACACTGGCAGCGGCTTTCGCCAGAACGGGGATCTCGTCGATAACCAATTGCGAAGCAGCCAATTGCGACATGGTCGTCGTGGCACCGATCCGGACGCCGCCGTTTCGCTGTTCAATACCGGACAATTCAGGGATTCGGGAAATATCCACCAGGCGGATGGGACTACCAGCCTGGCTGCGCAGTTGGATCATCATGTCGGTTCCGCCCGCCAGGATCACCTTGGGTCCTGTGGCTTTGTGCAAATCGTCCAGTGCTTCCTGGACGGTGACTGCTCGCCTGTAGACGACTGGTCTCAGATTTCCTCCTGTCAGGCGGGGACGCCTGACAGCACCGGTGTTAATCAGCCTTGCGGCTGGTCGTGCTCCCGCGAGGGGTGGTTCGACTCAAGTGCTTTCCCAACAACACTGCTTCCAGACTTGCCGGCAATTCCCGCACTCGTTTGCCGGTGGCATGGGCGATGGCATTGACGATCGCCGGCGCCACAATTTCGGTAGCGGGCTCTCCGACCGACTTGGCGCCATAAGGTCCCGCCGGATCCGGATTCTCCAGGATCAACGGTACGACTTCCGGCACATCCACCGATGTCGGGATCAAATACTCGTCGAAATTCGTGACCTGCGGTCTGGCGTCATCATGCGGATAGTCTTCAAGAATTCCGTAGCCCATTCCCATGGCGACGCCGCCGTATATTTGCCCCTCAACGCCCGGACGGTGGATGGCACGACCCACGTCATGCGTGGAATACACCCGGTGCACCGTGACTTCGCCCGTATCCAAATCGACGCTGACTTCGGCGATATTGGCACCGTACACATAGGCAAAGTAGGCATTGCCCTGACCAGTTTCCTCCTTCCAGTCGGTCTCAGGTGCACGGTACCACCCGATTGCAGTAAGATGATGACCCCGGTCAAACGCCAATTTCGCGGCTTCAGGGAACGATAGGGCAGGCTCACCCCGAGAGTTAATACGGGATATCTGCCCATACCGGATTTCCAGATCTTCCGGCGACGACCGGAGCTCTTCGGAAACGACACGTAATAGCTTCTTTCGAATTTCTATCGCAGCCAACCGGGCAGCGCCACCCCCCATAATGGTACCGCGGGAAGCCACCGTCGATCCGGAATCCGGAACCCGGCTGGTATTGGCATCAAGGAATTGCACCTTGTCCAACCCGATCCCCAACACCTCAGCCACAATCACGCACATCTGAGTTGCGGCTCCCTGTCCCATGTCCTGGATTCCGGACGATACCACCACCGAACCGTCCTTCTGGACTGCCGCAATGGTCGCGGCTTGATCCACGCCCTCAGCTCCAAGCGACACCCCTCGATAACTGCATGCCACGCCGATCCCGCGTCTGACTCGACCGCTATCCTGAGCGAACGCTTTCCGCTTATCCTCCCAATCGGCGTTCTCTGCCGTCAGTTCCAGAGCTTTCCCCACACTGACGACTCCCGTCAGCTTTTGACCGGTGGCAGTCACGGCGCCTTCCCGGAACACATTCAGCAACCGCAGTCGCAGAGGATCCATGCCCAGCTCATCCGCCAGCTCGTCCATCAACGATTCCACTGCGAAATTGACCTGCGGTGAGCCAAAGCCTCGCATGGCGCTGGTATAGGTATTGTTAGTGTAGGCCACGCGGACATCGGTGCTGACATTCGGAACTTGATAGGGTCCCGTGGCTTGGACTGCCGACCGCCAGGTTACGAATGGCGACATGGCAGCATAGGCGCCTCCATCCGCCAGGATATTGATTTCCATGGCGGTCAGACGACCATCCCGTTTGGCGCCGACCTTGTAGGTCATTACATAAGGATGGCGTTTGTAGCTTTCGAGAAACGACTCTTCTCGCGTGTTGACCATTTTGACCGGCATGCCGGTAACCAACGCCAATAACGCCGCCCGACAGCACATCACTGTCATCACCTGATCCTTGCCGCCGAACGATCCTCCCAATGTCGGTTGGATTACCTCAATTTTCGACAACGGCAGATTCAACACCGATGCCATCGCGGTGCGGGTCGAAAACAGGTTCTGCACCGAGGCGGTCACCCGAACGCCGCCATTGGGTCCCGGTTCAGCCAGTGCCGCTTCCGGTTCCATATAGGCGTGTTCCACAAATTGGGTCTTGTACGTCCTTTCGAGAACAACGTCCGCTTCCGCAAAGCCCTTCTTGACCTTGCCTTTCCGCACATGATGGTGCTTGATTAGACTTCCCGAATCGTGGATCAACGTGGCGCCTTCCTTCAAAGCCTGCGCCGGATCATTGACCACCGGCAGCGTCTTGTACGTCACCTTGACCTTCTTCAGCGCCTCTAATGCCGCTTCCCGCGACGAAGCCGCTGCAATCACCACACCGTCGCCCAGGTAACGCACTTTGTCATCTGCCAACACCCTCTGGTCGGCGGTGATTTGACCGAAGCTCACTTGTCCGGGGATGTCACGATGAGTTAATACGGCTTTGACCCAGGGCAGTTTCCGAGCTTCGGAGCAGTCGATGTCAAGGATTTTGGCATGCGGGTACTTCGCCCGAAGCACTGCGCCCCATAGCTGGTTCGCGCGGTTGTGGTCCTCGGCGTATAACGCCTTTCCGGTCACTTTTTGCAGAGCATCGACCCTGCGAGGACGGGTGCCGACCACGGAAAACGTCTTTTCCGATTTTTCTATGACTTTAGTATGACCGGGCATGGGCTTTCGATCGCAATATTTCCAATCCGTCCTTCAGCAAAGTCCCGACCATGGCTCGACGGTACTCCGCAGTGGATCGAATATCATCGATGGGATCACATTCGGACATGGCGGCTCTAGCCGCTTCTTCCAGGATGACGTCTGTCCATGACTCCTCCTCGAGGATTGCCATCGCGTTGCGAGCCAGTTTCGGAATCGGCGCCACCGCACCTAACGCGATTCTTACGTTTCGAGCAACGCCAGAATTGCGGTTCGCACCCATATTAGCCGATCCTGCCACCGATACTTTAACGCAAGCCAATGACCGCCGCTGCCCCAAGCGCAGGTAGAAGTCATGCCGGGATCGATCAATCGGAATCCGGATGCTGACGAGCAACTCATCATTTCGTCGCGCCGTTTCTCCGGGACCTCGGAAGAATTCCTCCAGGGAGACTTGACGCAATCCGGCAGCGCTCTGCAACTCCAGACTGGCGCCCAGAGCCAAAAGCGGCGCTGCAGTATCGGCTGCCGGAGATGCGTGGCACAAGTTTCCGCCAATAGTGGCACGCTCCCGGATCAATGGCGATCCCATGGCGCCTGCCGCTTCGGAAAGAGCCCGAGCATTGCCACGCACTGCTGATGATTGAGCAATATCCGCCATCGAAGCCAGTGATCCAATCGCAAGCTCGTTCCCTTGACGTTCGATCCGCTTAAGTTCCTCAAGCTCTCCCACATATAGGATGTGCCCCGCTTTGGGCGTCCCGCGGCTCCATTCCACGAAGAGGTCGGTGCCTCCCGCCAGGATCACTCCCCCGTTGGGACCATATTCCTCTAACCAGGACAATGTCTCATCGACGCTCGATGCTACGGTGATATCGGAATCGGACATACGCTACGAGCGATACACTTTGATCATTTCCGCCAGGATTGAGACCGCGATCTCGGCGGGGGTCTCCGAGTTAATATCCAAGCCGATGGGACTGGATACCTTCTTCAGCCGATTCGGATCGGCGCCTTCCGCCTCCAACCTTCGGAATATCTCCGCCTTCTTCTTTCGGCTGGCGATCATACCCAGGTAGTCCCAGGGCTTCTCAAGCAATTGTTTCAGTACCATCTCATCCATGACGTGGCTGTGGGTGACGATGGCGACAAAGGCTGGATGTGATGACTGCCAGGATGCAGCAAGTTGGGAGAAGTCGCCTGACATCACCTGGCGGGCATACGGGAACCGCTCTTGGCTCGCCCATTCCGGACGGTCATCGAACACCACCACCCCCCATCCCAGCAAGTCCGCCATGTCGGCAAGCGGTTTCGCCACATGCCCGCCGCCGAAGATCGTCAAAGTCGGGTTGACTACCAATGGCTCAATGTACATTTCCATACGCCCGCCGCAGATCATACCAGTGCTTGTTTTCTCGGGATCGTCCAAGTCATATTTCACGGTTCGCGGTTTTCCGGTTTTGATGGCGTCTTTGGCTTGTTCGATTGCCAGGGCTTCCACGGAAGCTCCTCCGACGGTGTCGATGATGGAGCCGTCGAGGAACACAAGCATCTTTGCGCCAACGTCTCGGGGCACCGAGCCTTCGGTTCTGATGACGGTCACCAGCGCCGCCAGTCTCCCCTCCCGGCGGCACCGGACGATTTCTTCAAAGATGTCCTTCACTTACCGCTCCTCAATGATTCCGCCGCTCTTTCCACTGCACGAAATATCTTGCTGTAGCCCGTGCAGCGGCACAGGTTGCCGGAGAGCGCCTGCTTGATCTCCTCCTGTGAGGGATTGAGATTAGCTGATAGCAGCGCCACGGAACTCAGGACCATCCCAGGGGTACAGAATCCACATTGCACCGCCCCTTCCTGCACGAAGGCATCCTGCACGGGGTGGAGTCCCTGCGCAGGGGTAATTCCCTCAATGGTCACAATGTCGGCTTGTTGCACCTGGCATGCCCAGATCAGGCAGGAATTGACCGGTTTTCCGTTCAAGAGCACCGTGCAGGCGCCGCATTCTCCGGAACCGCAGCCTTCCTTGGTTCCAGTCAGATGCAGGTCATCTCGGATAATATCGATCAACCTCCGATCCGGCGGCGTCTCCAGATTCCTTCTCTTCCCGTTAACTGTGATTGACAAGGTCATATCGGTTCGCGATATTACTTGCCCAACGCGGACAATACTCGTTCCGGAAGCAACGGAATTTCGGTGATGTGGACGCTGATGGCATGAGCGACGGCGTTTGCCACCGCGGGCGCGATCCCCATCAAGGGATGTTCGCCGAAGCCTTTGGCTCCATAGGGACCTTCCGAGAACGGATGCTCGACGATAATCGATGTGATGTCGGGAACGTCCTTCGAAGTCGGAATGATGTAGGTCGAGAGATCCTCGGCTTGCAAAACGCCGTTTTCCATGGGGATGTGCTCCATTATGGCATAGCCCATGCCTTGCACCGCTCCACCTTCGATTTGTCCTTCCACGGTCTGGGGATTAACCGCTTTGCCAACATCGTGCGCGGCTACAATCTTCAACACCCTGATTTCTCCGGTTGCGGTATCGACCTCAACCTCTGCAATATGCGTCGCCCAGGAATACACGACATACGCATCCCCCTGACCATTATCTTCTTCCCACGAGGTAGGTGGCGCCATATGGAAACCCTGCGATGCCAGGTGTTTCCGCTGCTTGATGGCGTTGGCGGCAAGCCGGCTGATCTCGACCTTGCGCCCTTTCGCTTGTGCCCAACCGCCGCCCAATGATACATCGGAACCATTACCGCCTAACGATTCGGCGGCTTCTTCGATCACGATGTCGCGGATGGTTTTGCAGGCGTTGCGCAAGGCTCGACCTGACATGGTGGTCGAACGGCTCGCGACCGTTGGACCGGAATCGGGAACTCGGCTGGTATCAGTGGGCAGCATCGACACCCCATCTGCGATGACTCCTAATTCTTCCGCGACGATTTGCCCCAGCACAGTCTCCATCCCCTGCCCGATTTCGGTGGTACCGACGGCGAATTGCACCGATCCGTCAACCATCATTTGCACGAAGGCTCCGGTACGGGCTAAGTGCGCGCCCCCTGCCCCCAATCCGACACCGTAGAAGGTGCACGCCATCCCGATGCCGCGTTTGATGCGGTCGTTCTTGCATTCCTTTGGCAATGATCGATATTTCGAAGCGAAGTCGGATTGCGTCAACGCCAGGTCCAGCGCCTCTTCCGAACCCACACTCTCTTTCAATACTTGCCCGTAGGGAGTGGTGTCGCCTTTTCTCAAGAGATTCCTGGCTCGGATTTCCGCCGGACTCAATCCCAGGGCTTTCGCCAGACGATCCATCTGGCTTTCGGCAGCGAACAGGATCTGCGGGGATCCGAAGCCTCGGAAGGCGCCGCAGGGAACCGTGTTGGTCGCCACCGCGTAGGCGTCCACTTGCACATTGTCGCACCGGTAAGGACCCACGGCATGTACCGTGCCCCGCCACAGCACGACCGGACTCAACGTCGCATAGGCGCCGGCATTCAGAACGTACTCCACTTCCACTGCCAAGAGCTTGCCGGTCTCGCCCGCGGCTGATTTGTAACGGATCCAAGCCGGATGCCGCTTCGACATGGATCGAATATCTTCTTGCCGACTGTACACCAGCTTCACCGGACGTCCGGTCGTTAATGCAAGCAATGCCGCCTGACATGCCACCAACGACGGCACGTCTTCTTTGCCGCCGAAGGCTCCGCCGGTGACAGCTTGCATCACCCGCACCTTGCCATACGGCAATCCCAGCACTTCCACCAACGCCCACTGCACATAGAACGGGCACTGCATGGCGCCTGTGACCTCGATCCCGCCGCCGGCAGTGGGAATCGCCAGCATCGCTTGCGGCTCAATATAGGCATGTTCTTGATAGGGCGTACGGTAAGTATCCTCGATGACAACGTCTGCGGTCTTGAAAGCCTGCGTTGGATTCCCCCGTCGAATCTTCCAGTGCTTGATGATGTTGTCTTCCCCAAACACCACTGGACTCCCTGGCTTCATAGCGTCCCTGGGATCGAAAACCGGCGGCAGATCACGGTAGGATACACGCACCCTGCAAGCCGCTTCTCTGGCAATTTCCTGTGTAGCTGCTGCCACCAAGGCGATAGGCTCGCCCACATATCGGACAACCTTTTCGGCAAGACAAGGCTGGTCTCGAAGCACCACCGGCACCACATTATTGCCGGGAATGTCCGCGGCAGTGACCACGGTCTCTACGCCGTCCATCACGAGAGCGGCATCGGTCTCGATCCTCAGAATCTCCGCATGAGGGCGATCCGATCGCACCACCGCAGCCCATAACATGCCGGGGACAGAGTGATCCGCACCATACTTCGTGCGTCCGGTGACTTTGCCGACGGCGTCCGGTCGAGGAATAGAGGCGCCAACCACTTGTAATGATTGCAATACCATAATGTAGCGAGCCATTCGAAGTCAGACTTTCAATATACGCTATATAATAATTGATGTCAAGGGAATTTTCGCCGCCACGCAAAAGGACGCCCCCCCTTCGATATACCAAATCTAACGAAACAGGGCTATAGAATGCAGTCGTGCTTTCCATAGCCCTGTCGAAGGGACCTGATTTCTGACTATCCCAATCCCAGAAGGTGTCCGCCTCGGTAGATGACAAATGTCATCGCCCAGGCAAGCACCAACTCATAGCCCACGGCAAGAGCCGCCCATTTCCAGCCACCAGCTTCCCGTCGGATAGTGATGACTGTCGCCAGGCAAGGGGTGTACAACAACACAAATACCAGGAACGCGTAGGCGATCAGCGGAGACGCGATGGATCGTTTCAATCCGTGTTCCACGGCTGCCTGACTGTTTTCCGCCTTGTCAGAGCCATATAACACTCCCATCGTTGAGACCACGACCTCTTTTGCAACGAAGCCGGTCAGCAAGGCGACGCTCATTTGCCAGTCGAAGCCCAGGGGTCGCATTGCAGGTTCGATCACGCGACCGATTTTCCCGATATAGGTATCGGAAAGGTCATGGGTGGGTGGGTTGTCCGGCGAAGAGGCGGAATCTGTGACCGCCGCTTCGATAGATGTGTTCGAAATGGAAGCAGGCGCGGACGCCGAATGGCGGGGAAAGGCGCCCAGGAACCAGATAATGATGGAGAAGGACAGAATCAGACCACCCATCTTCTTCAAGTAGATTGACCCTTTCTCCCACATGTGGATCAGGGTGCTCTGCATGGTGGGTATTCGGTACGGAGGCAATTCCATGACGAATGGCGTGGCGTCACCGCGAAACAAGGTGCGGCGGAAGATCTGCCCCACCCCAATGGCTAAGACAATCCCCAGAAGATACAGACTGAAAATCACGTGTCCTGCCGCCACGCCAAAGAATGTGCCTGCCACCAGGACATATACCGGCAATCGAGCGCTGCAGGACATCAACGGATTGATCAGGATCGTCAGGAGCCGATCCCGGCGGGATTCCAAGGTTCGCGTTGCCATGATTGCCGGCACATTACAGCCAAAACCCATAATCAGCGGTATGAAGGACTTGCCGTGCAAGCCCAGGGTATGCATCACCTTGTCCATAATGAAGGCGGCGCGTGCCATATAACCGGTGTCTTCCAGGACGGATATTCCCAGGAACAAGATCAGGATCTGGGGCAGGAACACCAGCACACCGCCCACGCCTCCCAAGATGCCATCCACCATAAGATCGCGGAGCAGGCTTGGGGGCATCACCCCAATCATGACTTTGCTCGCCAAGTTGATTCCGGTTGCAATCCAGGCTTGGGGATGGGCGCCCAGGGAAAACGTCAGTTGAAACAGAGCCCACATGAAGAGAAAGAACACAGGGAATCCCAACAGCCGATTGGTCAGGACGTTGTCGATGTGATCGGAGATGGTCTGGCGCTGCTCCTTGCTCATTCGGGTCGTTTCGCGCAACGCCCCAGCGACGAAACCGTACCGCCGATCCGTCAGGACCGTCTCGACGTCGTCATCGAACATTTCCTGAATGTGGTCGCGGCTGATCATTGCCTGCGCCAGGATCCCATCGGTCGATCGAAGCTCCAACCTCTTTTTGACGACGGCATCATCTTCCAACAGCTTCACCGCCAGCCATCGGGGAGAGTGTCGATCCGCCAACCCATCGACGCTCAGAATCGCATGCTGGATTTCGTCGATCTCATCTTCAATTTCCCTACCATAGGGAAGTTGCAGGTGACGCGACCGGGACCCTCGATCGCTGATCGCTTTCCCCACTGCCTCCATCAACTTGTCGATGCCTTTGCCGCGGTGACCGACCGTGGGCACCATAGGAATTCCCAGCAACTTGGACAGGTGGTCGTAATCCACCTCCAATCCCTTGCTCTGGGCTTCGTCGAACATATTCAAGGCAATCACCAGAGGTGCGCCAAGTTCGATAAGCTGAGTGGTCAGATAGAGGTTCCGTTCCAGATTGCCGGCATCGACTACGTGGACTACCAGGTCGGGCTTGCCTTCGATGATGTAATCGCGGGCGATGACCTCTTCCAGCGAATACGCGGACAGGCTGTAAGTTCCGGGGAGATCAATGATGACATATTCGATCCCGTTGAAACGGGCGACTCCTTCCTTCTTTTCCACCGTAACGCCGCCCCAGTTCCCGACCTTCTGGTGAGATCCGGTCAACTGGTTGAATATGGTGGTCTTCCCGCTATTGGGATTTCCTGCCAGGGCAATGGTGTATCTGGACGTCACCGTCATCCTCTGCTCATGGGCTGCACCAACACATTTTCCGCCTCTTCGACCCGGATACTCAAATGATATCCTTTGATGACCAATTCCATCGGATCACGCAATGGAGCGTATTTCTGGATAGTGATCTCCGCCCCTTTCAGCAGTCCCATCTCGGTTAATCTTTTCTTGTAAGCCCCTTCCCCCTTCAGTTTCTTGATTCTGACTCGGTCGCCTTCGCTACAGGTCGACAGGGGAACGCTATCCAACGGATTTTTCGTACTTTGCATGATCGCCGTCGCAGTCAATCGACATTCACCAAGACCTTTTGTGATATTCCCCGTCCCAAGGCAACTCGGGCGCCCCGGACCTCCACGATAATTTGACCAATCCCGCGATTCCTGATCATCCGACCCTGGGAGCCGGGGTACATCCCCAGAGATTCCAGCCGATTGCGCATATGTTGACCTCCTCCCAGCTCCATCACGGTAAAGCTATCCCCTTCGTGTGCACGGGCAAGCGCTACCGCAGACTCCTGATCGCCAAAACATTCCTGGCAGATGCCGTACAGTTCCAGCTTGTGACGAATGGGATGGAATCCGCTGCTATGGGCGACGTATTCCTGAATCCGCTCCAACTCGCTGTTTTGAAATTCGATGATTTTCCGGCAACGGAGACAGATCAAATGGTCATGATGTTCGCCTATATGCCGGTGCTCATAGCGCACTTCCTGCCCTTCGAAAAACCTTTCCTGGGCGATGCCATACTCGCTCAGCAGCTTCATGATTCGCCGGACCGTGCTTTCGCTCACTTCCACGCCACGAGTCCGCAATTCCCTCATGATATCGGGAACGGACAAATGCTGCTCGGTCGCGAAGAAGATATCGACGATTGCGTCCCGCTGCTCAGAGATCCGAAATCCATTCTGGTGGAAGATGGTCCGAAATTCTCGCTTGATCTTGGTGTTAAAGTCTTCGAGATAATCATTCATCGTCGGTCCTCGCCTTCAACTAGTACTCTTCCCACAAGAATCAGACCTTTCCATTAGAACCGTGTGGACAGCCTTCACAAGCAATTCCGCCGTGATCCGTTCTCTGACACAGTCTGAATTGCTCCAGCCAATAGGGGCTGCCCCGAGGACAGCTCTCGACAAATTCGATCAAATGGAGAAGCTTGGCGGACGTCTCGGGCGTGATGACGTGTTCGATCAAACAGGCGTCCCTTTCCGCCGACTCGCCTTCCACACCAAGGACATTCTGGAGGAAAAATCTGATCATTTCGTGGCGTCGAGCTAGTAGCCTCCCCAGCTGGTGACCTTCCTCGGTCAGCTCCACGTAGCCGAACTTTCTGTGATCTACCAGCTTCCGCTTCCTCAAGTTCTCGATGGCTGTGGAAACCGTGGAAGGAGTCACCCCGCGCTGCTCCGAAATCTCCTTGATCCGGGCTACGCGGCTCCCCTGCAAGAGACTGTAGACGATTTCTACATATTCCTGCGTGGTGGTATCGTAATAGGAAATGGGTCTGGGTAACATAGGTTTGACCAATCAAACTAACTTTGATTAATCAAATATACGAATCTCGTGGGTGATTGTCAAGGATAATGTCGGATTTCGCAAGCTTTGTGCCACCATCCTTGGAGTGCGCAGGCTTGCCTGCGCCTTGACACCCCGAGGCTTGCCTCGGGGATCCATGGGCAGGATGCCCATGGGACGACTATTCGCGACAAAAAAAGTCCCGGAAATTCCGGGACTTTCGTTCTCGCCAGGTTACGCTTCGCTTGTCCAAATGGACGCCTACGGCGAAACCTGGCAGCAACCAATCCAAGCTTGTAGCCTTGTAGGTTGGGTTAGGACTCATGCCCGTAACCCAACATTCTGTGCTGTCAGGTGTCCCCACCTGACAGTCGCCCAACCCCTCCTTTGTTCTCCCCTGCAATAGCAGGGGAGAAGGTTGGACAGCGCTATATTTCCGGCTTCTCCTTCGGATAAGCATATCCTTCGTGGCAGCCGGCGCAGGAGGGTTTGACGTCGAACTTCTTGTCCTGATGGCAGTCGCCGCAATCGAGCGCGACATGAGTTTCGCCGAGGGACACCCCAGTTATCTTGCCATGGTCAAAAGTGGACGAATTCCAGCTCTTGTGGCAGGAGGTGCAGATAGGATTCAGCCGTGAGACCTGCTGTCCTTTCGGGTGACAGGCGTCGCAGGTCAGGGGTTGGTGGAAGCGGTTCAGCGCCCATCCTGTCTTGGCGTGGCTGAATCCCGGCAATTCTTCCTGACCGTGGCATTTGGTGCAGGCATCGTCCTTATGGCAGCCGAAGCATCGCGAGTGAATTTCGGCAGGCGTAGGCGGTCCGCCGGCTCTCTTGTCATACGGGGTATGGCAAATTCCGCAACTCTGTCCGTGGTGGCATTCCATGCAATCCACACCATAAAGCTGGGTATGCTCCCGATGGAAAAACGTGATGACTGGACCTTCTTTGACGTCCGTGCGATACACTTTCTTGTCGGGCTCGGCGACCAACCCTCTCTCGACTTTCAACAATGCCGTGGGAGTTCCGTCGGGACCAATCTTGGCATGGCAGAAATTGCAGTCGTTGCTGAGGCTCCATTCCTGATGACATCCCATGCAATGCTGATGGTAAGCGCCTTTCAAACCGACCTGGCGTAAGTTCTTCGGATTAATTTCCTCGGTATGACACTCGCGGCAGGGCGGAATCGGACCCGCGGGAGAATAGTGGTGGCACTCGGAACACCCTTCGCGAATTTTCGTCCAGTGAGCATGCTGACGGTGCGAGAATTTGACCGGTGTGTACAGGTTAGCCAGATCGTCGAGAACGAGTAAGTCCGGACCTTCCGCTTCCGTGTGCTCAGCCGTCATTTTCCAATCGTGCCGGGGACAGGGTTTCAGACAGGGATTATCCATGGTGGGCTGGTCACAGACGTGACAATCGCTGCAGGGCGACATCATCGCCTTCGGCTCATCGAAGGCGTCGGAATGTGTGGTCTGCGCCGATCCATAGACGCTCAAAACAAGTATGACGACGATGGCTGAAACGTACCTTAGCATTGCTTTCTCCGGCATTGTGGTTGACGGTCGGCTCGACCTTGAGCTTTCTGTTAGAAATATATGAAAAAAACCGCCGACTTGCAAGTGAAAAATTTCTTTTGCCACCCTCAACCTTTGGAGTGCGCCCTCAAGGGCGCCATGGCACCTCTAAGCTTGCCTCGGGGAACTATGGGCTCATGTGGTGCAGGGTGTCCTCACCCTGCAGACCCTCGCTCTGTAGGTTGGGTTAACCTTGCGTAACCCAACATCCTCTTCCATCCAAGGCAACCCCCCTTCTTTTCCCCCCTGCAATAGCAGGGGGGACGAATCCCAATGCCTGCACATCCTTGTAGGTTGGATTAGCCTTGCCCCCCTCAGGCGGACTTGCGTAACCCAACGTCGATCCAACGAAGAAGCCACCCCGGAATAGGGTGGCTTCTATCAATTCTACTGAACAGCAAGGTCCACTGTTGGAATTTCCAACAATCTCCTGACTTTAGAAGGCAATTTGGAACTGGAGAATGGCTTCGTCGTTGTCGAAGTCAATTCGCATGTCAGGATCTGTGGGATGCTCGGGATCTTGGATGTCCCACTGCTCGGACTTCTTGACCAGGTTCAAACCGATCACAGCGTTGTAGTTCAGGAACATGTAGTTCACGCCCAAGGTGATCCAGGATTCGGCATCCTCGTCGGTGCCGGTGTCCGCTTCGTTGGCTGTGTTCGGATCATAGCTATCGAAGCGCGCTAGGATTTCCAGCCATTCGATGGGGGTATAGCCGCCCATGATATAGAATCCGGCATCCTTGATGTCTTCGGTGTCCTCAAGAAGAGGATCGATAAAGACCGTGGTGGACCTGGTCATGTACTCGCCGCGGAACTTGATCATCTTGTTGTAGTCGAGCGAGGCGAAGCCGCCGAACATGGTGCTGCTCTGGCTGTTATCTGCATCCCACCGATAACGGTTGTACCAGAATTCGCCGCCAATCAACAGCTCCATGTTTTCCATCGCGGGATGGACATCCAGGCGAGCCATGAAGTCCTTGGCGTTGTTGTTGTCCGTCGTATTGTTGACGACATCAGCGCCGTTGAAGCAGCCCAAATACACGCTGAAAGCATCGAATTTGGTGGCGGTCTGTACACCGACCTGACGCCACATGGCAAACCGATCATTGACCAGAGGATAATAAACCAGCTCCAACTGAGACACCGGTTTCCACATGAACAAGCTCCAGTATGGCAGGAAACGCCCGACGGAAATCGTGGTGCGCGGCACGTAGTCCGTGAACATCATTTTGTAATCGAGGAAAGGATGGGCAGGATTGGTCGGATTTGGTCCTACCATTTCCAACTGCACGAAATAGCTCACTTTGTCTGGAACAATGTTGCCCCAGAACAGGAACCGCGCGCGCTTGGATTGAAAACTGGTGTACTTTGGTGCGTTCATGTAGTCGATGTTGTTGTCGTAGTTGGTGGCATACAGCCAAGCCTGGAAGATGCCTCCCATCCGCAAAGTCCCGACGCCGATCTTCACGCCCTCCAATTCGGCTGCGAATGTGGTGGTCGCCAAGAACGTCGCCAGAAGCAGAATCCATAACAACTTGCTTTTCGTACTCATTGACTCCTCCTGATGGATTAGGTGATTAGTGAACTGCCCATGCTTTCATTAGGATAGACTTAGTTCCTTCCAAACTCGCAGCTTGTCACTTGTGACTTGCCACTTTTCTGCCGCATGAGTCGGGAAGGAAACATGCGCACTCCTTCACAATATCTATTTTTGTTGCCCCTAATATATCTCAAAGGAATATCAAAGTCAAGAAAAAATTGCAGCAAAAATCAGCATAATCTACGTAATATATTTGTGAATGTTGGCTATATAACATATTGTATATTAATGACTAACTCATAACGTTTGAGATTCTGCCCACAAAACAAGGCAGGACAGGCATTCCCATGCGTCAAGTCCGATGGCAAAATGTTGCGGAATCTGTGCTGGTCAACCGTCTGTGGAATTTGCCGGAATCGGAGAGGGAATTTTCCAGTTTCTGAGTGAAATTTCGGGAGAGTCTGGGAAGCGAAAGGCAGATTATTCGTCGATTTCGGTCCACAGGATAACTCGGACAACTCCCTCGCCGGTATCGACGAAATAACCGTGGGTTTGCACGGAAATCCCTTCGGAGGAGACATGTCCCCGAGTTTCCATGCAGCGCCGAAACACCTCTTCTTCGATTGGCAGCAGGTTGTATGGGAATTGGTAGTCATCCGGCGCGATGTGCAACGTGCGCTGACCGTTGTCGAGGATAGTCAGAATCGCCGGTACCAAACGCAGTTTCGACCGGGCAATCACTTCCCAGGACGCCTGAGGATAATGCTCTTTCAGGTGATCCAATGGGTACGTCATCGCATCCTGACGGAAAGTCTCTGGCGGCAGGAGCAAATCCGCCGCCCGCTCGTTGGCTTCCCGCTCCATCTCATCGGACAGCACCTGGTGGTTATGATGATCCAACAAGTGATGCGCCAATTCATGGCAGAAGGCGAAATTCATCCGCTCCTGGGATAGAGATTCCTCCAGATATACCACGCCGTCCATCAAATAGGCGCGCAATCCTTCGTCGAGACGCTTGACGACGACGCGAAGATCATGCACCTTCGCCAGATTCCGAATGAACTCCAAGATGACTCCGTTTGTGCTTGCGGTATTCCAGCAATGCCTGCCGGAAGAAGTCCTTGGAAGGCAAGAACTTTCCCGCAAATCGAATCCCCCTTAACGCCAAGATCTCTTCCTCGGTAGGATTCATCAAGATCATCGTGTCCTCGTCAGTCAGAAAATCCTTCAATCCCGGATAGATCCAGGACTCATGCCCTCCGTCATCCTCGTACCGCTCGAAACGCTCCCCCAGAATCAAAGTCCGAATATCCATGCCCAACCCCCGGGACACGCGTTCGATGAATTCGAAGGTGGGCGAACTGCGTCCATTTTCGACCAGACTCAGGTAGGAGCGGTTCAGTCCGGTCTTTTCCGCCAGCTCTTCCTGACTGAGTCCTAACTCTTTCCGGACTTCCCGGATGCGTTGTCCGATATTCACGGCGACCTCCAGAGGTGGACGAATCGTATGCCATAATATAATGCATTTGTTATTTATTGTCAACTATTATTTTAGGAAATAGTCAGGATGCCATAAATGTACGAAATATTTTTCATGGATGTTGCGGTTATGAAATTTTGCGAATAATTTCTTGACAAATAGGCGAATTCGTTTTATATTATATACAGGACATATTAGTTTCGTATGCTTTATTACGCCGTTTTTGGCATCTTCTCTCAGGACAGCAAGCACTCTGGGGAGCATTATGAATCCAAAACATGGGACCAACTGCCGACCCAACCGACAATCCGTCCCTCGAAAACAGCGGGGAAAGGTCTTGCCGTGCGGGATTCCAATCGGGGATTGGAGAATCTGTTACGAGCCAAACTGTTACCTCAATTACAAATGCACCGCCTTCAAAGGCACGCATGTCAACGCACCTCGGGATTTCCTTCCAGGCTGCGTTGCCGATCCCTCGGGAACTGGAGACGGATACCAGAGCGAGGATTTGGAATCGAGTCCGTGGTACTGCAGGATTATGGGGAGTTAGTCCTGCCGGGGCGGAATTGAAACAGCGATGTATGTTATATACATCATAATCAAGGAGGATTGGAAATATGAAGAGGCAATCACAGCGACAACAATTGGTCTCCGAATACTTTGACAACGGTTGTTTGGATCTGGACGCTGTCCTGGACGCCCTGATCGATGGGAGCCCGGAATGCCGTCTTGATGAAACGGGTTCCGCAACCTCGGTGGACATCAGGATTGAGGAGAAAAGACACAAGATCCTGGCGTTGATGGAGTTGAATGCGGCTTCGGCGATCGCAAAGGATGCGATTCGGATGGGCTGGTTCACGGAGGACCAGATTGACGAGCTGCTTCGCATCTGGACGGAGGAGGCTCGGAGATCGGCACAGGATTCCACCAACAGCGCCGGAAGGACATCGAAGACGAATCGATGGCGCGATCTCTCCGGGTATCACAACGGCGCACGTCCCCGGATATTACCCATCCATCGGCTCGTTGCGTAGGATATTGCGCAGGCACGAAATGAGTGTATGCTATAAGGTACCAGGATTTTCGATTCTCATCCACTATTTCACAAATTGCTTTGGAGGCACATCATGGCAAGTCAATTCGAAATCGACAACGAAGGCATCGGCATGCATCCGCTTCTGACTTTTAAGGTGGATGCCGCGTCCGGGAAAGACTTCACTCAGACCGACCTGGACAACAGCCTGACGGCGTGCATCGTATCCGACAACAACGAGGTGGGCATGGGAACCGCCGGAGACAAGTTGTTCGGGAAGGTGATCGCGGTATCTGCGGACTACCAGACCGGCACGGCTATCCCGCAGACTTGCACCGTCCAGGCACGCGGGGTGGCGCGGTTCAAGTACGTGACGCCGGCTCCGGTAGTCAATCAGATGGTCGAGGTGGACGGCGCGGGCAAAGTCCGTCAGGCGTCGGCGGATGCCGACATCGCCGCCGGTGGTCATTTGATGAGGGGACAGGTCATCGCGGTCGATTCCACCAACACCACCTGCGAGGTGTGGCTCGGATAGCTTGTAGGTCGGGTTCCCTTGAAACCCGACATTCAAACGTGGTGTCAGGTGTCCCCACCTGATACCCGATGACACTTGGCGTAACTTCCGGCTCCGCCGTGCACTCTGCCATTGCGAGCGTAGCGAAGCAATCCGCTCAACGGTGTCATTCCCGCGGAAGCGGGAATCCAGTCCCTTCCCCACTGCAACAGTAGGGGGGAATCAAAGGGTGCACTTTCAGACTTTCCAGCTTTTCAACTTTCTAACTCTGCCGAGGAGGACATATCATGTCAGTAGATTTTCAGCAAGCGAAATCGTTGAAGGAGATGATCCAGAATCATTCCCGGTCGGGCAACCTGGCGTTGTATTCCGAGGCTCAGGAGCGCGCGATCACCTTGTCGGAACTGTTGGAGGAAATGGACCCGTCTCCGCGCAATGACAACGGGGAAATCCTGGGGGAATTGGACGCCTTCGAGAGGCAGTTGTATTTGAACGGAATCGCTTCCGCCGGAAATTCGGCGATCACCCTGGAGCAATTCTTCGTTGGCTCCGGACTGATTCTGATTCCGGAATATATCCTGCGGGAGATCCGGCGGGGGTACACCATGGTGCAGGATCCCAGCGAGTTGATCGCTGCCAGCGTGCCGGTGCAGGGTCCGACCGTGAAGCCGATTTACATCAAAGTGACCGAGGCTCAAAAGAGCTTGGCGGAACGGTCGGAAGGGGCATCGTACCCGGCGGTCAATTTGATGTACCGGGACAAGGAAGCAGCGATTCTGGATCGGGGACGGCGCTTCGACTTCTCGTACCGGGTGGTCAAGAATCAGAAACTGGCGGAATTCCGAGTGTTCCTATGGTGGATCGGGGCTCAGATGGCGTACGATGAGATCGACGAAATCTACTCAATCATCCTGAACGGTGATGGCACCTCTCCAGCCGCCACCGATGTGTTCAGCGGGACTCCGGGGACGTTCGCCTATACCGACATGGTCACATTGGCGATGGCGTTCGATGTTCCGAGCCGGATGACCCATATCCTGGGGACGAAAGAGGACATCAAAGTCATCCTCAACTTGACGGAGTTCAAGGACGCCATGGCATGGCGGGCGAACGAATTGTACCAGCGCACCGGCAAACTGAATTCCTTCATGCCGGTCAATGCGAAACTGGTAGTGGCGCCGCACGCCACTGCCACCAAATTCGCAGCGTTGGACAGTCGTTTCGCTATTCGGGAATCGGTGTCGCAGCCTCTGATGATCGAAGCCGAGAAGGTGATTTCCCAGAAGCTGGAATCGGCGGTGGTCTCCAAGGAGAGCGTGTACACCATCATGGTCGATGAGGCGGTGTACGTCAGCGACTATTGATGCGGCAATACTGGCACGGAAAACGTGTAGGGGCTTAGCATGCTAAGCCCCTACGGGGACACTTTGGAGGTCAGCATGAGTCTCAATCCAACATTGAACTATCTCCTGGAAAAATTCTCGGTATCCGTGATGCCGTTTGGCGCCGCACTGACCACGGAATCGAAATACCTGGGCGGAGCGGGAGACTGTGCCGGCGATGGATTCCCTTTGCCTCTTGGAGGGGAAATCCTGGGAATGCGAGTCTGGGACGGGATCAATGATCAAGAGAAGCTGAGTACCTTATCGGTCAACGCCGGAAACAGAGTGTCCGTGTTCGCTCAGCACACCGGCACCGACTACGTTTTGACTCTCAGGATCGACGATGCCGATACCGCCATCACCATCTCCGGAGTCAAAGACAATGCGACGATTTTCGCCAGCGTACTCTTGAACCTGCAGCGCTCGTGATCGCTAATCGGAGGACAACATGAGTTGGACATCATCGACAATCATCAAAAAGCATCTGCAAGATTCCGGCATCGAGGTGGATACTGTCACCGACGAATATCACGTTCTCAATGGTACCGATGTCGAGCAGCTTGCACACGCCTATATCACCACCGACAGTGAGACCGTCAAGACCACCGATTCCGCCACGCCTTATTATGATGGGTCGAACAAGTTATCGGGAACGTCCTGGAAGAGCCTGGACCACGCACATATCGTTCCGGGCAGCTTTGTGGCGGCATCAAATACTCTGCTCAGCACCGTCTATATCGAAGGGGTGGATTTCGTAGTGGATTATGATGCCGGGAAAATGAAGCGAGTAACCGGCACTTCCATTCCGGACGAGGGCACGGTGTACGTATGGTACCAATACTACACCGTCCATGCCAAGGACACCGATTACTCGATTAACTACGAAGCAGGCACGGTGGTGCGGCTTGCCGGAAGTGGAATCGCGGACGGAAGCCAGGTGTGGGTTGATTACAAGATTTCGGCAGTCACTTTGACCGACAATCTCATTTCTCAGGCGATCGTGGAAGGGGAGGGGAAGATCCTGGACCGACTGTCATCGAGCTATTCTGCAAGCTCGACGGACCAGGGATTGAAGACCGGCGCCACCGAGCTTGCGCTGTCGATTATTTCCAGGGCGCTGGCGGCGGAAGCCACGCGAAAATATCCCTCGGCGCAGGCAGCGTCCGTGGCAGATCAGTGGCGGAGACTCAGTGCCAGGTTTGAGGAACAAGCCTGGAAAACCTTGAGCAAGTTTCTAACGTCTTGCGAATTGCGCACTGCAGCGGTACGGACCAACATATCTTATGGCGGCGAGGACTAAACGGGTTCCTCCGGCTAAGATTCCGACCGATGGGACAAGACCGAAGACGCGTACCGACATAACGATGCTCCGCTATGGTGGAAAATCAGAAGAAACAAGACTACGCCGCAATGCTTCTCGATCCCAACTGCCGATTAACAAAGAAAGAGATGGCGAAGGAATTGGGAGTCTGCACCTCCACTCTCCGAAATTGGGAACGGCAAGGAGACTTGGAAGGAACTCCCCAACCATCGGCAACGCACACGGAGAACGAATGGGCGAAGCTAAAATCGGTACTATACGAGAAGGCGTTAGGGGGAGACGTACCAGCGGCGAAATTGTTGCTGCAGATGAGGGATATGAATCTGACTTCGGATACAGCCCGGGGGATTACCCTGGAGGAAGCGCTGGACCTGATCTCAGACTACCTGAAGCGAGACAGGATGTCCTCGACGACGAGCGATTCCGGGAGCTGATGCAGTGCGCAGAGTCGCCGTGGTTCTTCCTGACGCGGTATGTCTTCACTCAGGATCCCATCCTTGGTGTCACGGGTTATCCCGGCTATCCGTATTTGCGCAGTCTGATTCTTGCCATGCAGCATAGCAAGCGCCTGTTGGTGCCGAAATCGAGGCAGATGCTGGTGTCGTGGACTGCCGTGGGCTTTTTTCTTTGGAAGGCGATCTACACGGGACCGTCGATGATCCTATTCCTGTCCCGCGGGGAAAGCAGCGCGATGGAACTCCTGGTGAGAGCCCGCTTCATCTACGATCACCTTCCGCGATGGATGCAGCCTACATTGGGCAGGGACCGACGGGATGAGCTGGAACTGAAGAAAATCGGCTCCCGGATCATCTCGCTGCCCGCCACCAGCGATGCGCCCCGGATGCATTCTCCCAGCGGCGTGTTCTGGGACGAGATGGCGTTCACACCCTGGGATGAGGACATCTGGGCGGCGTTGAAGCCGGCATTGGATTCCGGAGGCACATTCTTGGGAGTGTCGTCCTCCGGTGGACCGGACAACTTGTTCTACCGATTGGTCTCCAGAGGACGCACCGACGGATTCGACATCCACCGAATCCATTACAGCCAGCATCCCTTGCGCAACAACGACTGGATTGCAGAAGCCAGAAAAGGCATGTCGCAAGTGCGATGGGACAGGGAACAGGAGATTTCCTTTGCGGGAATCGCAGATCGAGTGTACTGCGAATTCGATCTGGTTCGCCACTTGCTTCCGGAAGACTGGGCGTGGCATCCCGAATTCCCCACCTATCGATCGATTGATTTCGGTTATTGCCATCCGTTCGTGCAATGGTTCCAGGTGACGCCGGAAGGTACGATCATTCTGTTCGACGAATGGGAGGGACTGAATCAGACCACCGAAGAGATGATCACCGCCATCCGCCGAATCGACGAACGGCATGGCTTTTCCGAAAAGCAAGTCGCATGGACGTCCTGCGATCCGGCGGGAAAAGCCAGGGGAGAATCCGGGATCAGTCCGGTGGAACGGCTGATGCACGCCGGCATCAAAGTCCGCTTCAGAAATTCGTCCATCCGAGACGGTATCGACCTGGTCAAATCCAAATTGAAAGACGCATCGGGGCGCATCAATCTGATGTTTTCCCCTCGGGCGGAACAGAGCATCCAGCACATGCAACTGTACCGCTGGCGTCCCGGACACGAAGAGCCGGAAAAGGATCACCAGGTCGATCATTCCATGGATGCACTGAGGTACTTCGTAGTCAATTACTTCGCCCGGGAGTCAAGAGGCGGTTTGATCCCGCCCCGAGCGTTAGGAATGCCGCGAAGCTAAGAAAGGATATCCGATGTTCTTCAAACGAAAGAAATCCGATCCAATCCAGCCCGATGCCAGGATCGCCGGGCAGAGGAAGCCGCTTACCAGATCCAGCGCCAATCAGCATCGCACCTGGCCCCAGATTCGCCCGCCCATGACGGCGGCTCCGGGAGACGCCCAGTGGTTCCAATACACCGGATTGAATCAGGGGGCGTACTACCGATACCTTCGGGATCACATCCCCATCGTGTCGTCCGCGGTCTGGACCTGGGTGCATCTGTGCTCGACTCCGCAATCGTGCGATCTGGAAGGACCGGAAGCGGACGTCCAGAAAGCCCGGACGGTCTTGAGCGACCTGGAACGCCGCATCGGCGTCAATCCTTTGAACCGCGGCGATGGGATTGCCCGCTTGACCGAAGCCATGTTCCTGGAACTCTTCACGGTGGGTCGATTTGCCGGCGAGATCGTCCTGTTCAAGGACGGCAGCGGGATCGAACATTTCCGACCCATCGATTCCAACCGGATCGACTGGCAATTCACCGACCGCTGGGAACCGTCGTTCAAGGACGAGGACGACAATCCGTTGAAGATCCCCAAAGAACGATTGTTCTACGCCACATTGAGTCATGACCTGTTTAATCCACGCGGTCCGGATCCGCTGGCGGCGATTCCGTTTGTGACCGAAATCGAGCAACGAATGCTGGACGACATGGCGCGCAGTTCCCACAACGCGGGCACGCCGAGACTGCAGATTCGCATCACTCCGCCGCAGCAATTGGAAAACGAGGGATCGCCCGAATATGTGAGCCGCGTCAACCGCTACTTCGATGATGTGGTAAGCCAGATGCGGGAAATCGGACCCGACGACAACCTCTTCACCTGGTCCGACGTAGAAGTCCGCATTGTAGGCGGCGACGTCGGACGGAATTATTCCTGGCGGCTGAATCGGGAACAGGTGATCGAAGACGTCATCACCGGACTCAAACTATTCCCCTGGGTGGTGGGACGGTCGCACGGTACCACCAAAGACTGGGTGCAAGCGCAATTCAATATCCTGATGCAGATCGTGGATTCCATTCAAGCTTGGGGAATTTCCTTAGCGGACTGGATTCGTACCACCGAACTCAGATTGCACGGCAACCTGGCGATTCCGCATCATCGATTCGCCCCGAACCAGGATCCCTTCATGGTCGAGCGCGAACGCGCCAGGCAGATTCAATTCGAAGTCGTAGACGGCAAAGTCCAGCGGGGATACATTTCCAAAGACCAGGGCGCCAGAGAGCTGGGATATCCCGGCAGCTATTCGAACGAATAATCGGTGTCCGACTGTCCCACTTGCAGGACAAAACCAGAGTAGATGAGGCTACCATGGAACAATATATGATAATCTGCCCCGAATGCGGCGAGGGATACTGGATCACACCGTTGACGTTGAAGGTTCAATGCCATCGGTGCGGATCGCTGGTATTCCATCGCGGCTTGGCGGGATTCATCGATTGGCAGGCGATGATTTCCAATCCGCCAGCTCACCCGCAGATCACTGATGGATACCAACCGTGCAATTATGGAGTTGGGAGGAACGCATGATTACTCAAGAATTATCCGGGGGCGTGATTGCTGCCAATGGGAAGATCAGCGCCCGAGATATGGAATCGATCCACAGGCTGCCCAATCCGCCACTGGTGCCGTTGAAGGAAGAAGAGATACACGTCAGGCGTTGCCGACTTGCAGGCGATGTTATCGACAGTCATGGGGGATGTTTCCGCACCGCAGACCTGCCGAAATTGCTGAAACTGACCTGGGGCGCGCCGACCTTGATCGGGCATAACCGTCAGACTCTTGGAATCGGGCGGTTCTTCGGGGGGCAGATCCAGGAATTCGAAGGGCACAATTACATCGTTCCCAAGTTCTACTGGCTGAAGGCTCATTCGGCGGCGGAAGACCTCCGGATCAATATCGACGGCGGGATCTATAACGAAGCCTCCATCGCCTTCATGTTCCGCAAGCCGACCTGCTCGATTTGTGGCGAAGACATTCGTCGCTGCGACCACTTCCCCGCCGAGGAATATGCGAAACAGACGTGCTTCTTCTACTATGACGGCGTGGAACGGGTGATGGAAGGATCAATCGTATTTCGAGGCGCCACTCCAGGAACCGGCTTCATGGCGAATAACAGCGAATTCCCCACTCGGGACTTGAAAGGCAAATGGCTTCGGATCAAACTGAAAGGACGCTGGCACCAAGCGTATCTGATGGAGGAATAAGTCCCATGCGCATCTTGCGCATGGCTTTCCACGGGCAGGATGCCCGTGGGACGGTAAGAACAGTGCTGTCGGGTGTCCTCACCCGACAGCCGTCACCACCGCAGGGTGAGGACACCCTGCGGCACAGATTGGGTGTCATGGGCATCCTGCCCATGTCCAGGCACGGGCTGGAAGCCCGTGCGACGTCTAAGGGAGACGAACATGACTATCGGATGGAAAGACGCGATCTATCTGACGATACTACTGGTGACCGTGGTAGCGGCGTTCTGGCGGCTGAAGATGGATTTGAAGCACCTGGAGGATACCAAGGTGGATCGCGAATGGGCGCGGGGATTGGAGACCAGGATATACAACGAGCTGCACGGGATCCAGCTCAGCGTCACGCGTATCGAGACGATATTGATGGGAGAACGGTGGAAGAAAATCGATGATGGGAAAACGTAGCACGAGCTTCCTTCCCCCCTGCTGTTGCAGGGGGGAAAAGAAGGGGTGTCCGTCTTTGGAGTGCGCAAGCCATGCTTGCGCCTTGTCGTCGGGAAGCCATGCTTCCCGACATATGTGCCGAAGCGTGGCTTCGGCACCAAAAGCGGCAGCATGGCTGCCGCACTCCAAAGTTGAAGACGTTGGGTTACGCAAGGCTAACCCAACCTACAAGACTGCAGGGTGAGGACACCCTGCGGCACACAACCTGCAACTTAGGCTAACCCACCGCGTTCTCTTTCTTTCTCCCCATCACGGACGCCAATTCCCGTCGTATATCTTTCAACGTCATGCCGGTGCGGCTGATAGCGTACATTCCAATCACCCATAGGGGTGCGGTCAACACGATGAAGACTACGACAGAGAATCCGGTGGCGGTGGTCTTGTCGATGCCAAACAGCGACAATCCGACCACACAGAAGAATTGGTAAGTGCCGACATTGGATGGCGCATTGGGGATCACGGTTCCCAAAGTGACGATCATGACCACTGCCGCGCTGCTCCAGAGCGATAGGGGCAATCCGTACGCCTTGACAACCATCCAGAACGCCGCGATTTGGCAGATAAGAACCGACGATGACATGAGCAGTGACAGGTAGAACGACCTCGACCTACCGATATCCCGAACCCCGTTTGCGAGGCGATCGACGAATCGAACCACTGAACGGAAGAATCTCGAAGAGGTAACCCCCCTTCTTTTCCCCCCTACCATGGTAGGGGGGAAGGTTCCGGCGGCAGCAGCCTGGTGAAGTTCCGAAGGCGAGCGTTGCTTTCGGAGAACCATGATGACAAATAAGACGACCGAAAGCAAGATCACGCACCCGAGGACATTGACTGCGTCCATCAAGCTTTTGGGCAGGTGCAAGAAGACCATGGTGATTCCCACCCCAATTGCCAACCAGATCCCGTCGAATAGCCGCTCCACCACCATAGATGGGATTACCGACACAAATTCGGTGGACAACCAACGAGAAACCAGGTAACCGCGCACTAATTCACCGATTCGCAACGGCAGGACTTCGCTCGAGAACAGTCCGGCGTATATAGCTTGCGACGCCTTCAGTGTCTTGATCTCCCCGATGGGCTGCAGAAGCAATCGCCACCTGAGTCCCTGGCTCAGGTATGTCACGGTATCGACCACCACCGCAAGGACAATCCATCCCCATTTGATTCCAGCCAGTTGATGGAGAACCTTGCCCACATGGAGATCGTGGAACACCCAGACCAGGCAAGCCAGGGCAACAACGTATCCGGCTGCCCGGCGGATCGTGCGCCCGCGATTGGTTGCCGATGAAGGGATCGCTTCGTTATGGTTGCGATTGTCTTCGTATTCCATTGTTGTAGCTAGCGCGTGGGCGCCTACTTGTCCGTCCTTTGGCGGATTCATCGCGCGCCCTCTCCAGATGGAATGGTGCACGGCTTAGCCGGCACCTACGCGGCAGGGCCGCACCGTGCAGATCTGTCAGTCCTTGATTTCGGAGACTTCCCGGATGGCGATTGCCAGGCGCGGCAAATCCAGAGCCGTCTGGTAGATCACGTACCGAGGTTCCCAGATACTGGCAAACTTCGCCTTGTATTGCAGAAGCCCCCGATAGCTGAACAGGAAATTCAAATGTTGAAAGAAATAATGAATGGCTTTTTCCTCGACGGAAGCTTCTTCGTCCTCGCCGAAACCCGACATGGGCGCCAGACCCAGATTGAATCGCTGCACCCCGCGTTCTTTCAAATGCAGAAACAATTTCACGAACAGGTAGTCCATGATCCCGTGCGGTGATTCCAACCGCCTCCGCATCAGATCCACGGTCGCTTCCCCAGGTCGATAGGATGGGATCAAATTGGCGAATGCCTCGATGATACCTTGCTTATCGTGGACGGTGAATAGGATGGTGGACCGCACATAATCCTCCTCGAACCTCCCCAAACTGAATCGCCTTTCCCTGCGACCTGGAATCTGCAGCCACTCGTCGGAGACCCGCTTGACCTGATAATAGACGTCGTCCGAAATAGGCGGGTCATGCCGGGCGAAACCAAGCCCTGCTTCCTCCGACTTGCGCACCGAGTACCGAAATGACTTCTGCTCTTTCCCTTCCAGGCTGAATTGGGTAAGATCGACAATCGCTTCGTCCCCAACCTTCAATTTCCGGAAGCCAAGTTCCTCATACACCGGCAGGAAATCCGGCAACGTCCCATAGAAGCCGGCTCCCCAGTCATTTTCCCGGCAGAATTCTCTGAAGAGCCGGACGGTGGCTCCGATCTCTTCGTCAGGACCTACCGGATCGCCCAAAGCCACAGCGAAACTGCCACCGACACGGTAGGCAACAAAACTTGTCCGCGATGGGGAAAAAACGAGTGATTTGTCCGCCGAATACTTGAAGAAATCCAGAGAGGAGCGACCGTACTTTTCCACGACTTCCTTCGCCCATTCGCATTCTCGCGGGTGGGTGCGGAATCGGTAGATTACCGGTCGAAACAAGGAGTAGAAGGTATAGACGACGGCAACCACGGTCATGACATACAATGAATCCAGAAACCACCGAGCATAATGAGTATGAGGCACGAGCTCGGGATCGCCCACCAGCACCAGATATTTCAAGGTCTCCTGAAATCCGTCGATCAGGTGGAAATCCATCTTGAAATGATGGTGTTGCACGAACCAGAAGCCCGCCGTCCCATAGACGATGGCGATGACAAACGCCAGGGCGAATCGCAAGAGTCCCAGAGAAATATTCGGGATACTGCTTCGCACTGTGAAGTTCTTGTGGGAAACGCCAAGAATAACCAGCAAGAATGCAGACGCCGACGCCTCCTCGTAGTCCAGACCTTTGGTGAGGTGGAAAACCATCGACAGGCAGGATAGAACAAGCGCAGCAAGGAAAGCACGCCGCTTCCTCTTATAGATATTGATCGCCAGTACTACCAGGGCAAAACCGATGAGGAGAGTAAGGAATCTCGATAGGTGGATGAATTCCAGCGGGAAAATATCCTGGAGAATCTCGGCGCGGTGCGGCAACGCCGGACCGATTAGCGATATTAGATTGATGATTCCGCTGCCCAGAGTCACGAGGGCGGCGACCAGCACCAGAAAGGATCGGGGCTTCATAATAGCGTCTCCCCTCACGATGATCGTGGTCGGCTCATACTGAGTTAGAGAGTTGAAAAGTTGGGTGTCAGGTGGGGACACCGGACACCGCATCAATTATCCCAAACTCCAAGCACCAAATCACAAACAAATTCCAATCTCCAAGCACTAAATTCGAAAACAACCGAAAAGAGTCTCCGGAGGAGTTCTACGAACCTAGGGACTTTCGGACAAGGGACCTAACCTTCGGGCTAATCATAGATCAGAGTCTCATACATCTTCGTCTTAAAATGACACCCATCAAATTCGTATATGTCATAGAAGTAATCGTCCCAATCCTCGTAGGTCAGAAAGAGATCAGTCTTTCCATTCCCGTTGAAATCGCCGACCACATAACGGTAAGGGTACTCGCCTATACCCTTATAAATGATGACACTGTCTTCACATTCCACTCGGAAAAAAGACCTATATGTTGGTTGAAAGGCATCGTTAAGCTCACCAGTCGCTCGATGAAACGATGTGATCTTGTAATGGTCAAAAACCTGAATCGAACTGTCGCCAGCACTGGTATCCAACTCGCTGTAAAACAACCGCATATCTCTCGAAGTTGAAAAAACGATTTCTGGGGTGGTAGGAAGTTGCCTTTCTGAATGCACGAAATGCTCTGGTATTCCACAAACGCCGTAAACATTGATCATCTTTCCCGAATAGTCGTCGAGACTATCAAGCCGGAACATCTCAATCGGTGCCGAATACAACGTGTCCTTATACACAAAATACATGTCCATACCTACCTTCAGTTCATTTCCGTCATGCACAAACGGCTGGTGGGAAATCTGGGTCTTGCTCGAAGTTGCATCTTCCATGTAAACCAATTTGGTTTCCGCCCAATGATATTCGATCCACACCAGCAGACAGAAACGACTTCCGGGTTCCCCGTATCCGCTGGCAGGATAACCTGACTCCAAAATTTGATATACTTGACCCACGAAAATGTCGTTAGCCTCACCCCTCGTCCAGGTCGGGAACAATGCCACCATCGCTATCAAGAACGATCTCATCGGACCTGCACTACTCTCCAGATATCTGACGATCGACAGGTTTGGTGCGTTCCGGACTGAGGTACTTGGCTTCCACCCAGCCGGAAAAGCCGCCGTAACTGACTCTGGCAAAGGTTCTTCCGTCCGGTAGTTGGCGATGGTCGATCAAGGTCACTTCGTCGCCATGATGCATGACGGCGATCTCGATCAACTCGGATGGAGTATCCCACAGGGAAATCCGCATCGCCGTCACCGGAGGATCGACGCCGAAATTTCGCCCATCAATGTATGCCGTTGCGCCAGGGATCTGGTAGGTGGCGCCGTTCAATTGGACGGTGGATCTTTCCAACGCAGGGGCAGCTTGGTAGAACGCAGGCGGTGCGTTTCGGGCTTTGTGAATCATGGTCAGAGCCGCGTAACCGGCTACCAGCAGTGTCATGGCGATACCTGCCAGACAACCGAGTCTGGACGGCGAAATATCTGTCAGGAAATGCTTCATTGCCTGCGCTCCAGCCGTTTCCGGTTACGGTTTCCGAAGCAGAATCATAATCCCGTCGTATAGAAAATGCCGGTTCCGGGGGTACTTATCGCGGAGTGCATCCAGTGTCTCTTGTGTAATAGTATATAATGCACGAAGCTCGCGGTGGTCGTAGCCTTTGAAGAATAATGAGTCGAATTTGCTTCGCTCGATAATATGCTGGTAGTCCTCATAGAAGAGGTGATTCTGATCTTTGGAAAAAAGCACGTACTGAACGATCGCTTCAGCGAGTGATTGTCCATGTTGACCAACACAATGATCGAACAGCTCTTGAGGCGTCATCAACAAGTGGCAGAATGCGGGCAGGATAGTATTCCAATAATTGACCAGCTGCCCGTTGTGCACGAACCAAAGATGATGACCGTAACAGGTGGACCAGATGGGTCCGAAGCCGGCATATACGAAACCTCCGGGTTTCAAGATGCGATGCATTTCCTGCAACGCCAGATCAAGCTGATGGATATGCTCGAAGGCGGAGGCGGATACGATAATATCGAACGTGTTGTCGGCATAGCGGCAGTGGCGGATGTCACCGGATTCCATTCTGCAGTTGGGGAATAACTGCTTTGGTTGGGCTGCCAGATTGGTCCCGATGACGTTATTGGGCTGGTATTTGTCATGGATTTCCGTAATCAATTTGCCATCCAAGTCGCAGCCAACGTCCAGGATATCTTTGCCAGCAAATCCGCCGCAGAATTCCGCGCCGTATTTCAGCCATTGGCTGGATAAGTCGGGGTCACGCATAACAAACCTATCTGCGTCATTCTCTGGAGTGCGGCAGGCGTGCTACCGCTTTTGTGTGAAAGCCATGCTTCGGCAGCTATTTCGGGAAGCGCGGTTTCCCGAAAATAGTGCGTGTGACAAGTCGGTGCCTACGCGGCTATGCACCCTCAGGGGCGCACTCCATATTCGCGCCTATTTCAGGATCACCAGCTTCTGAACCTGATGGAAATTCCCGGCTTCCATCCGGCACAAGTATATACCGGACTTCAAATCGCCCGTGTTCCACACCTGAGAATAGCTTCCCTTGACAACGGTACGATCCACCAAAGTCGCAATCCGCTGACCCTGAAGATTGAAAATAGCAAGGCACACTCTACCGGTCACCGGCACGTCATAGTGGATGGCTGTGGTGGAGTCAAAAGGATTAGGATATTCCGACTGCAGGGAAAATCTGATGGGCACCTTTCCGAGCTCGCGATCCGGAATCGACAATGCTTGGGAACAATCGAAAATCTCGAAATGAAGTCTTTCTGCCAGATAGGCATATCTATCGGACACCGCTACACCCCGAGCCTCGCTTTGAGTATGGTAATAGCCCATCTCTATTGGGCGAGCGGGGTTACTGACATCTATTACCCGAAGTCCCGAATCTCCGTCAGCGACATAAGCGTAGCTTTCGAAAACCACTACGTCATAGGCATAGCCCGGCGTATCATAATACCCCATTTGCACGGGATTGGTGGGGTCGCCAATATCCACTATTCGAAGACCAAGCGTCCCAAAAGCTACATAGGCGTAATTGCCGGATATCGCCACGTCCCAGGCTACACTTGGTGGATCATAATTGTATTGTCCAACCTTTCTCGGTTTGGTGGGATCTGCAATATCCACAACCTGGAGACCGTCTGACCCAACCGCCAAATAGGCGTAATTACCGGACAACGCTACGCCGTTGGGAGAGCTCCAGTCATCGTAGTATCCCACCTCCACCAAATTGGTGGGATTTGAAATATTGATAATACGAAGACCCTGATTGATGTCCGTCACATAGGCAAGGGTTTCGGATAGCACCACGCTCGCTGCGAAATTCAGCGACTGAAAATGCCCCACCTCTATCGGATCGGTAGGATCTGTCACATCAAACGCCAGGAAACCTGAATCCATATCCGCCACATATAGATAGTTGCCCGAGACCGCCACATCATACGCGCGTCCAGGCGTGTCATAGTACCCGACCTCGAAGGGACGAGCGGGATCGGCTACATTCACGATCTTAAACCCGGCGTACTGGCAGGCGACAAATGCGTAGGTACCCGATACCGTCACGCTTTCGGCTTCACTTAAAGGACCCAGATGCCCCACTTCTCTTGGCTTAGCGGGATTAGCCACGTCCACTATTCGAAGCCCTTCTGCCTCCCAGGTCATATAGGCATATCCGCCGGATACCGTCAATGCCCCAAACTGTCCTCGAGTGCTACAGTAGCCGACCTCCTTTGGATCGGACGGAATACTGATGTCCACCACTCGAAGACCGCAACTTGGATCCCCAACATAGGCATAATTGCCCGACACCGCCACGCCCATGGCATAGCGTGGCGTCTTGACATAGCCCACCTCTACCGGCTGAGAGGGAATGCTGACATCCACTACTCTGAGACCCGACTCCCCAGCAGCTACATAGGCGAAGCCGCCGGACACCTGCACGTCATAGGCAGGATCCGGCGTATTCAAATGTCCGACTTCCACCGGATTGGCGGGATTGGTTACATTCACGACCAGGAGACCTGAGTCCCTGTCCGCTACATAAGCGTAATCACCGGATAGCGCTACGCCACAAGCATTACCTTTTGGACGATAATGTCCCATTTCTACTGGATTTGCGGGATCAGCAATATCCACCACCCAAAGTCCACTTTGCGCTCCTGCTATATACGCATAGTCACCGGACACTGCCACATCCTCGGCAGACATGCTGTATGGATCAAGATACCCCATTTCCCGGGGATGGTAGGGATTATCCACGTCCACCACTCGAAGACCGCTGTTCCCATCCGCCACGTAGGCGAATTTGCCGGATACCCAGACGCCCCAGGCATTGCCCGGGGTGTCATAATATCCCACTTCCACTGGTTTGGCGGGAATGCTGATATCTACCACCCTTAATCCCGCGTCCCAATCCGCTACATAGGCGAATCTGCCGGCTACCGCCACACCGTGGGCGGACCCCCAGAAGTCATAGAGCTTTCCCACTCTGGTGACATTCAAACTGTCCTGGGCAAATGAAAAGACGATGCTTGAAAGCACGATTAGAATTACAATTCCAGACCTTTTCATGACAATCTCCCTCCCATCAGTTAGAAAGTCAAAAAGTTGGAAAGTTGTAAAGTCAGAAAGTGGCACGGGCTTCCCGTGTGCATGGGCAGGAGCCGCAAACCGGCTCCGCCCCTACGCGAAGCGGCTCATTCCAGAAGATCTTCCAACCCTGCCGTACCGCGAATCCGCCGAAACGATTCTGGAACCTCGAATTTGGCAGTGCCAGCGGTGCAATATGCGATGCTTTGCATTACACCAAGGAACCGGTGATAGGGGATCGACACGAACAGATCGTTTTCGGTGTAGCCCTTGATCTTGCGGCTGGTGTAATCCATCAAACTGACGTTTAACTCGCCGGTGACGATCGGGTACGAAATCACCTGATGGCAGGTGGCACCGATCATTTCGATCTTTGGGGGAATACCGGTGCCGTATTCGTCCAACGTCACCAATCGGCAGGCTTGCTGGGAATTGCAGACGAACACCACGATATCCGGGCGCAATTCGGCTTTGTCCATCGGCGACATAATGACATGGTCGGCTAAGCCTAAAGGTGGCGTGGTG